>Ga0210043_1000051_pt1 | contig 131094 bp, 121 predicted proteins | sample CryGeymet201501t_FD_183990 | JGI IMG/M metagenome (GOLD analysis project Ga0210043, IMG submission 183990) | Groundwater microbial communities from Crystal Geyser aquifers in Utah, USA - Crystal Geyser metaG 2015-01t (SPAdes) (version 2) | ecosystem: Environmental > Aquatic > Deep subsurface >...
ATCCATTGTAGTTCATGTGGGGGAAACGGCTCCTACAAATCATCTAAAAACCTAACAATTGATTTGTTGCCTAATCGTTGGAAAAATGGTCAGATCCTTGAATTAGAGCTAAGTAGATATAGACCAGATAAACTAACCCATTTTAAAAAGAAGAAATTGAAAATAAAACTTTCAATCCTCTGAATCAGTCGAAAATCTTTCTAATAGTTCAAGTGGCACAATTTCTAAAGCACGTTTATGTGTGGATTTTAAGTTTACCAATGGAGGAACGCCAGCACGGTATGCCTCTAGCCATCTAGCAGCACACAAACACCAAGTATCCCCAGGCTTTAAACCTTCGAAGCCCCATTGAGGTCTCGGAGTAACAAGATCATTTCCAGCTGAAACAGAAAAATCTAAAAATTCCTCTGTCATCTGCGTACAAACTGTATGCGAGCCTAAGTCCTCGTTAGATGTATCACAGCATCCATTTCTAAAGAAACCTGTTACTGGATTATATGAACATGGCTCCAAAGGCTCACCAAAAACGTTAAATGACTCATCCATAATAATTATTCCTACTTATAATTCTGAAAGGTATTTTTTTGTAAGTGCATCTTGTTCTACAGATTCTGCATCTAACTTAGTTTGGTTGATTGAAGATTTCGGTATTTCTTTATCAGATGATTTTAGATTACCTGGCTCATCTTTTGAAGGTGAAGCTTTTTTCCTTTGGATCAAATAGTAACCAATACCTACTAGACCAATCAAACCAATGAATGCTAAGGAGAGATTGATCCAAGTTGAATCGGGTTTAGCTTGGATATTAGGACCAAAACCTTGCATCAGGCTTTGGATCATTCGGTCATTTCCTTCTTCTTTAAAATGCTTTACAACCGAATCATCTTGAATAGTATCTCCAAAGCCATTTTCAAATTTATAAACTATTTCATCTGATGTCATACCTTGTTTAATCTGGTTTTCAATAAAGGTTTTAAGGTAGCTAGATACAATACACATATTATAAGAACAACTCTGAATGGGCAATGAGGGGAGGCAGATACACCTCAATCGAGAAGTCGCATCCAAAAACTGTTCGATTTGTTTGGGATCAGTAAGACTCGTTGTAGTGGTTGTTGTCTGAGCATCAAGATTTGACAACAAAAGAGAGAAATGGATTATGATAAATAAAAAAGTAGATTTCATGATTTGAATTCCGTTAGATTACAATTTACATGATCTAAACATTCTCTTATCTTGCCAAGAAAAACCTCTTTTTATGATAGTTTTAAAAAAAAATTTTATCATTTGCATTTGAAAATATGAAAAGGAAAGTATGAATAAGCTGCCTATGTTAAAATGGCATAGAAGAGGTTATAGACAGTTAAAAATGATCAAAGAAATTATTTATAGATTGAATCGATATAATTATATTTTACTTATTAGCTTTACGATGATTCTGAATCATTCTATCCAGTCTGCCGAATGCTATTATAAATTAAATGATTCTTCAGAAAAAGTAGACTTCACAAAACAAACTATTTGTGGCAAAATAATAAAAAATCAATTCGTAGCAGATAAATTATTACTTTCCAAAATCCAATTTGATAGTTATGGTTTAGCCGGAATCGTTTACGACGAAAAAGCCTATTATATTAATAAAGAAGGGAAATCAATAGAAGTACTATTGATTGAGAAATTACCTGACAAGTTCGTGGAAGGCTATGTTCGTTTTTCGAATAAGAATAAATACGGATACATCAATGAAAATCTTGAAATTGCTATTCCTGCTATTTATGATTACGCATTTCCCTTTGAAGGAACTTCTGCCTTAGTCTGCAATGAGTGTAAGAAAGAAATACTTAACGATAAACAAACAATTCTTGGTGGATTTTGGGGAATGGTGAATGAAGAAGGAGAAGAAATCATTCCAGTCCAATACGATCGTCGAAGAGCTGATAAAGATCGTCGTGAAAAAGAAGAATTGGATGCTCAATACAAAAAAATTGCAGAATTTGAAATGATGTTAAAAGAAAAAGAAGAAGAAAGAAAATTAAAGAAAGAAGAAAGTAGAGATAATAATTCTCAAGAAAATTCTCCTAAAAAAGGATTCTTTGAAACTATGTACAACTGGTTCTCTGAAGATTAATATTAATTTGGTATGGTTCAGATAAATTTTTTAAGTCGCTTATTTAAAATTTCAATTCTGTTCCTATTTATTTCCTCATGCTATTTCTATCCGAGTTCATCAAAAGTAGAAAATGGACAACTAGTTTTATCTGAAGACTGGAAGGGAGAAGCTTTTTACCTTAAAGGAAATTGGCAAGCTTTAGCGGGCATTAGACCTTATGAAGATTTTTTAGACCATCCAGATGAAATCTTCAATATTTCAATTCCATCTTCAGGAGAAACTTTTGCTGGAATAGAAAACCGAAAAACTGTAACCTTACTCCTTCATGTAGAACTTCCTTACGATTCAAGTGGGATTGAAGTCTTAAGTATAATGACAAGAAAGGTTTGGACAGCACATAAAGTTTTTATAAATGGAAATTTAATTCTTGAAAATGGAATTGTTAGTGATGATGCCTTAGTACATAATCCAAGGGTAAAGCCTAAATTGGGAGTATTCCCATACATTAGGGTGATGGATATTGTAATTCAGATTTCAAATTTTACTTACACTACTCAAGGAATGATAGAAGCTCCCATTTTAGGAAGTTCTTCCAATGTTTTTTCACTTTTATATGCTAAGAAATTTTATGATATGTTGATTATGATTGTTCTTATTCTTTTTGTTTTAATAAATTTAGGAACCTATATATCAAATACGAAATACAAGGGTTCCATTCTATATTCCATACTTCTATTTAATACTTTTTTATTGGTTCCTTTTAGTTCTTCATCCGATCGTTTGATTCTCGATCTTTTCCCATCAATGAGTTATTACTTTATAGTAAGGATGGAAATGATCTTTATAGCATTGATAGCACCATTATATTTCACATTTTTGAAGTATATTTTTCCAAAAGAAATTAATAACAAATTTTATTGGATTTACATGATTATTAGAATTGTTTCAATCATAATTTCTTTACCATTTTTATACTTTATGTTTAAGGCAACAATAGTCTTTATTGTTGTAGATTTTATGATTGCATTCTATACTTATTGGGTTATGTACCTTGCCGTTCGTCGGGACAGACCACAGGCTAAAGTTATTTTATTTGGTTTTGTAGTTGTTACACTGTGTTTATTGAATGATGCCTTTATTGAATTGGGCTTCTTGCACTCAGTGCATTTGTCTTTGTATGGTCTTATTATAATGTTTTTATTTCATTCAACCGCATTGGTCTTTCGCCTTCGGACTGTTTATCTTGAAAATGAAGATTACGCTATCCAACTTACTAAATCAAAAGAAGAATTGGAACTTCGAGTAGAGGAAAGAACGCGTGCATATCGAGATGCGATGGATCAAGTTAAGGATACCAATAAATTAAAAGATAGGTTTCTTTCTATAGTTTCGCATGACATACGATCTCCATTAACTGGAGTTAGCAGTTCATTGGGTCTCTTAATAGGTGAAGAGAGTCTGGAACAGGAAGAAAAATCACAGATAGTTAAGAATTCTAAGAAGTCAATTGATGGACTTATCTTGATGACCTCCGAGATTTTAAATTATGCGAAGAACCAAGCAATTTCTATTATACCAAATTATGAGTTAGTAAACTTGTCTGAATTGATTGCTTTTAACACCGAGAAGATAGCAGGTTTAGTTTTAGAAAAAAAATTGATTATTGATGTAAATGTCAGGTCTGGATTATCCTTGAAGACAGATCCCAATTTGTTGGGTATTGTTCTTACGAATTTATTTTCCAATGCTATAAAATTTACACAAAATGGTGGGAAAATCTCTATTCATGTAGACGAAAGTAATGATTTTAACAAGATTATTTTCAAGGATAATGGACAGGGTATTGATAACCAAAGGTTGAATAGTATATTTGATTATGAATTGAATCGTTCTACTCAAGGAACTAAAGGAGAGAGCGGAACAGGTTTCGGATTACCTTTCTCTAAAGAAATACTTGATTCCTTGAATTACCAGATTCATATAACTTCTAAATTGGGAAATGGAACGAAATTTGAAATAAGTATTCCCAAAACCCATAAAACTATCTTGCTTGTCGATGATAATGCGAATTTCAGAGAAAGGATGAAGGCCATACTGAACTCTTTCGATCAGCCTTTCTTAATTATAGAAAAGGAAGATGTAAAATCCGCCTTACTTCAAATAGATAAATTAGATATGTATTTTATTTTTTCCGATTACCAAATGCCAGGGATGACAGGATTGGATTTTGCATTCCAAATAAAGGAAAAATTCCCAGATAAATTTATACCTTTCGCTATTCTTACTTCTTGGACTGAGAGAGAAGCCCATGTGTTTAAAGATCTAGAAGCCAAAGGAAAAGCTTTAGGTGTAATACGAATTATTCCTAAAGATTTAGAACAAAATGAACTGGAAAAGATAATTCTTAAGCTTATAACTTAGTTATGAATTTTCTAGGTTTTCCTCTTCTCTCTTGGTGTTCTTTAAGGTAGTAGACTCTTTTCTCTAATTCTTCAGTTAATTCTTTAGCTGCCTTTTTATCAGTGGCTTTAGGGAAATCTTCTGGTGGTATCGGCTGACCAATGTTATAAGTAATTTTTGCTTTGAAGGCAGCTCCTGATAAAAATGCCTCAGGAGTAGACATTTTATGAGCTCCAGAAATTCCTGATGGGATTATAGGAACTCCTGCACGAAGAGCAACTTTTGCAGCAAGGGCTTTGAAAGGACCCATGATTCCCGTCTCAGACCTTGTTCCTTCTGGATAGATACTGAGGATCTCTCCCGATTTTAAAATGCTAACCATATATTCTTCAAGCTGACCATAATAATCCATAGCCGCCCTTTTATCCATGCTCTCTCCATAATGATTTCGTATTATGGGCATTCCTCCCCAATGTTGGAGATTTTTGCCAAAAGAATCTCCCATTCGATTGATGAGCATACGAATCATAGGTTTGGTTAGGTTTAAAGGAGGCCTAGAAAATGGGGACTTAGGACTATCAATGTAGGCCATGATGTCTTCTTGGGGATGAAATAGTTCGTATTTTGCAAGGTAAACAATTTTGCGGTCGATATAAACACCTTGTACGGGCACATCTAAATAATCAGTATGATTGCATATAATAACAGCACCACCTGTTTTGGGTATAAAATGAGAACCTGTGATCTCAATGTCATAGACCAATTCTAGGATTTGTTTGAGAAGAAATTTAGGAATTTCCCTAGGAATTAGGAAAAGTTCTTCTAAGCTATCGGTGGTAGTTTCATTCACGTGTGTTTTTTCCTTATCGATCATGGTTTCTGCCTTTCCAAACAAAATCAAGGAAAAATCAGTTGATTTCCCAGGAATTGGCTTTGTCTTAGATGAATATGGAATTTTCCGTTCTTTTCCCTAGTGAGTTATTCTTTGGTAACAGTATAATTGAATTACTTCATGCTTGGGATCCTTATTTTGGAAATATTTTTCTCCCCATTTCTCTAATTTCTCATAAATTAGGGTCAAGTATTTTCTTCTTAAGTCTTCTTGCAATGGTGTACATATGTTTCTCACCTAAATTGGGTGCTCAGCTAGCCTATGGTTTACTTTCTGCGGGAATCATTAATTCCTTTGCAAAGTTTGTATTCGAAAGTCCAAGACCTATGAATCTTTCAGATGCTTTCCAAACCTTGCAATCCAAAGCCTCCGAGCATGCATTTGGATTTCCCTCCGGGCATGTTCAGACTAGCGTTGTTATCTGGGGATATATATTTTTAAATGTTAAGAGTAAACCAGTTAGAATTTTTTCATTAATAGTTATATTCTTAATGCCTATCTCAAGAATGTATTTAGGAGTTCACTACCTTGGTGATGTAGTTGCTGGATTTATAATCGGGTTGATCAATTTGTATTTCTTGATTTGGTTTGTCAAAAAATTTCCTGATTTCCCGAATCCCACCTCTCCTGATGATACCGAATTTTCTATCCATAGAAAATCTCAATCTATGATTTCAATGATTCTTGCAATTACTCTAAGTCCTACATTACTTTATAATCCAAGTTTGTCTATAGCTCATAATCATTCCTTAGATATTTTGATTTCGGCAAGTTCTTCCCTAGGTGGATTTTTAGTTGGAAGTATTTTGATGAAGGTATTTGTTTTGCCAAAGAGAGAACTATGGTCTTCTTACATTGATTCTGAATCGCCGACAATTACTTTGCTCGTTCGTTTGCTTACCTTAGTGATGATGATTTTCCTTTTTTATCTACTTCCATCTATTTTATTAAAAGACTTTAATTTTTTCGATCATATACTCTTTCGCTACCTTCGATATTTTATTGCTGGCTTAACCATAGTTTATCTTACTCCACTTTTCTTATTTCATTGGAAGAATGGACAATTCTTGAGAAAATCTTTGAATGCTTAGAATTTTAGATAAATTTAAGGAACTTAAAGTAGAGCTCTCCAGGGCAAATGTCTTTAAAAATTCAATCTATGTAACCTTTTCGAAAGTTGTCTCTTCTTTGATGAATCTAGTGTTCATGGTCTATGCAGTGAACTTATTATCCAAGGCAGAGAATGGACAATTTCAATACTATTTAGGTTTCTTTCCTGTCATTTTAGCATTAGCAGAGTTTGGACTTCCCTCAGCTTTAGTCAAGTACATGGCTCCTTCTACTGATGATCCCGAGAAAATAGGCAGATTATTAATTTCATCATTGATTTTAAAAATCTATGCGTTATTGATTCTTCTTGTAGCTGGAATAATCTTTTTCTTAATCTTCAATGAAAATGTTTTAATTGTCATATTATTGATATTAGGTGGGTTTATCGCATCTTTTGCATCTTACTTTGAAAGCATACTTGTATCATTCAGAAATTATTCCGCTCTAGCAGTATGGAATCCTCTACCTAATTTAATCCGTTTACTTTGTTTGATTGGGTTTTCTAAAATGAGTGAGAATGCAATTGGTTACATAGATATCTTAGGCATATATTGTATCGCTCCTTTATATGTTATTGGAATATTTTTCTTCATTAGTTATAAAGAAAAACTGCAATGGAGATCTAATTTCAAAGATACTCTGTTGGATCAAAAGCGATTGGCAATCTTTAACTCTTGGTCACTACTGGCTTCTATCTTTGCCATTGTATCAGATCGACTAGAAATATTTTTCTTAAAATACTATCACGGATCGGAAGCAGTTGCCGAATACGGAACAACCTTACAGCTATTTAGTGGATTTGTAATTATACTTTCTGTTCTTAATTCTTTAATCTATCCTAAGCTTTCTCGAATTGTTGATACTCCTGAGTTCAAAGGTTTTTTAATAAAAAGTATTTTAGCTGGATCTTTACTTGCATTGGTTTTTTCACCAGGATTCTTTCTCGGAAGGGTGATTATGGATCTTTTATTTAAAGGAAATTATTCGAATTCAGTACCAATTTTCCATCTTTTATATCCCAATTATATGCTTCAGTTGGTATTTGCTCCCTTGGGAATGGCATTATTTGCTATGGGTTTGCCAAGACTACTTTCGATACTCGCCTTACTTCGTTTGGTTTTTGGAATAGTTTTAGATAATTTATTGATCCCAGAATTTTCAACCAAAGGTGCAGCAATATCATTGTTCCTTGGTCAGTTGGTTTCATGGTTGCTATTGGTAGGTTATTTTCTTGCATACTTTCGTAACAAAGAATCCAATTGATTCGATGATTTTGTTTTTAAAAAGGATAATTTCTTTCCTTAGTGAAATGACTGTTTCCAAATCGCTAAATAAAATTTATATTTTAACAATTTTTACAGTAGGGAATCTATCTCTACAAGCGGAATCTTATTCTGGCCATAGATTGGATGACGCCTTGTACAAGGAAGGTGGCGGTAGAAACGTATCTGTTTCTAAAAGGATACAAGAATTTGATACAGAAATTTCAAAATCAATTTCTGAATCAGGAGCTAAAGAGAAAGTTTCTAATAATCATTGGAAGGTGGATTTATATTCTCAAGCTAAATTTCGAAGTCAGAAGGGGGGACTATCAGAAGACAAGGAATCTCGTTATGAAGCCTTAGGAGCAGTAGAACCAGAACTTCTATGGAAGAATAATTCTTACATCCAACCTTTTGTAGTCTTGGCTCCTAAAATTGGTGCAGTTCAATCCCAGATTGTAAAAAATGAAAAATTTACCATCTACGATTTTGAAGGGATAGCAGGTATTAGTTTACCTTTTGTACCAGGAAATACTTTCTTACAAACAGGTCGTGGATTCCAAAGACTGGATAAATATGGATTAGTCTTTAATAGTAGAATGAATTTTGTTGAGTTAGGTGTAAATTATGAATGGCTTGGAAATGCTTTCGGTTTTTCCTTGTTATCTGGGAATTATTCATCTGATACCAAAACTTTCACAACTAGCGATTACAAAGAGCAAAGAAGGAATATATGGGGAGGGAATTTAAATTTCCAAAAGAAAAAAGGTATGCAAGCTTATGGAAATTTATATTACTATCGATCACAATCAAATAAACAAATTCCAACTTACTTTGATTCTTTTGAACCATTAGAATCTATCTCTTATCTAGGAGCAGACCTTGGAACTAATATAGGGGATTCTGATTTTTATATAGAGTTAGGTGGAAATTCATTGCAAACTTATCAAAATCTATATTTGCCTGATTCTTATCAATCTATTACGGAGAATAAAAAAGCACTATATACCAGTTATGGTAAATTCGGATGGAAGGATTCCAATTGGAGATTTGAATTAGCAGGTCTTGTGCAATCTAAGGAGGGATATTATTCTTTATCAGGGCCTCTGAGAATAATGGGAGGAGATTCTTCCATACTTCTAGGTTGGAATACTTATTCTCCGAGATGGAACGAATTCAAGCCTGGGCTCCAGATGGGTGGAGTATTTTTAAATAGGGCTTATTCTATGTTTGGAATTTCAGGATGGCACACTTCCTTATTTTTAAATTCTGCAAATATCGAAATTGGAAGAGGATATGAGGGCATTCTCCATTTTACTAAGAAAGGACTTTTTTCTAAATCTGAGGACGCAAATTTTCTACTGGCATCTGTTGCTTATGCATATGTTTTACCAAGAGAGAAAGTTGCTTATATAATCGATGAAATCCAAAAAGACCAAGATGCAAGAGAATATTTAAAATTTTATTTTAGTTTAGGTTTTAAATTTTAAATAATTTATTGAGAAGTTAAAAGTCGAGTAATTCTAACGATATTTCCTATGTCGTTGTATTTTATATCATCCACATTCAATTTAGTTAGAAATATGCCTCGTCCAGAATATAAATTATAAGATGGGTTTTTAATGGGATCAGGAATGTTTTTTAAATCAAAACCTAAGCCTTCATCTTCAACTTCAATTTCTATACTTTTATTCTTGTAAAATGTTGTTACACGGATTTTTTTCTTAGTCTCTAGGCATTTGTTATCTACCAGATTGAAATAGTCTCCGCTATGTTCCAAAAATTCCTTCTTCTGAGAATAATCTATTCCTGCGGTTCCATGTTCAATAGCGTTAGAGATTAATTCATAAAGAGAGACTTTAATTGCTATTAGATCCTCGTTGCCTACATTTGGCAAAGCATCTAATCTACCAGCTATATAAGATACATATTGGTTGATTTCACGGATCTTTGGATTTAATAAATAAAGGCTATTTTCCGTCTCGTGAACAAAATCATCTGAGGGAACATGGGCTCTTTTATCGACGTGAACCATTTTCGCTTTTTCAATAACTTCACGAAGATTATCTATTCGAAAAGGTTTCAGGAAAAAATCTACGGCACCCATGCGAAATGTATCAATCGCTAGGTCAATATTGCTATTCCCAGTAATAATGATGAAAGGTATAAACTTTTGGGAGTCCTTTAGTTTACGAATAAACTCTACACCACTCAATTTCGGTAGACTGATATCTGTTATGATTAGATCGATTTTTTGATCCATACAGATTTCATAGGCCGATTGTCCATTATCTGCTAAAACAAGCTCATAATCATCACTGAATGAAATCTCAAATAACTCTCGTATGGATGGTTCGTCGTCTACGAATAAAATACGCATAGGTATTATCTTTTTAATTCTAAAGACCCAAATTGTCTAGATATTTTAATTTGTAATTATTCAAAATGTTTCTATCGATTTCTGCAATGATATCTGATCTAATTATGATTATTTTTCCACCTGAAAATTCAATAGATACATACTCACTATTGTTACTAAGAATACGTTTCTTTAAATCTTTTAGATTGAAAATATTTTCTCCATTTACCTTTTGAACTATCAAATCTTGGAATTCTTGGTAGCCTAAATTTTTTTGGTCTGGTAGAACACGTGATAGGATTACGATTCTCTCTCTATGTGGATGAACCTTGGAGAAATAAGATTCTGATAGATAGAGTAATTTTTTTTCAGAATTTTTGCGGTAGTTTTCTCCAAATTCCTTTAAATAACTTCCTGTTAATTCTGTGAATAATAGACCTCCGCTAATATAATAGAGCGGTGTATCTGCGGGATGTGTTTCTGGGACTAAGAATTCTTTCTCGGAATACTTCTTTAGATTGTATGTAACATTCATAGATTTTCCATTTCGATAAAGATCTAAAGAGATTTTTGAGCCGATTGAATTAAGTTTTGTACCAGGATTTAAAATTAAGTCTAAAGCCTTATCTCCCATCTCTGTCTGAGAGAAATTATGCAATGATTTTCCATTGATAGCATAGATGGCATCACCAGGGAACAATTGAAAGGCGGGTCCAACTCCTGGAAATACTTCTGAAACTAATATTCCCTTTTTGGTCTTTGGAAAATAAAATTCCAATTCTGAACTTGTAAGAGAAGATACAAAATGGAAGCCTGGGTGAGGAACTTCAAAATGATTTTTATCATGCAAAAATTTTTCAATATAAAATGTCGGTATTATAGAATTTTGAATCTGAAATCCACAAAGATAACCATTTTTAATAATGAAATGAGCCTTGTCTGTATATGTATTTGTTCTATAAGCTTTTATTGGAACATTGGAAAAAGAAAAGTTGATATAATCATAGGATTTGTAATTACATATTTTTGCAGCTGTTTTTGTATTAATCTTAACAATTGGAAGTGAAAATACTTCATCAGATGTTAATTTTATAAAACCTATCGAACTATCATATCGATCTACCTTAAGTCTACCATTGGAATGATTATTTCTTTCTAATTCAGCAAACAAAGGTTTTTCATTTGGTAGGCTAATTGTAAAAAAAGAATTTTTATCTATACGAATTCCAGGAGTAATTTTTCGTATAGGCTCTTTCACTAACCAAGGATTTTGGTGAGAAGCTTTCTTGAAAATTATTTCTATATCAGAAATATTTTGTGCGGATATAGATAAATTTGAAAATAAAAATGTTATACTCAATAAAAGAAAATTATTTAGTTTCATTATCGACTCCGTAGCGCTTTTTAATTCTTATATTTATCTTATCTATATTACCAGGAGTTAAGATGATGGGAAGATCTATGCCACGGAACTTAATTCGAATTGGTTGCTTTTCAAATTTCTTCCATAGATTAGAGAAGTCTTCTAAATCTTGTGCAGTATATCCGTTTATTGTTTCTACAATTTTTAATCGGTAATCTTTATACCGAATATTTTCAGGATCATCGAAAATGTATCCTAGAACAATGTCTCTATCATTGAAGCGGTACAATTTGTCCTGAATATAATAACTATAATGATACTTAGATGAACTATCCAAACTTGAAATTTCTTGGTTTGAGAAAAAAGCCCTAGACACTGGTTGGAAGACTAAGCCTCCATTCACATAATAGGAACTTGACTCGTCTCTATATAAATCAAGGGAATCAGTTTTTTTAAGTTTTGAAGTAGCTTTGAATTTTTCCCCATCTCTGTAGAAATAAATTGTTACACTATCACCTATAAATTTATTTTCTAAATAGTCAATCATACTAACAGGTTTGTCTGAAACTAATTCTCCTTCATTATTCAAAGGGTAATCATCGATGCGGAAAATAAAATCTTTCTCTCTTAAATATTCATAAAACGAGGATTGAGGATAGATAGCATTTATAAGAATACCTTTTGTATCAGGTGGAATCTTATAATAGTTTTTTAAACTATTTGAATAACCTGTCTGAAAGTTAAATCCTAAATTTGGAAACCCGTCGTATTTTCCATCTTTGACATCTTGAAGAAAGTGATTGATAACAGTGGTTGGAATAAGATAGGTTATATCTCTTTCAATTTGAGAAATTTGAAATACAAGACCAACAACCTTATTGCCTTGGATGGCTGGGCCTCCCGAGTTACCTGGATAGATCGATGCCTTTGCCTTGAGTACTGATCGGAAGTCTAAGCCTGTAAATGAATATCTCATTTTTTCAAAGCTTAGGATGCTTCCTTTCTCAACTGTTAGGTTCTCAGTCCCATTAGGATATCCCAAAATCAAAAGATCAGAACCCAGAGTAGGAATAGTATCTGAGAAAGGAAATATTGTAGTATCTTTGCTAAATTCAGGATCTTCTACTTCTATGATAGCAAGGTCACAATCGATGCCTATGTATTTCACTTTCGCTACATAGGGTTTTAATTTATTGTAAATTCGAACTGTTAGAAATTTAGAATCAATTACAACATGCGCATTAGTAAGTATTTCTGTTGGAGATATTACAAGCCCCGTTCCAAGTCCTGTTGTGAAAGATTCTTTCATCCAGGGTTTACTTGCGGATTCAGTGATAAAGCTTTCATTTTTGATTAAGACAACTGAACTAAAAACTTGTTTAAAGCTTTTTGGATTATCATCTTCCGCATAAATTAAGGTAGGTAACAGAAGAAATATTAACCATAACAGTAGTAATAGTTTATTTTTTTTCATATGGATAAATTTTAAATTCTCCCCAAAGAATTCTATCATCTTGCCATTCTTTCAATACGATCGATGCAAGAAATTTTTCTCCTTTCTTAATCTCTTTTCTAAGCACATTCCCAATTTGAATTTCACCTAGCTTTGTTCCTTCTAATCTCACCAAGGAGACTAAAGATTTATTAATACAAGTTATATAGAAATCGTGGTAGATTCTATCATCCCAATAGAAATCATGATTTTCTCCTAAATATTCTAAAGGGCAAGAGTGATCAAAGAATATAGGCAGATTAGGTGCAGATTGAATTTTATCTTTATTATATAAAGCTGTTTCTATAAAATACTTTAGATTCGGATTTTCCTTTATAGATGAATTACTATTTTTTGTAGAGTTGGAATTGTTTGAAATTTCAAAACCTTCATTATTTGGTTTATAAACAGGATAATGGTTACTTAAAAATTGAATTTCGATATATTGTTTATTACCGAAAGTATGAGTCTTGGTTAGTTTCCAGGATTTTGATTTATCAAATTTTTGATTTTGGAAATTTATTAAATGACTCATTCGTTTTGATTTACAATCCAAGGTATAGTATCTTGCCGAATGGAATACTTTAGTTTCTATTATTTTGCAGTCGGATGAGTTGGTTAATATAGTATTTTCTAAGGAATTTTTCCATTGAGTCGACTTCGCTTTTCCGCTCAATCTATCCCATTCTAAAAGTTCATCCAATTTATCATCGGTCACTAAAGCTTGGGCGAGTAAAACCGAGGGAAGTAGGATAATTAAGGCAAAAGCCGAAAATCTTTGAAAAAAAGGTTCCATTCATTTCTATCATCGGCTTTGAAACACTGAAATTTGAGAAGGGTTTCCAGAAGAAAAGCTTGTCTCTTTTTAAAATGAAAAGTTTTTTTTCGGTTTCATACTTTTAAATTTTTACCTAGGGTAGAAACATGGAACAATAGACATAAATAATATTTAGGGCTTACAGATTGAATTGGAATTTTATAACAACGGAACTTAAACCAGGGGATTATTGCATAGATTGTAGGAACCTTACGTCCTATGATGAAGAAACTATTGAAGGTTCGTATTGCTACCCTTTTATCAAAAAAGCTTTTGGCTCTGATCCTGAATCTTACAAAAAGCTCTCTAGCCCCGTATATTTCATATTAGATGATGTTAAAGAAAAAGAAAAGACCAGAATTGTTGTTTATGATGAGGGAATGGGTATGTTCTCGGCAAGAATGGTATTTCTATTACGTTCAGCTGGTTTTAAAGAAACCTATATTTTAGCTAAAAAATGGCCATTCGAAGGGAAAAAAGCTCCTGGAACCCTAAAAATTGAACCACCGATTCAAGATAAACTTAAGACTATAGAGTGGGTTGTTGATAAAGCCTTCATGGAAAAGAACTTAACTCGCTTACAAATATTTGATACTAGAACACTAGAGGAATACGAAGGTTTACTTCCAAGACTTGCTGGTCCTGAGGAAGGAACTCTTTGCGGAAGGTTGCCTGGATCTTTTCTTTGGGATTGGAGGAGCCTTTACAATGCAGATGGGAATCTTGTAGATCGTTCCAGTTTTAAGAAAAGAATGGGAGGATTTCCTTTTATGCCTGAAAGACCTACTGTTCTTTATGATTACAATGGTGCGAGATCTTGCCTTTTGGCTTTGATGCTTAAAGAATTTGGATACCAGGAAGTTTATACTTACCAAGGATCTTGGTTTGAGTACAGGAAGTCAAATTTACCTAAACAAGCTACTTCTATTTATGGATCAAAAGCTCCAAGTCCTGCTGCTCCTCGCTTGGGTGGAATGGATAAAAAGAAATAATATATATATTATATATCATTAGAATAAATTGATTTATTAGAATTTTTTTACTATTTTGAATTGCAATAAATTGAATCAATCTAAGAATTAAATAAGTTTAGGATTTGAAAATTTATCTTCCTTTAACTTTAGTTTAATGAAATTATATATGAATCAACTTCTCTCGAAACCTAATATGAAATCTTTCTTTAGCTGGTTAAAAGAATGGAAAGTTGCTGTGATATTAGTTATTAATTCATTGGTTTTCTTTTGTTTATTTTATTATGACATGAATAAATCTACAGAATTTGGAAATCGGGAAATTATCGGCGACATCAATTTTAAACACAATACGGTAAAACGAAAATTCGAACACAATGTTGTTTGGAATGAATTAGATTTAAATTCTATTATTTCCTTTCGTGATTCAATTCTAACTGAAGATAATTCCAATGCTATTTTAAGATTAAAGGATGGAATAGAGATTCATCTTGAGCCTGAATCAATGATTATATTAGATATTTCTGATACCAACAAAAGAATCGAATTTAGCAATGGTGCAATGAATATCATTAAAAATTCTAATTCGAAAGATAGTAATGATAATCTTACTGTAGAAACTGGCAATGGAAATATTCAATTTAAAAATGCAGATGTGACATTTTCCAAAAGTGGAAATGAAAATTTAAACGTAGGTGTAGCAAGAGGAGACGTAAAAGCCAGTATTGGAGGTGAAGATTTTGATCTCAAGGCTAATGAGTCACTCGATTTCAATGGTAATTCTCCTAGTGTTTCAAAGAAAACGATTAAAATTAACAACCCTGTACAATCTGCACGCCTTCGCGAACAAGAAGTTCAAAAGAAATTTTTTAATAAAATGGATGCTATTACACAAAAAGAAACGGAAGCAGAATCTTTGAATGCCGAAACAAATGGAAATCCATCCATTCCAGCAAATTCAAAACAACAAGATTCAAATAGTAATCTAAATACAATTCAAAATTCGAATGTGAAATCATCCCAATCTAATAATATAAATTCTATCCCAGCTAATACTTTAAATTCAAAACAAAAAAGTAACAATACTCAATCTTCTGAACTAAACAAACCCAAGAAAACTATTCAAGTAAAAAAAGGAAAGTATGACTCATTAGATGGCTTTTAATATTGATGAAGTACTTTCGTATTTAGACACTCTATCCAAGGATCCTTCGCTAATAGCAAAGTTATCCGATGAACAAAGAATCTTATTATTAAAATATACTGGAATCATATCCAGACCGAATCGAGATGAAATTCGAAAACGCAATCGTGGTGTAAGGAAAGTCAATAAAGAAATCATTCGAGACCAAGAAAAGCAAATACGATCCTTAACAGGAATACGAGAAGCTAGAAAATCAACAGTTTTTACCGCTCCACCAAAACTTCTAACACAAAACCCCTATCAAGAATTAGGTGTTATAGGTGAGCTACATACACCTAGAAATTGCTACATCTGTAAAAAGGAATATGTTAAAGTGCATTTTTTCTATGATACAATGTGTCCAGATTGTGCTACTTACAATTACGAAAAAAGATTCCAAACTTCTGATTTAACTGGACAGGTTGTTCTGATTACAGGCTCAAGACTAAAGATAGGATACCAATCCACATTGATGCTGCTCAGAGCAGGTGCTAAAGTTATCGCGACTACTAGGTTTCCTATTGATTCAGCTCTACGTTTTAGTAAGGAAAAAGACTTTAATTATTGGAGCGAAAGGCTTCAAATTTTTGGTTTAGATCTTAGGCATACACCAAGTGTAGAAATATTTTGTAGCTATCTAGAAGATACCTTAGATCGACTAGACCATTTAATAAACAATGCTGCACAGACAGTAAGGAGACCTCCTGGATTTTACAGTCATCTGATGGAAAATGAATCACTTGATTTAGATAAGTTTGAGGCAAAGGTCAGAAAATTATTTACTTTGTATGAAGATTGCAGATCGAGACTTAATCAGGGTTATACGACTTCTTCAACTAAGGATATAGCACTTTCTTGGCAAAATCGTAAGCCAGCAATGGGAATCCTTTCTTCAGCTGAACTTTCACAAATCCCTTATACTCAGGATGAGGAATTAGAAACCCAAGAAATTTTCCCGGTAGGTAGATTGGATGCGGATCTTCAACAAGTAGATCTTCGTAAGACAAACAGTTGGAGATTGAAGTTGGGCGAGATCCCAACCTCTGAAATGTTGGAAGTTCAATTGGTAAATATCATTGCTCCTTTTGTTTTATGCAATCGACTCATTTCTATTATGAAACGAGATTTTACAGGTGTGAAACATATTGTAAATGTTTCTGCTATGGAAGGAAAGTTTCATAGATTTAAAAAAGAAGATCGTCATCCTCATACCAATATAGCTAAAGCTGCTTTGAATATGTTGACTCATACCTCAGCAAGTGATTTGGAAAAATACGGAATTTATACAAATGCAGTTGATACGGGCTGGGTAACTGACGAAGATCCAGTTGAGTTATCAAAGCATAAAGAAGATATCCATGATTTTCAACCCCCCTTAGATATTGTTGATGGTGCTGCGCGTGTACTTGATCCAATATTCGATGGGATCAATACAGGTAAGCATTGGTGTGGAAAATTTCTAAAAGATTATTTCCCAATAGATTGGTAATAAAACTCTAGAATCATTCCATATAACTATGAATTTAGCTTGGATTTATTTAAATTCCAGAAGAATCCATTCTAGATTCGGTATGACAGATTGGATAATCAGAAAAATACATTCCTAAAATATATTCTTTGCTAAGTTATAGAATTTTTCCCAATTTATAGGAATTGATTGTAATAATTTCGATCTATTTGAAAATTAATCATAATTAGGTTTTATTAAGTCTATTATTAGCTTAGGGAGTACCTATATGAAACAAGTTTTTTTCAAATTCAAAATAAAATCTTTCTTTAGCTGGTTAAAAGAATGGAAGGTAGCAGTAATTCTAATACTGAATTCATTGGTATTTTTTTTAATCCTTTACAATGATATACATAAATCGACGGAATTTGGTAATCGCGAGATTATTGGCGACATTAATTTCAAATACAATAATGTTAAAAGGAAATTTGAGCATAATGTAGTTTGGAGTGAAATGGATTTAAATTCTATTATTTCATTTAGAGATTCAGTCTTAACAGAAAATAATTCTAATGCTATTATTAAATTAAAAGATGGGACAGAGATTCATTTAGAACCTGAATCAATGATCATTTTAGATATTTCAGATAACAACAAGAAAATTGGTTTCAATAATGGATCAATTAATGTTATTAAAAAGCCAACTTCTGAGGGTGGTAATGATTCAATCACTGTAGAAACTGAAAGTGGAAATATCCAATTCGACAATGCTGATGTTGTCATTTCTAAAGTAGGAGATCAAAATTTAAATGTTGGTGTAGCTAGAGGAGATGCAAAGGCTTCCGTGGGAGGAAAGAAATTCAATCTCAAGGAAAATGAATCTTTAGAATTCAAGGGAGAATTCTCTACCAAAACAAATAAAAAAATTACTATTATAAATCCAGTTCAATTAGCACGCCAACAAGAAGAAGCTATACAAAAAAAGTTCTTCAATAAAATGGATGCTATCGCTCAGAAAGAATTGGAATTAGAATCTTCAAATCAGACTCAAGATGCTCAGTCGACCTCTTCATCAAATTCTAGTTCACCAAATAAAATAACTTCAAATAACAATAACCAGAACGGTCAATTAAAGCCGAAGAAAAAAGTTGATTTAAAAACAGGAAGGTACGATGCTTTAGATGGTTTTTGAGATTTATTTTTAGACAAAACTAAAAGTAAGGATTACAAAAGATATTCAAATAATTCTTTTGACTCGACAGGAATAGTGAGTTCATTCTTTTATAAAAGAATATGAATTTTTTTAAAAATTCCATACGAAAAATTTTCTTTCGACTTGGAAGAGGCGGGTTTGCACAAACTGTTCTTTCAGGTATTGGCTATATCGCTCCTAAACTCATTAGATTTCATTCAATTTCAATTCCATTTGAGTTTAAAACTATAGACAAACATCGATTTCGTGGCTTTTATAATAAATCAAATTTAGAAACTTCCAAGGGTCTTGTTATTTTACTTCATGGCTGGGAAGGTTCTTCAAGCTCTAGTTATATTTTGAAGACGGGATTTAGTCTTCAAGAAAACGGTTATGAAGTATTTCGTTTAGATTTTCTGGATCATGGTGAGACTCATTCATGGAATGAACAAATTTTTCATGGTAACCTTTTAGAAGAGCATTTCAATGCAATAGAATGGATTTGTCAAAATTTTGGAAAAAATAAAAAAATACATTTAGTTGGGTTTTCTTTGGGTGGAAATTATGGTATACGAGTTGCCCTAAAGAACCAAATCAAAAAAATTCCCAATCTCATACATACAATTGCCATTTCACCTGCACTTAGTCCTGAGAAGGCAACAATTTGGATGGATAAGTCTAGATTCTTTGGATGGTATTTTCTGAGTAAATGGATGAGTTCTATTGACAAGAAAGTAGAAGCATTTCCTGATTTATTTGATTTTAATGATCGTAAAAAATATAAATCAGTAATGGATCTAACAGATTTTATAGTAAAGAAGACCGGTAGATTCGAGAATGCTAGTTCGTATTTCAAGGGTTATTCGATTCGAACTGAAGATTTTCTCAAAATTAAATCTCCTATTACTTTGATTACTTCCCAAGATGATCCAATTATACCTGTAGAGGATTTTGAAAATTTAAAACGCCTAGAAAAGGATCGACTTTTGAGTGTAATCATTCTTCCTAATGGCGGGCATAATGGATTTTTTATAGACTCTTTAACGCGTCCGATTTATCTTAAGTATATTAATAAAATTTTGTCATCTTGAAAATAATTGAATGGAGATAAAAAAATTATTTATTTTCAATAATTCTTTTATTTATATAACTAATTCGACCTTAAAGAATGATTTTCATTCACACTATGCAATTTCTGTTCTGATCTCGTGGCCAAATCCATTTTCTATTATTGAGCCTTCAGGTTTAATTCAAAGATCTCAATTCGCTGTTATAGGTTCAAATACTAAGCATAGAATCGAATCTGAAAAGACTAATCTTATTGTTGCTCAATGGGACCCGCATGAAATAGAATTAAATACTCTATCATCCTGGATCAAACGAAATCATATACATTTACTTTCATGGCAGAGAATTGAATCACTAAAGAAAGAATTTAATTCATTATTACAAGATAATTTTACCTGTGAAGATACTTTCAAAATCTATCAAGATATACAAGCAACTCTAGGTTCAAGCAAAAGGAATCTTTTTACTTTAGACAATAGGATTCGATTGGTTTGTAATTATATCCAATCAAATCTATTAGATAAGTTAAATGTAAAAGTTTTGGCTGATTTAGCAGAACTTTCAGAAACAAGATTTATGCATGTTTTTAAAGAAGAAATTGGTATTCCCGTTAGACGGTATGTCTTATGGCAGAGACTTTTTGAAGCAGCTAAGCAAATGCAGAAAGGCAAGAGTTTAATTGAAACAGCATATGATGTTGGATTCTCCGACCAAGCACACCTTAGCAGAACTTTTAAAGATATGCTTGGAGTTCAACCTTCCTTGTTCTTAGGAGGGAATTCCGGGGTAAAAATTCAGTTATGCTACTGATTTAGAAAAAGACTTATAAACACCACGTTCTTTAAGAATCGCTTTAATATCTTCTTCTAAGTTTTTTCGTAAACCTAATTCGAAAAATACATCAGCAACTACAAATAGGGGAGCTGAAACTAGAGCTTGAAATAAATTATCTAAGAAAGCAGGTCTACTTTTCTCAAATACATAATGACCATAGATTTGTGTTCCCCAACCAAGAATCTGCCCACCTGCAAAAATACTCCAAACTGTTGTTGAATCCAAAGTTGTGGAAAGTGAATTTGCAAAGTATAATATCGTACCGAACAATATGGTCGCAACTGAACTAAATATAAAATCTAAAGTAAAATAGTAACCTAAAACTAGTACAGCCGCCGCCATAGCTAAAGTAACTTGAAAACCTTCAATGGAAAACAAGGGAACCCAGCTCAATACAAGCAGTAAACTAAATGATATAGTTGGAACTCCGAGTACGTGGATCCATACATTTCTCTTTTCTTGGTGGTAGGCAGAATAAAAAGCCATTTCTCTAGCAAATCTCATATTAACACTCCTAAGAATTTATACTAATACTATATCAATTTTGAAGAAGATTGTCTTGAATGAATCTGCTATTTTATTAAAAAAATGGAAAGATTCCAAAAAAAGAATCTCCCCAAATTATAAGAATTACTAATTAATTTGTGAAATTAATATTTAAATATCATCAGCAGGATTTTCAACATTGCTCGCTTTGGCGACGCCGACTAAAATACTCGAGAATTCACTCACCTTCCATACGCCTTTAGAATTCTTAGTTACAGTTACTGGTCTAGCTGAACTAGCACCAGATGATGGAATAAATAATTTAATTCTTCCCTTGGAAATGTCACCACTGTATTTATTGGATGTTAGAGTAAATGTATAAGGAGGCTCTGAGGGTTCGTATCCATTAGAAGTGGAAGATCCAGGAAGATATGAATTAATTAGTAAAGGATTTTGTTGAAGTTGTCTATCAACTAAATTTAAAGTGGATTTATTTACAACGAATCCTTTGTAACCCTTTCCAGATGAATCTGTTTGTAGATTTTTCGAATCTAATACTAAAATTAAAGCTTTAGATCCTTCTGCGGCATCCTTAGTATATAAATCTAAGGCAGCGATAAGTGATACTACTGCCCCTTCTGGAGTTGAACCATTTTGCGTACGAAATGCATCAAGTTCATCAAAATTCGTTGGCCATGAATTAGTTATGATAGGATAGCTACCTTCTTGCGCCATTAATAGATTGGAAAAAACAAAAGAATTCATTACCACCAATACTATTGCAATCTTTGAAAATATTTTCATCTTCAACTCCTTATTCTTCCTTATGAAAATTCTATTAAATTACTTTTCAATTTCTATGTCAAATCATTTAAGCAGCTATGCCGAGTAAGCGCATGAGCGGTTCAATTTCAGGTTCTTTTCCATAGAAGTTCTTAAATAATTCCATTGCAGATTCTGATCCGCCTTTTGATATAATATGATCAATATAATCCTTACTTAGTTTTGGATCAAAGATTCCATTATCCACAAAGCGGTAGAATGCATTTGCAGACAAAAGCTCTGCCCACTTATAAGAGTAATAACCTGCTGCGTATCCACCAGCAAATATATGAGAAAAGCCATTTTGAAATTTATTGTAAGAAGGAGGAATATTTACAGCGACTTCTTTTCGAACTTCATCTAAAATATTTTGTACACCTTGTTCGTCTGGACAATCTGTATGAATTTTAAGATCAAAAATTGCAAATTCCAATTGGCGAAGAACACCCATCGCTGATTGAAAATTTTTTGTATCAACTAATTTTTGAATCATTTCATCAGATAAGGCCTCACCAGTTTTATAATGAAAGGCAAAAAACTTCAACGCCTCTTTTTCATAAGCAAAATTCTCAAGGAATTGTGATGGAAATTCTACAGCATCCCATTCTACTCCATTTATTCCACTTAAAAATGGTTCTTCAATTTCAGTTAATAAATGATGAAGTGCATGACCCATTTCGTGAAAAAGAGTAACAACATCATCAGGCTTTAGTAAAGATGGGTTATCTCCATTTGATGGTGGAAAATTTCCTACAATGAAAGCAGAAGGTAGTATGGTTTTGGAATCAACATTATGGCGTGATACCCAATTGTGCATCCAAGCTCCGCCCTTCTTATCCTTTCGTGCTTCTAAATCTGCGTAGAGTCTAGCGATGATTAAATTATCCTTCTTGATATCAAATACTTGTACTTTAGAATCCCAAGTATCTATTTCAATTTCTTGGAATTCAATTCCGAACAATTTTCCTATAAATTGGAATGAGCCTTTGACTGTTCTTTCTTTTTCTAAGTAAGGTCTATAAGCTTCCTCATCGAAATCGAGTGATTCTTTTTTTAATAATTCTGAATAGAAGGCCACATCACTTGATTTGAATTCTTTCATACCCTTGCTTTCTGCAAAAGATTTTAAAGTTTGGAATTCTTTTTCTGCGACAGGCTTTGCAGATTCTGCTATTTTATATAAGAAGTCAAGAACTTGTTTAGTATTCTCAGCCATCTTAAATGCTAGAGAGTATTCTGAGTAACTAGGAAATCCAAGTAGCGAAGCCATTTCCTTACGAAGCTTCAAAATATCTTCCAAGACTTTTCCATTATTTGGAGCCTTACTAACGTACGCTTTGTACAAATCTTCTCTTAGCTTTGGATTTTGACCATAGGTCATATAAGCCATGTAACTTGGAATTTGAAGTGTAAATTTATAAGAACCATCTTCTTGTTTTGCTGACAATAAATCTGAATCTGGTATACCTACCACATCTTTAGGATTTTTTATAATCAATTCAAATGCGTTGGTAGCATCTAAAACATTTTGAGAAAATTGATTTGATAGATCCGATAATTGAATCTGGATGTCTTTCAAGCGAGCCTTAGTCTTATCAGGTAGATCGACTCCACTTAGTTTAAAGTCTCGAATCCCATCACTCAAAACTTTCAATTGAACTTTAGTAAGACTAGACTTTTCTTTGTCCAAGATCTCTTCATAAGCAGAAAGGATGCGTTTGTCTTGGCTTAGATTAGTATAGTATTCAGTTATTGTAGGAAGCAGTTCTGTATAAATTTCTTTAGTTTCCTCACTATTCTTTACAGAGTGAAGATGAGAAATTTCAGTGAAAATTGCATCAAGGTCATGGTTGAGCTTTTGATAAGGTGTTAAGAAGTTTAAATAAGTTTTACTGGGAAGCTGGATTAGCTCTTCTATTTGTTTGGTATTGGATTGAAGTTTTGCTAAAAATAAATCACTCTTAGATTTTAAATTACCAACTTTGAATTCTATAAATGCCAATGAAATTACCTCTATTCTTTAGACTCATAAAGGTTGCTTTCTATGTAAAATGGAAAAATCTTTCTATCTGTAATTAAAGTCTAAGCTACATGGTTTCTTCTCTAAAAGAAAATTCAAATAAATCGATTATTTTTTTCGATGGATATTGCAATCTTTGCAATGGCTTTATCAACTATTGTTTAGATCATGATACCAATGAAATATTTTTTTACGCAGCTCTGGATTCAAAGGCTGCCCAAAATATTATACCTAAAGATCTGATAGTTACTTATATGAAGAATCCTTTGGAAGGAACAGTATTCCTATGGGAAAATGAAAGATTGTATTCAAGGTCTGAAGCAGCTTTTCGAGTTTTCTCTAGATTGAATACGATCTTTAGGTTTTTGTCAATCTTTCGATTTTTACCAAAATTTATTACAGATAGTATTTACAAATTAATAGCTAGGAATCGTTACAAAATGTTCGGAAAATCAGAATCTTGTCGAATGCCAAGTCCTGAAATAAAATCAAGATTCTTGGATTAATTTAAATTAAAAATCGATAAAATAATAATTATTTCCAGCATAACGAAAGTAATATTTTATTAAGCTCGAAGAGGTTGGTTCTATGGGCTTTAATCTAGACTTTAAATTGTTCTCATCAAATTTAACTTCTCTATCCATAGAATTGTAAAAGAAACAGCGATATATACTTTCGGAATCTTCAGTATTTTTTCTAAGGATACAAAGATGAATAGGCTCTGGAAATTCTAATTCTTCATCTAGCCCGAAGAATTTACCTGGATGTATCTCCCATTTCTTATTCCCAATTCTAACAGTTGACTTGTCTGGGTTAATATTTTGTACAAGTTTTTTGGGATATTTGGGAGCAATGAAATAGACATTTCTGTATTTAAAAGTAAAGTAAGATCTTTTTTTATCATCTTGAGACTGTTGTGCAATCGTAGTAGTATTAACTGAACTAAGACCTCGTGAAATTTTTTCTATACTTCCTCTAAGTACAGAATCCAGAAAGTCGGAACTTTCAGATTCGTCTATTTTATCTAAAAGTTTATAAACGAAGTCAAATTCTTTTCTTTCGTAACCTTTATCTTCGCGAAATTCATCCAATTGTAAGCTGAGGCGACGAGTTCTATGAAGGTAGTAGTAAGCCTTTCTTTTATTAGCAAGCTCTTCCATTTCTTTCGCTATAACAACGGCTTCTTTTAAAATTTCTGAAGCATCCAGTATTCTTTTCTCGAAATCTTCAAGCAAATATTTGATTTTATATTTCTTCTCAAAGAATACTCTAGAATCCTCAGGTAAAGAAGATCCAGATCCCATATCTAGTTCGCAAATTTCCTTAGTTTGATAGAAAGTATAATACCAACAGCTAACATAGACATGAGTAAATGTGAGCCACCGTAACTCATAAATGAAAGTGGAACTCCTGTTACAGGGAGGAGTCCTATAACAATACCCATATTAATTGCAACATGAAAAAAGATGAGAGCAACTATCCCTGAAGCAAGAAGAGAACCAAATCTATCTTTAGATTCAAAACTAATTTGAAGTCCCCTGAGTGGAATAGACATGATGAAAAAGATGAGAAGCACAGATCCCAAGAACCCTGTTTGCTCTGCCCAGGATGCAAATATAAAATCTGTACCAGCTTCAGGAACATGAGGATAGCGACCTTCTGTCATCTCTCCTTTAAAAAAACCTTTGCCAAAGAATTTTCCAGAACCAACTGCAGGTTTAGATGCACGCAGTTGATAGCCCGCACCTTGTTTGAACTTTTCGGGATTTAAAAATGCAGTTAAACGAACAACTTGGTTCTCTCTAAACGGAATAGTTTTGTAGACGGCTACTGAACTTAAGATCGATATTCCTAAAATGCCAATAGGTATATAGTATTGGCGAATATTTTTTAATCCTCGAGCAATATTAAAGACAACCATAAATCCCGATATAACAATCAAGATAACTCCAAAACTTATTAGAAGATTTTGGTTGTAAAATATCTGGAACATGATAGAGCCTTGCTCTTCTATAACTGTCTCAACTATTTCTCGCAATGATTGGAGAAGTTTTGGATCTTCTAATCCTGTACGTTCTGTCCCAACTCCAAGAGATCTTCCTTCCAAGATAGGCCAGATTTTCCCTTGGGCTTTATTAACATAAGAAAGTAGCTCGCCTTTCTGTTCTCTTCGAAGGAAATCTAAAATATCAGGAAGCAGTGTAAGCTTACTATATTCAATATACATAGGTACTCCCAAAGAAACTCCACCAAGTGCTAGTAGAGATCCAATGTGCAAAATGTCCGCACCACCTAAAAATAACATTGCAAAGAGTATAGGAAGAAATGATACAGCAGTTCCAAAGTCAGGTTGCAATAGGATAAAAAACATAGGAATCAATACTATGATAAAGGGTATTATGAGTGTTGTAAGTTTACGCATTTCTTTCTCGCGTATTACTAGGTATTGTCCAAGCAGGATTACTGTAGCAAGTTTAGCAAATTCAGATGCTTGAAAACCCACGGGACCGATCTTTAACCAAGATCTTGCTCCTCTTCCATCAGGAAGGTAGCCAATTCCAGGTATTAATGTTGCAATTAGTAAAACTAAGGAAGCTAGATAGATAAAAACAGCATAACTTCCTATTAGTTGGTAATTTACCCTAGCCATAAAATACATCATTACAAGTCCGAAGATTGCATAAATCAATTGCTTATACCATCTACCTTGGCCATCAGTAATATTTGCTTCTTGGGTATATAGAGTGAGGATTCCACAGCATGTTACGAAAATTACTGCAAAAATAAGAAATAAATCTAATCTTTCACTATTTCTTTCTGACATTATAATTCAATTTCCTGATTTTCTATCGGAGTTTCTTCTTTCATTAAATTGTTTTTGATCTTTTCAGATCGGGGAAAAGAGCCAGGTGGAAATGCCGCCTTAAATACTTCTCTTGCAACAGGAGCTGCACCGGCCGATCCTCCTACACCATATTCAACGAATACAGCAACTAATATTTGTTTATCGGGAGGAGCATTTACAGGAGCATAGCCAATAAACCAGGCGTGGTTGGTTCTAGAGGATCCTCGTCTTCGAGTTTGTGCTGTTCCTGTCTTACCTGCAATTTCTGGGAGATAAGGTTGATTCAATATATAGGAAGCTGTTCCAGTTGATCCAACCAATTCTAATCCGTATTTCAAGGCTTCTATTGTTGATTTTTTCAAAGGGATGTCGCGGATAACAACTGGTTCCGTTCTTTGGATAATAGAGTTATCTATGGGATTTCTGATTTCAGAAAGTAGGAATGGTTGGTAGATTTTTCCACCATTGATTAAGGCCATATAAAATAGTGCCATAGCCATTGGAGTTGTTGATATAAATCCCTGACCAATGGATAAGTTTACTGTATCTCCATCAAACCATTTAGTCCCGTAAGTACGTTTCTTCCACTCTGAGCTAGGGATGAATCCTGTAATTTCTCCAGGTAGATCAATATTTGATTTTTTATCTAATCCAAAGAGGCGTGAATAAGATAGAATAGATTCCGAACCAAGTTTATATCCCAGATTGTAAAAATAAACTGAGCAAGATTTTTCTATCGCATGAGCAAGGTTATTTGTTCCATGGCCTTTTGGCTCCCAGCATTTGAATTCTTGGTCGGGGACTCCCGCCATAGATGATTTAAGATAAAACTTTCCATTGCAGCTAAATTCTGTCTCGGGATCATATTCAATCTTATGCTCACTCTCCAAAGCAGCAAGACCAACTAATAGTTTATAGGTGGATGCTGGTGGAAAGATCGATTGAATGGAAAGATTAAGAAGTCCAGTGTTATCTAAAACCTGTCTATAGTGTTTACCTCTTTCTTGGCGGTTCTTTCCGGAAAGTATATTTGGATCAAAGCTAGGATTAGAGGTCATGGTAAGAACTTCACCTGTCGTTGGCTTTAAAGCAATGACGGTTCCTCTTGTCCCTTTGAGAGCTTTGTATGCGGCGATCTGCATCTCCTTATCAATACTTAGGACTAAATTATTTCCAGATTGGGCGTGTTCAATGATTCGTTCTTCTTCAATGTTACCCTCTGTGGATCGCTTCTGAATTCTGAATCCATCAACTCCTCTAAGTATGGAATCGTATTGACTTTCTAAGCCACCTTTTCCTACATATTGGTAGGATTTAATATCTTTTTCCTGCATATCATTCTGGCTTGGTTTACCAAGGTATCCAGTAACATGTGCTAAGGCAGCACCCATATTATAAACACGAGTTGGAGCAGGAACCATCTGGACGTATTTGTTAATATTATCAAATACAGATATTCTTTCTTGTTGGGATTTTGAAATTCCTTCTAAAAGAACAAAGGGTTCTCTAGATCGAATTTTTTTAACGAGTCTATCTTGTTTTAGATCCTTTTCGAAATAAGAAATGGGGATAGAAAGATATTTACAAAATTCTTCAATAAAAGCACGAACTTTCTTAGGATCATTCTTAAGTAGGTTTGTGTTCAATACCAAATCAAGGGCAGCTGAATTGGAAACTAATGGATCGCTAGTCTCAGGTGTGAGGAAATTTCTATCATAAATTTGACCTCTAGCAGCAAGGATGGATTCTGATTTCCGTACAAAACGTTCTGCTTTGATGGAATTCTCAGAGCCTTGTATCAGTTGAAGATTAATCAGCTGAGCTGTGTAGGCAAACATAGTAAAAAGTATTAATCCAGTAAAGAAATACAATCTCCCCCTAAAGGATGCTTCTAGTTTATGTTCGCTAGCTGATCTTGTTGTATTCATAGTTTGCTTTCATCTGCCTCTAACTTAAACACCCAAGTTAGAAAGAAAAAGAACAGAGGCGAAAGTATACTTGTATAAATCGATGTAGACAAAAAGGAATAATTCAAATTGTCATGAAAAAATAAAATAAACATCACATATAAAATGATTCTACTAAGTAAAGTAAAAACAAAGTTATATAATGATATAGAAAGATAGTTCTCGTTATACGCATTTCTTGTAAATTTTCCAGCAAGATAACCTATGATAGAAAAAGTAAAAGAATGCAGCCCAATTTTATAATATGTTACTTGATCTGCTGCTGTCTCACCACCTAAACCTGAATCTGTGAGTAGACCACCCAAGAATCCTATCCAAATTCCATACAAGGGGCCTTTTCTTAAACTAAAGAAAATAATATAGATCATCATGAAGTCTGGTTTAAATGATCCACCTAATTCAAATAAGTTCGATCCATTTAAAAAATGAGCAAATAGCATTCCGATGAGGATAACAATTTTTTCAATAATCATGGTTCAACCTCATTTTCTGTATTTGTGGTAGGTTGATTTGGACTAGCATCTACCTGTGGTTTGTTGGAAATGGGTTTTTCAATCACTGGTTTTTCTGGGGAAGTTTTTTTCTCTTTTTCTTTTTCCTTCTCTTTCTTGCGTTCTTCTTCAGGATAATTCAATTCACCAAGGTAAGGATTTTCAATTTTAATAGATTTTTCCTTTGGCCATTCTTCAATCCATTTGTCTGGAGATTTGAGAATGACTGTGACATTTTCCAATTTGTCAAACTGAACAAAAGGTTTCATATAAGCAGTCTTAAACGATCCTTCTCTTGGGCCTTCTTCTGTGATTGTTCCAACTGGAAGCCCCTTTGGAAATACTCCAGAGCCACCTGAAGTATAGACAGCTTTGCCTATCTTACTAAAACCTTCCGTAAATATTGTATTATACGGACCAGGGGCTGGAGCAGGACCCATAGGAAAGTTGCCGAATGATTTTGGATCTATGACTATCCCCGAATCAATGAATTCTAAAACAGCTTCAGTCCCTCGACCAGAATTGCCAGATAAACTAGCCCAAAGACTTGTTCCTGGCATGGAAACTCCCATGGAAAAATTTGAATTGATGATGGGCTGGACTACTGCAGTTGATGAACCTACTGCAATTACCTTTCCTACGAGAGCCTCAATAAAATTTCCTTTTTCATCCAAGGTTCTTGTAACAACAGGCATGTAGGGTTTGATACCCGAACTGGAACCCTTGTTAATGATAATGGTTCTATAAATGGTATTTAAGCGAACAGAAAGTACTTCGGATGGAACAGTTCTATATTCTGAGCGAATGGGGAATCCAAGTTCTCTTCGTAAGGATTCGTTCTCCATGCGAAGTCTTGCCAATTCTTGGTCTAGCTTGTAATAGTCCTCCATGACATTGAGACAGGAGTCTCTTTCATCACGGACTTTTTCAAAAGATTCTAACTTCGTATATACGCTTTTTATTAAAGAACCAAAGGAATCCAGGGAGCCAGAAATAAAATCTCCGACTCTTTGGAAGCTTGCAATTCCACTAACAAGAAAATTGCCGTTCCATACAAGAGACGTGATTGAAAATACGACTACAAAGATGAGGGAGGCGGACTCCCGATTTTTTGAGATTTTTTCCCAGAGCATAAAAATTTATGTCTCATTTTCTAATCCCTAGGAAAAAAAGAAAACAGAAAAAATTTATCTAATGCCTGGCTTGATATATTTTAGTTCATCCAAATAACGACCAGTTCCCAAAACCACGCAGGTCAGAGGGTTTTCAGCTCGGAATACAGGAACTCCTGTTTCTTTAGAAAGGTAGAGTTCTAATCCTCTAAGTAAGCAGCCACCACCCGTTAAGATGATGCCACGCTCTACGATATCTGCGGCAAGTTCAGGTGGAGTTCTTTCTAATACTGATTTGATTCCGTCGAGAATTTCATCTGTTGGTTCTTTGAGAGCCTTACGGATTTCATTGCTATCCAATTCAAGAGTTCTAGGTAGCCCAGAAATGGCATCTCTACCTTTCACTTCCATAGTATCTACTTTCTTATCAGCAAAGGCATTACCAATGGTAAGTTTGATATCTTCGGCTGTTCTCTCTCCAACAACTAAATTGTATTGGTTTCTGAGATATTTTATAATAGCTTCATCAAATTCATCTCCACCAGTTCGGATGGATTCTGCAATCACCATACCACCGAGTGAAATTACCGCTATTTCAGTAGTTCCACCACCGATATCAACGATCATATTTCCTGCAGGCTCTTGAATAGGGATATTTGCTCCAATTGCAGCAGCGAGTGCTTCATCTATTAGGAAAATTTCTCTCGCACCAGCTTGTTCTGCAGATTCACGGACAGCTCTTCTCTCTACTTCTGTAATTCCTGAAGGAACACCGATTACGATTCTTGGTTTTACAAAAGTTGTTCTGTTGTGAACCTTAGCGATAAAATATCGAATCATCTTTTCAACTGTTTCGAAGTCTGCAATAACCCCGTCCTTCATGGGACGAATTGCAACTATATCTCCAGGAGTTCGGCCAAGCATTCGTTTTGCTTCTTGACCAACAGCAAGAACTCTTCCAGTTGATGCCTGAACAGCAACCACTGAAGGTTCGGAAAGAACAATGCCTTGTCCCTTGACATGAACTAAGGTATTGGCAGTTCCTAAATCAATTCCCATATCATTTGAAAATAACGCGTAAAGTTTATCGAATATCATTATAGCTTCCTGGACGACTTATACTATTAAGAATTATCTTACGAACTCGAAGATTTCTGAAGTAAATATCAAAATCCATGCTAATTTTTTCTTTTTCCATAGCAAGAAGGATTCTGAAAAAAAAGAATTTACCTTTCATTTCACAGGTAAAAACTTAAAAAACTTAAAATGAAAGAGAAAAATCTAGCAGCCATCGACTTAGGAACCAATTCATTTCATATGCTAGTTGTAAAGGTTCGACAAGATGGAAGTTATGAATCCATTGCCAAAGAAAAAGAACCTGTTCGACTTGGTTCAGGTTCAGGAGATTACGAAGAAATTGATGAAGAAGCAATGGCTAGAGGTATTGCTTGTCTCAAAAGATTCAAAGTAATAGCTGAGTCTCACAAGGCTGAAATTTTTGCGATAGCGACTTCAGCTCTTCGAGAAGCTCTCAATCGAGAAGTATTTCTTAAGAAAGCGAAGAAAGAAGCTGGAATCCGTATAGACGTTGTTAATGGCCAAGAAGAAGCGAGGTTAATATATTTTGGAATCCTACAAGGGCTTCCTGTTTTCAAAAAGCGCATTCTCATGGTTGATATTGGTGGTGGCAGTACAGAAATTCTCGTCGGCGAAGGAGGGGATGTTCTTTTTTCCCAGTCACTGAAAATCGGAGCCGTAAGACTCAGCGAGAGATTTTTTACAAAAGATACAATTGAAATAACAGATGTCCAAAGATGTAGATTTCACATTGAAGCATATATTCTCCCCTTAATTGAAGAAATTCATAAATGGAAGCCAGAAATTATAATTGGTTCTTCTGGTTCTATTACCTCTATCGGTTCCATGGTCTTGGCTATGCGTAATGAAAAAAGGGACAGGTTGAACGGCTTTGAATTTGAAGCTCAAGAATTTCGTAAAATCCGTGAGTCACTTGACTCTGCAAATACCTTTAAGAAAAGAACTAGAATCCCTGGTCTGGAAGAAAAACGGGCTGATATTATTGTCGCAGGCTCTTTGATCTTGGATGAAATTTTCAAGCATTTCAATCTCAAGAAAATGATGATTAGTGATTTTGCTTTAAGGGAAGGAATCGTATATGATAAAATTAAGAATTGGAAAAGATATGAAACACTTGAATTCCATTCTCTTGATAATATTCGTACGAAAGCGATTCGTTCCATTAGCAAACTTTATCCACAGGGCAAGGAGCATTCAGAACAGGTTACTCATCTAGCTCTAAGACTTTTTGATGAATTGCTTGGTCTTCATAATCTAGGAACTCATGAAAAAGAATACCTCGAAGCAGCAGCACTTCTCCACCAGGTTGGTCTTGCTATCTCCCATTCAGCCTACCATAAACATAGTTATTATATAATTAGAAACTCAGAACATATGGTTGGTTTTTCAAATTCTGAAATTGAAATCATTGCACTAATCGCCAGATACCATCGTAAAAGCATTCCAAAGCCTAAACATGAAGAGTTTAAAATTCTATCTAACGAGGAACAATCTCTTGTTAAGAAGTTAGCTTCTTTATTAAAGTTAGCTGATGCTATGGATAGATCGCTAAGGAGAAACATTTCTGATTTATCAGTAACTATCTCCGAAAATAAGGTAGAAATGATTCTGATTCCAAATAAGAAAGCTGATCCTCATTTAGAAATTTTTAGCTTAGAAGAAAATAAAGATCTTTTCGAGTATACTTATAATAGAAAGTTACATATAAGTGTATCGAAGAACCCGAAAAAAAGCATTCTATGAAACAACGATTAAACAGTATTCTGCTGACTGCCATAATTGCTCTTTTATTTATTTTAGAATTAAATCCTATTTATGCGGTTCCAATTGATTTAAGGTCGGATTGGGATGTTAAAGTAGGAAGAGACTTTTCCGATTCTAAAGATGAGTGGGAGAAACTTCCAACTTTTCCTTTAAAAAGTTTAATTCACGACCATGATTTGAAAGGAGAAATCTTTCTTTCCTTTCGAAAAACTATAAATCTTAACCAAGATGAGATTGATGATTTAAATTTTGAAGCAATTAGTCTTCATGTTCCATTCATAGGTAGTTATTACGAGATCAGTTGGAACCAAGAACTTTTAGTTCAAGGAGGTTCCCTTAAAGATGGGAGAATTCATGATTTCAAAATCATGCGTCACTTAATCACAACTATTCCTTACAAAAATCTTAAGGTCGGTGAAAATAGAATTCATATTGTAATTGGAGGTATTGTCGGTCAGACCATTGATATTATGGATACGGCTGATGGATATCCTATTCAGATTGATTATCATACTAACAATCTCGAGATCACTCAGGAAAGAGTATCCTTGATGCTTATGTTCCTATATGGATTCATGGGATTATACCATTTACTTTTCTATTTTAAAAGACCACAAGAACAGTACAATTTGTACTATGGAATCTTCTCCATTTTGCTTTCGATTTATATTTATACTAGAAGCCAAGCAGTCTTTGAATTGGATATTGATACAATTTTCTTAAAGAGAATCGAATTCATCTCGGTATATTTTATTCCAGGATTGATGAATTTTTTCTTGGAGAGATATTTCTTAGGTAGAGTAAGTCGAATTTCCAAAATCTATCTTTCTTTCGTCGGGATTAATGCTTTCCTAACGGCCGTCATGCCAAGTCAATATTTAAACAAATTTTTGTTTTATTGGCAAATTTCTGTTCTCTATGTTATGATTGCGACCATAGTTGTGAGTTTTATTGCTATCCGTCGCAAGGTACAAGATGTAAGAAGATTGTTAATTGGAATCATCGTATTAATTATTTGTGGTATTTGGGATGTGGGAGGAGCAACAGGTCTTTTCAAATTTCAGAATTATGGTTTGATGAGGTATGGTTTTTTTGTTTTTGTTGTGGGAATTGCTTTTATCCTTGCGAATCGATTCTTACAAATTCATAGAGAAGTAGAAGTTTTGAATAATGATTTAGAAGCAAAAGTTCTCAAACGAACTGAGGAGCTACAATCTTCCTTAACTGAAATCCAATCATTGAAAGTTCAGCAAGATGGAGATTACTTTCTTACCTCTCTTTTAATAAACCCCTTAACTAGTAACCAAATTGAAAACAAGCTAGAAGATTACGATGTCCAATTCTACTCCAAACAAAAGAAATCCTTTGAATTTCGAGAAAGAAAACTTGAAATCGGAGGTGATATCAATATTGTCAATAGGATTCAATTGAAAGGCAAAGAGTTTATCGTCTTTGTAAATGGAGATGCCATGGGTAAATCCATGCAAGGAGCAGGGGGAGCCTTGGTTCTGGGTGTGATTTTCCATTCGGTTGTTAATCGAACTAATTCTAAAAGCGAATCAATCAACAAAGGACCAGAGACCTGGTTGAAGGAATGCTATATCGAACTGCAGAAAGTTTTTGAGACCTTTGATGGTTCTATGTTAGTTTCGGTTGTAATGGGATTAATTGATGTAAGATCAGGATCTATGTTTTATTTCAATGCAGAGCATCCTTGGTCAGTTCTTTACCGGGATGAGAAAGCAAGTTTTATTGAGAGTTCTTTGGAAATTCGAAAGATTGGCACTATGGGTATTCCATCTGAATTTCGTATAAAATGTTTTTTATTGGAACCAGGGGATATTATATTTTTGGGATCAGATGGAAGAGATGATCTGTTAATTGGAAGAAATGCTGCCGGTGAGAGAATTATCAATGAAGATGAAACTCAATTTTTGAGATGCATTGAAGAAGGGAAGGCTGAATTAACTTCAACAGTAGACTCAATTCTTTCAAAAGGCGAATTAACAGATGATCTTTCCTTAATTCGAATCGCCTACAATCCAGATTCTACTTTCATTGATGACTATAGAACTCAACTTAATGATAAGTTGCTTCATATTTCACAAACCGCAAGACTTGCTTTGAATGAAAAAGATTTTAATTCTGCAGCTTTAAACTTTTCATTGGCTGTGGAAGAGTTTCCTATGGAAATTGAAAATTATTACCTAGCATCTTATTCTTTTAAATTTTTAAGAAATTACCAAGAGGCACTTAACTATGGAGAAAGACTTTATCTTAGAGAGCCTAATCATTTAAACAATCTTCTAAATCTTGCAGATATTCATAGATTCTTAGGTAATGTATCAAGAGCTAGTTTTCTTCTGAACAAAATTGATTTGATTGATCCAGAAAATAAACTAGCTCCTAAGATTAAAGCGAAGCTCGATGAGACAAATCGTAAATCGAAATCTGACTCTTAAGCCTTACTAAGTTGCTCTGCAAGTTCTACAAGTAAACGAACACCATAACCTGTTGGACCATTAGATTGAGTTCCAGATGCTTTCTTTCGCCAAGCAGCTCCTGCAATATCAATATGAGCCCAAGGGATACTCTCATCTACAAAGTTTTTCAGATACATAGCAGCCGTTATGCTTCCTGCACCTCGCCCACCAGCGATATTCTTTAGATCAGCTATATCGCTTTTTAGGTCTTCTCCGTATTCATCCCAGAGTGGAAATTCCCAAATTCGATCATCAGATTCTAGAGATGCTGCCTTAATAGAATTCACTAAATCAGAATTATTTGACATGACCGCTGCTGCCTCATGCCCTAAGGCAATAATAACTGCACCAGTTAAGGTAGCTAAATCAACCATGAAATCAGGCTTAATTTTCTCAGATACATAAGAGAGTACATCTCCCAGTACAAGTCGTCCTTCGGCATCTGTATTTTGTACTTCAACGGTGAGTCCATTATAAGCGGTGTAAACATCCCCAGGTTTAATTGCCTTAGCATCGGGCATATTTTCTGCTGCTCCGATTGCTGCAACTACACGGATCTTAGACTTTTGGGCAGCTATTGCACCGATTGCATGAATAGCAGCCGCTGCCCCACACATATCATATTTCATCTCATGCATATCACCCGAAGGTTTAATGGATATACCCCCACTATCAAATGTTAGACCTTTTCCAACTATGGCTAGAGTTTTTGTAGCACCTACAGGTTTGTAATCGATAAGAATCATTTTTGCTTTCTTGTCCGAACCTTCACAGACAGAAAGGATTCCATTCATTCCTAATTTCTTAAGTTTTGGTTCATCAAATACTGTAACTTTAAGTTTATTTTCTTTGGCTATTTCTCTTGATCTACTAACAAATTCTTCGGGTGTAAAATGATTTGCAGGAAGGTGAGCAATGTATCTAGCTCCATTGATATGTCTTGCAACGGATTTACCTTTGAGCATTCCTTTTTTTACAGCATTCTCAGCAATTGAGTCTTCTGTTGTAAAAGATATAGAACCTGGTTTTTTCTTATTTTGATCTTTAGTTGCAAGCACTCTTAAGGAATAGTAGCCAACTTCAAGACTACTGACTATCTGGTAGGCTAATTTTTCTGCAGATAATTGAGTTGTGAGTTCTTTGCGAAGGTAAATATGATATCCAACGTCATCTAATTTTGATAATTTATTGCCAAGCTTGATGAAACTGGCTGATATCTTTCGAATCAATAGCTTGTCAGCTTTTCCAAGTCCGATGAGAATTGTCTTACTTGATTCATCTGTAAATGTTTGGCCGATTTCTGCTTTGAAAATTCCAGCCTTCCATTGTTCTTGGAATTTCTTTAGTTGGATATTTTTATCCTCACCACTGAATACGAAATGTATCTTATAATGTAAGCCTGAATTGTTATCACCAATATTATAAGAGAGTTGGTTTCCTTCTATTTTCATTCCTATTTATTTCCTTAAAATAAAATAATTTTATCAATCTATAAAATAGATTATAGAGATTTAATATCTTCCATAATCATATCAACATGACCTTTTACTTTAACTTTCTCATAGACCTTAAGAACTTTGAGTTTGTCATCAAGTAGAAAGCTGGTACGAACAATCCCCATTCCTCTTCTACCCATGAATACTTTCTCTTGCCAAACTCCATAGCTCTCACAGATCTCCCCTGTATCATCAGAGATCAATGGAAAATTCAAAGACTGTTTTTCTGTAAATTTTTGGTGAGACTTTGTATCATCTTTTGAGATACCTACGATATTAAAACCTAACTTTTGTAATCTGGCTAAATTATCACGGAAATCACAGGCTTCAGTCGTGCAGCCCGGAGTAGAATCGCGAGGGTAGAAATATAAAACCAAGCCTTTTTTGCCAACAAGGTCAGAGAGTTTTGTCTTCTCGCCTTGGGTATTTTTTGCTGTAAATGTGGGTGCTTTCTTTCCGATTTCTGGATAACTCATCGATTTTACTCCTAATGATTCTCTTTTTAGACAGTTTCTAAATTTGTCTGTAAATGGGACATAGAAATTTCGTAAGGGAAATAACAAAACTTTCCGAGTCTAAAAGTATATGGATTCGAGTACAAGAGCACAATTGATCCGAGATGCGAACACAGCGTTCAATGCTGGCGATATTCGCAAGGCAAGAGAACTCTATCTTAAGACAAACTACAAAGATGGTCTGGTTCGTATGGGTGATTATTTCATGTATGATCGCAAACTGCCTATGCTTGCTTTCGGTTATTACAAAAAAGCAGGAATGCAGTCCAAGGTGGATGAAATTTTCCAGAGAATGATTTTTGCTCTTTCTACTTGGATAGGTAAAGACAAATTCAAACCTGCTTCTTCTACGGATGCTTCTTCAAATTCCTCTTCCCAATCGAAAATTCTTCCTAAACCAGCCAATAATATAGAGCCAAGTCGAACTGTTAGTCCAGAGGATTTTCAAGTTCACCCCATTTTGCGTGCAAAAGCCTTAGAAATCCTAGACAATTTGGGAAAGTCTTAAATCCCGCAAAGAATCCTTTCTTTTTTTAAAAAAATTTCATATTTCAAATAAAATTTGCTTCTTCAACTGTTAGGTAAGTTGGGCTTTTTTTAGTTTCCACACAATTATGAAATATCTTTTTTCACATATTTTGATTGGTTTATTTTTTTTGAATAATTGTAACCTTAAGAAAGCAGATGAAACTTTCTTCATTTTAGATATCGCAAGTTTAACTGGTTCAAATTTTAAAGTGGCTGGTTCTCTCACTGGACTTACGAGTGGAAGTCTCACATTGCAGTTGAATGGATCAGAAAGTCTAATTCTAAGCCAAGATGGAAATTTCGAATTTGCAACGAGTTTAGCAACAGGAAGTAGTTATGAGGTTACTGTATCGAGCCAACCTTCTAATTTTTACTGCGCCACTGCAAATGCCTCAGGAACTGTCTTAAATGTTTCCATTTCGAATCTTACTGTTACTTGCAATGCGGGGAAACGAATTTTTGTAACAGCTTCTAATTACAATGGAGACTTAACAGCTGATATTGGTTCAGGAGCCTATGCAAATGGCATTCTAGGTGCGGATGCACGTTGCATGGCAGATGCAAATAAACCTACTACTGGAACCTTTAAAGCTATGATTGTGGATGATGAAGATCGTAGGGCTTGTTCTTCGGATAATTGCACAACATCGGGAACAGCAGAGCATATAGATTGGGTGCTCTCACCTAATGCTAAATATATTAGAGAACCAGGTTCCGCTTCTTTATTTACCACCAATTCCAGAGGCATTTTTGTTTTTGGTACAATGGATGCACCTTTTGCAAGTATGGGGAGCGTTCAAACTTGGGGTGGATTTACAACAATTGTCGGAAAATGGCAAACATCTAGCTCTGATTGCTCGAATTGGACAACCTCGGGAGCAGGGTCAAATGGTAGAGTTGGATCTACCAATCAAACTGATTATACAGCGATTCGAAATTCCAACTCTATTGCCTGTAATCAGAACCACCATTTGCTCTGTGTAGAACAATAAACTCTTTTACTAAGTCGATCCCTAGCCAGCTTACCCTTGGATGAATCATATTATAGTATCAAGTAAATTGAAATTGAGTAAGCAATCTTAAGTTACTGTATTTCACATTTGAATTACAGAATATTCTATAATATCTATTCCAGAGTTCGCTTCTATAAATAGGATAGTCTCCTTTTTTGAATTCATATTGTAACAACCAATTACTCCAGCAGTCAATCCGATTCGCCCTCTGTAACAAATAGAATTATCAATCGACAAGAGAGAAATATGTTCTAGGAAAATTGAATCTTTGTAAGCTTCATAAACTTTCGTTGAGCCTGGCTTTTTCAGATTTCCTAGATAGACAGTATTCCCACCCCCGTGGATAAAGTTATCGGAACTTGCGTCGGCATCCACATAATTGTGGTTTTTTGCAACACTGAAATCTTCATAAAGTAAATTGCTATTCAAATCATAAACCTTCACATACGGTCTAGCACTTAAGAGCTTTCTGCTTGGTAATGGCGCATAATCAGGTAAATACAAATTTTCGAGGTCTCCTCTGACTCGAAAAGTTTTCTGATTCTGGACTTCAAAGTAATAGCCACCTTCTACTCCAACAATAAATACAGTTTTAGAATCCTGAGACCATTTGAATGCAGTGACACTGTTTTTCTTGGAATATTCATCATTCATAGCAATGCGAGCATGCTCACGACTATTTTTGAATAATATCAATTCCCAGCCAACGCCGACTTTTTTACTTCTCAGGCCGCAGATAAAATAAATGCCATCCGGCGAATAGCTGCATGCACGTACATATTTTACAGATGAAGCTTTGCGATATTGATCTAATTGATTAATCTCGCGCGCTAAGAAATCAATTACAAAATTATTATCTGTTCCAGGGCATAACCCACCACCTTGCAATAGATTGATGTTGCTTGTTTGTGTGCATGTTATGTGTACGAACAATTTCATCCGGTGTGAAGTAGTCGAATTTGAGAAACGAACCTTGCCAGTTTGGGTATCATAAACCGCTAATGGTTCAAACCGCTCGTCTATGAAATTTTTCTTATTATATTTATGGCAGCTTAAATATAATAAGTTGAAAATAACTATTATTTGGATAAGAATATATTGTTTCAATTGTTACAACATTTGTAATTTGGTTTACTAAATATTGTTATTATTTCTCATAAAAAAATTAAAGACTTATTTAGGAAAATTGCAAAAAACAAGCTCATTTTTCATTTAAAGTAATAGAGAACAAGATTTACTTTTGATTTTTATCCTCATCTCTAGAAGATTAAGAACATGATTTTTAATTTTTTTGCAAAAAATCACTTGGAATTGTGTTATAAAGAGTGTAATGTGTTATTAATCGGGAGTATTTTTTATGAAGACAACAAATATTATTTTAGTTTTACTTATATCATTCGCAATCTCATGCAGTGGAAAATCTGAAAAAGTGGCAGCAGATGCTGGTTCTACTGAACAGCCTGTTCAAGTTACCTTTTTCTCAGGCGATGCAAAAATCGTTCGCAAGAACGTGGAGACTAAACCTGAATTGGGAATGTCGCTCACAAGTGAGGATGTTATTCTTACGGGTGAGAATGGAAATGTTGAAATTCTTGTGAGAGAATCTGGTCTTGTGAAAGTTGCTAAGAAATCTTCTATTATGGTTTCCTCCTTCCTTAGAGATTCAGAGAATTCTGATACCAATGTTCACATCAATTATGGAAAGATCGTTACTGTTGTTAAGAAAGAAAAGAAAAATGAGAACTACAACATTGTAACTCCCACCTTGGTTGCGGGTGTTCGTGGGACATCTTTCATGACAAGCGTCGAAAATCCTAATAGCAATGCAAAATCTGTTGCCTGTGCCAAAGATGAATGCATTGTGAAAGTTTCCGTTCTAGAAGGAGCGGTTGCTGTTCATAGAGTCGATAGCCCAGAGGAAGTATTTTTGGGAAAAGGTTCAGAAGTAACTGTTCCAGGATCGACTAAATTAAACCAAGAACTGGTAAAGCCACTAGGAACTAAATCCTTAGAAGAGCTCAAGGGTTCAATTGTCTTTCATAAAAGCAGAATCGGTGGTTTTGAGAACCTAGTTGATGAATTGAAGAAGGGAAGTCGTGAGCTTGCTGAATTGGATTCGTCTGGAAGCCTAGAAGATGCTAAGTCTGAGTTGCAGAAATCTGCTGCAAGCAAAAGCTCTGATGAAATTCTAAAGACAGCGAAACAAGCTGATGAAACAAAATACTTAAAGAAAGATATTTCTAAGGAAAAATTAAAACTAGATCCAAAAGAAACTTTTTAATTTTTTCGTTGATTCTGTGCTAGGAGGATTACTATCTCCCTATGTCCTTTCCTAGAAATAGAATCTTATTTTTTCTACTTTTAAGCTTATTTTACTCCTGTAGCACTATCCAAGTTCAAGAAGGCTATGCTACAGAGAGACAAAAACCTAATTTTCTTCGCTATGAACCCAAGATACAAGAAGATGTTTCTGATCAGAACGATCATAGAGTTCGGAAGAAAAATAAGACCAAGCCTACCTTAGCCATCTCAAGCGCTGATTTTCCTAAGGAAAATTTTGATTCAAGAATCAGAGACTTTTTATTGGAAGAAGTTAAATACTCTCTAGCCAAAGAAGGCTATACTTTTATCCCGCTTCCAGAAGAAATCCAAACTGATAAAATTTCCGAATGGAGTCGCTCAAAAGATGTGGATGTAATTCTAAAACTCCAACCCTCCCAAGAAGAATCAGAAATCAAAATGACTGTCCCTGTTATCGATTCAGTGAATCAAAAAGAATATGGTTCAGTGAATTTTAATTGGACTTTGGGATCTGCTACTACCGAAAAATCGGATAAATGGGAAATTCTAAAAACGGGAAATACTTTATCAGCACTAACAGAATCCAAGAGTTCTTATCCAAAAGTAAATCTTAAACCATCGAGCAGTGAATGGGCCGGTATTTTTGAACAATCTGTCCAAGGAACTGTTCAATTTTTTTCTTCCTCCTCAGATACAGTTGTAAGTCTTGATGGCAAATCTATAGGCAATACTCCCATTACAAAACTTCCTATTTTAAATGGTCCCCACTCAGTGCAATTTTCAAAGCCAGGTGTTGAACCCAAAAAGATTTATATACATATCAGAGCAGGTGAAGAAAGAAATTTCTACCAAGAATGGGAAGATGATATTTCAACTGCCTCACTTCGAATTGGGTCTGTGCCCCAAGGACTGAATGTTATCTTTGATGGAGAATTGAAAGGACAAAGTAACCAGTATCTTTCTGAGATAGCACCAGGGGATTTTGAAATCCAATACACAAGAGAGTGGGAGGGAGATCAGATAGTTTTCGCAGAAGGATCCGTTAGTCTGAATCCGCGTGAAAAGAAGGTTGTAACTCTTCCGTATTTTGCTGATGATCTTTTGTCACCTAACCGTTCTGAGTTTTGGACAACAGCAGGAAGAAAAGGTTTTGATCCAAGCTTCAAGCCGCTACTTCAATTTTCATCATCTACATCTCGTTTGGTTCCTGGAGATTATGGATTTTATTCTGGTTATTTCTTCACTGATAATTTAGAAATAGAAGGAAGTTTTATCAATCCATCAGATGATAAAAAAGGCAAGGTAAGCTTTGTTGTTGAAATCGGTTCTGAATCCTTTGCTTACGAAGTGAATGATAAAGAGGTCTCCTTTTTTCATTTCAGTGGACAGAATTCCAAAGCCAAAAGCATAGCTGTTTGGACTTTCAAGAAGGATGATCCTGAGAAGGAAAGACCATTTGAAATTGAAACCGATTTAGAGAAGGGAATAGTATATTGGTATCTAGGGAATCGTAAGATTTACGAATCAAAATTTACAGGCAAACCTCTTTGGCGAATTGGAATCCTCACTCGAGGGGAAGCTTTTTATAAAGGCAGTCCGCTATCAAAATTAAAAATCACCTACCCTGATTTGGTGAAATTTCAAAGTAAATGGGACAAAAAATGAAACATATAATCATTCTTACCATCACTCTTTTCATTCTAAATTCTAATTGTGCGAGTAGAGAATTCAAATCAACTAAGACGAATGACGCTCAAAGTAATTTAACTCCTGCTGAAAAATTAAAATACAAACAGGCCGTTCAAGTTGTTAACCAAGGCAACAAAGAATTCCAAGTTGGAAAATACAAGGAATCCCTTTCCTTGGCACAAAAATCTTTTGACACTTTTCCTACTTCGGAAGGGTATTATTTAGCGGGAGTTAGCAATCAGAAACTTGGTAAAAATGAAGCAGCGGCAAATGATCTAGAAGCAGGTCGTGCTATAGCACCAAAGAATGAGCAAATTCTGATAACTCTTGCATTAGTGAAAACTACATTAGGTGAGGAAGAAGAGGCTCTTTCTATCTACGAGGAATTAGCGCAAAGCTATCCTAAAGAACCTGTCTATGTTTTTAAGAAGGCCGTCCAAGAGAAAGCATTAACAAAATACCCAGAGAGTTTAAAATCTTTTAAGAGTATCAATCCAGATACTTTCCCACAGAAAGCTGAACTCTACTCTCAGTTGGGTGATGTTTCTATGAAGCTCAAGAATTATTCCGAAGCCGAAAAGTATTTTTCCCTTGCGGAAAAAGAATCGCCTAATTCTAGTTCTCTAAAATCAAATAAATCTACAGTTAAAACGGCTTCCTTCCTTGAAAATGGGAATAAGGCTATGGCTGCCAAAGATTATAATCTTGCTATTGAGGAATATACCAAAGCATCCAAGGTGGATGTTAAAAATCCTTCGCCTTTAGTCTTTCTTGCAAATGCTTACATCTTAAAATCCGATTTCCGTAATGCAGAAGTAAGCTTGAATAAGTCCTTGAAATTAAATGAAGACTACCAACCAAGTTATGAAACATATTCAGCATTATACTATAAAGAAAGAAGATATAAGGATTCTATTGCTTGGGCCAAGAAGGGACTCTCTGCCTTCCCAAAATCAGAAAGACTTTTCAATCGTTTAGGACTTGCAGAATGGAAGTTAGGTGATCTCAAATCTGCTACTTTAAGTTTTCGAAAGGCAAGTGAAATTAATCCCAAATTCGTTGAGAGTGATAAAAACCTTTCCTATCTTCTAATGGAAGACAAGAGGTTCCGAGATTCCAAGTTAGTTCTTCAATCCTTAATCAAAAAAGACCCAGCCTCAACTGCTGAATACGATAAGATTATTTTATTTTGCGAGCAATCGGAATTGATAGAAAAAGGGGATAAGTTCTTGTCTACTGGCAAAATCAGTGATGCGAACAGACTTTACGCTCAATCATTGAAGTTGAATCCGAATGAACCTAGCGTGCATAATGCATACGGTAGATCTTATTTTATTTCTAATTATAAGACAAAGGCAGAAGCTAGCTTCCAAAAGACATTGTCATTAGATGCAGAGAATATTCCTGCCCTAATTGGATTGATAAGAATCTATTCAAGTCGTAAGGATGCTAAAAATGAAAAAGCTGCACTTACCAAATTGAACTCTCTTACGGAAGGAGATCCAACCGCTGGAATTCTAGTTGCTCGCTTAAAGGAAGATGAGGGCGATATGAAGGCTGCGGAGTTATCCTATCTTTCTCTCAAGAAACAATATCCAGATAACCCTGCGGTCTCTTATAGACTTGCCTCTTTATATTTCAAAAATGCTGTAGATAAAAATTCGGATGAGAAATATGACGAAGCGCTAGCTTATTTAAAGAAAGCAAGTAAGGAAGATCCAAATTTTCCAGGAATTGCATCTACCGAAAAAGTAATCCAAGAAAACAAAAAATTTGATACGATTCTACCGCTTATAAAAAAAGCTAATTTAAGTTATGATAGAAAAAATTTCAAGGAAGCTGCTGAACTATATAATTCTGCTTACCAGAAAACCAATAAACCAACGTTATTAGTAAAGGTTGCTGAGTGTTATGTGGGAATGGGAGAAGAAGAAAAAGCACTTAATTTATTAGAAGCTTCTGCTAGGAAAGAAAAAACAGGTTTTACTGATTTTCGTGAAGCAATCTATTCATATTACTTCTCTAAAGGTGAAACAGCTAAAGCAGAAAAGGGGTTTCGGGATTTATTAGTAGAAAATCCTGCTTCTTTTTATAGCTATTACAAACTCGGTTTGATTGAAATGTCTCGTAAAAATTACGATAAGGCTATTGAAAATATAGACAAGGCCTTAGTGTTGAATTACAATTTCTCTGCTGGGAATGTCGCTAAAGGTGTTGCCTTCTACCGAAAAGGTGATAATAAAACTGCAAAAGAAGAATTCAATCGAGCCATGGACAAAGATCCAACTTTGGATATTGCATCATTTAACATTGGAATCTTGTTTTTTAACCAAGATATGGATAAAGAGGCTAGAAAGGTTTTCCAAGAACTTAGTAAAAAGAATCCTGAATTTTCAGAGAGTTTTCATCAGCTCTCCTATTTAGATTTCAAAGAAGGAAAGATAGATTCTGCAGAAAAAAATATTCTAAAAGCTTTGAAGATAGATCGTACACCAGCCTACCTATACGCTTATCTTAAAATTCTCGAAACTAAAAAGGATAAGAAAAATTGGCAGATGATTGCTAGAGAGATGAATGAGAAATATCCCTCATCTAGCTTTACCAATAAAATCCAAAGTGATGCCTTCCAAGATGAACCTCTTTATTTTCAGTCACATGCGACTTTAGGAAAATTAATTTCTAAACCAATATTAATTGGAGATACTATGATTTCCAATTATGGAACTTCCTTGGTGGCAACTGATGTGAGGTCTAAATCAAGAAAGTGGCGTACAGAAAGTTCCCAAAAGTATGAAACCTTGGTAACTGATTTAAGGCTGTATGCTGCTAATGCTTTTTCCCTTGCAAAGTATGATATAGAGTCTGGCCAAGAGCTGGCAAAAGTTTCTACAAATCTTCCTAAAACTTCTAGATTAGCTTCATTTGAATCAATCCAAGGAAAACTAATGTTAGCAACTCACCAAGACAAGCAAACATTTGTTCGTATATATTCATCTGAACTCAAATTAGAGAGCGAGACAAATTTTGTTGGGAATTTTTATATATCTGCATCTCCCGATCAGAAAAGCTTTTTTTTATGGGATTTATCAGGTAAATTCCATGCAACAGAAGGAACCATAGCTGGTGTGTTTAGTTCTGAAGTTAATTGGGTAAAAACTACAGACAGTGGGAATACTAAATTTACTGCTTCCAAATGGATTAATGAGAACCCTTATTTACTCTCTAAAGATGGCTATATGGATGATGGAGTTTTTAACAAATGGGAAATCCCTATAGATTCCTTCCAAATTGAATCAGCTTCTGTTTTATTAAAATCAAAGGATCGCTTTTATGAATGGAAGGGATCTAAACTAAATGAAATATCATTTGCAAAGGGAATGGTTTCCATTCTTCCTATCGAAAAAGGATATATAACTTGGGACAAATTAAATCAGGTTAGACTCCATAATGAATCAGGCGCAATTCTTGCTCAGACTAAAGCACCATCAGATTGGTCCAAAAGCAATACTGATTTAGCCACTTTGTATTCTCAAGGTTTAGATCTTTCTAAATAGAAAATTGTTTTACCTTCATCCATCTTTTCTTGTTCAAAGGAAGAGATGGGTAGCTTAGGTCTTTCAAAAGAAAATTCATGAGAATTAATCTTTAGTTTATTGAATTTTCTTAATTCTCTAATTGTCCACCTTGCATAAGCAAAGTGGTCGGTTGCAAATAGAAATTTCCCACCTGGCTTTAACAGCTTAAATACTGTAGAGAGGAAATATTGATCAATTGATCTGTTCTTGTGGTGTTTCTTTTTTGGCCAAGGATCTGGAAAATTCAACATAATTGTGTCAAAAGAATTCTCTGGAAAAATATCGTTAAGGAACCATTGGAAGTTAATCGCAGAAAATTGAATATTTTTAAGATTAAGCTTCTCCGCAGATTCAAAACCTCTTCTTAATCTATTCCATTTCCTTTCCATTGAAATAAATCCCGTGTTAGGATTATCCTTTGCTAATTGAAGAATTAATTCGCACCAACCAGAGCCTAATTCTAAAAAATGTTGATTAATGTTGCTTGGAAAATAATCATGGAAGTGGATATAACTTGGAGCAGATTCGGGTCTAATAACTAAAGAAGAGTCGGTATGCGTTTTACTTACTAAGCTCCAAAGTTTTTGCCTAAGTTCTGCATTAAACATCCCGATAATCTACCATAGGATTAAATCATAAGATTTAAGCAGTTCATTTATCAATGGAAATAAATTTTTACGGAGTTCGAGGATCTTGCCCTACGCCAATTACAGCTAGGGAATATAAGGAAAAAGTAATGCTTATTCTTGATAAGGCTTCTCAAGAATGGTCAGATACTAAGAAGAAAATAACAAGCGAAGAAATCTATAATTCCCTCTCTCCTACTCTGAAAAGAAACATTGGTGGTAATACTACCTGTCTTGATTTTATAAGTTCCAATGGGAATCATTTTATCTTCGATATGGGAACTGGAATTCGTGAGCTAGGTAATTCTCTAGCTGGCAAGGCATTCACTGAAGGATTGGATTTGAGTATTTTCATGACCCATACGCATTGGGATCATATCCAAGGCTGGCCATTCTTTAAGCCAGCCTATTCGCCTAAAGTAAATATCAATTTTTATTCCTGCATTAAGAATCTACAGGAGAGATTGGAGCGCCAACAATGGGATGAGAATTTTCCAATAACCCTCTCTGCTATGGCTTCTCAGAAAAATTTTCATTATTTAGAAGAACACCAAGCTATCCAAGTAAAGGACTATACTCTGACCCCTTTTCCATTGATGCATCCAGGATCCTGCACAGGTTATCAGATTTCCAATGGAAAGAAATCAGTTCTTTTCTGTACGGATGTAGAGTTAAGAGAGAACCAATTAGAGACTATTCAAAAATGGAATCAAAATTCAGCAAAATGTGAGATTTTGATAATAGATGCACAATACAGCACTGAAGAATCTGAGAAAAAAATTGGATGGGGACATACATCTGTTAGTATGGCTGTTAAAGCTGCTGAAGCTTTGGGAGTAAAGAAGGTTGTATTAACTCATTTTGAACCAGACCATACAGATGAAGTGGCTATGCAGATTATTGAAGATGAGATAAAAGGCTACGAACATAATGTGGAAATTATAATTGCCTATGAGGGATTGAAGTTAACGGTTGATTAAATAATAGGAATGAGTTCCAGTGTTAAATTTTAAATTCTCTTCTGAATCAGTATCTGCATTACAATTCCATTCTACTTTAGTCTCTTTGTGAATTTGGTAGGGTCTTGCAAAAAACATTCTAACAAAAAGACGCAATACTACGCTTATATTAGATAAGACATTTATTTCACCTAAATCTCGAGAATCTTGAATTATTACCTTGCACTTATCATTTTCTTCTAATTTTAATTCTTGTCCAACAGGAATTTCATAACCTGAAAAGGAATTTGAAATCCATTTTGTAACCTCAATTTCTTTTACATTTCCTGAATAAACTATTTCATTTTTCTCATTTAAAATAGCATATCTCTTGAAGAATTTTTTAGGAAAATTATCAGTCGCTGTAAAGCCACCATAGAAAAATTTCCAACCATTGGAAGAATAAGCACGGAGAATTTCCCAACTCTTACTAAATTTATATACTTCAACATTTGTATTCAAATGTTCGAGACTTCCATGACCTTTTAAGGGAATCAGCTGCTCCTTGAATTTCAATTCGCCTGTAGCTTTTGCTTTAGCAAATCCTATGTCGGCGCGCAAGAATCCAGCATAAGGATCTAAAGGATATTCTCCATTCGACAAAGCTAGAATTGGAAATCTTCCAACTTGGAAATTTAAATCCAAACTCACATCTTCTAATCTAACTTCTATGGTGACTTTATTGTCTTTTTTATAAAACCTATTCGTCCCAGATTTTTGTCCAAAAACACCAGAAGTAACATCTAAGTCATAGCCAGCAAACTCTTTGGTAGAATAATATATCCCAGTTTTCTTAGATTGAATATATAGGCTAACTCCATTATTGAGAGAGCCCGGTCCTAAATTACTCACCAAGAAAGTAACAAAAATTATTGTGTCTTTATCTTTGAAGGAGTAATTCCATCCTTGGAAATAACCTTCTTCAGGCTTAGGATCGTATTGGATTTTTCCTCTAGTAGAGTCGCTAGTGACACTCTGGCTTAAAAGGAAAAATGCTAACAGAATCCAATATCGCATGCTAGTCAATTAGTTAACGTTTGCGAACTAAGAGCAAGAAGAATTTTATTTTGGTAGATCAGTCCTAGGAGTAATATTCGTATTCGCTTTATACAAATCACCTATACCTAAAATAGAAAAGAGAGGATGCTCTGTGATTCCTTCTTTTTGCAATTGTTCTCTTTCCTCTGAGATTCCATCTATATGAATCCAAGTGTCCTTCTCTAAGGATTGCTTAGTCGATTGAAGCTCTGCGTGAATGAGATATTCATAATTGCCAAATTTTTTGATGAAAATTTGGATATTGGATTCGGATTCTTCGGTAAGTCTTTTTCGAAATAAATGGGATTGCCCTAATTGTTTACTAGTCTCGCGGTTTTCATAATAACGATTTAATACTCTTAGTATATGTTGAAAATCCGCTTTCCTTTCTGTTAATTCCTTCCATACTTCTTTAGCCATAGATTCCCCTCTTGGTGGAAATCTTTCTATTTTACTAAGTACCAAGCAGAAAATTTTCTATGTTTTCCTTCTTGAAAAAAGAACGCTAGATCAGAAATTGAGAATTAGTTATGAATTCTAGCACTTTAGAACTATTTTGGGTAGAGAAAATTAAGCTTACTCAGAACGCTATTAATCTTACGCGTAGTTTAAATGACACTCAGCTGGATTTTCCGAATGATGTTGCTAGGTTAAGCATTCGTAAAGCCTTAGAAAAGATGCAGATGAATGATCAAAAATTTGCAACCTATCTTCCCTTTGCAATTCGATTTGGAACGTTTGTCCCTCTTCCTAAAGTATCTCAAATTGAGATAGAGCAGGAATTAACAATGATTCGAGATCTTTTCCAAGCACCTGCTTTACCTCCTAAGCTATCAGAAATTATAGTTCGTACTGCTGATGAATTGGACTATAGCCCTTGTAATCCTTCTTTAGAAAATATTTTTAAATCATGGAAGCAGGCAATCCAACACCAAGAAAAAAATGTTGATAAAATTTCAGAAGAAGACTCTTATAAATATCGATATTTTTCTTGGAAGGGTATCTATATAATTCCTGCAGCAATTAATATGATTGCTATGGAAAATCATTCTCTGTTAAAAGATGGAATACTTAAAAATTTGAATTCACCTGATTTTCCTAAATAGATAGAGATTATTTTGCTTTAATATTTCTATTCCATTTCTTATATCCAATGCGATGTATTGCTGACTGCGCAAAATGCTCATCAAACTTCTTAGCATTCAATTCAGCTAAATCACTTTTCGATTCTGAAAAAAAATCTATTGGATCAAAATCTTTTACTTTGGTTTGAATATTTTTTTTTCTTGCTACAGTATTATTCCATGGACAGACTTCTTGGCAAATTTCACAGCCATATATCCATCCATGGTTTTTTACATTATCTGGTAGGATTTCAGATTTTAGTTCAATTGTGTTATGAGAAATACATAAATTAGAATCTAATTGGTAAGCTTGTACAATAGCCTTAGTTGGGCAGGCGTCCATGCATGCAGTACAAGTTCCACATCGATCTTTTTGGTACATTTTGAACGCATCTTGTGTTTCATCTTCCTTGTGAAGATTTAATTCAGATAAAATTACAGTGAGAAAGAAATAGGAACCTAAGTTTGAATTAATCAATATTGTGTTCTTCCCGATCCATCCAAGTCCTGCATCTCTTGCTAGAATTTTCTCAGGAATAGGTAGAGAATCAACAGCCTGTCTAAATTTATAATTTGGAAAACTAGCCCTTAGATAATTCATAATAGGTTTAGCTTTTTCTTTTAAAACTTTATGGTAGTCTTTACCCCAAGCATATCTTGATACTGCTTTTGAAATAGTTTGGCAGGTCTCTTCTGATTCTTTGCTAGGTTTATAAACTAGACCTAGAACTATGCAACTCGCAACAGGGAATCCTAGATTTTCAAATCGGATACGAATATTCTGTCTTTCAGGAAACCAATTCATCGATGCAAAATAATTTTTATCAATAAAAGATTGAATATTAGTTTGGTCGGATTCTTTAATATTTGCAGAAGTAAATCCAGATAACTCAAAACCAGCTTCTTGAGCCAAATTGTTAATAGTAGATTGGATTGCTAAAGTATTTTCTGTGTTAAATTCTGATTTGTTCATGGATGAACAAACAATTAATCCTTTTTAGATTTCCAGGCAACCATTACAGCTTTTTCTTGACTTGGAAAAAAATTCAACATAAAAGAAGATTGGTACTTGAAAATCTTTTCAATCTGTCTTCTGTACTTAATCGTAACTCCAGGGAAAGCGCCGTGTCTGACTACAACCTTTACTGGTTCAGAATTGAACCTTTCTGTTTTAAGTTGATCTAATTTAAATGCAAAAACATCTACAGCTTTCTTTTTCTTAGCATAAGCTTCGAAATAATTCTTGAATTCTAATTTCTTTGCTTCATCTAATTTACCCCGAGAACGTTGGATAACTTCTTTTATTTTTATTAACTTAGGTTCAATTTCTTCTAATTCTGCTTGGAATGATTTTAATTTCTCAGAGCCCAAGGTAAATAGAGAATCATTTAAGAAATGAAATCCTACCTCTAAGGTAGTATCTAGTTGTGCTGATGAACCTAAGTTCGACACAGAGACTGCTTGGTAGCAAACAATATCAGAAGTTATAATTGAACCAGTATCGGAAGAAATAAAAATTGTTCCTAAGCAATGAATATTTGAATGTAAAATATAGTTTTCTATTACTAAATCTCCATGAACTTCAACATTTGCATTTTCGATAAATTTTGCATTAAGATCGCCTTTGACTATAATTTTGCCCTTAGACTTATCTTTACATTTGATGCCGCCTTTTACTTCGAGATTTTCAGCAACTTGAATTTCATTACTCTCAACATTTCCAGAAACAAATAGATTCGATTTACAGTTAACAACTGCTCCTTCAACTATATTCCCTTTAACTCGAATAGTTCCTTCAAAATTAATATTTCCGGTTTCGAGACCAACATCAGTTTCAATATTTAATTCTGGTGAAACGGTAACGGAATTTTCAGTTGTGAAAATCACGCCATCACATGTTGAATAATATACTTCAACTGTTTTATTAGGATCTTCTTCGAACCTTTCCTTAGAAGATGAAATATTTTTACCAACAATCAACTTTGGTTTCTTGATCGGCTTAGGATGAATCACATCACCATAAACATTAATGCCATCTTTTCCATTTGTACCTTCAAAAACGATGGCAGCCTTATCCGATTTCTTGACATGGACATAACGTTCGATATTTCTAAAATCTGCTGTCCCATCTTCTTTGATTGTAACTCTCTTCGCTCTTGGAAATAAAAATTTAATCCAACCATCCTCTCCTTCTAGGGGGGGAGTTCCTTTTGCAATTTCAAAGGCTAGAATTTCTTTTAAATTTTCTTTCTTCTGAATTATCTCATTAATTTCTGCAAGAATTCCTTTTATTTTATCTTCCAATACCTGCTTTGTTGAAATGTTATATCTCTCAAAAGTATAATAAATATCAGAAATGGAAACTTCTCTAGCTGTAAGCATATAAGGTCGGACGGAAATGGTTGCTATTAATCCATCAGGATCTATTTTTAACTCTAAACCATTATCAATATCAAAAACCGATTTAGAAGAAAAGACAGAATCTTTAGGCGAATTAGAATAGGGTTCCTTTTTATTTTCGTCCATATAATATGATACAATCTATATTATATTAATATCTAGGAATAGTAATTTATATGATTTTTTTTAAAAATTTGAATATTAGATTATTTTATTGTGCTAGGAAAGCTAAAGGAAAACTTATCAGTCAATAATTTTATTCCAAATTAGAAACACTACTGGTAGAATGTTCTTGGATCGCATTTTTGTATTTTTCAAGTAATAGAATTAAGTTTATTCTGCCAAGATTAAGTCTTTCTCTTTTATCCGCCAAAAAATAAATCAATATATATTGTCTATAAGCTCCTAAGTCAATAGGGAATACTTTGTGATTCCAAATTTCTGGAGGAGCTATATCAATTTCAAATCTTCCCTGTCTCATCTCATTGATTAAGCCTGCGGAAATTTGGTTCGCAAATTCTAATACAATAGATGAAGAATGAGATTGTGTTGTTGGATCTATCCCAAATCCTGAAGCAATTTTAGGCAGTAATTTTAATTTAGTATAGCCATCCATAGTTAGAAACATGGAACCGTTCACTTCTCCATGAAAAGGAACCCTCGTGCAACTTTCATAACAAATTCCTTCATTTTTGGATGGTCCGTATGCTTCTCTTATCGCCTGTATATGCAGAGACTTTCTTATGAAGTCTGGAAAGACATGAGAAATTGTAAGTATGAATTTTTCATCTAACAATGGATCCATATATTTTTATTTTTTATCCATTCACGACTTGCTTGGGTGATTCAGATTTTTTCCCTTTTGCTAATAGTAATTGTTGATTAAGATCTTCTTCCCATTCTAAGGCAGATTCTAATTTCTTAGTTCTAGGAGAATAGGCAACATAGAATTCAACAAAAAAACCTTGCTCATCTAAAGATTGGACGATAGCATCTAGTTGACCCGAAAGTTTATCAATCTCAGATGATACTAAGAAAAATCCTAATTTGCTTTCATCTAAACGATAGATAGAAAAAGGCAAATTCTCTGCTAAGTAAGAAATAAATTCTTCTCGGTTTTTAGATTCACTAACTTCAATTGCAAAGAGTGAAAAATGCTCTTCTCTAGTGAAGAATTTTTCTCTTAGAATTGTATTGAAGTGATTCTTATTATATACGAGAGTTTTGGGATCAAGAATTGCGAGTTCATAATCTGTTCTTGCTTCCCAATCAAGAGCGAATTTTTCGCATTCAAGCTCAATCAATCTTTTTTCATTTGGAAGAAACCCAGATATTGATTCTAGAGATACCATGCCCAAAATTTTGGTTGGAGTTGCAATTGTTACATATAGATTCTTTCCGTCTGAACTTAGGACTGATTCATTTTGTATCAAAGATTCCCAAACAGAATCCTCTGCTTCTAAGATTGCATCTGTATCGCAATCAATAAATAAGGAGCCACGTTGCATTAAGAATTCTTTGAAAATAGAATTCTCATAAATACAGAAAAGTATGGAAACCGTTTTAATTCGTAGAGGCAATTCTTGAATGAAACTACGTGCCATTGGGCCAAGAGTTTCTTTCTTAAACCGGCTTTTTCTAATATCCCTGATCCCTACATTAATGGGGATTATATTATTTACATCAGTAGCTTTTTCGATAAACGACATAGATTGTCTTTCGATTTGATTTCTTAGAGAAGTAAGATTTCTATTTGAAACATTCGAATCTTTACTAGTTTGTATTTGATCTTTTTTCTCTGGAAAATTTACGGATAGTTCCGATGAATTGAGAATTTCACTTTCAGTTATAGATTGTTCTTGCGTTTGGAAACTATCATCTGATGTTTCAGATTGTATCTTCGTTTCTAAATCTTCTTCTGAGGAATTGATTTCAAATTTCTCAGTTCCACTCATTAATTTGAGAGTGTATAAAAATAAAGTTAATAGAGCTAAGGAAATAAATCCTAAAATGATGGTTTCTTTTGTTCCAGTTAATAATAAATATATAAAAGGAATCGCAAGGAAAAGAGGGATTAAAAATATTCGATTGTTTTTCATGATGATTCTGCCGTTATAATATTAGTATCGGGATAGAAGGTCAGGACTGAATCCTTTTTCTCGGGGGGAAGAATTGAAACTTTACTCAGATCTTGCAGAATACTATTTCGAAATAGAAAAACCAGGCAGACGTCTTGATGAAGAGATACATTTTATCTCAGAAGTATTTAAAAGACATAAGATTCAAACTGCTCTCGATATAGGATGTGGTTCAGGAGAGCACGTCAAAGATCTACAAGGAATGGGCTTCAAAATTCTAGGAATCGATGCCTCCCCTCAAATGGTAGATATCGCAAAAAAAAGATTTCCTCATTGTAAATTCGAAGTGGGAAAGATGGAAGATTACCAACTTAAATCTCCTGTTGACGGTATCGTTTGTTTGTTTGGTACTTTTAATTATCTAACAACAAATGAAGAAATCAAAACTTATTTTCAAAACGCTTACAAAAATTTAAAAACTGCGGGCATTCTTATTTTGGATGTCTGGAATGCAGAGCCTATTAAAAGAATTAAACGTAAACCCCTAGGTTTAGTTGCTAATATTAAAATAGGATCAACAAATATTCGAAGGAATCGCGGATTTAGATTAACAAGAGCAGATGATCAAACTATGGTTGAAGTGAACTATGTATATCATCTAGATAAATCAGACATTAAAGATAAGCATGTTATGAGAGTATTCTATCCTCGTGAACTAGAGAATTCCATTAAAGATGGAAAATTTGAAATTCTCAATCAATTTGGTGGGTATTCAGGGGAAAAATTCCGTAGATCAGGCGGAAGAATCCTTTACGTATTGAAGAAAAGATGATACGTTTGCACTAGAGGTGCAAGAATGTCTGATCAATCTAAAGAATTCCAAGTAGTCGTAATAGGCGGTGGGCCAGGTGGTTATGTGGCGGCAATACGTGCGGCACAACTTGGACTTTCCGTTGCAGTCATCGAAAGAGATAAAATGGGTGGAGTCTGCCTCAACTGGGGATGCATTCCAACTAAGGCTCTTTTACAAAGTGCACACTTATACAAAGAGATGCAGGGAGCTACTCAATTTGGACTTAAGGCTGAGAAACTTAGCTTTAACTTTCCTGATGTTGTCAAACATTCACGAAAAGTAGCTGATGCGATGGCATCGGGTGTCGATTTTTTAATGAAGAAAAACAAAATACCTGTTATACAAGGATCTGCAATCTTCCTAGATAAAAATACAATTCAAGTTAAAGATAATGATAGTAAGGTGATTGATACAATCCGTTCTAAATATTTCATTATAGCAACTGGTGCAAGACCCAGACCTCTGCCTTTCCTGCCCTTTGACCAAGATAAAGTTCTGTCTAGTCGTGAAGCAATGGTTCAAGATTCTGTTCCTAAAAAGCTAGCTATCATTGGTGCAGGTGCAATTGGTATCGAATTCGCAGATGTTTATGCTTCTATGGGCTCTGAGGTAACAGTGATCGAGGCATTACCTAATTTACTTCCTAACGAAGATACTGACTCTTCTAAGGCTTTAGAAAGATCTTTCCAAAAAAGAAAAATTCAGTTCCATACCTCAACTAAAGTTCAATCTGCAAAAGTTTCTAAGCAAGTTGAATTGACTTTAGAAGATAAGGATAGCAAAGAAATTAAAATAAATATAGATAAGGTAATTGTTGGCATAGGAGTTATGCCTAACACTGAAAATTTGGGAATCGATCAATTGGGTGTAAAGACTTCAAAAAATTTTATTGATGTAGATTCTTATTACTCAAGCACAGTAAAGAATATTTATGCTATAGGAGATTGCATCGCAACTCCTTTACTTGCTCACGTCGCATCCAGTGAAGGGATCCGAGCGGCTGAACATATTTCCATTCAAGAAGGAAATCCCCAAAATCTTCAATTTGATTTCTTAAATTATGATGCTATACCAGGATGTACTTACTGTCATCCTGAAGTTGCATCAGTTGGTCTTACAGAAGAAAAGGCTAAAAAGTTAGGACTAGATTATGCCGTAGGAAAATTTCCGTACACTGCGAACGGAAGAGCAAGAGCTGCAGGAGATTCTGAGGGTTTTGTCAAAATATTGCGTGATAAGAAAACAAATGCCATTCTGGGAGCTCATATAGTTGGAACATCGGCAACTGAAATGATCAATGAGATTACTCTAGCGTGCAATGCTGAATTAACAATTCATAGTTTAGCAAGATCAATCCATGCCCATCCTACTATTTCTGAGACTATCATGGAAGCGGCTGAAGCAAGTCTTGGACATCCTATTCATATTTGATGTTAAAATTTGTATGAATTCCCATTTTATATCTTGAATAAAATTATCAATATTCTATTGTAAGCAACCATGCACGCAAATGAACAATTAATTCGAGATTTTTATAAGGCTTTTTCAGAACGAAAAGCTGACAAGATGGGAGATGCCTACCATGCAGAAGCAACTTTCTCAGATCCAGCATTTCAGAATCTTAAAGGTAGAGAATGCTATGGGATGTGGGCCATGCTCTTAGAAGGAATGGATCCTAATGGAACGATAGAATGCAAGAATGCTTCTGCTGATGATTCTAAAGGCACTGCTGATTGGGAAGCTGTTTATAAATTTTCAAAAACTGGACGAACTGTTCACAATAAAATCCATGCTGAATTTAAATTCAAAGACGGAAAAATCATTGAGCACAAAGATTCCTTCCCCTTCTGGAAATGGTCTCGTATGGCAATGGGTTTACCTGGATTATTATTAGGTTGGACGCCAATGTTTAGAAAGAAAGTTCAATCAGAAGTATCCAAAACACTCGCTATGTATATGAAGCGAAGAAAAATTAAATAAAACAGAATCTTATTAAAAATTTATTTTATACCTTTCGTTTCAATAGGAATGCGTGGAGTCCAGGATTGTCTTCTGGATTCCTTCCATTTCTCAAGCTCATCATTTAATCTTTGCCAGACGATTGAATCTGGATTTTTTCTAAAATTTGAACTTATAGAAGAACTTGCTTCTTCCCATTTGTTCATCTTGATAAAATACCTTGCTTCATCAATTTCTAGATCTTGTAATTCTTCTTTTTTCTCTAGTGCTAATAGAGCTATTTTAAGTTGACCTATTGTATCTATGGTATTCTTATAATCATCTAATGATTCATAGAGCGGATATAATTTTGATAAACTTTTAATTTTATATTGAGAATCTATAGAAAGATTTTTTAACAAACGGATATGTTTAGTGGACGGAGTTGTATAATTCATTGCATTGAAGGAAATTTCTTTAATTTCATTATCTACTTCACCATAGTTAAGCGAAAGATCAATGCATTCAATTGTATCATTGTATCTTTCTTGTTCTGAAAAGAATTTACAATATTCTAATATGGAATCATGAATTAACTTTTTATAAGTATTAACCTCTGTTTTCATATCGGATCCACCATAAGTATAAATCTGATTTAGCAAGGTATATTGATCTTTCCAATCACTAATTGTTTTTATTTTATCTTGGATAGATACAAATTTCCAATCCTTTGAAAGCTTAGAGGACCAACTTGGTTTTAAAGAGTTTGGATAGTAGTAGATCGAAAATCCAGGATAGGAAACAGATTCCATGCTACTGAGAAGTGGACTTGAGTTTGCTTGCTCTAGGATAGATTCAGAAACTATGATATAATGGGGAATTTTCTTTTCAGTGAGATAAATAGAATAGTATCTTAAATATTTGTTATCTTTATTGAATCCAAGAATGGGGATGCTTCCTTTAATTTCATCCTCAGTTGGAAATTCTATAGGGCTAGAAAAAGGTAGAGTAGATTGAATAAATGTATAGATTTGATTTTCATCAAATAGATTGCTCAGATAAAAGGGAATTGGTTCAATCTGAATACTTGGCTGTGTACGAACTGAACGTGCTAGGGCTTTAGTTGGAATTTGAAATAAAAACATTGAAAGCAACATTCCAACAATTAGAGGAGCTTGCTTGTCTATAGGATTCATTATCGTTTTATTCTGAATCGGAAGATAGATAATTGCATATAGGATAATGAGTAAATGAATGAAAAGCAAATTATATTTAGAGAGAAAAATAACTAAGGCCAGTACAAATAAATTAAGTAATCCAAGAAGAAGAGGTAGCTTGTTGAATTTTTCATTTGATTGAGATGGTCTATAAAAACCTAAACCAATCGCGACAATAAGAAGTAAGGGATAAAATAAACCATTCCAAGAAAAACTAGCTGCATAAAGAATAAAGGAAGCGGTAAGTAATTGTCTCCCATATATAAAACCATATCTATGCACTTGCTCTGGAATTTTATAGATTGCTATACTTCTAATAATTGTATAAGTTGAAAGAAAAATAATAAGCAGCAAATCAAAATCCCATAAATTCCTATAGATGTAAGTTCCAATAATTAGAATAAATAGGATTAAGAAGCTTTGGTAAAGTGGGATGAAATATTTATAATTCCTACGAGAGAGTCTTGTTGGGAGAAATTGATTCTTTAAAACAATATTAGTTCTAAGTAAATAATTAATAAACAAGCTTACAAATAAAAATAGAAGAATCCATTTTAAATCCTCATTGCTCCACCGTAAGTAATCATTTAGAAAAAGGTAAGCAAGCATTCCAATTAGAAATCCGCCTTTTTGAACTTCCTTTTGGTCAGCTAGCATTATCCCTATTAAAATAAAAGAAGATCCTATTAATATTCTTGTTGAATTCTGATAGAATATACTTTCAAGAAGTATGGGTCTATCTAGAATAATAATTATCCAAATTACTGAAGAGAAAATTCCTAAATTTGCAATTAGCAAAATATTTTTCTTCCAAGACTCTGATGCAAATGCATAAAAAAGATATCCAATAGTGAAGGCAATTACGGAAACCATGACTAGCTCTGGATATTCCGTAAATAAGGTAAGCGTCTCACTAGATGCAGTAACAAGAATTTGTTGGCTAGCTATGAACAATAAACCTACGCAAAGTGAAATAACTATTTCCAGGATTGGTAAATAAATTTCTTGGAGAGATCGCACAGAACAGATCTTATTTTATCTTGTGATGTAGGAAAAGAAAAATTCTTAGAAATTGGAATTTTTTAATTATGCACTGCACAAATTTGCATTGACTAAGGGGAAGCATCCTTTTCTATGGAAATACTATGACTTTTGCCATTCTAATTGCATTTCTTACCATCTACTTCCTGGATATCTTGGTTCTTTTCTATTTTGGAATCCATACTTACATAATGGTTTATTTATACAAAAAATACAAAACAGAGTGTGATTCTGAAGAAGCATTGCTTTTAGATTTAAAAAAACCAAAGACATTGCCAATCGTTACAGTTCAACTTCCTGTTTTCAATGAATTTTACGTTATTGATAGATTGATCGACTCTGCTGTTAAAATCCGTTATCCTAAAAATAAATTACAAATCCAAGTATTAGATGATTCTACTGATGAATCGGTTGATAAAGCAAAAGAACTAGTGGATTACTATGCTAAGAAAGGATTTTGGATAGAGCATCTACATAGAACCAACCGCCAAGGACACAAAGCAGGTGCATTGGATGAGGGCATGGCAAAAGCTAGTGGCGAATACATTGCAATTTTTGATGCGGACTTTGTACCTGATCCAGACTTTTTAATAAAAACTATAGGCTACTTTACAGACCCTAATATCGGTATGGTGCAAGCTCGTTGGGGGCACTTGAACCCAGACTATAATATTTTAACCAAAGCTCAGTGCTATGGTATCGATGGTCACTTCATGATTGAGCAGGTTGCACGAAATGGTTCTGGTCTTTGGATGAACTTCAACGGTACTGCTGGAGTTTGGCGTAAGGATTGTATCATTGATGCTGGTGGTTGGGAGCATGATACTCTTACTGAAGATTTTGACCTTTCTTACCGTGCTGAGATGCGTGGTTGGAGATTTCAATACCTTAGAGACGTAGTTTGTAAGGCAGAAATCCCAGCAACTATGAATGCTTATAAATCGCAACAATTTCGTTGGTGCAAGGGATCTATCCAAACTGCAGTTAAACTTCTGCCAAAAATTTGGAAAGCTAAATTGGATTGGAAGACTAAGGCAGAGGCTATTACACATTTAGTGAATTATTCCGTTCATCCTTTTATGATTATTAATATTTTATTAACAGCTCCTTTGCTTTTGATGGAATATTGGTCAGGAATAAATTTTTATACTCTTTCTCTTGGAATTATTGGGCCTACAGCTACAATTCTCATCATTGGGTCTATAGGACCGATGGTGTTCTATGCATATTCTCAGAAAGAAATTTACCCTGATTGGAAGAGAAGACTGCTTTTTTTACCAGTAATGGTTGTTATCGGAACAGGAATTGCCGTTGTGAATACGAGAGCTTGGTTGGAAGCAGTTTTAGGTATTCAATCTGGCTTCAAAAGAACTCCCAAGATGAAAATCGAATCTAAAAATGATCTCTTGGCAGATAGAATGAAATATACTATTCCACTTGATATACACGTTGGATTGGAATTTCTTATGGGATGCTATTGTGCATTCTGTATTTATCTTTGCTTCGCTTTGGACAAGCCCTATGTTGTGGGTTTCTTAGTCCTCTATTCGATTGGATTTTTCTATGTTGCCTTCCAATCAATGCGTGAAGCTTTCATCTGGAGAAAAAAATCTCCAGCTACAGTGCAACAAGATGTATCGACTAATCTAGCTTGACAAGAGGCTGTCTAGTAGAAATCTGGTACATTCATAACCCAAGGAATAAGGTATTCGAATGAGCGAGAAGGTTTACTGTGCAAATTGCATCCAGTGCGTTGTAGTTAGAAATTATGAATCAGAACAAGATAAATATATTCTTCGGGTAAAATGCAATAAGAAGAAATGGTCCAAGAGATCAGGCGAGGAAAAGCTTTATAAATATTTCACTGTTGCAAGAAGAATGCAATCAGATTGTGAATTTTACGAAGAAATGGGAGACATACTTCCTTACATTAAGAATCTTAAGAAAGAACTTCCCATTAAAGATGAAATTTACATGGTGAAGACCGCAAGCTAAAACATTGCGCTTCCCTTTACCCTCACGTTCCTTTTCCCGAAGGCACCACGAGAAAGGGAAGAAAAACGAAACTCTCTGGCAGGGCAGCTTTCAAATCCTCCAAGACGAAACAACAGATTCGTTTGGTGATTTCCCAAGACGAGTCCAGCTAGGGGATGTTTTAGGAATTACTCCCACACATAAAATTCTATCTTCTGCCAACGGAATTGTAGAACAACTCAAAGAAAATAATCAAAATTACTTTAAGCTTACACAAGATGGAAGTTTAGAATCTAAACATAACTTCATTGAACCAAAGTTAGATGCAAATGGATTTTTGAATTTAATTGAAAAGAATGGGGTATATTCTTTAGATTATCATAAGACCGCACTTTGGAATTACCTAACTGAGTTTGCAAAAGGTGAAGAAAATGAATTGGTTCTTAGCTCCCATACGAATAGAATTTCCCCTAATTTTACCAAAATCCTTCAATCTGATTATCCAAATGAAGTTGCAAATTTAGATAATTTTTTATCTTCTATTTTCCCCAACAAAAAAATTCACAATTTCTTAGATCCGACTAAGAACAAGATTACTGGCCGTTACAAATATCCACTGGGAATACCTGATTATTTTTTACAGAAAGAATTACAAAAAAATATTTATGGTATTGATAAGAGTGACAAAGGGCGAATCTTTTTTCTGGGAGGAGAGACGATTTGGCATTTAATTCGATGTTTGTATTATGATATTCCTTTCACCAAACGTCACTTAGCGATTGAATGTGTGGATGGAAATGGACGTATTGATGGCAGAGAAAGATACTTCCTTATTTCCAATGGACAAAGCTTTCGTTTCTTGGACAAAATCTTCTTTAAGAAATACAAATATCTATCCTTAAATTCATTCGATCAACCTTCAAGGATTATGAAACGATCGGATGAATATTTTTATAATATTTATGAAGAAGGACATTTGATTCTTTCTGTCAATCATCCAAGACAAAATCGTGAGTTACCATGTACGGAGTGTAATGACTGTGATGCAATTTGTCCAACCCAGGCGGATCCCCAGGCATTGATTCACAATCGCTCAGAATTTTACATTGAGTCTTGTATAGAATGTGGACTTTGTACTTTCTATTGCCCTTCAGGTATTGATTTTCGATCGAAAATTAAAGATTTGAAGTATCCTAACATAGAGCAAACTAATAAGGGTTTAACAGCTAATGCTTAAGGACAGAGTTGTATTTACTAATAAAGGCTGGAGTGTTTTTAATTCAGAATTTATTTTTGATGCTCTTACATTTTTTCTATTCAGCAGCATACAAATAGGTTTAGTCTACTTTGGCTTTTTTAATTCTTTGATTTCGCTAGCGGCTATATTCATTCCATATATTGGTTTCTATGCAATACATAGAATTTACAATAAATATGTTTATCTATTAGGACTACTTATTCATATTTTATTCCTTGAGTTGGTTCTACCTGTTCAATGGATGAGTCCATTGTGGCTTGGGCTTTCTTGTGTTATAGGTTTAGGAATTTATTCATTCTTTCAACATTACCTTTCTATACGATTCCCATATTTTTTACTTCCTATGGCTGTATTACTTTTAAGTTCACGATTTGTTTCCATTGATGGGATAAGTATTGATTCTTCAAGCATGCCTTGGGTTCTAATTGAAGGTTGGACTGCTATTGACTACCAAGGCTTGTTTGGTTTAAACCAATATAGCCTACTTGAATCTTTTTCGATTTATGCCTTGTCTTTATCAGCCTTATTTATTTTTCGTAGGCTTCTTTCATTAAATGCACTTTTTTGGATTCTAATCATTTCAGTAATTCCTTACTACAAGAATATGGATTCTCTGCCTTATCTCAGCATAGCAACTCAAGCTAATGTTTTCTTTTTAGCTTGTTTAATGCCAGGAAGCAGTGTTTACTCTTCATTTTGGGTAAAACAAATTACTTGGCTGATTATTTTATCTCTGCAAATAATTTTAGTAACTTTTCAATTTACAGTTCAATCTTTAGGATTCCTAATGATATTATTTTTTATGGTGGAAGGATTCTTTCTCAAATTTTTTCATGCAAGCAGACCAATGAAAGGCAATAAACAATGAACCATTTACTTGAAATCCTAAATGAATCCAATGTGATTTTCGATTTTCAAGCTGAAACTAAGGAATCTGTTATAGAACAAATGGTAGATCATTTAGTTCATACGAATGAATTAGAAATCTCTAAGAGGAATGAAGTTGTTGAATCTCTTCTTCAAAGGGAAAAATCTATGTCCACTGGAATAGGTAGCGGAGTAGCAATTCCACATTGTTCCATCTCAGTTGTAGAGAATTTAAAGTCTGTTATGGCAATATCTCCGCAGGGAATCGCCTTTGATTCCATAGATTCTAATCCAGTACATATTTTTATTCTTCTAATTGTTCCAAAATCTAAATTCCAAGAACATATTAAAACTCTAGCTATGATCGCTAAAACTTTAAATCAACCTGATGAAAGAGAAAAGATCATTAAATCTAAATCCTTGGAAGAAATTAAGAAAGTTTTAGTTGTTGGCTAAGGAATTTCTACGTTTTCTCTCATTTTTCATCTTACTCAGTTTATTGTCTATAGCACTAGTTAGGCTACGTGCAGTAGATAAAGCGTATCAATACACAGATTCTGGTTTATCCGAATCTGCTATCAAGGAACTCAGTTCCCAGAATTCTTACCTGGAAGATTTACAAGATCTCTATGGTTATCTTTTTTTATTGAAAGAAGGGAAGACGGAAAGTGGAGAAAACGTTCTATCTCATTTAGGTGAAAGAATATTTCCAACCATTCAAATTTCAATTCTTGCAATTCTTTTTGGGGTTTTTACTTCTATTGGATTTAGTCTGTATTTTTTGGATTCACCCAGAGCACTAAAGGCTATCGATTTCTTTTCTAAATTAATGCTTTCAACTCCTATATTTATTTTTTCCCTTTTTCTATTGATTCTATTCTTTTATAAATGGGAACTGCTGCCTCCAGGTGGATATGAATTCGGATCTTTTTCATATCTTATACTTCCATCACTGAGTCTGGGAGTTCGAGTTTATGCTAGGTTACAACTTTATCTGTCGAGTCAGGCGAAGATAGAATTGGAAACCCCCCTTTTCAAATTATTGGAGACGAGAGGAATTCCACGAAATATTATTCTATTTAAGAATTTATTTCCAAAATTACTTCCCACCTTTATTGTTTTAGTAATTCTTGATCTGGGTTCTTTACTTTCAGGAGCGATGGTTGTTGAGGAAATATTTTTTTTCCCTGGGATTGGCCGTTCCCTTTACTACGCAATTAAATCTATGGATCAGGCTTTGTTGTCTGTACTTTTAGTTTATACGGGTAGTATGATTTACGGAATGAATCGGGCTGCTCTTATCTACCAAGATTCGAAGAATTCTTTGTTAGCAGGGAAATCGAAATGAGTAAACCTATGAGGGTTTATATGATTTGCTTTAGTGTATTTGCTTTGTTAGGAATTTTTTCCTTTGAGGCTCCCAATGGAATAGATTTGGACGCTGTGAACTATCCAGCCTTTGAATCTTGGTCACATCCCTTTGGGTGCGACCGTTTAGGCAGAGATATCTATGCACTTTTTTCTTTTGGAATTCTTTCCACACTTCTTGTTGCAATACCTGCAAGACTTCTGACTATCGCATTCGCAAGCTGTGTGAGTTTATTTGCTTATGTATCGAATCGATTCCTAGGATTTATTTTGGACCAATTGTCCTATGTTTTTCTTTCGATACCTTCTCTTTTGATAGCCTTGCTTATTGTTTCTGGCTTGGGTGCAAATTTTATCACTCTCCCACTCGCGATCCTACTTTCTGATTGGGCAAATGCATATGAGACTATTAAATCCAAATTGAAAGAAATAAACCAATCGAGCTACATTCATTCTTCCTTTGTAATGGGAGCTGGAAAAGTTCATGTTTTCCGATTCCATATTCTGCCCAGTTTAGTTTCCATATTTTCTTTTCTATTTGTAACGGGAGTTCCCAATGTCATTATGGCTATTGCTTTATTCAGCTTTCTGGGAGTGGACTGGTCTGGAGATTTTCTAGGCCCTGGGCTGGGCGAGCAGATTGCTTTTTCAGCTGACTATTTTGATAAGAGCCCTCTTGCTGTAATAATGCCTGTGTTTGGAATTGTAAGTATGATTGTAGGAATTGGTAGAAAATGAAAAAACTCTTTTCAAGCACACTCATCTTCTGCATTTTATTTACTCAGGTAAGCTCTATCTTCCCCGTCGATGAAATATATAATCTTTCGAGTTTTTACTCTCCTAAATCAGTTGAAGTCGAGAAAGATCGTAAGATCTGTTTTTATCCACTTAGATCTAAATCAGAGGACATAGGTGATTTAGAATATTTGGGGCGTGCAATCCCTTCTATTATTTTGACCGAAATTAGAAAGTTAGGTTATGTCTATGATGAAAATCTTATCTTTAACGTAATTCGTCATACTATGGGCAATCCTTCTGATCCATCTAATTCAAAGAAAAAGATCGATGCACAACCTCCACTTGTAGAGAACCGAGTGCTTGAGGGTGGTGGATTGAGTTCTTCCTACCAAAGAAAATTGGAATACAAAGAAGATGAACTTAAAGCTATCCTTTCGAATAAGAAGAAAGAGCTTCCTTCGAAGGATCCAAGGTTTATTCCCCTTTCTGTAGAATACGAAAGAGATAAATCTTTACCCATTGAAGCAGCAGATGTCTATCGTTATGGTCATAAGAAAAATTGTTCCTATACAGTTACAGGTGAGTTCTCCAAGAATTCATCTGAATCAATAGCAGTTAATCTTGAACTTACCAATCTTTTGAACGGAAAGGTAACTAATTATTCTCATTCCACTAGTGTGGAAAGGTCCATGCAAGAAATGCTTCCCTTGGCTGACAAAATCAAAAAAACTTTGATCCAAAGGCAATTGGCGTCAATTTCTGTTCAAACCAAGCCTGTCAGTGGAGCTTTGGTTTTTATAGATGGAAATTATTTTGGCAAGACACCTTTTGAGAAAACTTCTCTACCATTTGGAAGGCATGAAATATTAATAACCTACAAAGACTACAAAGAATACGCATCTGAATTTGAAATACTTCCCAACCAAGCTAAATCTTTTTCTGTAGAATTGAAATCCAACCAAAGATCAGCATTTATTTCTGTAAGCTCAGATCCACCTGGGGCAGATGTCTATTTAGGAATAGAAAAGCTAGGTCAGACTCCCTTAAAGAAAGTCTCCGTACCTGCAGGGAAGAATCGATTGCGCATAGGCAAGGCTGAGTTTATTGATCACTTCCAAGGAGTAGATCTTGCGAGTGGCGAGACAGGAACTTTCAAGGTAGCATTGAAATCTGGGAATTCGGATGCTTATTACCTTAACAAAGATTATGTCTTTCTTGACTACACTCATAAAGATTTTATGGTCTATTCCGTATACGGTGCCTTGCTTTTCTATGCGGGAAATATTTATTTCCAATTGCAGGCAAATAAATTACGTGATTCTCTCCGTCCAGAGATCCAAATCAACAATGCTACCCAGGCGCAGGCCCTTTTTTCGCAAAACCAAAATCTTGCAATAGGCACTTTACTTTTTGAAGAATATAGAATCCGTGATGTGAAAAGACAGATTCGAGACTATAATAGATTGGCTGGAAATATTGGATTCGGAAGGACGAGGACTCAGGCTAGAGGCGGAGTCATGCTTTATGGGGCTCTTTTCATGGTAGCTACGGGACTTACATTTTTTTTCTTAGGCCTAGATGAAGAAACATTGGATATTGGCTTCGATCCTGGTTTGGGGACATCCACTCCGAACAGCTATGCCGAGGCCAAAGGTCATATTCACTATAACTTTCGATTCTAAGCACGCCTTTTCTTGACAAATTCCCTACATTCTCGATTGTAAACCTATGTTTAAGGGCGTTTATACAGCCATCATCACTCCATTTTCCAAGGGAGCCATAGACTACGATAGTTACTTTCGATTGCTGGATCTTCAGATCCAAGCGGGAGTTGACGGAGTGGTGCCCTGCGGAACGACGGGAGAGTCTCCCACTTTAGGCCATGATGAACACTCTGAATTGATTCAGAAAACAGTTCAATACGCCAATAAACGAATTAAAGTTATAGCAGGGACTGGATCGAATTCTACCAAAGAAGCAGTTCAACTAACAGAACAAGCCTGCAAGGATGGAGTAGACGGAGTTCTATCTGTTAATCCGTATTATAATAAACCAACGCAAGATGGACTTACTCGTCATTTCCAAGAGATTGCAGATCATTCATCTGTCGGTGTTATGCTATATAATATTCCTGGCAGAACGGGAGTTATGCTATCTATTGAAACGGTTCAGAAATTAGCAGAACATAAGAATATTGTCTCTATTAAAGAAGCTACAGGTGACCTTGGCTTTATGGCTAGACTTAGAGCCGTATTGCCAAAAGACTTCACGATGCTTTCAGGCGATGATAATCTAACACTTCCTTTATTGTCCATTGGTGGGGCAGGAGTGGTATCAGTAGTTTCCAATATTTTCCCTGCCTCTCTTGTGAAGATGGTTCAACTTTGGAATCAGGGTAGGATTGAAGAATCTAGAGCTATCTATTTTAAACTTATGCCAGTCTTTTATTCTGCTTTCATGGAGACCAATCCAATTCCTGTGAAAGCAGCACTCAGTTGGCTGGGATACTGTGAAAATGAATTACGATTGCCTATGACTCAGCTTTCATCTGGAGAAGCAACAGATCAATTTAAGAAACTAATACTTTCACTTAGAGAGGAAGGACTTGCCTAAGCAAAAAATTGCCCTTATTGGTGCAGCTGGTCGAATGGGTCGAGCAATTACCCAAGCTTTTCCTCAATCGAATTCTGTGAGTCTAGCATATGCCATTGTTCGACCCGATTCGTATTCTATAGGATTCGATTCTGGTTTACATTCAGGTGGTAAGGAAAATAAAATTCTTTTCTCTTCCAATGTAGAGGAAGCTATCCAAGACTCGGATGGAATAATAGACTTCAGTTCCTTGCAGGCATTAGATGACAATTTAAGTTTATGTATAAAGCATAATAAGCCAATGGTGATTGGGCTTACTGGACTTGAGAAAGAACATAGAACTAAGATCGAGACAGCTAGTAAGAGTATCCCTATTGTTCTCTCACCAAATATGTCTATAGGTGTAAACTTATTATTTAAGCTGACTGAAATTGCTGCAAAAGTTTTAGATAGTAATTTTGATATAGAATTATTGGATATCCACCATAAACATAAAAAGGACTCACCTTCAGGAACAGCAACTAAATTAAAAGAAATTCTCCTTTCCACCTTACAGAGAAAAGAATCTGATGTTATCTACGGAAGGCATGGTAATTATAACGAGAGACCTGCCAAAGAAATTGGAATTCATACTATGCGCGCTGGTGAAGTTGTGGGCGATCATACTGTTTATTTTTTCTCACCCGAAGAGCGAATTGAAATTTCGCACAAAGCCCAAGATAGAAAGACCTTTGGGGTTGGTTCTGTAAAAGCAATTGAATTCATACTAGGAAAAAAACCAGGATTATATGATATGTTTGATGTATTAGGAATATAGAGAAATATAAGTGTTCGATCTATTTAAGGGCGTATATCTAGTATCTTCTAATAAGAGTGTATTTCTTATTTTATTGGATATATTGATTGTTAGTTTTTTTATTTATAAGATCTATAATATTCTACGAAGAACTAGAGGAATCCAGCTGCTTATGGGAGTTGGATTTATTTGGATGTTAGGAATTGTTGCTGAATATTTTGAATTAGAACTTTTAGATTGGATTATAACAAATATTCGTCCTGCCTTAGTTTTTGCGATTATTGTATTACTCCAACCAGAGCTAAGAAGAATTACAGGTGATTTAACTAGATTTAAATTAGTTAATTTCTTCATTATCAAGCAGTCTTATGAACTCGATCCCATCATTGATGCGACAAAAGCTATGGCTGCCACCAAGACTGGATCTATCATAGTTCTTACAAAAGAAATCTCTTTGAAAAATATTGTCGAAGATTCAATTCAGGTTGATGCCCAGGTAACCTCTGCACTACTCCAGACTATCTTTGTAAAAAATACTCCCCTACACGATGGGGCTGTTATCATTGAACAGAATCGAATTGTCTCTGCATCCTCTTACCTTCCTATGACGGAAGCCTTGGAAAATTCAACATTCGGAGCAAGGCATAGATCGGCCTTAGGACTTGCTGAAGAAACGGATGCTGTTGTAATTGTAACATCAGAAGAAACAGGAGAAATCTCAGTTTGCTATGATAGTGAAATGGTTCATCCAGTGAAGCCATTAGAATTAAAAAGCCTAGTTAATTCATTTCTAACTGAAAAGAAGAAAGAGAAAAAACTGGAAGTTGAGCCTGGGGTAGCATGGAAAGAAAAATAATCATAGCTAAGCTACAGGAATTATTTTTAAAGAATTGGAAGGCAAAGCTCGCATCCTTTTTAATCGCCTCCTTATTTTATCTTAATCTCCAGAATTCTAAGATTCTCACCAAGAATATAAATGTTCCTATTGAATATCCAAGATTAGAAAATGGGCTTTATTACGCACAGACTCCTGAGAAAACGTTTCCAATTCGAGTGGAAGGATTAAGAGAAATCGTAAATTACTATTCCCAATTTATGAAGGCAGTTGTGGACATCGATGATTTAAAGTTAGGTGATAACGAAGTTTCTGTTAAGAAAATTGTCGGTGTGCCTAGCGGTATAAAGATAACCAAATTAAAGAAGACTATATTATTCACCGTTGAGGGATCGACAACAAAACAAGTCCCCCTAGAAGTTTCCTTTGATGGAGAACTCTCAGCTAATTTTGAAAAGGTATCTTATCTTATTCGTCCAAATAAGATTACAATCAATGGCAAACAATCTGATGTAGAGAGATTGAATAAAATAGTCTTACCACCTATTTCTATTCAAGATCAAAATGAATCATTTGTTAAGAAAGTAAGAATTCCTGATTTGCCAAAGGGCGTATATGTATCAGGTGGAATTCGAGAAGCAATAGTTTCCGTAACAATTTCATCACTTGCAATAAAATCAGGCGAGCAATTAATTTCAGGGATTCCATTGAAATGCATAGGAACCAATCAATACCTTGAGCCTGAGCTCTCGGAGGAACAGGTATCAATTAAAATATTTTCCAGATCACCACTTAAATCTAGTTCGGTGATCAATGGGATTGACGCAACTGTTCCTTGCAATCATTCATATGATCCGATAAAGAAAAAAATTATTCCCACTGATCAGCCAGTTGTAACGAAAGTTAGAATATCTAGATCTCGTGATTTAAAGAATATAGAAATCTTGCAAATTATTCCTGAGAAAGTAACAATTGGCTATAGGATAAAATCTGAAGAGAATAATCCTGATGAAGAAGAGACAGAACCAACGGAAATTGATCCTACGACAACACCTATGCCAGAGCCAAGTGATCTCTTAGATAAATAAATGGCAATTTCGATTGGTAATGATATCATCTCTAACGAAAGAGTTCGCAAGGCTCTTGAGGCTCATGGAGAAAAGTTTTTAAATCGAATTTTTACAGAAGAGGAGCAAATTTACTGCCTAGCAAAGAAAGACCCTGTTCCCCATCTTGCTGCGCGTTTTGCTTGCAAGGAAGCTTTTATCAAAGCTGTGGGGCTAGAGCCCAACCAAACATTGGACATGAAGGAGATAGAACTCTTGGGTCGTGAGTTTGGTAAAAAAAGGCTTTGCATATACGGTAAATCCAAGGAAATGTTTACTTCTAAGGGATTTTTGGACGCCCAGGCTTCAATAAGCCACTGCGAAGAATTTTCGACAGCTGTTGTGCTTTTATCCTAGGAGGAATTATGATTGTATCAGATAATATGGAAAAGGTCTTAGCTCTCTACAACGAAGGACTATTGCTTTATAAGACTAGAAAATTCCAAGAGGCAAAATCAAAATTTATAGAAGCCCTACAAATTTCTCCAGAAGATGGACCATCCAAATTATATATAGAAAGATGTGAGGCATTTATTCAAAATCCCCCTCCAGCTGATTGGGATGGCGTCTATATTATGACAACGAAATAAATATGAGTAAGAAAAACAACCAACCTGTAGTTACGGAACATGGAGTTATTTCTACTGTTCTAGGCAAAGAGACTTCCTTCAACGGGATTCTCAATTTCAAAAAACCACTTCAAATTTCTGGTGAATTTAAAGGAGAGATTGTATCTGAAGGTCATTTAGTGATCAGTGAGGGAGCTAAAGTCCAAGCAAATATAAGAGCGAGCACTGTAATTGTGGGTGGAATGATTATTGGAAATGTAATTGCGACAAATCGTCTTGAAATGTTGCAAACTGGGAAAGTTCAAGGGAATATCAAAACTGCCAAGTTACAAATAGCTGATGGAGTTATTTTTGATGGAAACTGTGAGATGATTCAGCCTGGAGAAGAGATCTAAGGCTTGACTCTGAGCTTATTTTTCCAAGAATGGTAAATCAAGCCCGTAGTTATGAATAGGGGTCAGATAGGTAATTTATTCTTAGTTCTAATTTTAGGACTTTTTATAGGTGCTGTGTCTGGAATCATTTTAGACAACATTTTTAAGATTAATTTTTTTTCGATGTTTCTATTTGATGAACCATTCGTGCTCGAGTTATATATAATTAAAGTCGGGATCCAACTAACCCCTGCAAGTCTAATTGGTCTTGTAGTAACAGGGTATCTCGCACTAAAAAAGGGGTAAATATGTCAGTAATTTCCATGAAAAGCCTGTTAGAATCAGGCGTACACTTCGGTCACCAAACTCGTCGTTGGAATCCAAAAATGGCTCCGTATGTCTTCACTGCAAGAAACGGAATTCATATTATCGATCTCCAAAAGACAGTTCAAAAAACAAAAGAAGCTTATGATGCTCTTAAAAAACTCACTTCTCAAGGGAAGAAAGTTCTTTTTGTAGGAACTAAAAAGCAAGCTAGAGGCGCAATCGAAAGAGCGGCTATAGATTGTGGCATGTATTATGTTTCTAACCGTTGGTTAGGTGGACTTTTAACAAACTGGAATACAGTTAAGAAATCTATAGCTCGTTTGAAAAGATTAGAGACTATGGAAGCTGAGAACTCTTTTGAGCAGGAAGCTAAAACTAAGAAAGAAGCACTTTCTCTTAAGAGAGAATTGGAAAAATCCAGAGCAACTCTCGGTGGAATCAAGGACATGGCTACCATTCCTGAAATTCTTTTTGTTATCGATCCTAAGAAAGAAGAAATTGCAGTTAAAGAAGGGAAAAAATTAGGTCTTACAGTTTTTGCAGTAATTGATACTAATTGCGATCCTGAACTTATTGATTATCCAATACCAGGTAATGATGATGCAATTCGAGCAATCACACTTTTCCTTGATACTATGGCAAATGCTGTAAAAGAAGGAACAGGTGGCGAAGTGATCCAACCTAATTTTACAGAAGATGAAGATATTGATCCAGCTCAACTCTACAGTGGTGAATACGACGAAAGTGGAAGATTCATTAAAGACGAAGAGAAAGCAGCAGAAGCAGCTCTTGCTAATGAAGAATTAGAAAAAAATGCTGCCGCTGCGGCTGAAGCTGAAGGTCAAGTTGTGGCAACTGTAACAGTTCCAGCACCGACTGAAACTGAGGCTGCTCCCGAAACTCCAGCTCCAGAAGCTGATAATAACTAAGAAAGGATTTTATTGTGGCAAGTGCAGAACTGATCAAAGAATTAAGAGAAAGAACTGGAGCAGGAATGCTCGATTGTAAGAAGGCTTTAACGGATCATAACGATGATATCGAAAAGGCAGCTGAATATCTCCGAGAAAAAGGTATGGCTAAAGCAGCTAAGCGAGTTGGAAAGGAAACTTCCCAAGGAAGAGTGGTTGCTTATATTCATGGTGGAACTGGGAAGGTTGGAGTTCTTGTTCAATTGAGTTGTGAGACAGATTTCGTAGGAAATAATGAAGAATTTGAAGCCTTAGGTAAAGAGATTTGCATGCAAATTGCTGCAATGTCTCCCCTTTATGTAAGTGAAGACCAAGTTCCTAAAGAAGACCTAGAAGCTGAATCTAAAGTTTTGAAAGCCCAATTAGAAGAAGAAGGAAAGAAGCCAGAACAAATCGAAAAGATTATCCCTGGCAAGTTGAAGAAATACTACTCTGAAGTATGTTTGTTGAACCAACCCTTCATCAAAGAAAATTCTAAGACTATCCAAGATCTTATCAATGAAGCAATCGCAAAATTTGGTGAAAACATAACAGTAGCTAATTTTTCACGGTTTCAGGTTGGCTGATTCAAGCAAAATATCTTATCCTTATAAAAGGATTTTAATCAAGCTCTCCGGCGAGGCTTTAGCTGGCGAGGGTGAGCTTGGTATTGATACTAATAAAACTTTTTCCCTTGCAGGTGAAATTGCAGAAATCCAATCATTAGGCTTCCAAGTTGCGATTGTCGTTGGTGGTGGAAACATCGTTCGTGGCAATACCTTAGCAAAGTCAGGAATGGATAGAGCTACTGCTGATTACATGGGCATGTTAGGAACAATAATGAATGCCCTTGCTTTGCAAGATGCCTGTGAAAAGCAAGGTATGTTCACTAGAGTGCTTTCTGCTATAGAGATGAAATCGGTTGCAGAACCCTACATCCGTAGAAGAGCAGTTCGTCACCTTGAGAAAGGTAGAGTAATCATTTTCGCTGGTGGAACAGGTAATCCTTATTTCACAACTGACACAACAGCATCACTACGAGCAGTAGAAGTTGGTTGCGAAGTTATTTTAAAAGCAACAAAAGTGGACGGAGTGTACACTGCCGATCCTAAGAAAGATCCTAATGCAACAAGATACAAGAGAGTTTCCTTTATGGAATCGATCAAAGAGAGACTCAAAGTTATGGATTCAACTGCGTTGAGCTTGTGCATGGATAATAATATGCCAATCATTGTATTTGATATTTTTAATAAAGGCAATTTGAAAGCACTAGTAACTGGTGCAGATATTGGTACATTAATTTCTAATTCCGAGGAGCTAGTAAAAGATGTCTGAAGAAATTATTCAACAAATGACAAGCAAGATGGACAAGACCATCGAAGCATTGAAAAAAGATTTTTCCCAAGTAAGATCGGGTAAGGCTAATCCTGCTATGATCGAAGATGTAAAGGCTGAATACTATGGATCTGCAACAGCCCTAAATCAGTTGGGAAATATTACGGCTCCTGAACCTAGGATGCTGGTCATCTCTCCTTATGATAAGGGATCAATCAAGGAAATAGAAAGAGCAATACAATCTTCTGGTTTGGGATTAACACCAACTAATGACGGTGTTGTTATTAGAATTATTCTTCCTGAGCTAACTGGTGAAAGACGAAAAGAGCTTGCAAAAGTTGTAAAAACTAAATCTGAAGAAAAAAAAGTGGCTATTCGAAATATTCGAAGAGATGCAAATGATGATCTCAAGAAAGATAGCGAAGGCAAATCTCAAGACGAGATGAAGGTTGTCCAAGATAAAATCCAGAAGGCAACAGATACCTATATTGCAAAAATTGACGAGCTAGCAAAAGACAAAGAGAAAGAAATTCTCACTGTATAAGATTTAATTCGTGACTAGCCCTGAGAAATTCAAAGCTGTTCCAAAACATATAGCTGTCATTATGGATGGCAATGGTCGTTGGGCTACATCTAAGGGACTCAAAAGAACAGAAGGGCACCGGGAAGGTGCAAATGCTATAGACCGACTTATGGATGATGCCATAGAATTTGGTCTAAAAAATATTTCCCTCTATGCATTTTCTACGGAGAATTGGAAGAGACCTGTTCTCGAAGTTAAAGCGATATTTGATCTCTTGATTGAATTTATAGATGATAGATTGGATCAAATTCATGCAAAAGGAATTCGAATCCAACATTCTGGCTCTAGAAAAAAAATTCCAAGTTCCGCACTTAAAAGTATAGATTCTGCTGTTGCCAAAACAAAAAAGAATAAAGTATTAACGATCAATTTTTGCCTAAATTATGGATCCAAAGATGAGATCCTTCATGCTTTCAATGAAGCAATACAAGATAGAAAAAACAAAAGAAAAGATCTTTCAGCACCTATGAAAGAGCGAGAATTTGAAAAATATTTATATACATATCCATTGCCAGCTGTAGATTTACTCATCAGGACAGCAGGGGAAGAGAGGATCTCGAATTTTCTACTTTGGCAGATAGCCTACTCTGAAATATTTTTTTCTAAAACCCTCTGGCCTGATTTCAATCGGGATTCTTTGGTAGAAGCCCTGAAATCTTATGAACATAGAGTTAGAAAATTTGGTGGTTTATAATGGGTGAGACGTCAAAACGTTTACTTTCTGCATTGGTTATGGTTGTATTTTTCCTTGTAGCATTCCTTTATGCGGGATTCTATTATATAGATCTTTTTTTCTTTGGTGGATTTATTATATATTTTGGTCTTCGCGAGTTCTACGATTTTAGCCACCGTGAAGAATCACAGGCATTTCGAGGCATTGGTTATTTCTATTCTCTAATTATTTACTTAGTCTATTATTTTCAATTTATGGGAGTTCAGCAAAATATTCGACCTCCATCTTGGGTTTTGGATATTTCTGGATTGTTCAATACAAGCGGATTCTCCCCAGTAATAGCTTTATTAGTTCTACTTGTTATGACCTCATTTTTACTTCAAATCATTAAGCGCCCATTAGATGGAGCTTTGATGTCGGTAGCATCAACAGTCCTCGCTACTTTATATATCGTAATTCCAATAGGACATTTTCTCCTGCTATTAGGTCTTCCTTATGGAGAATACTATGTGTTTTTGGTTTGTGTGATTACAATCATTAGTGATGCGGGAGCTTATTTTGGTGGAAGATGGTTTGGTAAAAATCCAGCAGGTCTAAAGGTATCTCCCAAGAAAACATGGGAAGGCTATGTTACGGGAAATATTTCTGCCGTGCTATGTGTACAATTACTAAATTATCTTTGGATCACATTCGCTAGTGATACAGAACTTCCCTTGGGCTTGCTTGAGTCAATCTTACTTAGTATAGTAATTTCTTTCATCTCTGTAATCGGTGATCTTGCGGAGTCTGGACTAAAGAGAGATGCAAAGATTAAAGACTCTGCATCTATCATCCCAGGTCATGGAGGAATGTTGGATTTAGCAGATGCTTTACTTTTTACCATTCCTTCCATCTACTATTATTTTAAATTCAAAGAAGTCCTAGGCTTCCCTGTCTAAACTATAGACAGATGAAAAAAGTTGCAGTTCTAGGAATATCTGGTTCGGTTGGGGAATCTACAGTAAAAGTTTTACGAAGGTTTCCAAGAGATTTCCAACTTACAGCTTTTTCGGTTCATAAGAATTGGAAGAAAGCAGAAGAGTATATACTCGAATTCAATCCTGATTTAGTATGTATCTCCTCTCCTGATCTCGAATCACGAAGTCTTGGTTCAAAATATAAAAATACAAAAATTGTATATGGTGAAGAAGGTTTAAATGAGATTGCTACTAGTTCAAATGTCGATATCCTAGTAACTGCTGTAGTTGGTGCGACAGGTGTAATTCCAACTATAGAAGCAATTAAATCTAATAAAGATATAGCAATCGCGAATAAAGAAACCTTAGTTACTTTCGGGCCAGTTATAAATCACCTTCTCAGGACTTCAAAGTCAAAATTACTTCCAGTAGATTCCGAACACAATGCACTCTTTCAATTATTAGAATCTAAGAAATCATCTGAAATTTCTACAATTACTTTAACGGCCTCGGGTGGATCTTTTCGTGATTTGCCAATTGATCAACTTCCGCATGTAACTATCGCCCAAGCACTCAAGCATCCAACTTGGACTATGGGGCCAAAGATTACTGTAGACTCTGCTGGTTTAGTAAACAAAGGTCTGGAAGTAATTGAAGCTCATTTTCTATTTGGGTTTTCTTACGATCAAATTGAAGTAGTGATCCATCCTGAATCAATTATACACGGTTTGATAGAGACTACAGATGGAGCAGTCTTAGCATATGCATCCCACCCTGATATGATTTTCCCAGTAGCACATTCGCTTTTTTATCCACAAGTTGTTCCAGAATTGTTAATCGAAAGAAAGCCCTCTTCCTGGAAGAATCTAAGTTTTCGAGAGCCAGATCATTCTCGTTATCCTGCCTTAAATCTTGCCTATGAGGCTGGAAGAACAGGTTATACGGCGCCAGCAATTTTCAATGCAGCTAATGAAGTAGCGGTTGAACTTTTTCTAAAAGTACAGATATCCTTTTTACAAATACCAGACATCATTTCGGATGCAATTCATTCTATACCCATATCAAAATCACTTGATTTAGAAAATTTTATGTCAGCAGACCAAGCTGCAAGAAGATTCGTCTTGGAGAAATACAACAAGGGAGTTGCTATATGTTAATACTTATTATTGGTGCTGTTATGATGCTTGCTGTTTCTATTTTTATCCATGAACTAGGACATTTGCTCTGCGGAATGTTAGTTGGGGTAAAAGCAAGAATTTTTTCTATGGGATATGGAAGAGGTATCTGGAAGAAAAAAATCGGAGAGACGACCTACCAAATTACAGCCATACCCTTAGGTGGTTATGTAATGTTCAAGGGCGATGAGTATGGAAAAAAGTTGAAAGGTGAACCAGGTGAGCTGCTTTCAACTCCTCCATTGAAAAGAATGATCCCTGTCCTTGGTGGGCCATTTGCAAATCTTGTATTGGGTTTTTTGTTGCTTTTCATTCTTGAGCTAACGGGAGATAATGCACCAAGCAATAAAATATTTATAGATCCATCCATTGAAAGTGTATCTCAGGCTTTCAAAGCGGGGCTGCGATCCGGTGATAGAATTACCTCTATCAACGGAAATTCTACAGAGAATTTTGAAGAACTTTTTACAGAAATCGCTTTATCAAAGGGCGATCCTATCATAGTACAATACAATCGAGATAGTAAAACAAATTCTGTTTCAATTGTGCCGAGCATGTATTCCAGCGGGGGAAGACCTGTAATTGGAGTGGAACCAGCTGGAGAGAGAAGAGTTGTAGCAACTTTTACATATGGTGAACAGATTTCAGAGTGGTTGAACCAAAAGTTAAATGGTTCCGGGGAAGCTGACCAATTTTTTGAAAAACAGCTCAAAGACCAGGTTGCAGAAGGAAAGATTCCTGAAGAAGTAGTTCTAAAAATTGAAGAACAAAACCAATCTAAAGAACTAAAATCTCGAGCTGTTCAGTATCTTAATGATGGCGACGTGATACTTGCGATTAACGGTGTTCAGGTTACAACAGTTCCTGAATTACAAAAAGAACTCGGTAAGTTCCAAAACCAATCTGTGAAGATTCTTGTAGATCGCAAAACTTACCCACTCATAACTCCTTGGGTAACTGAGAAGCATGAGATATCTGTTCCTGTAATAGCTGCTGATGTGATTGAATTTAAAAATTTGCGCAATGATGAATTTCCCTTATTGAACCAAGAAATTATTTCACTGCCAGCTTATGATCCTGAACTATCCAAGCGCTTGATGAATATTCGAATCAATGGCAACTTCTATAAAGATGTTCCTAGCTTAGTCACTGCTGCAAAAAGTTTTGGGACTAATAAGGTTACGGTATCATTTTCCGGGAGAGAATACCAGTCTGAAATCAATGTCCGACCGATTGGACTTCTCGGCTTCAAACCTTCCATTAAGTTTGTAGCAGAATACCATAACAAGGATCAGTCAGTATCCGAAGCTTTAGTAGGTGCAAGTGGCAAAGTCTACCAGAATGTTGCTACTACTTTAAAAGGTATTGGTATGCTATTCAGTGGTTTATTATCACCTAAGGATAATTTATCTGGCCCAATCGGTATCGTTCAAGTTGCTGGTTTAAGTTTAGAATATGGATGGCAGACTTATTTGGATTTTGTTGCCAAAATTTCAATCGCACTTATGATCATGAACTTGCTACCTATTCCTGTGGCAGACGGTGGACATATTGTTATGTATGCTTACGAAGCAATAGCTGGAAGACCCTTGCCTAAGAAAGTTATGGAAGCAATTTTTAGAATTGGATTCTTCTTTTTAATAGGATTAGGTATTTATGTTTCCTTCCACGACGTACTTCGTTTTTTCTGATAAATAGATGAAAGCAAGTCAATATCTACTACCAACAACCAAAGATGATCCACAGGATGCAGTGGTTGCATCTCATAAATTAATGATCCGTTCTGGGCTTGTAAGAAAATCCCATTCAGGATTGTATTCTTACCTTCCGATGGGACTTCGCATTTTAAAAAAAATTGAATCCATCATACGCCAAGAAATGAATCATGCAGGAGCACTAGAATTTGAACTGCCTATCTTGACACCTTCCGAATTCTGGCAGACTTCTGGGCGTTGGGATAAGATGGGCAAAGAAATGTTCCGACTGAAAGATAGACATGATAATGAATCTTGTCTCGGTCCAACACATGAGGAAAGCTTTTGTCATTTGATGAAGCCAATGCTTAAGTCTTATAAAGATTTACCTATTAATGTTTATCAGATGCACACAAAATTTCGAGATGAAATTCGCCCTAGATACGGTGTGATCCGTTCTAGAGAATTTACTATGAAGGATGCGTATTCCTTCCATTTAAATGATGAATCCTTAGACGAAACCTATCAATTGATGCGAAGAACCTATCGTTCCATTTTTGGAAGAATGGGTTTAGCAACTATTCCAGTGCAAGCGGATTCGGGAAATATGGGTGGTTCAGATTCGGAAGAATTTATGGTAGTAAGTCCTATAGGTGAAGAAACTTTGATGATCTGTCCAAGTTGTGGCTATAATGGAAATATTGAAAAGACTGCACTGGTTCTAAAACCAGATTCATTAGCCGCCAAACCTTCCTCAGACGGTACTCGCGTTGAGACACCCAATGCAAAATCAATCCAAGATGTCGCAAGCCTACTCTCTGTTGATCCAAGTCACACAATAAAAGCTGTAGCTATGATGGGTGATGGACAGGGTGTACTCGTTTTTCTTCCAGGTGATAGAGAATTGAATGAGGCAAAACTTAAAAATGCTTCCGGCTTCAATGAACTTCATGCGATGGGTCAAAAGGACTTAGAGAAGTATAATCTAATTGCAGGATATATCGGCCCGCATACATCTTTTCATCCTGGATTAAAAGTATACTTAGATTCGTCCATTTCTGCTAACCAAGAATATGTGGTGGGAGCAAATGAATTTGAATACCATAAGAAAGGCTTTATATTTGGTGAGATCATACATGCTAAAGATTCTCAGTATGAAAGTTTCGATCTTGTTTTAGCAAGAAAGGGCGATGCCTGCCCGAATTGTGGAACTGGACTTTCTGAAGAGAAAGGAATAGAAGTCGGGCATATATTTAAATTGGGTCAGAAATATACCAAGGCTTTTGAAATGAAGGTCTTAGATAAAAACGGAAAGACTCAAGATCCTACTATGGGCTGCTATGGAATTGGTGTAAATCGTTGCATGGCAACAATTATTGAGCAGTGCAATGATGATAAGGGAATTTTCTGGCCAATTTCTGTTGCTCCTTTTGAAGTCTGTATTGTGAATATCACTAAGAAGGAAGAGGATACGGCAAAAGTAGAGGGAATCTACCAATCTCTTAAGCAGGCAGGAATTGATGTGTTCTGGGATGACCGGGATTTAGGCCCAGGATTTAAATTCAAAGACTCTGAACTGATTGGATTTCCAATTAGATTGACACTTGGAAAAGATTTTGTGGAAAAAAATGAGATCAACATTCTTATACGGAAATCTGGGCAAGAGATAAAGCATACTTTTACAAATTTTGAAAATCTCAAAAAGCAAATTGCGGATATTACACAAGAATTATATTCTGATTTAGGAGCATCCAATGTCTAGAATCCTAATGAAAAAATACGAAGAAGGCTTCTTTGGCGAATTTGGGGGTAGCTATGCACCCGAAGTTTTAACCGAGGCTTTAGTGGAACTCGATAGAGTTTATAAAAAACTCAAAAACAACAGCAAGTTCAAGAAAGAAGTTGATTACTACTTCAAGAATTATGTGAATCGTCCTTCTCTACTTATGTTTGCAGAGAACCTAACAAGACATTGGAAGGGTGCTAGGATTTGGTTGAAACGAGAAGATTTGAACCATACCGGTGCGCATAAGATCAATAATACTATCGGCCAGGCATTACTCGCAAGATACATGGGCAAGAAACGAATCATTGCAGAAACGGGGGCTGGTCAACATGGCTTAGCAACTGCTACAGTCGGAGCAATGTTTGGTTTTGAAACAGTTGTGTATATGGGTGATGTAGATTTGAAGCGGCAAGAATTGAATGCAGTAAAGATGAAAATGATGGGAGCTACCGTAAGAGGTGTATCTTCGGGCGAAGCAACCCTGAAAGAAGCAACATCTGAAGCCATGAGAGATTGGGCTTTGAATGTTAAGAATACTCATTATATAGTTGGTTCTGCGATTGGACCTCATCCTTTCCCAACTATAGTGCGAGATTTCCAATCGATCATTGGAATAGAATCCCGTAAGCAATTCAAGAAAATCAATGGTAAACTACCAGATGGTGTTGTTGCCTGTGTGGGTGGTGGTTCCAATTCAATAGGTATGTTCCATGGTTTTATAAAAGATAAGAAAGTAAAATTATACGGTGTGGAAGCAGGTGGCATAGATAACAAGCCAGGCAACCACTCAGCAACTATAACTATGGGGCAGACTGGTTTTCTTCATGGAACCAAGACTCTTATTATTCAAGATGAAAACGGACAAATTGTACCAGCCCATTCTGTATCGGCTGGTTTAGATTATCCAGGAGTGGGTCCAGAACATGCTCACCTAGCAAGATCAGGACGAGTCCAATATCATTCTGTGAATGATGAAGAAGCCTTGGATAGTTTTCTTGAGGTTTGTAAAATTGAAGGGATCATTCCAGCCTTAGAAACTGCTCATGCTTTTCATTTTGCAAAGAAGCTCGCAAAAGATCTTGGTAAGAAGAAAGATATATTGATCTGCCTTTCTGGAAGGGGCGACAAAGATGCAGCCGAAGTCTATCGTCTCTTAGGAAAGATTTAAAATCGTAAGGACATTATGAACTCAAGTAGCCATTCAGAAATTACCCAAAAATTCCAAAATAGTAAGGGATCACTTTTCATACCGTATTTTTCATTGGGCGATCCCAATTATGAAGAATCTATAAATTGGGCAGACGCTATCATAAAAGGAGGAGCTGACATACTTGAGTTAGGTGTTCCATTTTCTGATCCAGTAGCAGATGGGCCTGTAATTCAGAGAGCATTTAAGAGGGCATTCGCAAATCCATTTTCTATGAAAAATGTTTTTGAAATAACAAGGCGCATTAAGGATAAAAATCCTACAACTCCTTTGGTTTATTTAACTTATTTTAATCCAATCTATCATATGGGTATGGAAGAGTTTATCCAAGCCTGTTCAAAAGCTGGCATTTCAGGTTTAATTATTCCTGATTTACCTTTTGATTCCAAAGAAAGTGAGACTATTTTCAAAATTGCAGAAAACTATAAAGTTGATCTTATCCATCTTATTACACCAGCAACAGAGAAATCTAGAATTCATAAAATGAAAAAAAATTCATCTGGGTTTATCTACTACGTCACTTCCTTCGGAGTTACCGGTGAAAGGAAAGATTTTTCCTTGGACCTGGAAGAAAGGATACAGTATGTCCGTAAAGAGATGAACCTTCCTGTTTGTGCTGGATTTGGGATTTCCACCCCAGATCAGGCTACAAAAATCTCCCAATTCTCTGACGGAGTGATCATTGGTTCGAGTATTCAGAGAATTATCGAGGAGAATTCTGAGAATTCTAGCTCTTGTTCCCAGAAATTAGAAGAATATTGTAGATCAATTCGTTCCTCTATGCGCTAGAGATTTAGATATTTATTGAATTCGCTTTTCTTTTTCTAAAGAAACTGCAATTTCTTGTTGAGATTGTCTTTAAGCGAAAGGATATTGTCTATGTCATGTCAGAAAATAAGAAGAATCAGAAATTTTCCCCACTCGATATACTTGGAATAGTTTTAGCAGTCCTTGGAACAGGCTTTGTTTGTTTTACAGTTTTTGATCCAGAATCTCCCAACTATGTTTTGCTTCTGCTTCTTGGGACAGCTTTAGTAATTGCTTCTTATTATTTCATTTATAAGACCATAGATAAATTTTCAGACAATAAACAAAAGATAGGATCTCTCTGGCTAGCCTATGTATCGGCTATCGGTTTTTTTACACTTGCTCAAACTTTTACACCAATGATCAACTTGGAAGAAAGTTCAATTTCAAATCGATTTGAGATTCTTCGTGGAACTAATACCGTGAAAGAGTCCGAAGGGGAATCTGGAAGAATTGAATTTACTCAATTTGATCCTCCACCTAAGGCTAGACAAGATATTCAAATCGTTGGTATCACTACGAACTCATTAGAGCAACTCGATGGACAGTGGCCACTTCCTTGGCAGTATTATGCAAATATAATAAAAACATTTTCTGGCAGCTCAAATATGCTCATGTTCGATATTTTCTTCTTGGATTATAAGAAAGGCCAAGAAGAAGCAATGGTGGATGCTTTGAAAGGTAACAATAACGTACTTTTCGATTATCCCATGGAAACCTCTGCCGAATCCAAGGAGTTAGTTAAGAATCTTGATGAGAGATTGGAGATACTTCGTAAATTTAAATTAAAGAATGTAATTGATGAAGCTGAGTATGATTATACTTGGGTAAAGTTTGCACAATCACCTATCCAAGGAATAGCAGAACTTTCATCAGGCTTAGGTTTTGCAAATGTTAAGAAAGATGATTCTGGTATGAACCGCAGGATGCCTCTTGTTGTGAAAGTTCCTTCTCATTCTGGAAGTCGTGAACCTGAATATTTTCCTTCCATAGATTTAATGATGGCTGTCAATTATTTTGGAGTAGATCTCCAGAGAGATGTATTCGTTAAGATGGGAGAATCTGTTACTATTAAGAATATCCCAGAGAAAACTTTAACATCTTTTAATCGTAAGACTGCAAAGATGGAAACTAAAGATTTAATGCACGAACCCAATGAGGAAAGAGAAATCGTAATTCCTATTGATTGGGAAGGGCAGATGCAGATCAATTTTGTGGGAGGAAGATATTCCTTCCGTTCCCATGAAATTTTTGAAGTCGCTACCCAGTGGACAGACGAAGAAGCTAGCCAATTTCAAAACAATATTTTTCTAGTAGCTATGTATTATGCAACAGGTCGTGGTGCATCCAAAGATTCCCATTTATCTCCGTTTGGTGATATGTCTGGAATTGAGCACCACGCACAGGCCTTGAATACAATTTTGAATCAAGATTTTCTTTATAATACGCCAGTATATTTTGATTTTTTAATCTATGTTTTGATCGGTCTTTTAATTGGCTTCATTCAACCAAGACTATCAACAGTTTATGGTTTTGCCGCATTTTTAATAATGTTAATACTTTATTCTATTTTATCTCTTGCTCTTTTCTCAGAATACAATTTAATCACAGTTCTGCCTTCCGTTCTTGGCGAACAAATCTGGATTTTTGTTAGTATAATTGGGTTTAGAATTTTGACTGAAGAAGCAAATGTGAAATACATTCGATCTACATTTTCTAAATTCGTATCCAAAGATGTTGTAGATGAATTACTTAAAAATCCCGACAATCTAGCCTTAGGTGGTTCTAAAAGAGAAATTACAATCTTCTTCTCTGATGTTCGAGGCTTTACAACAATTTCGGAAGCTCTAGGGCCAGAAGAATTAGTGAAGCTTCTCAATGAATACCTATCTGCAATGACAGAACTCATTATTGAATACAAAGGAACTATTGATAAATACATGGGAGATGCCATCATGGCTTTCTGGGGGGCACCAGTTCCTTTGGAAGATCATGCATACTATGCTTGTGTTGCAAGTCTTGCTCAAATGGAATACCTGAAAGTACTTCAAGAGAAATGGGTTGAACGTAATGTTCCTGTAATTGACATAGGAATTGGACTCAATTCTGGACCAGCAGTTGTTGGGAACATGGGCTCTTCTCATAGGATGGAATATACTTGTATGGGTGATACCATCAACCTAGGATCGAGATTGGAAGGCTCCAATAAAATGTATGGAACCAATATTATTATATCTGAATATACATATGAAAAGGTAAAAGACAAGGTTATTGCCAGGGAATTGGATCTTGTTCGTGTGAAAGGAAAAACTCAACCTGTAAGAATTTACGAATTGATCGGAATCACTAATCCAGAGGATATGGAGAAAATGAAGAGACCATTGTCTCAACTATCTCATTCTTAATTTTCTATTGAATGTCCCAGTATCCTATTTTAGAAACAATTTTATCTCCTGCTGATTTACGGAAGATTCCACTAGAGAAACTTCCGCAGGTCTGCAATGAAGTCCGTGATTACATCATTGACACTCTTGCGGGTATTGGTGGGCATTTTGCGAGCAACTTAGGTGTGATTGAACTCACAGTTGCCCTTCATTATGTTTTGGAAACCCCTGATGATAAATTAATCTGGGACGTAGGGCACCAGACCTATCCGCATAAGATCCTCACTGGTCGTCGAGAAGAACTCAAAACAGTTAGAAAATACAACGGACTCTCAGGATTTCCTAAAAGAGAAGAAAGTGAATACGATCTTTACAATACAGGTCATGCGGGGACTTCCATTTCTCAAGTATTGGGCGAGGCCTGTGCAAGAGATTTACTTGGACTTCAGCATAAGGTTGTAGGTGTAATTGGAGATGCATCTATTGCAACAGGAATGTCCTTAGAAGCCATGAATCATGGGGGTCATATTCGACCGAACTCACTCATTCTACTCAATGATAATTATATGTCCATCTCCAAGAATGTTGGATCTATTTCTACCTATTTGAACGCCTTGATTTCTTCTCAAATATACCATACTTGGAAGAAGTATTCTTTCAGATTCTTTCAATGGATTCCTTTAATCGGTCCTGCTTTGATGAGTTTCGCACACAAAGCAGAAAAAAGTTTTAAGCACTTCATGATGCCAGGTGGACTATTTGAGGATTTAGGTTTTTCATATATAGGTCCTGTGAATGGTCATGATGTGCTTGGTCTTGTAAAGATTCTTAAGAAATCTATTCAATTAGAAGGTCCAGTACTCTTGCATGTGATTACCCAGAAGGGAAAAGGTTATTCTCCTGCGGAAAAAGATCCAATCAAATACCATGGGGTAACACCATTCAATCGAACAGACGGTGCTATGGCTCCTTCCGATGCAACAAAGATAGGATTCAGTAAAATTGTTGGAAATGTTCTCATGCAACTAACAGCAAAGAATCAAAATATTTCTGTGATCACTCCTGCTATGATTGAAGGCTCTGGTCTCAAAGAATACTCTGAGAAATACCCTAATCATCTTTTTGATGTGGGAATTGCTGAACAACATGCAGTAGCTTTTTCAGGAGCATTAGCAAGTGGTGGATCAGTTCCTTTTTTATGTATTTATTCGACTTTTCTAACTCGCGGTATGGATCAGCTAGTTGAAGATATCTCGCTAATGAATCTTCCCGTACGAATTGTAATCGATAGAGCAGGAGTTGTTGGTGCTGATGGAGAAACTCACCAAGGCCTTTCTGATTTAGGCTATCTTCTAGGACTTCCTAATATGAGCGTGCTTGCTCCTTCCAAAGGACAGGACATCATTGATGGATTGCATTTCATGGAAAAGTTTACATCAGGGCCTATCGCAATTCGATTTCCAAAAGACTCCATACTTATCAATGATTGTAATTTTACAGAACCCAATGAAATCGAAGTTGGAAAATTTCGTAAGCTTTCGGAGGGAAATGATATAGCCATACTCTCAGTAGGTTCTATTCTTCCAATTTCTATCGAAACTAAATTACTTTTAGAAAATTCTGGTAAGTCTGTGAAGCTAATTGATCTATTTTGGCTCCGTCCCTTAGATCTAAATTCTTTAGAAGCTGAACTTTCTACCGTGAAACATTTTGTTATACTTGACGAAAGCTATGTTGATATGGGTGCTAGTGGTTATCTATTGAATCATTTTCAGCCAAAGACACTGCAAAAATTTCTAAAGACTTATGCTCTTCCTGCTGAACCGATTTTGCATGGTGATAGATTGCAAATTCTTAAACATTATAAATTAGATTCTGACACAATCGCTGAATCGATTCTCTCTTTTACTTAAGATATTGTTAAAATTTTTATAAGAGAATTAAAAATAACTTAAGCAAGAAAAATGGACTTTGTATTTTTTAATAGAAAGATTTTAAGCATTCAGAAATTTATCAATCAAGCAGATTTTTACCTCTACCGATTATAATTGTATAAAGTATTTGATTGGGGTGATTTGTGGATTTATATTCTTCTGGTAGACATTTTTTTCGTTTAGGTGATTTGGATCGTGCTGAATACTATTTTCGATCCTTTTTGGAAGATGAAGAAAGTTCAGAAGCATTTTTCTATTTAGGACTAATTGCAACCCAAAAGAATAGTCTTGAAGACGCCTTAGAATTTTATTATAAATCTGTAACAATAAATCCTGAATATGGTAATCCCTGTAACGAAATTGGTATCATACTTCTTCGCATGGGAAAAGATAAAGACGCTGTATTCTGGTTAAAAAAATCTATACGTTGTATGCAAAACGATGCACCCCATATATCTTTCTTCAATCTAGCAACTCTTTATAAAATGTGGAATCGTCCAGAACGTTCTTTGCAATTTCTCCACAGAGCCATCGCTCTTAAACCAGAGTTCCCAGAGGCCATTCGTTTAAAAGCAGAGCTAATTAAGAACAATATAAATTAGAATTTATTAATAAATTTACTAGGTTTTAGAAAAGAATTTGATCGCATAATCATTGATAATTGAATATGCTAGCTTAGTCTTTAGGTATATACTTTACAGGGATCTCTACTGTAGTATGATCCATTCTAAGTATAGGTATGGTCTCATTGTGGTGTTTGATTTCAAAAGATTCTCCTGATTCAAGTATCCATTCAGATAATTGACCACCAGCATTAGAATTCAAACGGTAGAAAATCTTTGATTCGCCTTTTTTCTTTAGGATAAGGTTCTCAGATGGATCAGTAAAAATTTGGATATCGTCCCATTCTAGCGTCAGATCAGCATCACTAGAAAAAAATAGAGTTCCACCTTCCTCTGTTACTCGAATTATATGTAGTGGATACCCATTGATTTCAATATAGCCAAATTCTTCTAGTTCACCAAAAACATTTTTGATATAAACTCCATCCTCATCCTCTTTTAAATTAGCTCTAAAGTATTTGAGAATTTCTTCTTGGTGAATTTCATTGCCTCTAAAGATCCATTCGTCTCTGGAGTTTATTGTTATTTCGCTAAAGAATTTTCGTGCCATTTAATTTTTATATCGAAAGGCATAGCCCTTCCAAATTTTTATAATTCGTTCAGATTCATAAGAATGAGTTGTCTTCCCTCTGGAATCCATAGTTGTGAAGATGGTATCATCTACAGACTCTAACTTATTGGTAGAAATCCATATGCCATCCATTTTTTTATCAAACATTTCTTTTTTTATATTTCGAGAATAGTCTTTTAATTTACCAGTTCCCTCGAAATCACGGACAGCAATAGTTCCTACAATTAGGAATCTTTGATCGGGTCTAGAAAGATGAATCTCAACTTCTTCCCATGATTTCTTAGAATAATTCTCAAATTCCTTGTGGTAATCGGCGTCAGGGATAAAATCAACTGTAGTATTGCAATTAAAATAGAGACTAACACAAATAAAAGTAATTAAAAGTTTAGTTTTCATCTATTTTATTAGACAATTTTATGCTATCTTTTTTCTATCTATTTTAAAAGATTAAGTCTGGATTCATAAACATAAAATGGAAGAGAAAGACCAAAACAAAAAGTCTAGAGAAAATGTTCTAAAAATCGGATATTGTAGTTTAGATGAATTAGAAGAAAAAGTGAAATCGTTTCGTATTATGAATCAGAACGCCGCAAAGAAACGATATATCATCACTAGAGAGCCCATACTTGATTCGAATAATAAACCTATCTTAAATAAGGCACAAGAGATTGATGTAAGTTCTGCGAAATTACTGCGTAGACATTTTAAAGGTAATCACATTATCAAAACCTTCCAACCAGATGAAGGGATTGTAATAATTTCAGATATGGATAGCCCAGAAGGCATTTCTTTCACTATGGATATTGTGACTCAGATTATGAATCTTGGTGGTGGTGCCTACGAAGGGTTTATCGATAGAGTTGACAGCTTCACAGATTTTATAGAATTACTAAAGAAGAACTTATTCCCAAAATTGATAATTGTCGGTTATCTCCCGAAAGAAAAAATTCAGAATGAAACGATCAATTTTGTTAGAGTGAAACGAATAGATAATTATATTCGCGTAATAGAGCTTACCCATTCTGGATATAAACCCCAATCCTACTTTGCGAAAATGAAACAAGTTAACCTCTCCCAAGAAGATCCTAAATCCTGGGGAAGATTTGTGATTGAAATCATTCGAGAGTATACTAGACCTTATTTCATCGAAGAAGTTTAACTTTAACTGACATTATAGCTTGTTAATAAAACAACTTCAATAAAGACTTAACGAAAATTTATTTGAAAGACAATATTTAACTTACAGCCCATCTTGAACCTCAGGCTATATAGTAATTTAAATTCTCTTGTAGAACATCAGGAATCATTCCTGCTTCATTAGCGTACTTTTTGTAACGATTTTCATGCTCTTTTTGTTGTCGGGAGCGAATGTTTTTGAAACGGTTGTGGATTTCTGCAAATGCAGGTTGAGAGGATACTTTATCTCTAACATCTTTATGAAAAGGAATGTGTCTATAGAAAATAGAACGAACCACTCGATTCAATCTTTGTACTCCTGCTGATTCATACTTCATCCAAAGCAGGTAGTCACTGGCAAATTTGTCTCTATCATTGCGAAATCTTTTGAATTCGGATGCCAATTTCTCTTTGATCTCAATAGAGAGATCTTTATTTTTCTTAAAGAATTGAACATAATCGGTGTAATCTGCTGTGATAGAAGGCATGCCCACATTGTTCCAATCTGGTCCAAGAATATTTTTACAAAGTTCCCAACGGAAGGCAGCTATGGTTTCCATGAGAATTGTTTTGATGTCGCCAGTAACAAATGTAGGAAGTACAAAACGTCCTTTAGATTCCTTTGAGCCAGATCCTTTGAAAATAGAAAGATCCTGCCACATCATTATCTTGCTTCCAATTGAAGGAACAATAATCATATCAGGTAAAATACTTTTTTGAATAAATTCCGAGCGAATACCTAGCTCTTCATTTTTATAGATAATCTCTCTATGGAAGGCTGTGTAATCAATTTCCAAAATCTCCATTATGGTTTTGAATACTAATTCTTTTGTAACTAAACATTTATCTAAAGGAATACTAACATGGTATCTTGTTAAGATAGGTAAGTGAGTTGCAGGTCCCCCTGAAGTTAAACGAACGTTAGGTTCATACATTGACGCCATTTCAAAAGCGAGCCTTGCTTCAGAAGTATCAATAGACGGAGGAAGATCAGATTCTTTTTTATAATTTACGTCTCTAGATTCTAATTTAATTTTCTCAAAGAAAGTTTGGCCTAGTTCATCAATCGAAGAGGGTGCTTTCTTATTATAAATAATGTCCAACCATTCAGGTCCATAGTAACATCGAAGCTGCTCTTTATAATTGGGAGAAGGATCCATATTAGAAATTAGAAATGAGATGTGCTCATCATCCAATAGTGTTTCATCAAAATAACCATATTGCAGCATCATTTGCACTACTCGTGGAGCTTGATTTCTATTACTAATAGATTTAAGAAAGCATGCCTTATAAACATCCCAATAAGTTTTAGTAATATTTCTTCGAATCTTACGAATATCAGGATCGGAATCTAAAGGATTTTTAAGTCCTTTTAATTTAATCATTAAAGCAGAGAATTCTTTGACCTGTTCAGCATTAAGACTAGCAAAATTAAGAATCTGAGATGCTGAGTTGAGTAGTTCCCCGCGCATCGCTTCCATATCTATACCGGCAGAATTCGGTATAGCTTTTTGTGTAGCCTCATTATTCAAATCACCTGAAAATTTAGTATTTAAAGTTTGGATTTTAGATTTCAATCCTTGGTATCCGTTTGAAACTTTTAAATAAGATGATCCAAAAATATTCTTATAAGCAGAGTAGAATCCATCTGCTTTCTTTTGGATAGTCTCAAGTAAGGGAAGAATTGCCGAGGCAGAGAGAGTTGAATAACCAGTTTCTAACAGCTCACCAATTAGCACGTATTTGTCGACAAGTGAATTCTCATCACCTGCAAATATATCTAAGTATGTTTCTAATCTTTCGATTTCCGATTCCATGGAATCTTTTAAGTTGGTAAGAGTCTCAGAAATTTTTTCTACAGAGTGGATTAAAAGACTAGGATCTGCTTCAAATAGTGCAGCTTGTATTTTAGGATTAACAGAAAGTATTTTACGAATAAAATGAAATTCCTTATCATCTAATTCCAAATCCTCTTGGTAGCTCTTATTAAGGAACTCTGAAAGATCATCATCAATAAATTTTAAATTTGGTTCTTGAGGAAGTCTTCCGCCTCTTTCCATAAAAATAGAAAGGTTATCCCTAACCAAACTCAAAATAGGATCGATAATATTTTCATCTGTCGATATAGGTTGGTTTATATCGATATTAGGAAAAACTGCAGGATTACAAAGATAATAGGTAAGACTTAAATTATCTGAAAATGATTCTACCATACTCGCCAATTTTACTACTTGGTTGTTCTTCTTAAAAAATTCTCCAACCTCACGCATGCTCGTTCGAGCTACCATCATAGCTAAAGAAATTTTAGAAGCGAGAGTCTTTTGGATAGTGGCAGGATTCATTGCATAAGTAGAGATTACACAATTTGATTTAGCACGGATAGTATAGAAATAATTACCAGCTTCAATAAGGGAAGCAGCCCCAAGTGTAATATTTGGACCTGGTAGGACATATAGCGGAATGCTGGATTCACCCACTTTTTTCTCAAAGGAAACATTTCCTTCATGAAGAATATTCAGAGAATTGCAGGGACTGCCTTGTAGAAAAAGCACTTCTCCAGCCGGAACTTGAAGTTTTTGATTGTTGGTTCTTGTATCTATTGGCATTTTGTTTTTATGTAATCATGCCTCGTTTTGGTTGATTTTGACAAATACTTTTACATGCAAATTATGAATATCACACGAAAAAGTCCCCTTAAGCTTTCCACTCAGCCCATTTTGGTACCTGGCGATAAATCATTATCTCATAGGTTTGTTATTTTTGCTTCCATGATTGAAGGAGTTTCAGAATGCACTGGCTTTCTAGAAGCTGAAGACCCTCTGCATACTATGAAATGTTTTTCAGAATTGGGAATTCAGTTCGAAAAAATTGCAGATTCATCTTACCGAGTGATATCTCCAGGAATCAGAAATTGGAAATCACCTACTAAAGATCTAGATTTTGGAAATGGGGGCACAGGAATCCGACTTTCGGCGGGAATTTTGGCAGGAGCTCCAGGGATTAAGGCAACTTTAACTGGCGATGCTTCCTTGCAGAAACGACCTATGGGGCGAATCACTGATCCACTTTCTAAGATGGGTGCCAAAATCAATTCTATAAACAATGATGGGAAAGCTCCGCTTCAATTGGAAGGAGTTCAATTGAAAGATTTTTATTACGAAAGCTCCATTGCTAGTGCTCAGGTTAAGAGCTGTTTGGTTTTTGCTGCAATGGCTTCCGGTATTAGTTTAGAATACAAGGAGCCTGAACTTTCAAGGGATCATACAGAAAACATGATACGTTTTCTTGGTGGAAAAATTGAATATAAGAACCCACTGCACTTTATCCTAAAACCTCCTTATCAGTTTACTGGCAAAAATTTTTCTATACCTGGAGATATTTCATCTGCTAGTTTTTTTATCGTCTTAGGTTTATTAGCTGGTGAGGGCTCGATTCTTCACATTCAAAATATTGGTTTGAACCCTTCCCGAATTGGAATTTTGGAAGTATTAAAGATGATGGGCGGCAAGATTCGCATTCTCAATCAGAGAGAGGAATGCGGAGAGATTACAGGTGATTTAGAAATTGAAGGAAGCGATTTACATCATATATCCATTGAAGAAAAATGGATTCCTTCTATTATCGATGAGATTCCTATACTAACAATTGCTGGGCTATTCGCAAAAGGTGGATTCTCTATAGAAAATGCAAAAGAACTTCGAGCCAAGGAGTCAGACAGAATCCACGCAATGGTTGTTAATCTACAAAAACTTGGTGTAAAAGTAGATGAAAGAGAAGACGGGTATAGTTTTGGAGAAATTACAGAATTGCAAACAGATGTTCCTATTGAAACTTTTATGGACCATCGCATTGCTATGAGTTTTTCTATTTTAAATGCAGTCATTCCACTCAATCTAAAAATTGATGATGTTTCTTGGGTTGAGACCTCATTCCCAGGATTTTTTCAGAAGCTTGAATCCTTAGTAGGTAAGCAATGATCGGTCACCAAAACTCCGTTATTGCAATCGATGGGCCTGCAGGTTCAGGTAAAAGCACTGTTGCGAGAGAAATTGCCAAAATTTTAAAAATACACTATCTTGATTCAGGCGCTTTTTATAGAACTCTAACGCTTGCAATATTTAGAAATTTTCAAAGCCAAGAGAGCTCTGCGAAATTTGCCGACTGGGTTATAAAAAATGAACAAAACCAGCCCCTAAATGATTGGGCTATACGATTGGAGTTTGGAAATGGGAATGAGAACAAAATGTTTTTCAATGAGGAAGATGTAAGTAAGTCAATCCGAACTCCTGAAATTACAGAAAAAATAAAATACATCGCAGATAAACAAATCTTCCGAGATTTCGTAAATGAAAAAATTCGAAAGTTAGCAGAAGAATACAAATTGGTGATGGATGGGCGTGATATTGGCACTGAAGTATTTCCAAATACTAGAAATAAATTCTTTCTAACGGCAAGCCCTGAAGTTAGGGCTAAGCGTAGAATGGATGAACTTGTAGCGAAAAATATTCCAGCAGATTGGCAGGAAGTTTATTCCGAAATGGTCAAAAGAGACGATTCGGATCGTAATAGAATAATTGCACCTTTAGTTCCTGCTGAAGATGCAATCATGATTGACACCGATTCTTTATCTATAAAACTTGTCATTGAGACGATCCTGTCTAGAATTCTGGAATCTAAATCTTAGATCCAATAGCAAATTTTAGGCAAATTTACAGTTAAATCCGGACGAAATTGAATTCCCAAGAAACCACAACCACCGAAAAAGCATCCTTTGCTCAGATTTTAGAAGCATGGGAGACCAACGAAACAGAAAACCAACTGTCCAAAGGACAGATCATTGAAGGCGTAGTAGTAGAGACACGTGAAGACACTGTGTTTCTGGATATAGGCGAAAAGCAAGAAGGACGAGTTCCTCTTTCTGATTTCTATAGCGACGCTCCTTCTACAGGAACCCCCGTATCAGTCGTATTTAAACGACGTGTTGACGGATATGCAATTCTTTCTAAGAAAGAAGCTGATATTCGTAAAGGATGGGATTCCATTCGGGATGCTTTTACAAACGGCTATCCAGTTACTGGAAAAGTTGTAGGTGAGATAAAAGGTAAGGGCTTTATTGTCCATGTAGAAGATGTTAGCTTATTTTTGCCTGCATCTCATCTCGCCATGAAATTCAAAGATCTTCCAGATCTTAAGTCAAAAGAAATTGATGTTAAGATTATCGAAATCAATGAAAGAAACAAATCAGGCGTAGTATCAAGAAAGAAATTATTAGAAGAAGTTAATAACGAGAAGTGGGACGGCCTAATTGAAAAAGTTAAAGTAGGCGACAAAGTCCAAGCAAAAGTAGTTAAGATTGCAAATTTTGGAGTATTCTGCGACGTTGAAGGCGTTGTTGGCTTACTCAGACAGAATGATATAAGCTATAAGAAATTTGCACCATTCAAGCAATTCTTCCAAATCGGACAAGAATTTGAAGTTCTTATTCTTGAGTTAGATAAAGAAAACAATAAACTTTCCTTAGGTCTGAAGCAAATGCATGAAGATCCATGGGATTGGGCAAAGCGTGAACTTGAAAAAGGTATGATTGTTAGTGGAACTGTAACTTCGCTTACAAGTTTTGGTGCCTTTGTTGAATTGATGGATGGTCTAGAAGGCTTAATACATACCTCTGAACTAACTTGGTCTAAAAAGCCTCCTCTACCAAAAGATTTAGTAAAAAAAGCTGATACTGTAGAAGCAGAAGTTCTCGATATCGATTTCGAAAAGAGAAGACTATCACTCAGCATGAAGCATCGATTGCCAAATCCTTGGGACAATCTTAGTGCAAATGTTCGAGTTGGTAATAATCTCGAAGGAATTATCACTGGAATTACAAAATATGGTGCCTTTGTTGAAGTTGAGAATGGCATTGAAGGTTTAATTCACCTATCTGATATTACATGGGATGAGAGAGAAAAGAACCCAACTGCTCTACTTAAGAAAGGTCAAAAGATTGAATACAAAATCTTAGACGTTAACTTAGATTCTCAAAGAATCTCTTGTGGCTTAAAACAATTAACTGAGCATCCTTATGAAGCTCTTAAGAAGAAATATCCACCTGGTACTTTAGTAGAAGGTAAGATAAAATCTATAGTGAGTTTTGGAGTATTCGTAGAAGTAGAACCAGGATTTGAAGGTCTTGTTCACATTTCTGAGATTCCACCTGATAGAACAAATCAATTAGAAGAATACTATCCAATCGGTGCAATCGTTAAGACAGCTGTTCTGAAGATTGATTCTAATTCTAAGAAGATATCACTTTCCATTAAAGATCATGATAAGGCTGTAGAAAGAGAAGAAATGGCGAAATACATCAAAGATGATGGCGAAGTTTCCCGTGAATCTCTTGGCTCATTCATGAATTTGAAATAGTAAGAAATGGGAAATAAATTTCAGAAGAAAAATCTTGCTCAGCTAAAGAAACAAGAAGAAGCTATCCTTGATCGTGATCTCGAAGACTTTCAAGGAACGGCTACTGAATTATTTTTCATTAAGCTAACAAGAAAAATACAGCGCAAACGAATCCAAGTTTTAGCAGGAGTTGGTGTTGTATTTGTTATTTTTGCAAGCGTAGTTGGATACTTAGAGTATTCCAGTTTCAAAGAAATGAAGTCTACTGAGAAGTTGGAATTAATTCTTGAATCCTGGACTACGAATCCTTTGATTCCAACCAAAGATAAAATTTCTGTAATGGAAAATTTTCATGCAAATGACTCTAGCGGTGATGTATCTATCCGAACTTCTAAGATTCTAGCTGATCTCTATGTTCAGGAAAAAGATTTCACAAAAGCAGCTGAGTTGTTAGAAGCTTCTGGAAAAAAAATCGATCCATTGAGAGAATCAAAGGCTTACTATTTTTTTCTAGCAGGTAATTATAGAGAGTTAGCTGGTGAAAAAGATCTAGCCTTAGGTAATTATGAGACAGCAGCTTCCTTAGTTGATGCACTTAGAGAAACTCCCTCATTTAAAGCTTGGGCACTTTTCCATGTTGGTCGATTGAAATATGAGAAAGGTGATAAGAATGGAGCAAGTGATTCACTTCGAAAAGTTCTTACCTTAGAACCTGGTGATGTTCAAGCAGATCTAGAAGAAGTTAAGAAGCTTTCGACCTTTCTTCTTTTGAAATTATCAAAGATTAACTAATGCTAACGGTTGCCCTACCTAAGGGAAGACTTGCAGAAGAAAGCATAGAACACTTAATTGCTAAGAATATGCTTTCTAAACTTCCAGATCCAGATTCCAAAGAATTAATCTACGAAGACCCGAATGGGAAAATTCGCCTACTTTTCGTTAGGTCGCAAGACGTACCTACTTATGTGGAAGAAAGTTCTGCAGATGTAGGAATCGTTGGATGGGACATAATCCAAGAAGGTGGCTACGATGTCCTTGTTCTTAAAGACTTGGAAATTGGGAAATGCAGACTTTCTTTAGCTGGAAAAGCAGATTTTCATCCACTTTCCAAGCTTTCTAAGGTAAAGGTAGCAACCAAGTATACCGAACTCACAAGAAAATTCTTCTTTTCTAAGGGAATTAGTTGTGAAGTTGTCAAATTGTATGGTTCTATTGAACTCGCTCCCTTAGTTGGATTAGCAGATTGTATAGTAGATCTTGTTTCTACAGGTTCTACTCTGAAGGCGAACGGTTTGAAGGAAATTGAAGTAATTTTACAGTCATCAGCCCAGTTAATTTGGAATAGATCTTCTTTTTACACAAAACGCAAAGAAGCATTTGAATTCTTGCAAAGCATAGAAAAATAAACTCTTGTTTCCTAAGCTACAGAAAAAAAGATAGTGAAATCGTATTCGAATATATAAATCCAGAGGAATGTTATGGCCGTCCCTAAAAGGCGCAAGTCGAAATCAAAAGTTAGAACAAAAAGAGCTCATCACGCTATAGGTAAACCAAACCTATCTTCGTGCAAAAATTGCGGATCCTACGTACTCTCCCATAGAGTGTGCCCCTACTGCGGTTTCTATAAAGATAGGATAGTCCTACAACCAAAAGCCAAAGCAGAGACGCCAGAACAGTAATAGAGTATGTGGGTCGCTGTTGACGCGATGAGCGGAGATTACGGCCCCGAGTGTATAGTCGAAGGTGCCGTTAACGCCTCCAATGAGTGGGGCAACCAAGTGGTTCTCGTAGGAAGAGAAGAGGACCTAGTAGAAATTTTACTTAAATACGAATTCGATTCCAATAAAATCAAAGTAGTTCATGCAACTGAGATCATTGATATGAATGATTCCCCTTCTGTTGCTGTCAGAGCTATGGAAGATTCCTCAATAGTTCAAGCAGTTAAACTAGTAGCCCAGAAAGAATGCATCGGAGTTTTTTCTCCTGGTAATACAGGAGCAACGATGGCCGCAGCCCTACTTCATATGGGTAGGCTAAATAAGGTTATGCGACCTCCCATTGCAGCACCAATTCCTAGGGAGACAGGGAAGCCCATGGTTCTTTTAGATGCGGGAGCAAATGTGGATTGCAAGCCAGAATATTTAGTACAATTTGCACTAATGGGTGATATTTATGCTCGTCAAGTATTGGGCATTGAAAACCCCAAAGTCGGTCTGCTCTCCAACGGAGAAGAAGACAAAAAAGGATCAGCTGTAACATTGAAAGCATTCGATTCTTTGAAAAAAATAAAAGCGATTGATTTTATAGGAAATATTGAAGGCCGAGATTTGTATGGCTCAGGTCGAGAGGTGGATGTAGTTGTCTGTGATGGTTTTATAGGAAATATTGTTCTCAAAGCAACAGAAGGACTTTCCAAATCCATATTTAATGTCTTACGCAATAGCATTAAAGAATCTAGTCTTGCTCAAACGGGGGCACTTTTACTTAAGCCCACTTTTACTGCTGTTAAACGAAGATTGGACTATGCTGAATACGGTGGTGCTTTGCTTCTAGGCGTTGAAGGTATCTGTATGATTGGGCATGGATCTTCTTCTGCTCTTGCCGTTAAAAATGCCATTCGAGTGATAACTGAATGCGGGCAACATGAACTCAATGAAAAACTCGCAGCGAGGATGACAGAGATTCGTGTTTAAACTCCTATAAAGATAGGGTACAACAATTTTGATTATTAAGAATAAAACAATTAAAGAGGTAATTAAGTGATAGATTTAACAGGAAAAGCGGCCATTGTAACAGGTGGAGCAAGAGGTATAGGGAAGGCAACTCTTCATAAGCTAGGTTCTTTGGGAGCAAAACTTGTAGTTGCTGATATGAACCCAGAAACAACGAATGCAACTGTAGAAGAATTTAAAAAATTGGGATATTCTGCCATAGCTTTCGTTGGAGATATTTCTAAAGAAGACCAATGCGTTGCATTAATTGAAGCTTGCCAAAACGAATATGGTTCGGTTGATATTCTTGTAAATAATGCGGGAATCACAAAAGACGGACTTCTCATGAGAATGAAGAAGGAAGCTTGGGATGCTGTAATAGCCGTTAACTTAACAGGCACTTACCTTTGTACTCAAGCTGCTATAAAATACATGATGAAGCAAAAAAGTGGCTCCATCATCAATCTATCTTCTATCGCAGGTGAAAACGGTAATGTTGGTCAAACAAATTATTCTGCTTCTAAAGCAGGAGTAATAGGTTTTACTAAGGCATGTGGATTAGAACTTGCATCAAGAAACATTCGTGTAAATGCAATTGCACCAGGTTTTATTGCAACTGAAATGACAGATGCTATTCCTGAAAAGATTCGTTTATCCATTCAGAATTCTATTCCTTTAAAAAGAGCAGGACAACCAGAAGATATAGCTAACGCTGTTGCCTTTCTTGCGAGTGATGCATCTTCTTTTATTACTGGTCATATACTTTCTGTGAATGGTGGAGGCTTCTTACCAGGAGCTGGTTGATTTTTGGTTTTTTTTGAGAGAATACAATAAATTTCTTTTAAAGGCTTGCCAAATTTTTCATGGATTGAAACCTAAAAAAACGATGAATGTATCTATACATTCATCGTAAATAAGAATTCTAATTTTGCCCCACTTAGATGTGGCATGGAGGAAAACATGGCAGATTTCGAAAAAATAAAATCTATCATTGTAGAGCAGTTAGGAGTTGAAGAGTCTGAAGTTACTGAAGACGCTCACTTCATCGATGATCTCGGTGCTGACTCTCTTGATACAGTTGAGCTAGTAATGGCTCTAGAAGAAGAGTTTGGAGTTGAAATTTCTGATGAAGACGCAGAAAAAATCCAAACTGTAGGTGACGTTAAAAAGTTTATTGATAAACTTAAAGGCTAAACCTAGTTAGGATTCACCGGGAATTTCGAGACCCGGTGGAACCTTTTTAAATCAATTGCGTAGACGAATTTCACACGCATCTGATCGACGAGCATACCTCACACCTGATCGACTCCAGCAACTTTCTAAACTTCAAAAACTTATAAAAACACAATTCTTAGATGTAAGTCTTCTTGACCAAGCATTTACACATAGATCCTTTGCGAACGAAACAAATTTTAAAATCGAAGACAATGAACGATTGGAATTTCTAGGAGATTCCGTTCTTGGTTTTTTTGCAGCATCCATATTGTATGATCAATTTAAAGATATCAGAGAAGGTTCTCTTGCTAAGATGAAAAGCAAATTAGTTTCGGGGCCAGTTCTCTCACAGATTTGCAAGAATCTTGGCTTAATGGAATTCATTCGCTTTGGAAAGGGAGAGAAAGATTCAGGAATTAAGAACGAGCGAGTGATGGAAAATTTAGTCGAGGCATTGATTGGTGCAATTTACCTTGATCAGGGGCTTGATAAATGCAAAAGTTTCATTTCTCCTCATCTAAAGAAAAATATTGATGAACTAAATGATCTTGAATCTGTAAGAGATTATAAATCTTTACTTCAAGAACAAAGCCAGAGACTGTTTAAAAGAACCCCAAAGTACACATTAGTTTCAGATGATGGACTTGATCATGATAAAATTTTTGTAGTAAGAGTTGAAATGCCAGATGGTTCATCCGTAAATGGAACTGGGAAGAATAAAAGAAGTGCTGAGCACGCTGCCGCAAAAAAATACCTCCACCAAGGAAGAAAATAGATGAGTTCGATTTTCTTTTCTAAAAAAGGCCTTAGAGTTAGGGTTGCTGCGCTAATTCGAAACTCAAAATCTGAAACACTTCTTATTCAACAAAAGAAACGAGGTAAAGGCCCAGGGTATTGGTTACTCCCGGGTGGTGGAGTTGAATTTGGAGAAAGTGCAGAAGAGGCATTAAAAAGAGAATTAATGGAAGAGCTTAGCCTGGAATCGACCTCAATGGATTTTATCGCTTTCAATGAGTCCATAGATCCTATGGGTAAAAGGCATTTAATTCAGTTGATATTTCTAACGAAAGTTAAAGACTCTGTTCCTTCATTGAACCAAGATGAAAAGGCTATCACTGGATATGGATATTTTAATTCTAAAGAAATTATGAGCATGGATATAAGACCTAATTCTAAAGATTTTCTCAAAAAGAAATCCTTCCAAACAGGTGAATATATAAAAAGTATATGGGTGGATGAATAATGTTTTATGCAGAAGTGAAAGTAAATTATAATACCGGTGAATATCCAGTTCGAATGTACAGTGATTTCCATGGCTTGAAAAAAGAACTGGAAGCTATCCCTCAAGTTTCTCGTTTTATTATTATTTCCGAAAGATCCATTTCACAAATATACAATAAATACATTGAATCTGAATTAAAAGGCCTTCCTGTTCCAATTGATCAAATTTTCATAAAGGGTAGTGAGAAGAACAAACACATCTCTCGTATGAAAAAAGTTTTTAATGAATTAATTGAACTGGGTGCGGATCGAAAATCCGTTATCATTGCATTAGGTGGTGGAGTTGTAGGAGATTATGCAGGATTTATCGCTGCTACTTACCAAAGAGGAATTCGTTTTATTCAAATTCCAACTACGCTTCTATCCTGTGTGGATTCATCTGTAGGAGGAAAGGTCGCAGTTAACGTAGATAAAGGTAAGAATATGGTGGGAGCTTTTCACCAACCAGAGTTAGTTTATATACCTATGTTTGCTTTGTCTACTCTACCTGAAAAGCAGTGGAGTTGTGGACTTGCTGAAATGTTAAAACATAGTTTATTGTCAGGTGGGTCAATGTGGCAGGACTTTAAGACTCATGAGAGAAAAGAGATAAAGGTTGATTCGGACATTCTGAGAAAAATGATTATCGACTCTATAAAATTTAAAGCCTCTGTGGTTGCTCAAGATGAGAAAGAATCTGGTCTTAGAGCTATATTAAATCTAGGTCACACTACTGCCCATGCAATAGAATCTCTTACTAATTATAAGAAGTATTCTCATGGTGAAGCTGTTTCTATTGGTTTAATCACTGCATTGATACTTTCCAATAAGATTGGATTTAGTTTCGATAAAGTTGATACTGTGATTAGAATTATGGAAAAATACAATTTGCCCATCAATGATAACTCTAAGCCCGCAGACATTTTGAAGCATATGCAACATGATAAGAAGAAAGAAGGAAATAACTTAAAATTTGTATTACTTGAAGATATTGGAAAATCAAAATTTGGTATAACGATAAATCCAAAAGAAATTTTATCTGCTCTTAAGGAACAAAGAAAAATTTAAGATGAAAATATTTGATTTTTATTTAGAACTAAACCCAGTAAATATTCTTCAATTAAAGGTAAGAAGTTTTTCAGAAAATATTATTCTATTAGTCTACTTTGTTCTATTTACTTTATTTATTTATAGAATTATCCTAGTAATCATTGATCGGCTTAAACCAGCTCAAGATACAATCATTCAATACAATCGAAGAAAGACTGGTCGAGTTCTATATACTTCATTTTTAATTTTAGCACTTTTTCCCATAATCTTTTCTAGTTTAAACTTTTTACCTACAGTGCTTGGATTGGCTGCAGCAGGTATTGTAATTTCACTTAAAGAAGTCTGGCTAAATTTAGTTGGATGGTTGGTAATTCTTGGTTCTAATGGATTTCGTGTAGGAGACCGAGTCCAAATTGATGGAACAAAAGGAGATGTTGTAAACATAGGCTTAACTAAATTTACTCTTGTTGAGGTTTTAAATGATCCAGATTATGAACAGTCTACAAATCGATTAATTCATTTCCCGAATAATCTCGTTATTATGCACAAATATTTTCTAGTCTCTGAAAGAATGGATTTTGTTTGGGATGAGTTTCGCTTCAAATTAACTATTAATTCAAATTGGGAAAAGGCAGAAGAAATAGCAAATGATATCCTTATAAATGAACTCATTTTAGCTCCTGAAATCGTTGAGGCAAAAATTAGAGAATTATCTAAAAATTATTTACTTAGAATCGGAAAGAGAACTCCAATAGTATATGTTGCAATCAAAGATGGATCAATTGAATTATCCTTAAGATATTTAACGCCAGTTAGATCCAAGAGACTAAATAGAATTCTTATTTCAAAATCAATATTAAAACGATTTAAAACTGAATCGGATATCATATTTGAGGAACCAGAGTGAAAATATTTTTTAAAATTCAAAATTACTCTTTCATTCACAGACCTTTACACAGCAGACTGATGTATTTTCTCTATATAATTTTTATATTATTTATTATAATCGATTGCAAAGCAAATGATCTACCTTCAGGAATCCCAGAAGCTGCGAAATTTGATCGAAAGAAGAATATATATATTTTATCTGATGAAAAATTCAATTATGTATATTATCCAAATGGATCTTTATACGAAAAATGTGAACATGATGAAAATCTCAAATTAAATGGAAGATGTGAAAACTACCTAAAGGATAGTAATAAAATTATTTCTTACGGTAATTTTAAAAATGGTCAAAGGCATGGCGTTTGGACTTGGACATTTCCAGATGGTCAAAATTATGTGATTCAAAATTTTACTTATGGTAAGAAGAAAGATTTCTGGATTCCCATAGAAATTTTGGGGAATGAAAACGGTCCTTATCAGAGATTCTACCCTAATGGGATTTTAGAAGAAGAAGGTAGTTTCGATACTGGTGAGAAAACGGGCTTCTGGAAGAAATACTACCCAGATGGTTCATTGGAATACACAGGGAATTATCTTAAATCTAAGAAAATTTTAGATTGGAAATATTTTTATCCCAATGATAATCTAGAAGCTAAAGAGCTTTATGATAGAAATGGAGTTTTAATTCAACGAACAACTTACTATCCGAATGGAAGCTTATGGTGTATAATAAAATCTTCTGAGCAAGCTACTTGTAATTAAGATGCGATCTTTCCTATTTTGTTTCTTGCTTTTTGTGTCAATCGCTTACAATCTATCTTTTTATTATCTAACAGACCCATCTTCTAATAGCTTTTGGAAAATGAGCGCAGTTTATTTTATTTTATCAATAGGATATGTTGCTTTACTTAGAGGTAAAGTTCCAAATTCACACTATGCATTTATAATCTTTATTTACATTTCAATTTATTTTATAGTAAATTATTTTCTCAAAATTCTGCAGATTTCTCTATAATTCCTAGAGCTGGATTTTTCAAGGCATCAGAATTTAAAATCAAGATCATAAATAGAACCGAAACGAACAGTATCAACAGAAGAGTTGCTCCCAATCCCATTGCAAGATTTTTCAAAAATTTATATTGCAAGTAGGAAATTGAGGTTAAGATTCCTTGCCATTTTGATTCTATATTTTCTTTGGAAAGATTAAAGTAATTTCGGATATAAAACACACACAATGCAAAAACCATTAAAAGAAGTAATAAACTGAATTCATTCGCATAGTGTTTTTGCAACAAGAATAGAGGGATATAAAAGAAATTTCCCAATATAAGTCCTACCAATATAATAATGAAAAAATGGTATGCCATTCGAAATGGTTTAACTTCTATTTTCTGTGTTGGTTTCTTACCTTCTTCATCTAATTCAGAAGTATGCTTCAAGATTTCGTAAGTTAATTTATTCTTCTTTTGGCGGTTGATTGCCTTATAGCTTAAAATTAGAAAAATAAACTGCATGAGAAAATAAACGGCAAGTATTATTGCTAACGAACTTACAGTTACAAAACCCAGCGACTTCATCATATGGAAAAAGGTAAATATTAAGCCTATCCAAAGTAAGGTTTTATTCAAAGTTATTGAAAACCAGGTATTGGTGTACCAAGAAACAAAAGAAGAAATGCAAAGGACAAGGATAAAAACCAAAAACCAAATTAAAACTTTCTGACCGAAGATTATTCTTGATAACTTTTCAATAGTGCTCTCTGGAATTCCATCTTGTGGTATTACAGGAATTTCTAACTCATCTTTCATATTCTTTAAATCATTTAATCTAAGAATCGGTCCCTTTCGAATATTCCATGTTTCGTTGTTGATATTCTCCTGTTCAGATTCCATAAGAATTTCAAGAGGTTGTTTATCTGAGAGAGGATAACGAAATTCAATATCAACAAAGAGAAGTTGTGCAAAGAATATAAATAATATCCAAGGAGTAATACTCGGAAATTTGTCAAAATACTTTTTCATCAATGGAGTCCTTAAATAATAAATACAACTAGCATTATTCCAAATGCAACTAAAGCGGCAATCCCAATTGCATAAAAGAAAAGGCTGCTATCTGATTTCAGAGCCTCTATATTCTTTTCGATATCATTCATAGATTTCTTGGAAGCTGATTTCGTCTCAGCTAAGGAAGTCTTAACTTTAACTGTATTTACTTCTTCAAGTAATTTTGAGAAGATATTCTCTGAAATTTTAATGATGATCTCCGACTCCATTCCATCGTGTGTGATTTTATGAATCTGAGCAAGAAGAGGTTTTATATTCCCATCTTCTTCTTTAAGATTCATAGTTTGAATTACTTCATTAGTAGTTGCATCAGAAGGATTGAGTCGAACTACAATTTTTGAACCAAATGAGAGACTAGAAACAGGAACTCCAGATACAGGAGAAAGTTGCAATTTACTTTGAACCATTCTGGATCCAGGTGGGATATCTGTTATTGCATTTGTTAAATCAGGATCATTGGAACCTGGTTGTGAATCTGAAGTATTGGAGTCTTCGGAATTAGCGGGCTTTTCATACTCAGCAATAGTAATTGTATCAAGAGTTAAATCAATAAGATGATTGCTTACTCCTGCAGCTTTTGAAATCACATTTTCTAATAGATATTTGACTTTTTCATTGTCAGATGTTTCGCAATAATGAAGTATCTCTTCTCGAAATCCTTCATTACCAATTGAGGACTTTAATTGATCCGTAAGTGTTTTAGTGATAACTTTAAGATGCTTCCCCTCGTAGATTGTCTTCTGAATTTTAGAAGATATGCCTTTGGGAGGAAGGTCAATTGATGATATTAATATGGAAGATTGAGAGGTAGAAAGAACTTCAAGATTGAATAATCTTCCTGATTTAAAATCTAATAAAATAACCCCTAGATTGTAAATTTTTGAATCATCATTACTTGAAGTAAATCTAATGCAAAATAATTGGTCATTCTGACCCATAATATATTTCCTTATGCTGTGTTATGAATGATAAAACCATTTAATTTACAGTCTGTAAATAATAAATAATCTTGTCAAAAAGGATTGTGTTTCTAAATTAGAAATACCTTTTCTAATGAATCTAGTTCTTTTAATTACTTCACGCTATATTCGCGGTTCTCGCGTAGTCGGTCTGCTTTCCATGAAATCTCGATTGTCCTTTATAGTTATGACAGTTGGTGTTTCTTTATTAATAGTTGTATTATCAATATTTAATGGATTTCAGAAGCAAGTCAAAGAGTCTTTATGGCAAGGTGGCCCACACATTACCATAGAGAACACATTTGACACTGGTTCAATTATTCGTTACAACGAAATAATTGAAACTCTTAAGAATCACCCCTCCTTAAAGGGAAGAATTGCATCTATCGAAGGCAATATAACAAGTCATGGTCTTTTGCAGAACAGTAATAATTTCATACCAATTATGATTCGAGCAGTTCCTATCGAATCCAACGAAGATTTACTAGAGAACAAGCTTCCTAATTTTCCGAGATTGACCCATTACAACCGAGACACAATTACAACATTGAACTCTAAGAGAGTTGTAGTTATAGGTAAAGAAATGGCGAATTTATACCATTTTGGATTAGGTCGAAAAATGACTATGGCAGTCCCTGGTGGAAGGTTCTCTGTGGGACGCGGTGTTGAAGTAAATGTAAAAGATTTCCAAGTTGTTGGATACTTCAAGACAGGTTATTATAATTATGATAGTCGTTTTGTATTCATGTCACTTCCCCTTGCTCAAGAATTTTTTCGATTGAAGGATTCCGTTAACCAAATATCTGTTAAAGTTAATGCATTGGATGATTTACGAGAAATTAAAAATATTATCTTAAATACATTAAATGATTCATCTATGGATATTAAAATACGCGAGGCACATTCATTTTCGGTAAGGACATTAGCTGAAGAACAAGAAAATTTTCTAGCAGCTCTTAAATTGGAAAAGACGATTATTTCCATTATTGTATTTTTATTTATTGTTCTAGCAGCTCTGGGAATGGTAGCTACAGTTTATTCCTTAGTTCGTGCTAAACGCAAATCTATTGGAACCTTAAAGGCCTTAGGACTTCCATCTAGAGATATACTTTTGATTTTTACTTTGAATGCTATGATAGTTGGATTCTTAGCAGCACTTACAGGTGGAATTATCGGGATATTTTTAGCATCTAACTTAGAATCAATTGTAAGTGGTCTTAGTGAAATGATCAACCTAATAGGTTCTACTTTATATAGCTCAGAATGGAGAAATGTAGAACTTGTTCCTAAGGATATTTATTATTTCGATCACATACCTGTAGATATTGATATTTCATTTATATTTATGGTAACAACGGCAGCAACCATACTCTCTGGTATAGCTGGGTATTTCCCTGCTAGATGGGCTGCACTCTTAAATCCTGTGGATACAATTCGTAATGACTGAAGTTGATAATTCAAACAAGAAATGGATCATTCGTGTGGAAGATCTTGTTAAATCTTACCAAGTAGTCGATAAAAGTTTTCAAATCTTACAAGGTTTGAATCTCTTTGTTGGACCCAAAGAAATCGTTTCAGTTGAAGGTTCTAGTGGTGTTGGTAAGTCGACTCTTCTAAATATATTAGGAGCAATGGATTCTTTTGATTCAGGAGTAGTCGAAGTCTGTGGTGTGAATTTAAAAACATTGACTGAAAGACAAAAGGAATTATTCAGAGGTGAGAAAATCTCTATTATATTCCAACAACATATGTTACTGCCGGATTTTACAGCTTTAGAAAATGTTATGATCCCTATGATGATTTCGGGCGAGAGCAAAACAAAAGCTAAGGAAAAAGCAGCAGCCATTCTAGGCCGTGTTGGACTTGGAGAAAGATTAGCATCCTTTCCTGGTCAGCTTTCAGGTGGGGAGTCTGCAAGAGTTGGTGTTGCAAGAGCTCTAGTTAATGGCAAAGAACTCGTCTTAGCTGACGAGCCTACGGGTAATTTAGATAGAGAAAACTCTCGAATGCTTATGGATTTGATCCGTGAATTGCAGGATGAGATGGCTTTTTCCTTAATTTTAGTTACTCATGATATGGAACTAGCTTCTATGGCTCATAAGAGAAATAAAATTCTTTCTGGAGTCCTTCAGCCATTTGTCTAAGCACTGTGCTTACTGTGGATTATCTTTAGATCATTTTGTCACTTTCGGAAAGTTTGGTTGCGAGTATTGCATTGACTTCCTTAAGCACCATCCGCTAATTTACGCGAAAGCTTTTTCCCGAATTCCAAACGATGAATTAGAAATATCTAAAACCTATCTATCTGCTGCAAGAAGTGAATTTCAAACTCTAAAGCTTGGCAAAGAACCCATTCATCAAATATCGATTCGATATCGAATTGCCAGAAATCTTCACAAACAAATTTTTCCATTTTTTCGAAAAGATACAAGCTTAGAAGAGAAGTATTTTAAAAACAATTTTCCAGAATTAGGAGAATTTAAAAATATATCTAAGCATATTCGAAAAGCTACCTTATTCGAAAATCAAGGATCTATCGGAAATATTATTCTAGGAGATGAAGACGGAATTCGTCTAGAAGTGATGCAAAGCTTTCAAAATGAATTGAGTAGTGAATTACCAAACATTTTTCTCCTAAAAAAGCCTCTAAATATGCTTAGAATATATAGATTTTTTATGGATCCTACTCGCTTTTCTCATCGAATCGACTGGGGATATTTGAATTCTTGTCCGACAAATGCAGCAAGAGCAGACAGACTGAGTATTCAGATTTCTCAAGTCGCTTTAAATAGGGATTTAGGAGATTTAAACAAGGATTTAAGCTGGGATCAAAACTTTGAGGGAAATGGTATAAGTTTTGCAAGTAGAGGTCTAGAGTATGGTAAAATGGATTATTTTTTTTCTGTAAAAAATTTCACTCAGAAAAGAAAAAATCATTTCCTCTCATCAGTGAATTCCATAGTTTTATAAGTAGAGAAAGAAAATCATTCTGTTTTCATATCACGTCTAATATATTAAAGGGAAGGGACAATATGCTAGAGTTTACAAAAAGAGCAAAACGAGTAATCAATGAAATCGCTCAAGATGAAGCCAAGCGATTGGGCAGCGACTTCATTGGTCCAGAACATATTTTACTAGGTTTATTAAAAGAAGAGGACTCAGTTGCGATTAAAATCCTAACCAATTTAAATATAAATCTCAGTGAGCTTCGAAGAGAAGTTGAGAAAAGGACTCGTGAGGGTTCAGGCGCACTTTTATTAGACGCAGCCCAAGGTCAGGACAAATACCAAAAGATGATCGATGTTTCTAAGGAAGAAGCAAAACGATTGAAGCATAATTATGTAGGAACAGAGCATATTCTTTTAGCTCTGCTTAGAGATAATAATAATATAGCTGGTGGATCCTTATCTTCTTTCAGCGTTAACTATAATGTAATCAAATCAGAGATACTGCGCCTATTAGGTGCACCACCTGCCTCTGCTGTCGGAGCTGGAACTACGCCTAATCCAAGCGCAAGCAACCCTCCTCCGCGCGCGGAAAAATCCAAGACGCCTATATTAGATGAATTTGCTAGAGATCTAACCCAGCTTGCCAAAGAAAAGAAATTAGATCCAGTAATTGGAAGAGCAAAAGAAATAGAAAGAGTGGTTCAAATTCTTTCTCGTAAAACTAAGAACAATCCAGTGTTAATTGGTGAATCTGGTGTAGGTAAGACTGCCATAGTAGAGGGACTTGCTTCTGCTGTAGTGGATAAATTAGTTCCAGATTTACTTTTCGACAAGAGGGTACTTTCTCTAGACCTTGCTAGCTTGATAGCGGGAACGAAATACCGAGGCGAGTTTGAAGAAAGACTTAAGAAGATCATGAAAGAAATCGTGAGTTCTTCCAATATCATTATATTTATTGATGAGCTTCATACTCTAATTGGAGCAGGTGCTGCAGAAGGTGCTGTAGATGCTGCCAATATTTTGAAACCAGCACTAGCTCGTGGTGAACTTCAATGTATAGGTGCAACTACGATTACGGAATACCGTAAGTACATTGAGAAGGATTCTGCTCTTGAACGAAGATTCCAGACAGTGAAAGTAGATGAACCTTCTGTTGATGATGCCATTTTAATCCTTGGAGGATTGAAAAAGGCGTATGAAGTCCACCATAAAGTTCGCTATTCTGCGAAGGCTTTAGAACAAGCTGTTCGTATGTCACACAGATATATTAACGATAGATATCTTCCAGACAAGGCAATCGATATCATTGATGAAGCAGGTGCAAAAGCAAGACTTGCCAATTGCCAACGTCCAGCTGAGATTAAGGAAATCGAAGAAGAAATTAAATTACTTTCAGTTAGAAAAGAAGATTTGGTTCGTGCTCAAGAATACGAAAATGCTGCAAGCATTCGTGATGAAGTCAATCGTAAGAAGCAAGAATTAGAAGATAAGACGAAGCAGTGGCAAGAAAAGATGGAAGGTCATGCTGTTGATATTGAAGAGGAAGATATCCTTACCATCGTCTCCGCTTGGACAGGAATTCCACTCAATAGAATGGAAGAAAACGAAAACGTCAAATTACTCAATATTGAGGATTACTTAACTAAGAGAGTTGTTGGTCAAGTGGAAGCTATTGAGAAAATCGGACGTTCTGTTCGAAGATCTAGAACTGGACTTAAAAGTGAAAAGAGGCCTACTGGATCTTTTATCTTTCTAGGCCCAACTGGCGTTGGTAAGACGGAACTCGCAAAAGCATTAGCTGAGCAACTTTTTGGTTCTGATGACAAGATGCTTAGAGTGGATATGTCTGAATACATGGAGCCGCATTCTGTGAGTCGATTGATTGGTGCACCTCCAGGTTATATTGGTTATGATGATGGTGGCCAACTAACTGAGTTTGTTAGAAGAAAACCATATTCCATTATCCTTTTAGATGAGATTGAAAAGGCTCACCATGATGTATTCAATATCTTACTTCAGATTATGGAAGAAGGAAATCTAACTGATTCCAAAGGTCGTAAAGTAAATTTTAGAGACACGATATTAATCATGACTTCAAATATCGCTGCCAATGAGATTTCTAAAGGTGGAAGATTGGGATTTGAAGATTTTGCAAATGAGAATGAAAAGTATAAGAATGACCAAGCCAAAGATCAGTTGAAGAAGCATTTTTCACCAGAATTCTTAAATCGTGTGGATGAAGTTGTATACTTCCAACCTCTAGAGAGAGAGAATATAGTGAAGATCGTAGATATTATGCTATTGGATTTCAACAAGAGATTGCTTGAGAAGAAAATCAAAGTTGAACTTAGCCTTTCTGCAAAAGAACATTTTGCTGAAATTGGTTATGATAAGGCTTATGGTGCAAGACCTCTTCGAAGAGTTTTCCAAAGAGAATTAGAAGATTACTTAGCTACAGAAACCTTGAAGGGAAGTTATGAAAATCCTTCCGTTATCTCAATGGATTATGTTGAAGAGAAATTTCAATATGAGAACAAGCCATGGGATGATTTTAAAGAAGCGAATGCAGCAGATAAAAAAGAATCTGAATCAAATGGATCTGAACCTGAAAAGGAGATAGCACTGGTATAAGATGACAGTTTTACTGCCAGTTCTTCTACTAGTAGTCTATTTCTATATTCGAAAAGTCTGGTTTCAACTTAGAAAGATCAAGACCCTTGCCTCCATTGAAAGATTGGACATGGGCTTGATCCATCCAGATCTAGTTCTTCCTGAAATTAGGGTTCATTACAAATACTATTTCCAAGGAGGGGTATATTTTGGAAGAGGATATCTTTTGCTCGCTGATTTTCTGGATGAGAGAGATTACAATTCTTATATTGACGAGAATCAAATGGTGGTTCTTGACTTTGAGGGAGAGCTTATTGTCACTTCAGAGCATATAGAAAATTATTTACTCAGGCTCTATCCCTCAGTATTTGTATATATAGATCCAATCGAACCATATAAATCAAGACTTGATTCCTTGAATAAGACCTCAGAGATGAGTGTTCCTCATTTCGATTGATACTCCTAAGGAAAATACCTATGAACTACAAAAATTTTAAGTTAAATCTATTCATTACTCTTTTTTTTATTCCATTCGTTCTATTCGCAGAGGGTGAATATGAATCGGCGGTGGAAAAGTTTAAAAAGCATGATTACAAGGGTGCTATTGAACTGATACGCCAACTCCATGATGCCGGAGGAAATACATTTGAGTCGCATACACTTTGTGCGCATGCTTACTCCAAGTTAGATGATTTTGATTCATCATCTGCACATTTCTTTGAAGCACTTAAGAAAAATCCAGAAAACACAAAAGTTAGAGCTGATCTTATTCGATTGTATCTAAATCACAATAAGACCAAGGGTGCTTTAGAATTATCAACAACAGCAATTGAAAAATTCACTGATAATCCTGAAATCCAATTTTTATACGCAACTACATTATTTCGTAGAGGCAAACCTAAAACTGCACTCTCTCGGGTGGAAAAATTAAAATCACTTTCTCCGAATGATGCAAGCATTCTAAATTTAGAGGGAAAAATTTATTATTCCTTAGGCAATTACGATAAAGCAGATGTTAGCTTAAAATGGGCTTCTGCTTTGGATCAATCCTCTCCAAGCATTCTAAATAATTTAGCTTTAGTACAAGAACGTCTATTTTTAATCAACCAGAAGAACAAGAACACTAAGCTTGCATCTGAGAATCTCAAAGAAGCTAAAGATAGTATTAAAAAGGCATTATCACTTGATGCAAAAGATTCTTCGATTTCTAAAAATGCAGAAAGAATTCTAGCTTATTCGATATGATTTCGTCGACCCAAGAAGTTTTATCTCCTTCTGTAGCTGTTCATACCTTAGGATGTAGATTGAACTTTTTTGAGACTGATGGAATTCTGTCAGTACTCAAGCAAAATGGCTATAGAGTAGCCAATTCTAAGGAGCAAGCAACAGATATTATCATCAATACTTGTACTGTAACAAATCGCGCTGATGTAAAGAATCGCAATATAATCCGTTCAGCTATCAAGAAAAATCCTGGTTCTAAAATTTGGGTTACCGGTTGTTATGCGCAGACAGATCGCGAGGTTCTTGAAAATATCCCAGGAGTTCATGGAGTTTTTGGAAATACAGAGAAATCTAGTTTAGCTTTTAAAATATTGGGAGAGAGTCCATCACAAAAATTAGACCGTTTCTCTTATTCAGATGTATTACCAGAAAACCACACTAGAGCCTATTTAAAAGTCCAGGATGGATGTAACAGAAAATGTTCTTATTGTAAGATACCTCAGGCTAGGGGTGCAGGAGTTAGCCGGAGTTTTAATGATGTTATAGATCAAGTTAAGTTTCTACAGGATGAAGGGATAGGTGAAATTATATTAACTGGAGTCAATCTAGGTTGGTATAGAAATGAGAATGGAGAGAAGGCATTCTTGCATCTTTTAGAAAATATACTTTCTAACCTCGATTATTCCCGCTTAAGACTTTCTTCAATAGAGCCCCCCGATGTCGGGAACGATCTTGCAGAGCTTATGACTCATCCAAGGTTTTGTAAGTTTTTGCATATACCTTTACAATCTGGATCCGCGAAAATTCTTCAGGCTATGCGCAGAACCTATAATCCAAAGACCTTTAGGATGCGAGTTGAGATGGTTAAAGCAAAAATCCCAGGTATATTTCTTGGAACTGACATAATATTAGGGTTTCCTGGTGAAGAAGAACTTGAATTTCAGGAATCGATTACTCTAATCCAAGACCTTGGATTCCATAAGATACATGCTTTCCCATATAGTGTCAGAAAGAATACAGAAGCCGAAAAACTAAAAGATACAGTTCCAGGACAAATTAAGAAAGAAAGAGTTCTGAAATGTATGGATCTATCTTCTAAGTTGCTTTTTGATTATATTGAGTCGCAGAAAGGAAAAGTTCTAGAAGCAATTGTTGAGAATGATGGTAATCTTATAACTGATAATTTTATTAAAGGAAAACTCACAGATTCCAATCTTATAAGTCATTTGAAGACAGGGCAATTTTTGGATGTAGTTGTCGAAAAAGCTATATCTACTGTATCAGATACTATTAGTAAAAGAAATGAATCAATAGCTGAATTTTCTTTATTCAATTCTTAGAGCAATAATTTCAAAATTAATCTTGGAAATAAGTTATTTATCTTTCAAAAACAATTTTAAGGGATTCTTGAATCATCTTTCGAATAAGAATTTTAGTTAATTTTAATGAAAAGAGTAGATAAGGTTGTGTATAAGAGTGAAGTTTTAATAAAACTAGCGTTCAGGAATGATCCTATAACGCTAGTTTCGCTATTTTTAAAAAAGATTTATTTCTTTTTATTTCTTGCTGCAGCTTTTTCTTTGTTTTTTTGATCAATTAGAGATCTATGAGTATCACAAAGTCTGTATAATTTACCAGTTGATGGGTTTTTTCTAGTTACTTTAGTTCCACAAACAATGCAGAGACCATTATCACGTCTTCTTTTATAAAGTTGTTGTACTCTTTCTGCACCAGAAGCTTTGTATTTGCTAATTTGGATTCTATATCCTTTGTATAGATAGTTTCCTATTGCTAATTCTGGGTCCTTTTTAAGATCTGCTGCGATTTTGTCTAAAGATGCTGGGTTTACTTTTACGGGTTCCATTGTAATTCTTCCTAAGATATATTTATTTCATGCTAACAGTAGGTAGTTATTTGTCAATTTATTTCTAAAAAAAATGCTAACTTAATAAAAAAAAGTTAAATAACTCGAATAGCCTTTGGATATGTAGGGCAAGATTTAACACATAGACCACAACCTATGCATGATTTGGTGAAAGATGGCTTATTTGTTCTAAATATGACTGTTTTGGGAATAGGACAGGCATCTTGACAGGCAGTGCATGTTTTTTCTCCTGTTTGGTGGTTGATACAATTAGAAAATATGCCTTTGGCTTGCCCAAATGGCTTAAATACGCCATTTTTTAAGGGTTTTAGCGCACCTGTTTCACAAGATTGAATGCAGGGAGTATCCTCACATAACATACATGCATTGGCATTAACATCCATAAATGGTATATTTTTTTCTAAACGATCATCATATATTGGGAATATTACACCATAAGGACAACTATAAGTGCATTCTGAACATCCTGTACACAATTTGTTAAACTTTGCATCAGGACTTACGGCACCCGGTGGTCTTTGTAAATTTTTGGGAAGAAAACTTCTTTTAGATGGTTGTTTTTTAGTTAATTTATTGTTGATTTGTTCTTTATTCTTTGCTAATTTATTGTTTAAACCATAAGATTTATAGTTTTCATCAATATTTTGAGCCATTTCAGGTTCAGAAATGCTTTTTTGATTTGATTTAGGTAGGTCGTCTTCATCAGCCTTAAGAGTATGTAAAATTTCCTCACTGGCTTCAGCGACGGCATCAAAGGCTTTAGAAAAAGCCTTTCGGAATAAATCTTTTCGCTTCATTCTTGAACTCTAAGAATGTCAGCTCCTAGATTTCTTAACCTTTCGTCTATCCTTTCAAATCCTCTATCAACTTGCACAATATTGTGGATTTCGCTGGTTCCCTCTGCACATAAGGCTGCTAAAATCATCGCCATACCCGCACGAATGTCTGGAGATGCGACTCTTTGCCCATAAAGCTTATTGGGGCCTATGACTATAGCACGGTGTGGATCACAGAGTATAATCTGGGCTCCCATTGCGATAATGTTATCAACGAAAAATAGCCTTGATTCAAAGAGTTTTTCGTGGATCATCACTGTTCCTTTGCATTGAGTTGCTGTTACTAAGGCCACGGAAGTCATATCCGCTGGAAATCCTGGCCAAGGGGAATCATCAATTTTAGGGGTTGCTCCATGAAAATCGGGGCTTATTTCCAAATTTTGCCCTGAAGGAACAATAATACCATCTTCATGAGGCCGGATTTCAATACCCAATCGCGAATAAACCATACGAATCATTCGAATATCTTCTAAATTTACATCTCGAATGAACAATTCTCCTCGTGTTAAGGCAGCAAGTGAGATAAATGAGCCAACTTCTAAGTAATCACTCCCGATTCTATGTGTAATTGTTTCGCCGTCTTGTTTGCCTAAGGATTCTATTTGATCAATGACCAATACATTCGATCCAATTCCTGAAATTTTTGCTCCAGAAGCATTTAGAAATCTACATAGACCTTGGACATGGGGTTCCGAGGCTGCATTGCGTATAATGGTTCTTCCTTCTGCAAAACATGCTGCCATCACTGCATTTTCAGTTGCAGTAACAGAAGTTTCATCCAATAAAATGTCTCGACCAATTAGTCGATCTGTTTTTAATTCATAGCCATCTGGGAAAATTTCAATATTCGCACCTAGTGCTTCTAAAGCCAATAAATGTGTATCAATTCTTCTTCTTCCTATTTTATCTCCACCTGGTCTTGGTAGAAATACTCTTCCTGTTCTTGCTAATATAGGAGCCGCTAAGGTTACTGCTCCCCTGAGTTTGGAGCAAAGTTCTGGAGGAAGATCTGAGCTTAAACTTCCCGATGCGTTGAACTGAAATTTGCCATCAGCCAATTTCTTAACAACAACTCCAAGATGAGCTAAAACTTCTATTAGATTTAGAACATCCGCTATCATAGGAACATTTTCTAAGATAACATCACCTTTGACTAAACAAACTGCACCTAAAAGTGGTAAAGCCTCGTTCTTGTTGCCTTGGGGGGTAATTGTACCGGAAATGGGGTTCTTGCCGTTAATACGGAAAAAAGTTTCTGCCACGGTTCCATGGAATGAAGATGGACTTGCATTGACAAGCTTTTAAAACAATGATAGGATAGAACACAAAGAGGGATTCTATGTTACTTTCAGATATTTTAGTTATGCCTAAGCCTTCAGAATCAGATTTCTTTTGGTTTATATTTTTTGCGACATTAATGGTCGTCTCGTATTTTGTTATCAATCTCTTATACAAAAAACAAAAATATTCTAGCAAGAATAATGTTTTTTCTTACGCATTTATAATCGGAAGAGGTTTCTCTAAAGAAGAATCTGGTCATATTCAAAAGTTTATAGAAAAACTTTCTGATCAGGAAAGAAATATTTTACTAGAGACTAAAAATTGGAAATTACTCAGAAAACAACTTAATAATTTTCTCCTAAATCATAAATCTATAAAGCCTGATATAGCTGTTCAGATTTTTGACAAATTGATGCTAGATAAGGTTCCCAAAGAGCCATTCACAATACATTCCATTCAGGTTGGAGAAATTGTTGCAATTATAACTGAGTATGGAGAACAATTAGTACGTGTTATGAAGACTGCAGACCAAGATCTTTTGCTCGCAGCTCAGAAATTGCAACTACCTGAAAATTCTAAAAACATTTTAGGGAAGATCTATTTATACAGAAACAATGAGGGCGGATTTTTTATTCCAGGTGAAATTATAGGAACATTTGAAAATGCAGTTTTGTTTCATATAATTGGAGAACCTGTATCTGCAGGTCACGCACATTTAATGTTGAATGTAAAATTTCAGTTGGAATTATCTAATTGGCCTAAGTTTCAGGAAAAGGATGAGAATGAGTTTCACAAAATGATAGAACATGATCATTCGGATATTCATGACCAAATGAGTTCCATTGAATTAGAAATTAAAAAGCGATTTAATAATTTAAAAAATGATCAACCTAATCTCCAAGGTTTGAAGAAGGAACTAAAAGAAACTAAAAAAAATGAACATCTAAAAGATGATAATAAGCAAAATGTCTCCTATGTATTTATAGGAACAAAGCTATCAGACCGAGGCGTTATATTTGAGATAAAGGATGACGTTGATCCCAATTTTTGGAGGATCTCAGAATTATGGGAAATCCGCTTTCAGATTCCTGGCGGAATAGATGTAAAAACTATAGGTAAGATTATGCCTTCCAAAACCAACCAAACTCGTTTTCTAATTAAATTCATAGAAATGTCAGAAACGGAACGTACTGCAATTTATGAAGACATAAAACGTTTAGGTGGAAGTAGAGAATTGCTAAATTAAAAATCATTATTAAAAAGTTCTTGATCTCTTCTGCTTAAGTTCCTTTATGAATGGGATGACTAATAAGGATAGAATTCTGGATTGGAGATCTGAATCCAACTTACTTGATTTCAAAGATTTTCTTGATAAGATTACTTTTAAACCTGGTGAAGCTATCATTCACGAAGGCGAAGTCGGAAATAGCTATTATATGCTTGAATCAGGTACAGCCAAAGTTTGGAAAGATGTCGATGGAAATGAAAAGCTTGATTTCGGTATGCTTACTGCTGGTGATTCCTTTGGTGAAATGTCGCTGATAGATGATGAGCCAAGAGCCGCAACTATAGTGGCTGAGACAGAAGTTAGTCTTTATAAAATGACTCGTAATAATTTTAATTCTATCTTAAGCCATAGTCCCAAGGTTGCCGATTTCATACTCAGATTAATGAACCAAAGGTTTCGAGAAGCAGAAGTTCGCAGTATAAAAGTTCTTAAGAAGAAGAATGAGCAACTAGAAATTGCCAACCAAGATTTAGAAAAAAAGATAAATGATAGAACTCGAGAGTTGGAAGTCACTATTAAAGAAAACGAAAAACTTCTTAAATCAGTGCTTCCTCCATATGCTGTTGCTAAATTGCTGCAACCGAATAAAGAAATGGTTTTAGATACATATGATAAAGCTGGGATCTTATTTGCAGATATAGTAGGCTTTACTGAGCTGTCTCAGATGATTACTCCTGAGAAACTCATTGATGTATTGAACCAAATTTTTTCCATCTTTGATGTAATCACTACTACCTATTCCTTGGAAAAGATAAAAACCATTGGCGATGCTTATATGGTGGTTGCCGGACTTCCAGGATGCTCAGAACATTATGAAGAAGATATGGCAAATTTTGCCATCGATCTAATTGATACGATTGAGAATATGGAATTTGATGTTCCTAAAAAGTTGAATGTAAGAGTAGGATTCCATTTTGGTAAGGCGATTGCTGGTGTGATAGGAATTGATAAATATGCATACGATATATGGGGAGATACTGTCAACATAGCAAGTCGAATGGAGTCTCATGGTGCGCCTGGTCGGGTTCACGTGTCTCAGGATGCTTACGAAATTCTTAAAGATAAATTTAGTTTTGAATCAAGAGGAACTATTCCTGTAAAAGGGAAGGGCGATATGGATACTTATTTTCTCTTGGGAAGAAATGACGAAGAGTAGAACTTCATAATTCTAAAAGTCAAAAAAATATTGATAAAATATAAAATACGATCTTCAAACAGGAATCGAAACAGTAGAAGTCTCGATTCCTAATTTAGCGGAATTGGAATTAAGCTGAAATTCGAGCGGTAGCTAGAATTTTCTCAATTTCTGGATGCATGAACTTAGGAAAATGGAATCCTAATTTGTGAACCAAAGATTTCCAATCTTCTTTAGTAATCCTTCCTCTGCAACTTTCAGCGCCGCATCGACAGTTGAAGTTTTGATCGACATTTACAATGAAATTACCATAGTCAATCGTTAGTTCTTCACCCTTGTAAATGATACGATTCGCAATAATGTTATCATTTTCATCATAGATCATGTTTGGTTCGCAGGAATGATTCATGTAATTGGAATGATTTCTTGCATTTTCATGCGCAAAAGTTCCGATGATCTTTCCAAAATCAATATCGTATCCATACTTTAAGAAGTGTTCTCTATCTTCTGATGGCAAAGAATCTAGTTCTTCAAGTGTTAATGTCTGCCAGCCGAACTTCTCATCTTCGATCCATTCGTCATAGCTAAAGAGCAGGGTCTGAGGTGGGATATCTACAGAAGCAAAAAGTCCAAAATCTCCATGCTCATTTGTTCGTTTCTCAATCATGGGAAAAATTCTCTCAACAATTAGATTTCCCTGATATTTTCAGTTGGTCTGAAACCAGTAGATTGTTATTACTCAGCGAACTAGTGTGTAAAAAATCAAGTCAAAATTAAATATTTCTTGCGAAATAATTTCAAATCCGAAAAAATTTTACGCATGCAATTAGGTCAGCTCAATTGGTTCGATTATTCAATTTTAGCATTGTTCGTCGGTTATATGGTATTAGTTGGAATCCTTCTGAAGAAGAAGATGAAGGGTTCGGGAGACTTTTTACTTGCTGGTAGAAAGATTCCAGGTTGGGTAACGGGCATAGCTTTTATTTCTGCAAATATTTCGGCATTGGAACTTATCGGAATGAGCGCATCTGGTGCGGAATACGGTTTTCTTACCTTCCATTTTTACTATTTAGGTGCTATTCCGGGAATGATTTTTCTGGGAATTTTCATGATGCCATTTTACTATTCAAGTAAGATACGATCTGTTCCTGAATATTTAAAATATCGATTCGATCGTAAGGCACATTTTTTCAATAGCCTTACAACCTTGCTAGGAATGGCTTTAGGTTCTGGAATATATTTGTATTCCATGTCATTGATCTTTGAGGTTATGCTTGGTTGGGATCAGACATTTTCGATTTTCTTTACTGCTGGAGTTGTTCTCGTCTACACATATTTTGGTGGACTAAGCTCTAGTATTTATACTGAAGTTTTACAATTCTTTCTTACAGTCTTGGGGCTTTCTCCTTTGGTTTTTATTGGATTGTATTCCTTAGGTGGTTGGGACGGCCTCATGGAAAAAGTTCCTGAGACTCATAAGCATATGTGGGTTGGGCTCAGTGGAGGTAACAATGCTCTAGGTTGGGATGCTATTTCAGTTATCTTTGGACTGGGATTTGTCTTGTCCTTTTCCTATTGGACTTGTGGGTTTGCAGAAGTGCAACGTGCTATGGCAGCCAAGGACTACCACTCAGCAAGAATGACTCCCTTGATTGGTGCTGTATTTAAAATTTTACTACCTTTCCTAACTATCATTCCAGGTTTAATTGCCCTAACAAAATTTTCGGATCAAATGGGAACAGAATACAATAAGTCCCTTTTGATTCTTATTAAAGAGTTCTATCCGCACGGTATGCTAGGCTTGGGTGTGACAGCTATGGTTGCTGCCTTCATGGCCGGTATGTCCAGTTCAATTACAGCATTAAATACAATTTTCACTTATGACTTTTACCAGACCTATATAAGACCAAATCGTCCCGACGAAGAGTATTTGAAGGTTGGAAAATTGTGTACAATGGGTTCGGTTCTTTTTGCCATTCTTGGTTCCTTCATTGCTATGCGTTTTGATAATGTTATGAATTATATCCAATTGCTGTTTTCCTTCTTCAATGCTCCCCTGATTGGTATCTTTCTATTAGGAATGTTCTGGGTGAGAGCATCTACTGTATCAGGCTTTTGGGGATTATTATTTGGAACTGTGGCAGGTGTGGGGCATTTTCTTTTGGTTGAATTTGGAATGCTTTTCTATAAGACAGAAATGGTTTCGAATTTTTACGGAGCTATCTATTCGGGCTTTACCTGTATCCTTGTGATTTGGTTAGTGAGCTTATTCACTGCACCAAAACCCATAGAAGAATTAGATGGTCTACTTTATTCAACCAGAGATAAATCTCTACCCTTTTGGGATCGCAAATTGCTTCTATGGGGATCTCTCCTTATTATCGTGCTAACAGGATTTAATCTATGGCTTGCTTGACCTCCGATTTAGACCAATCTAGCTTTCGAGTTGCATGCATCACGAAGGCAAGTAGAGCAAAGATCGCAATGGAGCCTAATAGGAGTGCATAGTCTTGTGCACTGAGTATTACATATAAGAATCCGAATAGAATGCAAAAGTAGAAAAAGCATTGAATCCCTTTCGCCTTACTTTTCAAAATGAATCCAGAATAATAGCCGATTAAGCTTGAGATGGCAAGACTGGAAATCATATAAGCTAAGATAAAGCCAATATGTTCGGATAGAGAAAGATTTAACACGTAAAAGATTACCATCGCTGCTCCCATGAGTAGGTATTGGATGGGGTGTAATTTCAGTGCGTTTAAAGTTTCGATCAAGAAGAACACAGTAAAGCATGACAGCAAAATTAAAATAGCATACTTTAAGGATCTTTCTATCAATCTATAGTGATCTAATGGAATAAAAAAGTTTACTCCATAATTGGAATTTAAAATATTTTTCTCAGTAAATTCATAGCTATCAAGAAGAACCTGACTGTAGTTTCTTGAAAAGTAAGATGAATTCCAAGTTGCAGAAAATCCTTGTTCAGATATTGATCTTTCTAATGGAAGATCAGAACCAAAGAAGGAAGGATCTGCCCAATTGGACATGATTTGAGTTTTAGTGGATTTTCCAATCGGAACAAAGGCTAGAGACTGAGAGCCATTCATTTTCAATGCAAGTTCGAAATTATTTGTTCTGAAAACATTGATTTTATCGATAGTATGAATCCCTGATTGAAGAGCCTGGGAACCACTTCCAGGATGAAAAGGTAGATCTTGTTTGTTCCAGGAAATTTTTAATTCTTCCAACAAGCCTTTGTTATCTGAAGTATAAATTGACAAAAATGCTTGGTCCCAAAAAACCTTGTATGCATTTTGAATTGCCAAAACTTTACTCGCATCAGGAAATTTTCCAGACATGTCGATATCGGCTTGGTAAAGAACCGCATCATAAATTCCTCTACTTCTAATATTTGTAATCACATTGCTATTGATAAGAAGTTCATCAGGTAGTATCAAGGCTTCCTTATCTATTGTATCTATAACAAATTTTTTGCCAGCATCATCGATGAATCTTTTCTTTTGAACTTGGTAGGGAATTACAAGGAATGGTCCAGCTATTACTTTTTGTTCCCCCCATTTCGAACTAATTTCAAGTATAGCTTCATTGGATCTTTGTTGTCTCTCATACAAAATGGACTCAACAAAACTTAGCGGAATGAGAAAGCATAATAGCATAAAAGCTAAAATGCCCAATTTTATACCTTTAGAATTAACTATTGAAAACATAAATTATCTCCTTTGATAGAGATAGTATTCTATAGAATTGTAGATGAATTATGTGCTGATTGTGAGCATTGTGTGAGGCTAAGAAAAAATTACACTCGCCAAAACCCCATTTTTATAATTTTCAATTGTAATTTTTGCTTTATGGTAATTCAATACTTGTTTTACTAAAGGCAATCCAAGGCCTGAACTTTTTCTGCCAGTTCTTTTTCTTGGCAGTGAATAGAATTTATTAAAAATTTTATCAATAGCATATTCTGGGATAGCTTCTGTTTCATTGAAGATTAGTATTGTAGATGAATTTTCTTTAGCTATTGATAGTTTAATATTGATTTGCTTATTTTTATCTGTAAAATCAATTGCATTTCGCAAAAGGTTCATCAAGGCAAATTGTAAATAAAATTTATTTCCCTTAATTATAATGGCTTGTTGTGGAGCTTCATAATGAAAAGTTATTTGATTCTTTTGGATTTCAGGATTACAAGCCTGAATAATTTCATTTAGAAGTTTATTCAAATCGATTTTATCTGTAAGTTCGAGACCTTGTGAATTTTCTAATGAAGAGAGTTCCAAGAGTCTGTCAATAATTTCTTGAATTCGTTTAGATTCAGTTTGAATATTTTCAGAAAGTTTTTGTATCTTATCTGGCTGCATGCCATCAACAAGCAACTCTGACGAAGCGATAATAGAAGTTAGTGGGCTTCGAATCTCATGAGTGAATGTCTGGAGATAATTTTCAATGTATTTTCTCCCTTCAAGCTCCTTAATTAAATGATCCATCTCTGTTCCTAGATCTCGAATTTCAGGTATAGCTATTTTGGGAAAATTGGGATTAAGCCCCTTACGAATTTTTGAAATATAATCAGATAATTTTCGTATGGGTCGTATTGTAAGAAATACAAGAATGAGAAATAAAAGTGAAATTAATGAGGCAATAAGTATGGACATTTGCCAAAATTTTTGTTTCGCATCTTCAATGAATAGATTTACACTACTTTTTGGCTTAATAACTGTTAGAACGCCAACAATTCTATTGTCCATTCGAATTGCAGATGAAACGAATAAGGCTCCGCTGTCTTCTTCATTGAAGATTTTACTGGAGCGAGCTCCATATTGAGCATTTAGAGTAAGTAAGACATCATTGAATTTAGAATAATCTAAGCCCTTTCTAAATTTGTGAGAATCATAAATTACAATTCCTTTCGCATTAGTCACATAAACCTGGGTATCTACATCCGTCTTTAATAGCTTATAGATTTTAGCATTGAATTCATGGGTTTGAACATTTTTAAAAATGGGTTCCAAATTTTGATAAACAATTTGATCGAAATTTGCTATGTATGGTATCCCCTTATTATTTAAAATTTTAGATTTATCATTAATTAATTGAACTTCTATAGAAGATGCTAAAATGTGGGCGGTGTCGTTGATGGTTTCTTCCACGCTTTCTAAATAGCGAGGTCGAATCATGAGCATAGTCTTATCGATTAAATAATAGAAACCAATTCCGAGGATAAAAAAAAACCAATAATCAATCTATACCAAAGATTCATAATATACCTTAAATTTCCTTTAGACCATAGCCTTGTCCACGACGAGTTTCTATTAGATCAAGATCTGGATTTATTTCTTTGATTCGAGCGCGAATATTCTTTATAACTGTATCGACTGCTCTATCAAAACTATCTTCCGGACTTGTCCAGACTGAGTCCATAATTTCTTCTCTTGTAAAAATAATTCCGGGCCTTTTCAAAAATAAGACTAAGGTCTTATATTCATAAGGAGAGAGTGCGAGTGACTTACCTGAGAAGTAAATAATTTTCTTCCCTTCATCATGAACAAATAATTTGTCCTCTTGGGTAATCGAAGTTGCAGATCTACGCAGAATCGTTTTGATACGAGCTATGATTTCCCTAGGGCTGAAAGGTTTACTAACATAATCATCTGCTTCTAGTTCTAAACCAAGAACTCTATCTACTTCATTGTCTCTAGCTGTTAGTAGTAAAATGGGGATCTGTGATTTCTTTCGAATACTTTTCAAAACATCGAAACCATCAATGCCAGGTAGGCCAATATCGAGAATTATCAAATCAAAGGATTCTTCCCAGGTCTTGAGACAATCTTCTCCTGAGTAAACCTGTTGAGTTAAAAATCCACTTGATTCTAAAGCAATGCGAAGAGTCTCTTGGATGCCAGGTTCGTCTTCTACAATTAAAATCTTTTTGGAGAGATTCATTCGCCCATATTGCTGTTGTATGTATTATTTTAAAAGCAAAAGATGGTTGAATGACAGCTCTTATTTTTAATATGATGTTGGTGTTTCTCGTTTTGCTTTTAGTTGCTGAAGCAAAAAAAAATTTAATTCTTAAGACAATTTCTAAATCTATTGCCTCTGCCTGCTTTGTCTCATTCGCTTATCTGTTGGGAATTAATTCAACATATGATATTTTAATTTTCATAGGCTTAATTTTTTCTTTAGTCGGTGATATTCTACTTATCTCTGTCAATAAGAAAGTATTTCTTTTTGGTTTGGTTTCTTTTTTAGTAGCTCATATTTTTTATGTATTTGCCTTTCTGCCTATGTATAACTTCTCTTATATCTGGCTAGTAGCTTTATTTATTCCTCTCTTACTTTCTTTTTTATTTTATAAACGAATTAGTTATTTACTAAGTTCTTTGAAATTTCCTGTAATTATTTACTTTCTAATAATAAATGCAATGTTAATCTTAGCTCTATCTTTATTCCTACAAAATTTTAATTCACCCTCATCTAATTTGGGATATTCTGTCATTTTTGTAGGTGCATTGCTATTCTATCTTTCTGATATGGCAGTTGCCAGAGAAAGATTCATAGAGAAAAGTTTTTTCAATAAGCTCTGGGGTCTGCCTCTATATTACTTTGGGCAATTTTTAATTTCTTATAGCATTTCATTTTTTTGAAGTCTAAATAAGTAAACGATTATTGGGATCATAATAACATGAGTAAATCAGAAATACTATTAAATGCCAAAGAAACCAAGGGTCTTAAGATTACATATGGTTTCCGAATTTTATTATTAGTTGCTTCAGTAACTGGTCATTTATTTTCCAACCACTCCTTAGGTGAAGTTATCCGAGTTAGTATCGTTTCTGGCTTCTTTACACTAGGCTCTATATATATGTTGTATTTGATTCGAAATGGTAACAATTTAAAATTAGCTGGTTATCTGGGATTATCAGCTGATGTTTTTGTTATGTGTTTCATGCCTTACAATTGGTATCTCTCGGTTGGATTTATTGAAAATGTTCCACCTTCCTTTTTATTGAAGACATCCTTGCCAGCAATTGCAATGCCCTTGATTACTATCTCTTCTTTGGCATTTCGACCACTATATCCAATTATTTTAACTCTTGCTTTTGATTGTATTTGGATCTTTTTCATGTATTTAGTTTTGAATGATCCACGAACTATTATTACAAAGGATTTTGTTGAGAACATGTTTTCAGCTGCTATTATTCCTTCTTTTTATTTTATGTATTTAATTACCATAACGTCTGTTGGTGGAATGCTTGCCTTGCTCTGCCATTCTTACCGAAAATCGATACATGATGCTGTTGTCCTTGAGGTTCAAAATACTCAGTTAGAAAGATACTTCTCACCTGTAGTTCTAAGCCAAATCAAAGAAGTTGAATCTATTTTCCAGGCAAAGAAATCTAAAGTAGTTGTTCTCTTTTCTGATATAAGAAATTTCACAGCTATGAGCGAATCGCAATCACCGGAAGAGGTTGTAAAATTTTTGAGAGATTATCATTCAAGAATGGTGCAGGTTATTTATAAATACGGTGGAACCATAGATAAGTTTATTGGAGATGGAATTATGGTTACATTTGGTACACCAGTACCCCAAGCCGATGATTGTTTGCGAGCGGTATCCTGTGCCTTAGGAATGCGTGAGGCTCTTGTACAATTCAACATGGATTTGGAGAAAACAGATAAAGATAGTATGATTCACCAAGGAATAGGAATTCATATTGGAGATGCAATATCTGGTAATATCGGTTCTGAGAATCGATTGGAATACACTGTAATTGGTGATACAGTAAACCTTGCTAGTCGAATTGAATCTAAATGCAAAGAATTGGGAAGAGACATTCTTTTTTCAAATTCATTTTATAAAGAATTAAATTTATTACAAAACAAGACAGATTTACCAAACATCCAAGAGATAGGAAATATTTCTATTCGCGGAAAGGTAGAACCTGTCACATTGTATTCAATTTAAAAGCATCTCTTCTAAAAAATGATGCTTTTGAACTAGATGAATGATTGGATTCAAAATGTTGGAAATTTATTGAATCCTAAAGTAATTTCTTGATATCTGCTTCAATTTCAGAAGGCTCAGTCATAGGAGCATATCTTTTGATTACGTTTCCATCTTTATCGACTAGGAACTTAGTAAAATTCCATTTGATATCTTTAAGTCCTAATAGACCAGGAGCTTGTTCTTTTAAATAATTATAAAGAGGATGCGCAGTCTTTCCATTCACTTCTACCTTCTTGAAGATAGGGAAGGTTATGGAATAATTCATATCACAAAAGCTTTTGATTTCAGAATCATCTCCAGGTTCTTGCTCTCCGAACTGATTGCAGGGAAAAGCCAAAACTTCAAAACCATCTTTATTGTATTTCTCATAGATAGCCTGTAAGCCTTTGTATTGAGGTGTGTAACCGCAACGACTTGCTGTGTTAACAATTAGTACGGCTTTGCCTTTATAATCAGATAAGCTTTGTTCACCAGAGCTTGTAGGAACAGAAAAATCATAAATTGATGGATTCATTTTTTATATCTCCAGAACTTTAGACGCTTTGTTCGCAATTGCGATCGGTCGGTCTTGGCTATTATTAATTAATTTCTTGGGATTAACTCCAGCGTAACTGTAGAGACTTGCTATAAGATCTCGCACATGCATGACTGGACTAGACTTTACTGCTTTTTCACCTTTCTCATCTGTTTCACCGAACACACGTCCTCTTGAAATCTTACCACCACCGATTAAGGTTGTCCACACTTTAGGATGATGGTCTCTGCCATCTCTTGATCCCACATCAGGAGTTCGTCCAAATTCAGAGGATAGCATAAAGATTGTCTGTTTCATTAATCCAGTTGATTCCAATTCTCCAAGTAAGGCTGCGATTCCTTGATCAGTCTCGGACATAATCTTAGTTATACGTGATTTATTATTATCATGAGTATCCCAACCACCAATAGATATTTGGATAAAAGGAACTTCGATCTCAGCAAGTTTCCTTGCCATAAGCATGGACTTTCCTTGCCAGGAGTCTCCATAGCTTTTGATGACTGATTCCTTTTCTTTTGACCAATCAAAAGATGATATTTTATCCGAGTCTCGAAATTCACGAGCTGCAACGTGCATTTTGTCCCAAAGATCTAGATTTAAAGAATGGTTTTCTTGGTTGTATTCAGTGTTTAAAGTGTCAAGAAAGCTTTCTCTTCGTAGGATACGATCTGTATCATATTTTCCCCAAGATGGTGTAATATTTGAAAGTGGTTTATTCGGATCACCTACATGAAAGCCAGCATGCTCTACCTTGAGATAGCCTGGATCGCCAATCTTCCCATTTCTACCACCCATAGTCACATAACGAGGAAAATACGAAGACGGTTTCTGGTTCAAGGATTTTACATAAGAAATCATGGCTCCCATATGAGGTAGGTCTGGAATTCCTACAGTTTCTGTCTGTCTATACCCTGTATTCAAAAGATGCTGAGCCATACCATGGTCACCATCTTCTGAGTAAGTAGATCTTATAACACTGAGTTTATGCAAATGTTTGGCTGTCTTTTGGAAAGGTTCAAGTACAGATAGATTCCGAATAGAAGAACTCACTCGACCAAAGGCAGAATTTTTCTTAGGATCCAAAGTATCTACATGGCTCATACCGCCTTCCATATTGATGAAGATCACTGTCTTAATTGGTGAGGGAAGACTGAGGTCATCTGCTGCATCAGTGGATCTGGAAAATAAATCCGAGAAACTAAAGGCAGAAAGATCCGTTCTTGGAATTGTAAAACCAGCAAGCAAAGCAGCGGAAGCCTGCAAAAATTCTTTACGATTGAATGATGATTTAATTGACATGAAGAAACTCCTGACTATTCATTATTGCCCAAACCCAATCTTGGAGGATTTGTCGTTCAAAGTGTCCGTCTCCTTTAGGTAGATTTGAAAGTAATAAGGCTCTTTCTTTTTCTTTCATCTCACGACCTAATAGAATGATAAAGGGGTCATTCACAACAGAACTCATAGATTTCGAGGCTTCAAAATTTTTAACAGATTGAGAGTCCTTCCCTCCAAAATCCCAGGCAGCCTTGCCTGTTAATCTTCCATTCATGAGAGTTAAGACTTGGTCAATAGTAATCTCAGAATGATCATCATCCACATCAGTTCGGTTCCCCGATCCAAAGATGGCAAGAAATTGATTTGGTCTGGGAGGTCTTTCCATCTGAGATGCAAATTTTATATCTTTTTGATCCTTATCTGGAACTCTCAATGCACCTTTTCCTTTTAAATCTATTTTTTTTGGAAAAAAGTTACTTAATCTTCGTTCGCTGAAAAGCCATTTAGGTTGGTCGACTTCCAAGGTTCCCTTAACAATAGAGTTCATTAATTGATCGGGATCCATTCTTCTTGATGGAAAAAATTGTATATGATTTGATTTCTCATCTTCGTTAGCGGGAGTTCTTCTCGCATAGGCCTGGGAATTTACAATATAATAAACTAACTCTTTGATAGAATGATTTTTCTCTAAGAAGACTTGGTCTAGATGATTCAAAACATCTTCTGCATAAACTACCGTTCCACTGTTCCAATCATCTTCTGGTGTAAAAAATGCCCAGCCCATCAATTCCTTCCAGATTCGGTTGATGATAACTTTTCGAAATCGTGGATTTTCT
>Ga0210043_1000052_pt1 | contig 130359 bp, 152 predicted proteins | sample CryGeymet201501t_FD_183990 | JGI IMG/M metagenome (GOLD analysis project Ga0210043, IMG submission 183990) | Groundwater microbial communities from Crystal Geyser aquifers in Utah, USA - Crystal Geyser metaG 2015-01t (SPAdes) (version 2) | ecosystem: Environmental > Aquatic > Deep subsurface >...
AATTCGAGGAGTCCGACGACTTCGATTCCGGCGAAGCCGAGACCGTTGAAGTCGAGGTCGAAGTGACCGAGGCCGACGAAGCTGAAGGCGGCAACGGCGAGTCCGAAGAAACCGAAGGCGACAGCGATCAAGTCGGTGACCAGAACGGCGAAGCCGAGACTGTCAACGATCCGTCTGGCGATCCTCTGAGCGAGGCAAACGAGGACGATACGTTCGATCCCGATGATTACTGGCTCGATGAAGCCGAGACGGAGAGCGTCCTCGAAAATACTCAGGAAGAGCGCGCGCTCGGCACGACCATGTATGTCAAGGGCCTTGACAAGAAAACGGTCGACCTGAGCACCATCGACCACAAAATCCTGATTGCGGCGCGTGAGCGCGCTCAGAAAGTGGTGAAGCACAGCGACGAAGCGTTCGCTGAGTTTCGCCAGTCGCTGAAGTTGACCGTCGGTCCGATGGTCAAGGAATTCGAAATGCGCAAGGCTGCCTATCGCAGCGCCCGCACTCGGACAGCGACCAAGGGTTCGCTTGACGTGAATAAGCTGCATCGTTATCGCTATGACGACCAGCTGTTCAAGCGAGTGTCCTATCTCGCGGACGCCAAGAACCATGGCATGATTATGTTGGTCGATCACTCGGGTTCGATGAACGGTCAGATGAACGCGGTTCGTCGTCAAATCCTGATCCTGACGACCTTCTGCAAGCGCGTCGGCATTCCGTTCGAAGTCTACGGGTTCACGACTTCTGAGACTTTCCGTCACATTCCTGAAGTTGCGGGTCGTATCGCTCAGAAGCGGGCACACTTCGAAGGCCTGACCCACTATAACGATGAGCTGATCCTGCTCGAGCTTCTGTCCTCGCGTATGAGCAAGGGCGACTATGAAAAGGCGTTCCGTCAAATCTTCAACCAGACGCGGATGTTCAAGACGTATCGCACCGACTCTTCCAAGGGTTACAGTGAGTATGACGCTCTGGGTCACACTCCGTTGAACGCCGCGATTGGCGCCATGCGGGTCAAGATCAAAGAATTCCGCAAGCGCCACCGCGTCGAAAAGATGAACCTGGTGGTTCTGACCGACGGCGACGACAACGGCCACATCCAAGTGGTGACCGGCAACGATGGTCAGCTGATGAGCAAGCGTCGCAGCAACTTCATCCTTGACGTAGACGGCAAGACCGTTGATATGAGCTACACGTCCTATGGTCGCGAAGGTATGGTCAAGATGGTCGAGCTCATCAAGAGCATGGACGTGAAGGTGTTCAACTTCTTCATTCACCGCGAAGAATATGTCCGCGGTGAAATCAAGAAAGCGACCGGTCGTTATCCGATGAACTCTTTCGGTCCTGGCAAGGGCGAGTGGGACAAGGTCGAGACGAAACGTGCCATGCGCGAAATCCGCGACACTGGCGTGGTCATCTACGATGGTCAGTATGGTTTCGACCGTCGCTTCCTTCTGCCGACCGACAACCAGGACTTCAACGGCAAGGCACGTCGCCTGAAAGTGACCGAGGACATGACCGCGCACAAGGCGAGCAAGGCACTCTCGGCGGCGAACCTTTCGAATCGCCAAGGTCGGATCATCGCTCAAAAATTCTGTGAGTTGGTGGCATAAAAAGATGGCTAAGCCGCTTGACACTGAGCGGCTTAGCCACTATATTCGATTCGTAAGATGATGAAAAATCGTGAAAGGGTCGATATGACTAAACTGACTACCCGCCAGCGCCTGTTCCAGGACTTCGCCGCGGCCAATCCTGGCCTTGAGACGTTCCACCGAGAGGCGCTGTATGCGTTCGCAGAATCGAACGGTTACACCCGTGGCGCCGCAACCGGTCTTTTCGGTGAGCTCGAAAAGGAGGGTCGCGGCGTCTATCGTATGCAGATGGTCGACCCGTCCAACGTTGTGCCGATGCCCGCGCCGGCGGCCAAGGCACCCAAACAGGAGGCTTCCCCCGTGATCGAAGAAACCCCGCGCGTTCGGTCGACCATCGCGTCCGAAGTCTACATTCCTCCGAAGAACCCGAACTTCGTGCGGTGGGGTTACTTCGCTGACGTGAAAAAGATTATCGAATCGGGCATGTTCTATCCGATGTTCATTTCCGGTCTGTCCGGCAACGGCAAGACCATCATGGTCGAGCAGGCGTGCGCTCTGGCGAACCGTGAATATGTCCGCGTCCAGATCACGCCGGAGACCGACGAGGACGACCTGATCGGTGGTTTCCGTCTTGTCAACGGCGAAACCGTGTTCGCCAAGGGTCCCGTTATCAAGGCGATGGAACAGGGCGCGGTTCTGCTGATCGATGAAATCGACCGCGGTTCGAACAATCTCATGACGTTGCAAGGCGTTCTGGAAGGCAAGCCGGTGCTCATCAAGAAAACTGGCGAAGTGGTCGTTCCCGCGCCGGGCTTCAACGTCATTGCGACGGCGAACACCAAGGGTCAGGGCGACGAAACTGGTCGGTTCATCGCGGCGACCATCATCGATGATGCGTTCCTTGAGCGGTTCACCATCACGCTCGAACAGCCGTATCCCGCCGAGAACGTCGAAAAGAAAATCGTCCTGAAGCACCTGAAGTCGTTCGGCGTCGGTGACGAAGCAGACGACTTCGCTGAGAAGCTCACCAAATGGGGTCAGGCGATCCGCAAGACCTATCAGGAAGGCGGCATTGACGAGCTTATCTCCACTCGCCGTCTGTGTCACATTGCTCAGACCTATTCGATCTTTGGCGACCGTGCCAAGGCGGTCGAGCTCTGTGTGAACCGCTTCGAAGCGGACACTCGGGATGCGATGGTCGACCTCTACAGCAAGATGGATGCGACCACCGGCAAGGACAACGGCCAGTCGAACGGCACCTACGACTATGAGACGGACGAAAGCCCGTTCTAAATAGGAGACCCGATTGGGTCTCCCAACTATAAGGAGTAAACATGCTCAAATACGTTTCACTCGCGCTCATTCTCGCCTACACTTATCTCGGTCAAGAATGGGCTGCCACCGTCCTTGCCTACATGACCGGCTTCTATGCCATGATCTTCTACGGGCTGATGTTCTATCTAATCACGGGACTGAAACAATCGACACTTGATCCAGACTTTGATATCATGACCTCCATGACGACACGTCTGGTTCATATCGGTTCGGTTGCCTTTCTATGGCTCGCGGGTTTCCAGATGGTCGCAATCTTCGCTCTTCCCTGGATCATTGTCATGACACTCGCTGGCCTGCTGTCAATCCTGGTCAAGAAAGAAATCATGGAGATACAGAAGGTCGAACCAGAAGATACGAAAGACGAGTAAAAAAAGAGGCGCTTCGGCGCCTTTTTTCTTGCCATCGGAGAAAAAGTTGGTATAATCACTTCCTGTGAGGCTAAAGAGCTAAGGAGAAAAATACAGTATGCGAATCGTGAATATCATTGGCGGCCTTCTTTCCGTAGGTGTGATGGCATCGATGGGTGTTGTCTATGCTCAGGCAGTAGAAGCAGAAGAACGGTCCCGAATGATGGCCGAGTTTGAAGAACAGAGGCAGTGCATTGCCTTGAACATCTATCATGAATCGAGGTCTGAATCCCTGCTTGCTCAACGCGCTGTTGCCTATGTGACGTTGAACCGAGTCCAGTCCGAACGGTATCCTGAGACACCTTGTGAGGTGATCTATCAGGCACGTCTTGACGATAACGGCAATCCTATCCGGAACCAGTGTCAATTCTCTTGGTTCTGTGACGGTCGTTCCGACGAAGTGAACAACCAGGAAGCGTGGGCAATCGCAGAACGCATGGCGACCGAAGTGATGCGCGAATACGGCCGTGCGTTTGATCCGACCGAAGGTGCGACCATGTATCACGCTACCTACGTCAATCCTTACTGGGCGGATGACTATGACCGCACGGTGCAAATCGACAGCCACATCTTTTATAAATAAGCGGAGACTTTCCCATGAACATCTAGGAGACAACCGTGCTAACATTTAGAGACTATCTAGCAGAAGAATACACCGAGCTAGTCGAAAAACTGATTACATTTGGTGGTCAGGCCTATCCGAAATTCGGCAACGTTATCATCATGGCCGGCGGTGCCGGTTCTGGTAAGGGTTTCGTCAAAGACAAACTGGTCGGCGCCGAAGGTTTCGTATTCGACGTTGACGAGCTCAAGAAGCTCGCTGCTGCAACGCCCGCAATCGTTCGCAAGATTCAGAACGATATGGGCATCAACCTGAAAGACCTGGCAGGCAACCTCAAAAATCCCGAGAACGTGTCCAAGTTGCACGAAATCATCGGTGACTTCCTGAACCTGGACGACCGACGCATGAAAGCGTTCTACACGTCTATTCTGTCTGCGCATCCTGAGCGTAAACCAAACATTATCTTCGACGTGACTCTGAAAGACCTCCGCAAACTGGAGAAGCTGACACATCAGGTCAAAACACTCGGTTATGACGACAAGAACATTCACCTTGTCTGGGTTGTCAACGATATTGAAGTGGCGATCAAGCAAAACCAGGCGCGCGACCGAACCGTTCCTGTTGAAATCCTGGTGAACACTCACCGCGGCGCGTCTCAGACCATGCTCGACATTATCAGCATGGGTCAGACGCTCAAGAATTACATGGACGGCGATATCGTGTTCGCGTTCAACAAGGTCGGTGTTGACGCCGAGCTTGTGAAATCTGGTAAGGGCGGTTCATACATCAAGGCCGCTAACTACTTCTACATCAAGCGTCAAGGTCAACCTGTCCTGTCACAAGAGAAACTATCCCGAGACCTACGCGCAAAGATTCAGTCTTACGTTCCGAAGAACGTGGAGTGGGTCTAATCTATGATTACACCATGCGTTTCGGTATGTCGTCTCGACCCTACCACGCGCATCTGTGAAGGTTGTGGTCGCACTCAAATGGAAATCTTCATGTGGTCGAAATACTCAGACGACGAACGCATGGAGGTCATGAGACGACTTGGATATGGCCGTCGCCGCGAAAGAGACATGCCTTATGAGGAACGGCGCCGGCGATATGAGAGAGGTTGACAATGAGCCTAAAAGAACTGACGTGGGAGAACCACAAGAAGGCTGAGCGGAAAGAATTCGCTCGCCTTCTGATTACAGGTCGCATCACACCAGAGTTATACTACCGTTATCTCGCTAACCAGTGGGACAACTACACCGTTCTGGAATCTGTGACAAAAAAACATCTACCCGAGAGCTTGCATTCCATGTTCCGATCTGATAAGATACTGGCAGACATGGAAGAACTGGGTAAGCTCCACGACATTCGGTGGTCGCCAGACATGGTCACGAAGTCGACCTGTGAATATGTCGCCTATGTTTACGAAAAGGACAAGGCAGGTGAGTCCAAGGACCTCTTGGCTCACCTGTATGTCCGTCACTTCGGAGACATGTATGGCGGCGCGATCATTCAAAAAAAGGTACCTGGTTCCGGCACCATGTATGACTTTGACGACAAGGACCGTTTGATCGGTGAAATGCGTCAACTGTTGAATGACGACATGGCTTACGAAGCGAACCTCTGCTTCGAATTTGCCATCCGCCTATTCGAGGACCTAACACCATGATTACATCGTTATTTCTGGCTCTACTCGCCTGCGAAGATTTGGTTCAAGAACAAGGAATCCTGAACCAAGACCAGGCGATGTATTGCATGGACATTTACGAAACTTTGAAAGATGAAGTCGCGAACGGCGACTATCTGCAACGGAGAGAGTGGCACCAAGAGAACGAACCGATTATCCGGGAGACTTTGCAATGAGTCTGATCTGGGACCGTCTCGCTTCGCTACAGAACGAAATGTCTGCTGCGATTGATCTGACGAACGGATCACGACGCACGAAAGAACCCGGTATGAACCGGTTCAACAACGACAAGTGGACCAACCGCACATGGACTGCTACGGGCATCCGCCGCGCGCACCTGGACGTGGTGGACGCTCGGGCGGACAAAGGTCTGTGGATGATGCACGTCTGTATCATGCCAGAATTGACCTCTGATGGTCCTATCTTTGGTTTTGACGTGATTGCAGGCCGAAACAAGATCACAGGCGCCTTTCTCGACTACTCACCTGGCACAAACGCGGATCACGAAATGATGCAAGTGTTTGCCAAGATGGTGGAAGACCTGAAATGGAAACGAGAACGCGAGTTGCCAGACTGGGCGAAGGCGATCTTTAGCGGTCACATGGTCGCTGCCGGCAACATCACCGACGAAATGGAACTAGAACAGATCATCACGGCGACCAAACACGCGCTCTGGTATTACATCGACAACATTCGTTACACCACCAATCGATCCGACGAATTGATGGTCGCGAAGGTGCAGAACCACTATGCACGTCACCAGAAGATGAACCCTCATACACCCAAGGTCATGAAATCGCTCGGGTTGCCCGAGGAAGATGTTGACTTGTTCACAAGCAAGTGTCTCTTTCCCGAGATTGACACGACAGAATTGGAGAAACGATATGCCTAACTGGGTATTCCTTCATCCGACCCAAAGTCTATGTGTTCTACTGGGTTTTGAAAGCGGTTACAGGTTTCGGCATCGTAAAATACGCACAATGGAAGGCGAAAAATGAGCAGACTACCAACACGGGAAAGAACTTGAAGCGCTTGGCCTTGAAGCGCTGTATCAACTACGCGATGATATCATGAAACAGATTGACAAGATTGACGAGGAGTTGATTGCGCTTGGTGATGAACCTGCCGTTATGGACGCCGACGCCTTCCTTCAGAAATGTCTTGACAATCGAAAATGATTCGTGTATAAATACACTCATATCGTTGAAGCGAACTGAAAGCGGAGTAGACCAGGGGGCGGTACCCTGCGGCTCCACCACAGACACACTACTAAAGGAAATGGGTTCACCACCCGGCGTATCAGCAACGTGAGCGGTGATTAGATACTTGCAATCATGGTGGATTGCGGTTCAAATCTAACAAGGTGCTGATAGTGTGTCTTTGATGGGGCCGAAATAGGATCGATACACGGCGTAGGTGAGTGGAGATATCCGGCGCAAGCTCGGTTAACGCAAGAACACAAATAACTGCAAACATCAACGCAGCTCCTGAGGCAGTCGCTCTCGCGGCCTAAGCCTCACGGGTCCGATGGGAACCTCGGAACAGAATCCCATCACTTACAATTTTTGTGATTTGACATTAGCGAATTGTAAGCGGTTTCTTTCTTACAAAACAGGCAGATACATTGTGCGTCCGATCTATAACCTTTCTGGTATGGGTGTAGGCGCTGAATTCAAGACAATCCAGGCGGGTGACTTTACGTCGGTACCGCCTGGATTTTTTTGGTGTGAAGTGTTCGATGGTGTCCAGTTTTCAGCGGACTATGAGTTTGTGCATGGTGTCAAACCATACTGGCAACCTCTGTCATGCTTCTATGCCGAGACAGACGGACACGATATCTACCGCTTCCGACGATGGGTTCGGTCTGACTACGTTCCCGAGGTGCCTCGCATCTTCAACGAATTGTCAGACGTGAGACGCATCAACATCGAATTCATCGGTGACCGGCCGATCGAAGTCCACCTACGAACCACACCCGATCCCGACTATGACGAAATCATTTCCGTCTGGGGCGACCAGTCGATTGATCTTGCCAAATACGAGCGGATGGGGTATAGTTACCTAGAAAACTATGACAATGCCGACGGTTTCCTGTCTGTGCCGCGTCTAGGCTTTCTGGTTAGAAACCACAAATCAGGAGAGTAACATGTCAACATATATTTCAACATTCTTCAAAGAGGACACTGACGGCCCGAGAGCAGAGGTCTATCTGGAAGAAACCGGTTACACGATCCGCTACTATGATATGTCGGGTAGTCTGTTTCGGACCGAAGAATTTCCCGGCAAGTCACTTCACTACGTCGAAGATGCTGCTGAAAATTGGGCTCTAGGCATCAAGAACCTCAATGGCTGACAAAATCAATCCTGGTATCACCGGCAACGCTTTTGGCGTTGTTATTAACATGACCACACATACCGTGACGATTGCAGGCGAAGTCCTAATCGATGGTGATCCTAGATTGACAAGTCTGTTTCACAAAGCGTATGTCCTCGGTCGCGAACACAAAAAGATGGAGATACGACAAGTATTGAATGTATCATGAACGAACTAAACTCTGAGAGAATCATGAAAGATATCCAGAGATACATTGATGGTGGCGCCTCTTATATGGATGCCATTGTTGAATATGCAAACCGCGAAGGATTGGAAATCGAATTGCTGGGCGAGATTATTCGAAAGTCGCCCATTCTGAAATCCAAGATATATGATGAAGCAGAACAACTCAAAATGGTTGAAAAGACAACGAGGTTACCTGTCTAATGTATAGCACACGGGAAGCTTTCGAGCTCTATGTGTATTATCTGGCAGTCAAAAGACATTTCACCAACGCCAAGTATGACTTTTTCAAGTACCAAGGCAAGGTGAACGCGAGTCGGCAGTCATTCGAGAACCGGCGTGACAAATACCAATTCTACAAACTGTCTAAGATGAAACATGCGAAAGAGCTCATCTTGGCAAACTTGATTCAAAATCCATCGATGTGGATCGGTGACATGTTCACCGACGAAGCGAATCAAGTATATCTGGATTGGCTCAAAAGGCAACAGTCTATCACATACCGGTTCAAGTCGGATATCAACCAGATGGACGACGACTTCGACTCAAACTTCATAGTGCAGAACGGTCAGTATCCACGCGTTCTGCAACTATACAACCGTGGCCAAATCAGTCTTGAAACCTTGGCCATTCTCACCGATCTTGTTCGGTGTCAAAAACACTGGGAGAAAAATATTTCCGACACTGTGCTATTCCCTGATATAAATAGAACGTTAAGCAAAGTCAAGCCATTCCTAACATACGACAAGGAAAAACTAAGGCAAATTCTGCTTGACAGATACACCGCCGCGTGATATATTCCACGCTTATACACCGCGATACGTCGCACATACTACGCATATAAGGAGAACAAATATGCCTACATCTTTTTCCGCTCTCAAAAAGAACCGCAGCACCTCTTTCAACAAGCTGAACGAACAGCTCCAGAAAATGAACAGTGGTGGCTACGAGAAAGACGACGACAAGTATTGGAAACTGACCGTCGATAAAGCAGGTAACGGTTATGCCGTGATCCGATTCCTGCCTGCGCCAGAAGGCGAAGATTTGCCATTTGTTCAGCTGTGGGACCACGGTTTCCAAGGCCCGGGCGGTTGGTATATCGAAAACTCCCTTACGACAATTGGTAAAGACGACCCTGTGTCGGAATTCAACTCGCAACTGTGGAACAACGGCACAGATGCGGGCAAAGAACAGGCGCGCAAGCAGAAGCGCCGTCTGAATTACTACGCCAACATCTATGTCGTGAAGGATTCTGCAAATCCTGAGAACGAAGGCAAGGTCTTCCTCTTCAAATTCGGCAAGAAAATCTTCGAAAAGCTGAACAGCGCGATGAACCCCGAATTCGAGGACGAACAGGCAGTCAACCCGTTTGACTTCTGGGAAGGTGCGAACTTCAAACTCAAGGCACGAAACAACGAAGGCGGTTACCGTTCTTACGAACCATCGTCCTTCGACAACACGGGCGTTCTGACCAAACCGGACGGCACGCTAATGACCGATGAAGAACTCGAAGCAGTCTGGAAACAACAGCACTCGCTTCAAGAAATCATCGATCCTAAGAACTTCAAGCCTTACGAAGAACTGAAAGCAAAGCTTTACAAGGTCCTTGGTCTTGATGGCGGCACACACGCACCCCAGACCAAAGCCGAGGACGATGATGAACCGGCGATGGACTTCACTCCGAAATTCAAGGAGAAATCTTCTCCGAAGTTTGACGAGGAGCCATCGCCGGCATTTGACGAAGATGATGATGACAGTCTCGAATTCTTCAAGAGCCTCGCAGACGACGACTAAGACAAAAGAAAGGGCGCTCTCGGGCGCCCTTTTCGTTTACTGTGCTCCGACAAACGCGGGATCAAGAACCCTTGACGGTGAGACGGTGGTGTTGTAACTGTTGTTTGTGACGTTCGTTCGAGCATCGGTGTAGTTGCCACTGTTCTGCATGTTCTGCAAAACCTCTTGCGTTCTGCGGTCAAGCTCGGCCGCTCTATCGTTGATCGCTTGAAGTCTTGTATCTCGCTCTGCTTCAATCTCTGCGATGCGTCTTTGTAGGTCGCCTGGTCTAGCGTTTACCGCGTCACGCGCTTCCTGTAAATCGGCGTCACTTACCAACCAGTCGGGTAGAAGCTCTAGTGCGTAAAGACGTATGCGATCTGGCATACCGCCAAACCAGTCCGAGAAACGGGCGAATCCGATCTGCAATCGAGCGCTCAGGTTTTCCCACATTTCTTCTGCAAAAAGTTGAATGCGTTCTGGTATAGAGGCAACGTAGTCGACCAGTCCGCCGAACTTCTCACCGATGAATTCACCGACGTTTGCAAACTGGCCTTGGACCCAGGTGATTGCTTGGTTGAATACGTTTGTGATGAAATCTTGCAAGCGGAAAGGTTCTTCTGGGTCGGTCCAACCAAACATACCAGACACGAAATTGATTGCCATGTTGATAGGCGCGTATATAATGTCTGTGAGGTTGCCAATGGCACCTAGCAACGTTCGATCTTCCTCACCAAACGAGAATAGATCACGAATGACGTTCACAGCTCCTCGTAGACCATCAAAGACAGAACCGAACACCTGGTTAGCCAGAGCTTCGAAACTGAAATTCGAGATAACAGAAGCCGTTTCATCGAACCCCATGCGTTCCAGAATCCAGGCAACACCAGAACGAAGTAGGTCTAGTGGCGCGCTAATCAGAGAGTTGAACAGACCTGCCGCGGCGCCTTCCAACGCGCCCCAGATACCGCCCTCTGCATATCCTGCGATAGCGCCTTGAACGGTTTCGATTGCACCAACGATGATGGTCAGAGGCAAGAATATACGAGATACAAGACGCGACACACGACTAAAGACAGAGCCTAGACGCGAAAAGTAACCTCGGATGGTCGAAAGGGTGTCTTGGAAAAGGCTGAGAGGTCCGCTCAGAATACCGGCCAATAGCGTGCCTCCCGCACGGAAACCGTCAACGAACGTGTCTAAGGTTGCTCGGAAGCCTGCGATCACACGGCCGATTGGACTGTCATCCGCAAAAGAGAACATCGCTGACAATCTTGCGAAGCCGCTTGTAATCGAATTTCTGAGACCGTCGGTTGCCGTTTCAAAGAAAGTCGTGATACCTGAGAACCGAGACGAAATGCTTGCGCCTATGTTGCTGAGAAAGGCAGGTCTTGGTATGATACGGAGAATACCAGTAACGGTCTTTGTGAACACGTCAGCCGTGGCGCGAATAGCGCCTGAGATACCGCCTGCTGCGGCTGCGATAGAGGCAGACAACAGACCAAGACCCAGAAAGTCCAGAACGCTTTGTCCGTCTGTTGGACGAACCTGCTCTGTCTGATCTTCTGGAACGGTCTGTTCCGGCTTCTTGTCTGTGTCGGGCGCCTTGAGACGATCCGAACGCGCAGCGTCAAGCAGAGCTTCTTTCTGCATTTCCACCAAGGATTCGAGAAACGCAGTTTGCTCGGTCAATTGCTTCTCAATAGAGAAGGACACTTCTTTCAACGCTTTGATAGAATTCGTGCCCGAGTTTCGGATCAATTGACCCTCGGCTCGAATGCGATCTATCAGACCTTTGAAACCCTCTTCCATTATTTGTCCTTTTGTGATTCGATGAAATCAACGAGCATGGCAAAGTAGATATCTCTTTCGTATGGAATCAGATTCTCAATTTCACTTATCTGATATTTATGATGTTGAGCCAATGCGAATACAGTCTTGTAATAGACTCCGAGTGTCGTATGACTCAACACTAGATAAAAAAAGTTTCGGTGCCTGCTGCAACGAAAGTCTTTTCCTTGCCCTCTTTGTTGGTGTATTTCTTTTCGAAACGCATGACAGGCATGGTGTCAAAGAACGTTCGAATCTTCTGAAGCACTTCACTGTTCAATGAGTCAACAAAGTCTGACACTTCGGCGTCGGTGAAATCTGACAGTTTATAGACTTCTTCGCCGTCAACGACCATATCGATACAACCGACCATAACGTCAAGCATACGACCCGACTTGGCTTGTTCACTCTGGTCTTTTTCGACAGCAGCGACGATATCTTTGACGACCTCAAGCGAAGGATATTTCATCTTCAACTTGATCGTGTCTGTCACGTCAATGATCTTGTTATGCTTCGGGTCTTTTCGAATTTCAATCTCATGGATATCAACCGAAAGGTCGACCTTTTCATTCGTGTCTGGATCGGTGATACTGAATTCAACGATGTTGTTCACCGCCTTAGCGCGGATGTTCAACAGGATGTATTCCATGTCAAACATCGCAAGGCGATCAACATCGTAGTCGAAAAGACAATTGCCGACAATTTGCTTGATGGCGAGAATGATCTGGTCAATGTCTTTCGACTCTTGTGCGATCAAGAGAATCTTTTCTTCTTTGACTGTGAACGGGCGATACTTGATTTTATCGCCCGTTGATGGTACCGTCAATTCAAATAGGGGTTGTGATAGTTTTGGCAAAGGCATGATATATTCACTCCTGTTGTTTCTTGGACGACCAAACCTCCGCGCCCATATATGTTGCAATGATGCCGCCCAGTGTGATCCAATACAGATCAAGAACGCCACCAAGCGCTTCTACTTTTTCTGATTCCGTTACGCCGATGATCCAACCGCCGCTCACAACGAGAGCGAGCATGGCCAGAATGGCAAGTTTTCTGTGCGTCGAAACGCGTCTTTTCACAATCTCTACTTCATCTTCTTCCACAACGCCGTCTCTATCTAGATCAATGTCAAGTGGATCGGACATTTCTTTTTCCTTATTGTTATCTGAATGAGCCTAGAATCGTATTGACATCCGTATAAAGATTTACTGCATCCTGAATGCTCTGGGGCAGCTCCAATCCATTCACTGCTTGCCCAAATGTATTTAGAGAGGAAAGATACGAAAGCACGCCATTGCCTCGGTTTGAAAGACTGGTCGCAACACCTTGTAGTGTGCCATCGACCTTCAATTCATCATACGAGAATGTGACAGGCAACGTCATAATCTCTGCTTGATTTCCCCATGCGGTTGTGATATTGCCTAGTGCCACAGGAAAAGCATTGCCAAACTTGTATGTGTAGAACGAATCGTTTTGGTTGCTCGAATACACCAGAACCTCGACCGTGCCTGCATAGTCGTCTTTGTAACCAATTTCATACGGCAACAGACCATTCGGCAATTCGTTGACATAACCTTGTTCCACATCATAGTGAACAATCTCTTGCATCCAACGGTGAAAGAACTTCTTGACCGCGAAATTACTATCAACCATGAACACGGTCGGCAGATACGAATATTCGAGACCGATTGGTCGCGTCGAACCTGGTCCGAAACCACGGTGTTTGACCTTCATCGTCTCTAGAGCGAACTCAGGAATATCAACCGACCGGCACAGAAATGTGAGGTCGCGGGTCGGAATCTCCTCATTGAGGAAATTGGCCGACGCGGGCAGCGTGATACGAACCGCAAAGAGGTTGTCCTTTGCGAGACCACGACGGTTGATTTGCGCGCTAAACTCTGATAGATTGAACGCCATGACTTACCCCTGAATGAGTTTCTTTGAGTCTGCCCAGACCTTCGACTTGGACGCCTTCTGGAATCTTTCGAGAGGTAGAAAGAGCGCAATGTCCCACTCACTCGGATAGATGTAGAGAAAACGACTGCGAACCTGGCCCGTCAGATAGTGTTTGACACAAGGCTTGAAACCTTCGAAACGACTTGCGCTCGACAGAACCTTGTAACTGATATTCAACTTTGTTGATTCGTCATAACGATTGTTGCTTGAAATGTCATACAACGCGTCCATCAACTTGGCGCGGTGTGCGAGAGGCAGATAGTGCAGGTTGATACCGAGAAATCCACCCTTGACCTTGCGAAACGGAAAGATCAACGGAAAACGGTCCCAGTAAGGCAGAGTGTCTTTGTGCTTCGCGTCATAGTAAAACATATACATCGAACCGACCTGAGGCTGCGCCGTCAGTCTTTCCTTATCGCCTTTCATAAGTGTGCGTTCGTTGATGCGACCCCATGACTTGGCGGTGTCACGATACCACTCGCGCGCCGTGCGCTCCCGCGCGGGGATTTGGCCGCCTCGGACGCCCTTGGTGAGAATTTCATCGAACAGTGTTGCCATTATTTGATTCCTAGATGATCCTCTGTCATGATCTGGAAAGTCCAACCGCGATCTTTACAGAACTCGCGAGCTGCTTTCCATTTCGCTTCGTTGACGCCCCATGTCTGAACCTCGCGTAGATACCGAGGTGACCTTCGACCTGTCTTGGTCTTTGCGTTCTTTGGGTCAGGCGGCACAGTCTGCGACTTTGGTTTGACCTCTATGACAATGGTTTCCTTCTTGCCTTCTTTGTTTATCTGTTTCACAACGAAATCGGTGAAATACCGATGTATCTTACCGTCAATCGGGCTACGATACGGTATCACCAACTCCTCACTACCCCATTGCAACACCTTTGGGTGATCGTCCAGGTATCGCATAAGACGCAATTCCCATCTTGAGCGGTAGATAATGTTGGTCGGGTCGCCCATGTATTTCTTTGGATTCTTCGGTTTGAACCGTCCTTGGTAATACTTGTGCATCCTTTCCTCGCGTATAAATAGCCACACAGGACTATTTATAGGGAAATCCGAATGACTGTTGAAAGAGATATGGCGTTGAACCGAAATCGGTTCTCGGTAAGTCAATACAGCTATCCATCTACGCCTGCGGCACACAACATCGTGCTTGCCTTTCAGGAATACTCATACGCCGTTTCACAAGGCGGCCCGATTCGTCCGAGCAGCGATGTTACGGGCGCTGTTGTGTTGCCTCTACCTACCAACTTGCAGGACTCTTACAGCGTGAAGATCGGACCCGACGAACCCGGTCTTACGGGTTCTTTCGCAGCAGACGCTATTGCAGGCGCAGGCGGATTGGCCGGTGCATTCTCTGATTCGTTCGCTGATCTTGCAGGCATGGAACAAAACGCGTTGTCTACCGCAGGCCAGTTTGCTAAATTCGCGGTCCGCCAGTCACTAGACACTCTGGGCATAGGCGGCGGTGCAATTGACGTTGCGACAGGCAGCGCTGTGAACCCTCACGTCGCGCTGCGTTTCGATGGTGTTGACCTAAAGAACCACTCATTCAACTGGATTCTGTCTCCGAAAAACGAGGACGAAGCGCAACGCATTCGCGATATCATCCGTTACATCAAACAACAGATGGCACCGAGTTTCACTCTGGGTGGTGGATCCGCTGTAGGTAGAAGCCTATTGAATTATCCAAGTCTTGTCAATATCTCATTCGTAGGAGTCAATCAAGACTACTTCTACTATTTCAAACCGGCGATGATTAACTCATTCACCGCCAATTACGCGCCGAACGGCGTTGCATTGAATAAAGGCGGTCGTCCTGCGGTCGTCAATATCAACATGTCTGTTACCGAAGCGCGTATCTGGACGAGAGAGGACTTCTAATGCCGAAATACTTTCGTTACTTTCCAGAAGTCAAATACAACGGCAAGGTATTGACGAATATCACCAGACGTGTTCGTTTCACAGATACCATTGCGACGAACCCATATGTCTTTTTGCCATACACGGTAAAGAACGATGAAAAACCCGAGGATGTGGCATTCTATTACTACGGGTCAGTCGATTACGTTTGGTTGATTTACCTTTCAAACAACATCATTGACCCGTATTACGACTGGCCGATGAACCAGAAGAACTTCGACAATTACATCATTGACAACTACGCGACACAAGCGAATACAACAGGTCGTGCTGTTTTGGATTGGTCTATGAATACCGAAATCACCGACAACATCCTCTATTACGAGAATAGCGAAGGCGATAGAGTATCACCTGAAACACCTGACCTTGATCCGAATTTTGTGGCCGCAGACTGGCGTGCTATTCGTGTCTGGGACTACGAATTTGAACGAAATGAAGATCGTCGCAATATTCTGGTCGTTGACAAGAAATACGCGCGGCAAATGGACAAAGAATTGAAAGAGATAATGGACGTGTAATGACATATCAACCAGCAGGCACATACACACTAGAAAGATTTGAATTGCGGTCTTTGACGAATGACCGAGGACAAGGCATCGACCCGAGAAGTCGCGGCTTTGGTCAACAACGTGTCTATGACCTAAAGAACATGGTTCACACATTCAACATTCAAGAAAGTATGTTGAACGCGTCGGTTCGCGGCACCGCCGTGATTTACGACTCCGTTGGTGTGTTCTACAATATGCCTCTGGTCGGCCAAGAGATTCTGGAAATCGAATACACCGACACCAAGGGCGTCACTCACGCCGACAAGATGTTCGTCTACTCAATCTCTGATATCAAACCGTCAAAGTCTGGCGCAGACGACCTTATCGAATACAAATTGAACTTCGTATCGTTCGGAAAATTCTGGTCAGATCGATATGAAATCAAGCGTTGTATTGCTAACGGTTTTGGTGCTAATCGTCAATACCTCCGTATAGATGAACAGGTTCAAATCCTATTTGACGACTATTACGCAAATGCCGGCGGTACCGAGAAACCAATCTATATCTCACCAACTCAAGGCGAACAAGCTATCGTTATCCCGGCATTGAAACCGGAAGATGCTATGCACCTGTTTTCTCGCAAATCGGCTTCTGATGGATTTGAAGGCCACCTATTCCGTTTCTGGGAGAACCGAAAGCAATATTTCTTCGCGGATTACGAAGATTGGTTTACGTCTGCTTCGAAAGAACTACAATACGATACGCAACTCTTTCTCTACAATTCGGGTCCGGCAGACAATACTCCCGAAGGCGAATTGGCGAAACTACAGAACATCATTTCTATTGACTTTGGTGAAAGCATCAATACAATTGATGCGATGAATAAAGGTGCTTACTACAGCAAATTCATCGAACTTGATCTATTGACCAGATCGACCTATTCGTATGATTATCAACACAAAGACGAATACCGTGACCGTGTTTATCCAGATGGCGAAGGCGGTGAAATCAAACTTGTTCATTCCGATCAATTCATTGACGAACACCTGAATAGATGGCATGAAGTCTATGGTATCAAAGACTATGCGGATGCAGACATAAACGGTGCTTACGGATTGCGTTCTCATACATATTACGGAGATATCTACAATAACAAGAACGCTCTATTGTGGCACTACAATCAATCGAAGATCACTATTCGTATCTATGGCACAAACGAGATATTCGCCGGTTCGGTTATTACGATTGACGATTTGCCAGAATTTGTGGCAGGAGCGGTTCTTCAAGACGAAGAAAGAAATGGTCGTTATCTGGTCGAATCGGTCAATAACGAATTCATCGAAAACACATATTTGCAAACACTCACATTGGTAAAAGGTGGGCTAAGATCATGATTTTCAATTCTCCAACAGGCATGTCGCCATATTGGTTCATTGGCGAAGTCGTCAATAAAGACGATCCTACCAACAACGGTCGTGTCAAGGTGCGCGTCTTTGGTCTGCATCCCGAGGACCCGCCGAACCCAGACGGTGACAAGGAAGAACTGAACCGTGTCGAAGATCAAGACCTACCTTGGGCGATTTGTGTAAGCGGCACATACGGTAAGATGAACATGGTTCCTGACGAAGGCGACTGGGTTTTCGGTTTCATGGCAGACGGACGAGACGCGCAACACCCGTTTCTTCTGGGCGTCATTCCTGGTTCGAACCTGAACGATATGAATACGCCGGTTGGTCCGGGCACAGGAGGCGGTCCAGGCGTCACTGGCAACAGACAGGGACCGCTTGCGCCCGCGCCTAACACAACAGGTGATAGCTATCCGTTGACTCAAGCGGAGATTGAAGAAATCATCCGCGAAGAAGCGGAATTGCGTGGCATCGATCCGGATACCGCTGTCGCGATATATCGTTCCGAAGGCGCTGGTTCGTATCAGTCAACCGTGCCGAGAACGGGTAGTGGTTCTTTGAACGGCCGAGAAGCCTCTTTCGGACCATACCAACTTTTCATTGGCGCCGGTCTAGGCAACGAATACGAGAGATTGACAGGTAGAACGCTCACACAAGACAACACGGTTGATGGTATCACCAACCAAATCCGATTTGCACTTGACCGCGCGGCGACCGGTGGATGGGGACCATGGTACGGCAGATTGACTGCTGGTGTCGGAACAAGAGACGGACTCGATGGCGCACAACCTGTAGGAAACTGGAACTGACATGAGCATTAGTAAAGATCGCATCGAAAACTTTGGACGGCCGCCTCTGTCACCTTATATGATTGGTGAACAGGCGGAGACGACCGCTGCTCCCATTCAAGGCGCAATGAGAGCGGAAGACCTACGTTTGCGCGAAGGTTCTCCTGAAACTTGGTCAGAACCAAACGTCATGATACCTTCAAGATCGATGAACACCGTGGTTTTCCAGTCTAAACGCGGCGGCAACTCCATCGTTGTAAACGATGAAGATTCCGAAGGCAACGGCTACATGCTCATCACACACAGATCGGGTGCTGCTGTCCAAATCACGTCGGAAGGTACAGTGCTCATTAAGTCGTTTGGTGACACCTACAACACCTCCGAAGGATATCAGTATCAGCGATCCGCAGGCGACACCAATATGAACGTCGGCGGCGAATGGAACGTCATGGTCGAAGGTGGTTCGGGCAACGTCTATATCAACGGCGACCTGAACATAGAATGTGAGAATTTCAATCTAAAAGCAAGAGGAAAAGCCACTATGTCCTCGGGCGAAGGCATCGAAATGAAGGGCGCGAAATTCTCTATGGAAGCACACTCTGACAACCTCGACTTGATTGCAAAGAACATCAAACTCGGTGCATCTGAGACCTTCAGTCTTGTATCGACCGGCGATATGTCACTTGGTACCGAAGGAAACCTGAACTTGAAAGGTATGGGCGAGGTTCGCGTTGACGCGACGGGCGAACTCAAACTGGCAGGTTCTGAAACCAAAGTATTTGGTTCGACGGTCTATCTTGATGATGTAGTGAGAATGGCCGAAGGCGGCGCCGGCGCAACGGGTGTGGAAGACCCGGTCACACCGTCTGTTGTCGAAGTCGAAGATCCTCCATCGCGCCGTCCTTCTATGGATGCAGACCGAGATATCAGAACAGTGAGAAATCGACCTGTGCCTTTGACAGGTAGAGAATTGGACGAGGATACACCGATATGACCTGTAAACCAACCACGTTAGCACAAAAATATGCTGAAGGTTATCTGAGACCGGGAGGACCCACCTTCACCGGCGAGGTTGATTTTGTCAATTTCTTGGCACGCGCCAAGAATCCTGTAGAGAGATTTGACCGAGAACGTTTGTTCAACACAACTCTGGGATTGAACAACGCGCTTTCGAATACCAATCTAAGTAGTTGGCCTTATCTTGACAGCCGCGTGACGCAATCTCCTATTCTGTATCCAGAGATTGGTGATTTTCTATTGCAGACGGGATTTGAATTGGAAACAGTTGAAGGCGTTGTCAACATCTTCAACAACTATGTGGCCACTATTGATCCGCCTGATCCTTCGAGATTTGAAATTATCGAAAGCGAATTGCCTGTGGATTACACAGAAATACTTGACCAACTTGAACTATACTATTCCGAAAACATCGCAAACACCATTTCAGGTGGTTTTTGCGGCGCCTTTGCTAATCCTTTCAATCAAATTCTTCAAGCGGTAGCCGCTATTCAATTGGGTGTTGACCTATTGAACAAACTCGCCAATTTCAGTCTTGACGACCTATTCAACACACTCAATTCGCTCAGAGATAAATTGTTGTCGATTGTAGATGGATTGATTGAAAGTTTGACGACGCAGTTGCAGAACGCCATAAATCGAATTACCGCTTTGTCTCAATCTTTTTTGAGAACCATTCAAGGCATTGTAAACAACATTCGAACCTTTTACGAGAACTTTTCGATTGAAGCGATTCGTGAACAGATCGAAAGATTTATCAACGAAGCTGTCGCTCAATTCGAAGAACTCACGCCAGAAGCCATTGCGCTTTTGATGTTCCGTTTCTGTCAATTCGCGGAACTGATCCAATCCTTCTTGCAAAGCCCTATCAGTTTCCTAAATAACATTGTGAATAGATTTACCGACCAACAACAATTGTTGGCTTCGTTGGGCAACGACCAAACAAGAAACGCTGTTCGTGCGGGAGGACCAAGACTGTCTACGCCTTATATTGAAAGACGCAGACAGGATATGTATGATAACGCAAGACCTAATGATCCAACCGCTAGAGAGAGACCCGCGATCTACAGCTCAAGATTGTCGGAGTATGAGAGAAACGCGATTGCGAATCTGGGACCAAATGGTTTCCCAGGCTATTTCAATTTCAATGGCATTGGTCGATCAAGAAACGTGCCTTATCAAGGCGCCCACTATCTTGAAGTTGTGAATGAAGTTTGGGAGAAATTCGTTCCTCTTTGTCGCGAAATGGGCAGAGAAATGCAAATCAACAGTGCTTACAGGCATTCATCTGTAAATGGCGGTGTTTCTGGTTCTTTGCACCTAACAGGTCGCGCCCTTGACGTTAGTATTGCAGGTCTTTCCGATTCCGAAATCAGAAGATTCATTGCGACCGCTTCTGGATTGGGATTTGGTGGTATTGGCGGTTATTCGTCATTCATACACGTCGATGTTGGTTCGCGTAGAATTTGGGGCCCAAACTCGCGTAGAAACTCTGTTGGTCAATTCCGATTTGCGGATGAACTCATTATACACGAAAGAAACGGTTATCAAAGAATCGATAACGTTCCTCTAGAACAACCTACTACAGGACCTTTCTAATGGCAAGAACACCAATTACAGTCAAGCGAGAACTCTACTCCGACTTTTTCAAAGACTTCACCGAGAATCCGGTGAGCAACGATCTTGCCCGTAAGGTCAACGAAGAATCCGTGAAAGAGTCCATTCGCAATCTGCTTTTGACAGACAAAGGCGAACGCCCGATGCAACCGCGTCTGGGCGGTGATATACGTCGCCTTTTGTTTGACAACATGACGTCAGCGACACTCACAATCATCAAACAAGTCGTTGAAGAAACGATTCGTAATTACGAGCCGAGAGCACAACTCATCGGTGTTGATGTTCGTTCCACGATTGACGACAATGCGGTTCAGATAACAGTCGTTTTCAACGTCATAAATAGTGAAGATGATATCACGTTGACCACGACTATTAGCAGGGTAAGATAATGGCCGATAACGCACCATTCACGTCACTCGACTTCGCACAAGTCAAAGAGGACCTAAAGACATACCTAAAGAACCAAGATCGGTTCAAAGATTACGACTTCGAAGGTTCGAACCTGAACGTGCTTCTGGACGTTCTGGCCTATAACACGTTCCAACAGAGCGTGTATCGTAACATGGTATTCTCGGAGATGTTCCTTGATTCGGTTCAGCTCCGCGAGAACGCTATGTCACATGCCAAGGAACTGAATTACCTGCCTGGTTCGCGGCAGTCCGCGACCTCGGTTCTAGACGTGACGATCAACGTGCCGAATCCCGAGAACGCGGCTTCTATCCTGTCTATTCCGAAGAACACGAAATTCAACGCTCAGTGTGGCAGTAAGTCTTACACATTCATCACCGACCAAAACCGCTCGGTGAGACGCATCAACAACGTCTACCGTATTACAGACCTGAGAGTCTATGAAGGTCGACAACTGAGTGAATTCTACACGGTGAACGATTCTAATCCTGCGCCTTACGTTATCAACAACGAAAACGTTGACACACGAAGCGTTCGCGTCTTTGTGCGAGAAAACTCCAATGTGAACTCCGAACGCGTCGAATATGTCGTCAAGAGTGATATCTTTGGTGTCACCGCGACAGACCGCGTGTTCTACATCGAACCACACTTCGACAACCTCTACAAGGTCACATTCGGCCGCGACCGTTTCGGCGTTGAGCCTCCGAACGGCAGCGTCATTGAAATCGAATACCGAGTGACGAAAGGCGAAGAAGCCAATGGTGCGCGAAGCTTTACTCCTCTTGCGCCTATCTCAGGTTACAACGCGACAGTCAACACAGGAACGACCGCAACAAACGGCGCAGAACGCGAGTCCGTTGAAGATATCAAATTCTTCGCGCCGAAGTCGATTCAGATTCAAGAACGTGCTGTCACCGTGACAGATTATGAAATCCTACTGAAACAGCGTTTTCCAAACATTCAAACGCTGTCGGTCTATGGCGGCGACCAAGCAACACCACCTCAATACGGCAAGGTGATTATCTCGGTTGACGTTCTTGGTTCGGAAGGCGCTGGCGCGTCCGAGATTCAGGAATACAAGACCTATCTACAAGACAAGACGCCTCTGACGATTGAGCCGGTTTTCGTGCCGGCAGAATTCTTGTTTGTCAACCTTGACATTGTGTGTTACTATAACCCGAAACTGACCACGAAGTCAAGCGAGAATTTGGAACAGAATATTACTACGGCGATCACCGCATACTCCGATACCGTGCTGAACAAATTCAATACGACCCTTCGCCAGTCGCGTCTTGCGAACGTGATTGATACAGCAGACGTGTCTATCCTCAACACAGATATCACCGCGAAGCCGATCATCGAATACGTACCAACTCTTGGCGCGACCGAAAACCCGATCTTTGACTTTGGCGACCAATTGGTGAGACCTTATGCGCTCAACGAAAACGCAGGTTTCTCCTCATATAAACCTGCAATTGAGACTTCGCGTTTCACTCTTGAAGGAACTCTGGTCACTTTGATAGACGACGGTCTTGGCAACATTTCTGCGATCACGGCATCTTCCTCAGATCATCGCATTTTCAAACGCAATATTGGTACCGTCGATTACACAACAGGGATTGTTCGTCTTATCAACTTCAAGGTTGATCGTTTCGAAGGCGCCGCAATTCGTATCATTACAAATACCGTCAACAAAGATGTGAAATCTAACAAGAACAAGATTTTGGTCCTGAGAGAACAAGACATTAACATCAATATGGTGGCTGTCCGATAATGAATTTTCGAACGCGAAATAGTCAAGTCAGAAAGAATATCTACACCGATATTCCACAACAATTCCCGGCAATTTACCGGGAAGATGGTCCTCTGTTTGTCGAATTTGTCGAAGCCTATTATGAATGCGAAAACGACTTTCGCGAAGCATACAATATTCGAGACATTGACACCACATACGAACGCTTTCTGATCTATTTCAAAGAGAAGTATCTAAAGAACGTCCCTTTGGATACACAGGTCGATACGCGTTTCATTGTCAAACACATTCAAGACTTGTATCGTCGCAAGGGTTCAGAAGAATCGTTGCGCCTATTGTTTCGCCTATTCTTCAATGAAGAAATCGAAGTATTCTATCCAGCGACCAACATTCTGAAAATTTCGGATTCCAAATACGGTTCCGCTCTCTATCTGGAAATGCAACCGGTCAATACCTTCCGAAACTATCCGATTCGAAAGGGCGACCGTCTTTTTGGTGACACTTCGAAAGCGAAAGCGTTCGTTGACGAAATCGTGTTTCGCAACTTCGACGGCGTTCTAGTCCCGATTGTATATATCTCCAACACGTTCGGTCGCTTCTTGCGCGACGACAGTTTGACCGTCACAGGTCAACGCGTCAACGAACAAGGCGAGACGGTCGAAACGACGCTCTTTCCGGGTAAGATCATTCGAGGCAGCATTGACGAAGCTACGATCCAACCGGGTGTTAGAACGGCGGGCAACCGCATCGGTGACATTCTCGAAATTCGTTCGTTGGAGTCCGGTCTTGGCGGCCTTGCGGCTGTAACGAGTATCACAACGACCACGACCGGCGTTATCAAGTTTCGTGTCGAAGAAGGTGGTTATGGATACTCCGAGAACAACGCCGACAATGATATCTATATCTCAAATCAGGTTGTCGTTACGGCAAACCTCGAAACGTTCAATACCTTCGATGTAATCTCCGCGAACAACGCACAGGTGGTTTCTGCGAACGGGACACATGACGCGCTCTATGCGAACAACACCGTTTCTGGCGTCGCAGAAGTCATCAAGTATGACACGACACAGAAGGTTTTGTTCCTGCGCGCTGCGAACTCTGATATCGCGTTTGACGCTCTACCTCTAGGCGGCAAAGTCACGCTTGTAAACGAGACTTCGAACACCACATTCGATGTTGTCAATATCGCGTCTTACAACGGCGCGGCCGCGTTTGAAATCGGCAGTCTCAAAGACACCGAAGAAGTGATCTTGATTCCTGATATCATTGGCGACTTCGTGAACGTCCAACTCAATTCGAGTGACTACGGAATGTCTGGTTCTGGCGCCGAGACGTTGAACACAACTTTGCGGGATGCGTTTACTCCTCTTGAACTAACCATCGGCGAAATTGCGACACTAAACGTCATTGACGAAGGTACCGAGTATCGTAACGATGTTGCGTCTATCGTGCGTCAACCTGAAATCACGAAGTTTGATAAGCGTGATATCGGGCTTGTGTTTGATCGTATCGACTTTATTCTACAGGAAGGCGACTTCATCACGCAAGAGATTGAAATTGAGGACTTGACATATCAAGCGAACACCGTGCCTTACACTGTAAGAGGTGAATACATTCGTCGCGAAGGCAACGTGTTTTACTTCCGACAGAAGAGCTTTTACGGTTTCGACAACGACTTCCCGGTCAACATTCGAAACAACCTCTATACGATCCAGAGTATCACAATTGACAACGATTCGCAACCAATGGGTGACAACGCGGTGATTGAAGGACCTGCTGCGTTCGAAATTGGGCAGGTTGAGACTGTCAGTATCGTTGACACAGGATTCCGTTACCGTGACGGAGAAATCGTTGAACTTATCAACTCGAATGGCGAAGTGGCCGCTCGCGCGGCTATACGCGTGAGGGGTTCTGGATTCACCGAAGGTCGTTGGACGACAACGACCTCTTTCATCAGCGAAAGAACCAAGGTGATCCGTGACAACGATTACTACCAAGAATATTCATACGATATTTCATCGATTGTCAATCCTGATTTGTATGAGACTCTGGTTCGCGATATCGTTCAAGTCGCAGGCACAAAACAGTTTAATACGCCGCTCATAAATAGTGACAACGATTTGGGCGTCTCTTTGGACGTTGCTTTCGAAGTTTACGATCTGTCTTATCTTCCTTATGTGGACGAGGCGAACACTGAAATTGAATTGGCAACAGAACAAGACGCGAATACTGTATTGGCCGCGGTAATCGCAACACTAGACGAAGAAACCTCAAATAGCGTCACAACGCAAATAGGAAGCTAATCATGACAAAGATCATTACTGAAAACTTTCGCGTAGAGACAGCAAACGAGTTTTACAATTCGTTTGGTAATCAATCCTATTACATCATGGCTTCTTCTATTGAGGCAAACAACGCTATTGCAAATACTCAAAAAGAGAAAAGAGAGTTTCAACGCAATGTCTTGTTCGGCAATAAGATAACGCCGGCCAATATCAAATACCTATTTGTCAACAACCCGTGGCAAACTGGAACTGTGTATGAGAGTTTTGATGACGAAAAAGACGTTGAACTCACCAACATGTATGTGACAGTCATTGACGAAGATTTTGGCGAAGGCCCTTACAAGGTCTACAAGTGCATTCGTAACAACGAAGGCGCGCCGTCTACAGTCAAACCTACCGGCACCGAAGAAACGACATTGGCGGATGGCTATGTTTGGAAATACATGTTCGATGTGCCAGCAGGCGAATACATCGAATACTCCACGACAACTGGACTTCCATATGTCGCAAACGCATCGGTAATTGCGGCTGCTGAAGAAAATGTTTCAGACATTCTCATTGAAACGACGCCGACGGGACTATTCAGCAGTTTTATCATCGGTACCGCAAACACAGAAACAAACCAAATAGATCCTGTCACCATTGAAAGTGTGATCGTTGACGACCCGACCGAAAACACATACGCAATCGTTATAAGAACAACGCAAGACCCAAGACTTACCGAAGGCGCTTACATCGGTATGTATCTGCGCATCATCAATCCTGGTCAGGCAGAAGCGGTCTACGATATCTTGAACACAACGGCGACGAGCGACCGACTTACAGTCTTTGTTCAATCGTCAATTAACCTTACGACGGTTTCGCCTAGCCTTGTCAACAAGCAATGTAATGTTGTTCCTAAAATCGAAGTGACCCAGAGCACAGGTCGACGTTGCGTCGCTTATGGCGAATTGGACGACGAAGGCACTCTAACATACGTCCAATTTGTTGACAAAGGTTCCGAATACAAATACGCGACGGCGAAGGTTTCGTTGCCTACATCAATTCAAGACCGCGAAGGCGAAACGGCACTACGCGTTGTGATATCACCCCGCGGCGGTCACGGTTCTGATCCTATTTCTGAAATGTATATGAGTAAGATCATGATCGTCACAAACTTTATTACGAACAACCTGACGAACATTCCGGATACAAACACATACACGAAGGTCGGTCTTATAAAGAATCCTTCTTTCGTCGGCAACACAACACCACTCGACTTTGACAATCGGCTGGTGATTACATCAAACTCTGACCTCACTTCGACGGTCAACCAAAACGATTATCTTGAACAGACTGTCAACGGCGAGAACATCACAGGTCGCATTCACGAAATTGCATATGACGCAAATACAAACCTGACAACGATGTATGTTGCAGAATACGAAGGCGCCTTTTCGGACACTTTCCAACCAGGTGACGCATCCGCAAAAGCGAATCTAGACGACACAGAGTCCAACACGGTGACTATAAATACAGTCAGTAACAAGACATATGTGGCTTACTCGGGCGATCTGTTGCATTTCATCGACTTTGATCCAATTGAGAGACAGGCCGACAGAAAAGAAAAGATCAAATTCGTCTTTGACTTCTAAGGAAAGAATACATGGGTATCAACACTGACCTAAACATCACTCCCTACTTTGACGACTTCGATGAAACGAAGCAGTATAACCGCATTCTCTTTGCGGCTGGCCGTGCTGTTCAGGCGCGCGAACTAACGCAGCTCCAGACCATTCTACAGAACCAGGTCGAACGCTTTGGTTCAAACATCTTCAAAGAAGGTACCGTTATCTCGGGCATCAACATCACCGAGAGAAGTGATATCTCATATGTCAAGCTTCGCGATACCGACAACTTTCCTGATCCGACGGTTTATCGTCCTTCTGGCGACACCAAGTATTTCCTGGCTGGCGAGTCCACAGGTCTAAAAGCAGAAATCGTTTTCGCAGATAACGGTTTCGAAACGCGAGCGCCGAACCTGAAAACCTTCTACATCAAGTATTTGAATACCGCACAGTCCGGTGAAGATGATGTGAAAGAGTTTGAACAGGGTGAGGTTCTAAGCATCGTTGACGCAAACGACCTGCCAGTAATCGCGCCAAACGGCGTTGAAGATATGACTGTTACCGTTGCGACCGTGTCAGAACATGTCGGCCGCTCTTTTGGTGTGTCCATCAACGAAGGTATCATCTACCAGCGCGGTCACTTCATCTTTGCAGATGGACAATTCGTTATCGTATCGAAATATACGAATGTGCCGGATGATGTTTCTATCGGTTTCTCTATCGAAGAAAATATCATCACCGCAAGCCAGGATTCCTCGCTGCTCGACAACGCACAAGGTTTCAACAACTTCAACGCACCGGGCGCCGACCGTCTGCAATTGAGACCTATTCTGGTTGCAATCGCAACAGACGAAGAACCAGAAGGATTCTTTAGACTGATTCGTTACGAACGCGGCCGCGCGACAGCGATTCGTGATGTTACACAATTCAACTCTATTGCCACAGAAATGGCAAGACGCACATACGAAGAATCGGGCAACTATGTTGTCCGTGGTATGAATATCACACTTGAACAAGAGACAGTCGCGAATACGACGACGACTTATGCAGTTGTTGGTTCTGGTAAGGCATATTCGTTCGGTTACGAAATCATCAACATCGCGAAGAAATATCTGCCGCTCGAATCATCCGATACAACACAGGTTCAGAACAGCCAAAGCACAGGTATCGATTATGGCGCCTACTACGAATTCTTCTGGGGTTCTTTCTCCGGAGAGACCAACAACAATGTGCTTGACGCTTTCCAGTTTGACGGAACACGTTACGACCTGAGAGACGGCGCGAACAACGTCATTGGTTCCTGCTGTGTTCGAAATGTCACACCAGGCGCCGCTGGTTCGTCCAAGGGCCGAATCCATGTCTACGCTGTGACGAAGAATTCGGGACATGAAAACACAACGGTTGTGAAGATCGGCAACACGCCTGTTGTCTCCGCACTACGCGGCGGCAACCGCGGTGCAGTCGTGTTCAACTCGGGTAAGAAAAATCTGTTCTCGGCTGACGATGTGGTGTTTACACGCCGTATCCGCAAGTCCGTTTCAGGTAACACCTCTATCGTTATCGAAGCGACCGCAGAACAACAGCCGCTCACTTCGAACATCTTCGCTGTTGACGCAACGAACAACCTCATTTCCGTTGTGTCTGCTATTACATCGGGCAGTAACACCGTCAACGTCACGCTTGATGCAAACGACGCGGCCTACCTTTACTATGACGTGATCGAATCTGGTGTTGACGCTGACGACCTTGAAGAAATCGATATGTATGTGAACTCCACGTTCAACCCGTCCACGGGCATTGCATACATCGGTGTTCCTAACGCGGTCTCGCTTTTGTCTGCCGTTGAAAACGGCGGCGCCGGTGAAGATATCACGTCACGTTTCCGTCTGGTCAACAACCAGAAAGAAGGTTACTACGATATCTCATACATCCAGTTGAAGTCTGGTGAGACTGCACCTGGTAACAACAATCTACAGATCAAGGCGAAGGTTCTACGTCGCACTTCCACCGCAGGCGGCGGTTTCCTGAGCATCAACAGTTACAACAACGTTGAAACTCGATTCGTTCAGCCATACACCGCGAAGGATGGTATCACCTACGACCTCCTATCGTCTTACGACTTCCGCCCATACGCAACGCCTTGGGTCGCATACTCTATCTCCGCCGCTGGCGCAGAAACGGCGTCTCCGGTTGACCTCGCAATCAACGTCGCGGTTTCCCCTTCTGTTGCAGGCTTCATGACGGCAGACCTAGAGTTTTACGTTGGTCGTTACGACGCGGTCGCGATTGACGAAACCGGCGACTTCAACATTGTTCAAGGCGCGCCGGCCGAAAACCCAGTGCCGCCGAAAGTGACAAACGCATTCGTGATCGGTGAAGTCTACATTCCGGGCAACAACCTGAACATCACAGGTCAAGACCCGGTCAAGGTCAAAGAAAAGATCGTTCGAAACTACACGATGGAAGATATCGGTCGTATCGACAAGCGCGTTGACCGCCTTGCTGAAACCGTATCTCTATCGTTGCTCGAATCGCGCACCAAAGACCTGTTCATTCCTGACGCAAACGGACTCAACCGTTTCAAGAACGGTATCCTTGTTGATGGGTTCAAGAACCTCAAGGTCGCAGACTTGCGCGACCCTGAGTTTTCTTCTGCTATCGACAAAGGATTCCGCGTCGGCATGCCGAAAGTCAAGCAATTTCCAATCGATCTGAAATTCTCGACAGGCAACAACGTTAACTCGGGTTATCCAGACGTTATCACTCTTGCAGACACCGGTTCCGTTCGAACACTTATCAGTCAACCGTTTGCGACAAACGTTCGTAACGTTGTTTCGAACTTCTACAACTATAACGGACAAGCGGTCATTGATCCTCAGTTTGATACCGCATACGACACGGTTCAGAACCCAGCGGTGAACCTTGAAGTTGATATCGCAACACCTTTGCTCGACCTGGTCGAAAACCTACAAGAATTCATTCCTATGACGAACACCGATGTAAGTCGTGTTCGCGACACCATCGTTGAAGGCACAGCGGACGGCGGCACCCGTATCACCACGACGACTACAACGACCACGACCGAGGACGAACTGACGTTTGAAACGACTGCGGGTGCTTCTCAGGCGGTCGGCACCTTTGTGACCGATGTTGCATTCAACCCATATATGCAGTCTCAGGAAGTGCGTATTCTAGTGACCGGTCTACGACCAAACACGCGCCACTATTTCTACTTTGACCAGACAGACGTAAACGCACACGTCATTCCTGGTGAAATCGTTTCCGAGGACAGCAACGTATTTGATGTAAGAGACGTTCAGCCAGCAGCTCGCGAACCTGGTTCTGCGGTTCGTTCTGACTCGAACGGTGTGCTTGCTGCGATCTTCACGATTCCAGAAGCAACATTCTTTGTTGGTGAAGTTGACCTAGAAATCTCCGACGTGTCTCAGTATGAGAGCATCAAATCGGGCGGCACCTCCTATTCTCGAATTGCATACCGAGCATACAACTTCTCGGTTGGCCAGTCAACCCTAAACGCGTCAACGCGAACGGTCGACTTCGACACTACAACAACCGTGACAACCACACAGAACGTCACAACACGTTTCATTCCGCCACGCGACGACAACGACGACGGCGACCGGGGCGAAGACGGCGGCCGGCGCACCGGCAGCAAAGGCGACCCTATCTCCCAGACCTTCTTTATCAAGAGAGGTATGGCAGAAGGCGCGTCTACCGTTTATGTCAACCAATTGCTTCTCTACTTCCAGACCAAGTCGCCCACAAACGGCGTGACGGTTGAAATGAGAGAGGTCTTGAATGGTTATCCTTCCGCACAGGTTCTACCATTTGGCCGCAAGCACCTGACGCCGGCGCAGATCAATACTTCTGAGGACGGCTCAATCGCAACGACAATTACGTTTGATAATCCTGTCAAGTGTTCTGTTGAAAAAGAATACTGCTTCGTTGTCATTCCTGACGCGAACGATCCGAACTATCTACTTTACATTTCTCGCGTAGGTGGTTTCGATCTTATCTCCGGCGAACCGGTTGTTCAAGACTGGGGCGACGGTGTTCTGTTCGCGTCTACGAACAACCGCGCTTGGCAGTCATATCAGGACGAGGACCTCAAATTCACGGTTCGCCGTCTGGAATTCGTTGACACCGAAGGTACCGCGGACCTGGTTCCAAATGACGTTGAATACTTCACAGTGTCAAACACCGTCAATCGTTTCAGAAAGAACGAAATCGCGTATGCTGTTCGTTCCGTCTCTTACGCTGGTGTCGGTATCAGCGGCCGCACGTTCACTGTTCCGCAAGCGTCTGTTGACTTCAATGTTGGTGATTACGTTCGATTGACACAAGGTGACGACGACTTCATTTCTCGCATCACCGCTATCAACTCAGGCGGAGGACAAACCGTTGTTAGAATGCGCGGTCGTCAACAACTAAATGAAAACAGCGGCGAACAAGTCATCGCTACGCTGGTGACTGCGGGTCGCGTTTCTTACTTCAACAACCGTAAGCCGACCGAGATTCACCTAAGAGAGAGCTCCGCTCGCGCGACGGCGAGATTTGAGACTGGTGATACACTCATTGGATACCGTTCTGGTGCAACCACAACGGTTGACAGCATCGATGATGTTCCTCTGTCTTACGTCCAGCCTTTGATCCTGATCGACAACACGGTTCGAACCACGACAAGTGCGACACTCTACAACGGTAACACCGTTGACCGGCCGTTGCCTCTCGACAAGAACACATATCTTCTTGGTAACACTAGAACGGTGGCGAGTAAGTCAAACATCGTCGCAGGAACGTCCAGTGAAAACTTCAAGATTCGCATCAACATGTCCAACCGTGGATTCCAGACCACGACGCCTGTTCTTGACGCGAAGCTTTCGATCTTGAACGCGTATCAGTATGATATCACGAGCAACGAAGCGACCACCTCCAAGTATATCTCGAAAGAAGTCGTCTTGCAAGAGGATATGGACGCGGTTGGTCTCAAGGTCCTGCTTGCGGCATATAGACCACAGGGCACCATAATTGGCGTGTATGCGCGATTCACTTACGAATCCAACTCTGACACACAGTCCGATTGGGTTCAATTAACGAACGCAAATCCAGAAATGTTCTCTAACCTTTCAAATACAAGAGACTACCGTGAATTTGAATACAATCTGGATGACGAATCGAACGAATTCACTTCTTTCCAATTGAAAATCGTGATGCGTCATATGACAAACCAAGAAAAGTCAGACGCAAATATCACGGCAGTAACCGGCGTGAACCTATTCCCCCACGTCTATGATTATCGTGCAATTGCGTTGACGTAATGACAGAACTGGTAAGAAAAGGTGACGCTCTTGTGAATACAAACAAGAGTGCATACCTTGCTGCAAAGGCGGCAAGAAAGAAACAGAATGAAATCACCCGGTTGGAAGACCGAATAAATAGGCTTGAGAAAATCGTAGCAGAATTGGTGGAACGACTAGATGAGCGTCAATAACATCGACCAAATTGTCAATACAGATACTTTCGGCATCTGGAAAGACAGAACAAACCTGATTATCGAAGCGCTACAAGACGTTGTGAGTCTTGGCGACTCCGATTTGGCGAATGCTAACGGCAATGTCGTAATCAACGGTTACGTCAAAGCGTATGATGGCATCCAAACAGACACGATTGTTCCTGTTTCAGGCGCTGGTGCGACAGTCGCGATTGATGGCGCTCTTTCAACAGATGGCAATATCACTCTGAGCAGTCAGACGACAGGTTCGCTGGTTCGCCATATCTATCAGAACAACGGCACACCTACATGGTATGCCGGCACGAATGCGAACCATTCGGCCTTCTCGATTCAGACTGACACCGGGTCTCATATTTTCACGATCAATGACACAACAGGTCAGATCGAAGGCACAAACCTGGTCATTGAAACCGATCTGATTCCGAACCTTGACGCGTCTAAGGTGACAACAGGTTCGTTCCCGACCGCGCGTATTCCGAACCTTTCTGCATCCAAGATCACGTCTGGCACCTTTGACGTTGCCCGTATTCCAGATTTGAACGCTTCGAAGATTCAGCCGGGCACTTTCACCGGCGACTTCATTATTGGTTCTGGCTCCCTGGCCGTCAACAATGGCAACGATGGTTCGCCTGTTCTGACAATTTCCGACTCATCTGCTACCGGCGCCGCCGGTTCAAAAGTCATGATGGTCGTTCAAGGCGCTGGAACACCTTTGCAGATCATCAACAGCAACGACTCGGGCGACTACGAGTTTATTGCAGGCGACACGGGATTCCGTATCAACGACCTGGTCGTAGGATTTGAAATTCTACACCGAAACTCCAATGATGCTGACTTTGACGATCCTATCAGCAGCGTCGGTCCTGCGGTGAAAGTATATACGACAGGCAACAAGGTTACAACCGAAATTAACACACCGACCAATTTGAACGGAGACGTGACGATTGGCAACGCACACACCATACGAGGTCCGGGCACGGTGCCCGTGGGCGCGGTTCAAGGCTTCATGCGACGAACAGCGCCTGTTGGTTGGCTTGTTCTAAACGGTTCTGCAATCCCTAACGGCACTGACACCGTTCAAGACGTCACTGCCGACTTTTCGGACTTGTATGCTCTCCTAGTCGATATCTACGGTGCGAACGGCGGCAATCCAATCAATTTGCCTGACATGCGCGGTTACTTCCCTCGCGCTTACGACTCTCGCGCAGGCAGTTTGACTGAGGACATTGGTGTTCAACAACAAGACCAGTTTGCAGCACATAGTCACACGGTATCGGGTGTTGCTACAGCGGGCAGCACGGCCTCTATTTCAGTTATCAACGTCAACACGTCTAGACTTGGCACCGTAACAACTTCTACGGTCGGCGGCGACGAAACTCGACCAAAGAACATCGCGTATCTCTACTGCATCAAATACTAATAAATAGGTCAAAGACTTAATCCAAGGCGAGCAATATGTCAACAATCAAATTCAGCGAACTACAGCCGATTACGACGCCGAGTGCAAACGATGTTTTTGCTCTCTCCGATATCAGTGCAGGCGATTCGAGCGTTTCCAAAAGAATTACGTTTGGTGACCTCACAAACGCGATTATCACTCCTGACCTATTCACAACCAATGCGAATGATATCATTGATGCCGTAAATGGCAACACCAGTGTTGAAAATAACCTGAATGCGACCAATCTTTGGTATGATGGCGAATACCGAGCAGGTCCGTATTTCCTTGATTACGGCAACTTCGCGAATACTCCCACAATTCCTGCTGACCTGTCCGATCTAACCAACTCGACGGGATTCCTTCGGTTCGACAATAACCAGGTCTCTTATATTCCGACCGTTGGTGGCCGAGTCAATATCACGACTTCATTCATCGCTGAAGGCAACAATCTATACTTCACGAACGAACGTGTTGAAGCGTTCTTTGACGAAAACTTTGGTGATTACTACACACAATTTAGCACGACCTTCGATGAAGGCAACGTAACCGACAGTTACTTTGACACGGAAGGCACTTTCCGCAACGTTGTCGCTCTACAGTCTGATACCATTCGTATCTCGGACGTTGACAGACTTAACGCATACGCCGCAGGACAGACTTTGCGAATCTACGGCGCAGCTGATGCTGTAACAGGCGTTCAATTGGACGTTACCGCCGCTAATCTATCTCTTTCCGTTGTCAACTTTCCTACGACAGGTAACACGGTCAACTTCAACTATCGCATTGCAGAATTCAACTACGCGACGGGTGAAATTGCACCTGCTAGTCCAATATCAACCGCAGCTATCCGTGTGCCGGAAGAACTGCCGCCTGGCACGACTGTTTACGAAGCATTCAACCAGACACACTTCATTCGCCTGAACCTGACTTCGACCTCCGAAAACCGCGGTATACTTGTCTATCGCAACACACCTATTGATGGCACTACATACAAACTGGTCGCTGTTCTTGGCCCGAAAGATATCAGCTCTGGTCTTTGGATCGATTACTACGATGAAGATTACAACGATTGGACAGGAAAGGCAAGCGACGGCACCTATTCTTCTATCGTTCACTTCCCACTCACCGCTCCGGTATCATCGCGACGTGGATGGGCAGACAGAACCATTTCTTCTGTTACCTCTGGTTCCGGGTTCATCGATATCAAATTGAGCGGCAGCGTTTATGTCAACAGCGACGCTGTATGCACCGTCGCACACAACGACACGTCGAAAATCCAGGCAGCAATCAACCAGAACTCTAATGCCGGCCTGAAGTCCGTCACATTGAACGCCAAGCGTTACGTCGCATCCAACTTGACCATTCCTGACGACTTCGGTCTGACGGGCGTGCCGAACATTACGCGTATTTCAAGATTGCCTTGGGCGACCTCGGGCGCTACGTCCAACTTTGTTCGTTCATCGACCACAAACGGCGCATCTGAAATCAGTTTCGTTGGTATCGACTTTGACGGCAACGCGCTGAACCACTATCTCTACGCCGACGCGGTAAACATTGACGCAAACTACACGATTGACCTAGGTAACGCACCGGTCAACGCGCTGTTTGACAAGGTTCGTATTCTGAACCCGATTGGCGGCGGCATTTACGCGCCGAACCACCAGAACCTAAGAGTGACGAATTGCGTTATCTCGGATTCTGGTTTTTCTGACCGTCTCGCGAACTTGTATTCTCCGCTCTATGTAACGAACGGCACGAACCTTGTTGCTACGAGCAACCGTTTCCAGAACTTCACAAACCACATTGACGCGTCTATCACCAACAAAGGTGTGGTGACCAACAACATTATCGTGAACTGTGGTTCTGGTCTGTTGGTCTACGGTTCATCTTTCGTGTCCGTCGAGGACAACGTTATCATCGGTCCCGCAAACGAGTTTATCTCTACGCCTGACACTCTAAACTCTGAATTTGATTCTGTCAACATCTCCTTGGAGAACGCATATCTTTCTTCTGGTGAGTTTGTCAGCCCGAACTTCAAATATCAAGAAAACGGCCTCGACTTTAACCTGACAGGTAACACCTCTATCGACAGATCACGCGGAGGCTCCGCTGACGCAAGTTTCGCGAACGTCTATTACAGCACGTTCTATATCCAAAGAACACCGACAGGCGTCGAAGAAGTCTATGAGGCCAACACAGGTATTGTCTTGAACGACCGCGCTGGTCTAGACAAGTCTCTTGGAGAATTTGGTTTCACGATTGACGCCAACACGGTCGCTGAGATTGCGAATGCGAATGGTGCATACTCATATAGCACACTGTCTGCTAACAACGCAAACCACGTTGGCATCGTCTATACAGCGAACTTCGAACGCGAAGTCGAAGCCGGCGAAATCACTGCCGCGAATATCATCGATGTTGATGATATTGAATTGATCGTCAACGGCAAACTACAATACATCGCTGTTGGCAGTCAGGTCCGAGTGAGAAATGTTGAAGGTTCGATAAACATTCCTGGTTCTATCGGTACCGTAATTGCTTTGAATACACAGGCCGCAAACGATAGGGTTACTGTTAGATTTACTGGTGTGACACTTTCCGGAACACTTACGTCCGCAGACATAAATATCATTGACAGATTCGTTATGGCAAAAGGAAGGATTCTATAACCCATGTCAAGCATTACGAACATCAATAACAACGCGAGCGTAGTTAACGTTGGACGAACAACGCCGGTCGCTCCTGGTAGAGCGACAGCAGATCGATCCATTCCGGTCGTTCTCGCGTCTGACCAGTCTGCGGTGCCTGTTGAAGAACAGAACAAGATTCAGTCCGAAGTTGCACTTTCGCTTCTGGGTATTCCGCGTTCTGAAGTCGCACTTGGTATCTTCGCAGACGTTAACACCTATGACGTGAACCCATCCGAGTGGTCACTTGAACCAGCAGCATGGGTCACGGGTTGGGGCATTCGTCACTTGCCGAACGAAGCAGGCGCTCTTGTCGAAGCGCCACGAAACGAAAAGACAATACTGACCTCCAAGCGTTTCTTCCGTTATCAGCCAGGTCGTGTTTCTGCGGCAACGTTTGGTGTGAAATCTACCGTCTCGCCTATCGGCGCAGACGACGACACGTCTTATACTTACGACTTCGCACAGAACCCGATCATCCGCAAATATGGCATCTTCGATAACTTCGACGGATACTACTGGGAAACCCGCCAGACCGGTCAAGGTGACAACTTTGCTGTTGTTCGTCGCACACAGTCTTTGCTCAAGACGCCTGTTACGCCTATGGGTCAGCAGGGCGACACAGTTAGAGGCATTAGCCCTTCCTCACAACTTCTAGTCACGCAGAATGACGACTATCGTATTGTCGGCAAGGCACCAAACGGTGACGTTGCGACCTCCCCCGATCTGTATCCAAGAGCGCGTCAAATCCTTCTTGAAAACAAGTTTGAAATTGTTGAAGCCGCTTCCGCGAACGTTACCACATCTTCTCCTTCTTTCTATGAGAACCTTGCGGTTGAGATTTTTGGTCCTACGCCTACCTTTGCCCAGATCGAAGGCGTTGAAACAAAGTGTAAGCGTGACGCCGATCTATGGCTCGACTTCATTCTCCAAGATATGGAATGGGGCGGCGACGGCCACGTTACGATCAACCTGACGAACTTCCAGAACGCTATTCTGCCTAACACAGATACCTACGAAAAGGTATTCTATCAGGCGCTTAGATCGGAAATCGTCGGATTGTCCCTTGACGACGACAATCGCGCGGGAGTTTTGCTGGATATCGTGATTGCGGCTTCTGACTCCGCAAACACCTCCTATAGCTTCACACCTACGGCAGGCATGATTGACGGTATCGATTACGGCACGAAGCCGCGACTCGAAACTGTCTTTGACACCAAGAAATACTACTGGGCTTACATCGTCTCGCAATTCACCGTCACTGGCGGAGCAATCACTTACAACGTTCCTTTGGGTTTCACCGTAGATGAACTGAGACAGAAGTGCCAAAGAGACGTTGTTTACGTTCTTGAAGGATACAAAAACGACATTCTAGGCGGCGGCAACGCTGAAACGAAATACAACATGTCCATGTATTTCAGAGGCACCGGCCTGTCCATCTTCTCGCAACTTAGCAACGTTGACGAGCCGACGCGACACGCGCACCTACAATCTCTTGTCGCAGCAGACCTATCTGGTGTTGACGCGCCTGCTGGCCTGATTGCGAACCCATTCGGCCGCTTTACGACAGGCGATGGTTTTGGTTTCGCATCTACGACTTCAGAATATCAGCACTTCATCGATCTGTCAACAGCTGTTATCGAAAACTTCTCAGACGAAAACACTGAGGCCATGATTGTCGGTGACCGCGGCTTTGCGGGTAACCTACTTGTCTATCGCGACGGCCTGCCTATGACACACGCTGCTGTGTTCGATTCTAGCCTACTGAAAGACGCGGTTGATATTCCTGTCAAACTACGCGCCGCAGGAAACGAAATCACACTGTCAACCGGTTCTGTTGTCCGTAAGCAATATGTGAGATACACAGGTACCGCGACATACGGCGGCCTTGTTCCTGGCACGATTTATCAGGTCGATAAAGTCATTGGTCAAAAAGGCAACACCTTCACACTCACACACGTCTACACAGGCAACGGTGACGATGTTGGTGATCCCGTGACATTCTCTGACGCAAACATTTCAAACGGCAATCACTACACGGAAGTAAAATCAGGAGACGTTGTTCTTGCTGACGATACCGTGTTCTTCCAGACAGTTGTGCCTTTCATCTTTCCAAAGGCATACGAACCTGCGACCTACCGAGGTGCTGCTGGCGTTCCTTTCGTTTCCGACAACACGCTTAACTCTGATGGTTCCGAAGATCAAAGATTGCCCCGCGGCATGATGTTCCCATATCGTTACTCATACGATAGAAACCTGGAAGAAATCGAAACGCGTGCTGACGGCGACAAAGCTATGTGGGTCGGTTATATCAACACAACTCTATCCGATACAAACGACATTCGCACACAAATTGACAACGTTAACTTCCAACTCGAATGGGTAAACTGGGTTCGCAACAATGTCAAACCAGAATTCTGGGGCGTTTACGAATATCGTGTTCCTCGCAGCCGTTTCTCCCATGATACTCTGGACGGTGTGTCCGAAGAAGCCCTGTTGCAGCGCGTCTACAGCGACCGCGCGGCGAAAGAGGACGGTTCCGTTGCTCTGCCTGGCGAACTCTACCGAGAAAGCGGCGACCAGATTTATCTGGAGAGTGTTTACAACTTCGACTTCACCAAGGTGGCCATGTTGAAGATCGAATTTTCCTGGTACGGCGCTGTGGGTGCGTTGTTCCTTGCGTATGTGCCGGTCGAAAACGGCGAAGCACGCTGGGTTCGCGTCCACCACCTACGCGCGTCCAACCAGCTGAAAATCTCGTCTCTTGGTAACGCTACATTGCCTATCACATATAACGTGTTTGGCGGCGGCGACGAAATCTCCCTTGGCGACGGCCTGTCTGGCATCCAACAAGGTTACGAAAGCGAGTCTCACAACATCGTCAAATACGGTGCGTCCTACTACATCGATGGTGGTGACCGTGGTACCGTGCGTCTCTACTCACACAACAACGACGATCCTGTGAGTGCAATCGGTAAGCAATGGACCGCAACGTCTAACACGACGACCTGGAATAACACCGACCTATCTCTACGCGTTGACGTTGGTCTGACCGGCGCGAACAACTCGGTCGATCCTGTGTTCTTTATGGGCGCAAAGATCAACACTGGCAACCGTGTTGACAATAACATCCGCGTGGTCTGGGCTGATGCGACACGAATCTATCTGTCCGCTCGACCTGCAAACTGGACGGCATCGCCGGCCACGGGTTCGATCACTCTGATTCCTGACCGCGCGGCTTCTGTCTTTGGTCTTGAAACAAAGCGAAACATCGTCAGCCAAATCTCGGGCAACTCGGTTCGTAACCGTGTTCAGGTCTATCCGACGAAACTCTCCACTTCGAACCTCGGCAACAATCCTCTGCGCCTGCGCATGAAGAAAACGCCTATCTTCCAGACAAGCGTTGTGCCTTCTGGTACCTTCGCGCTTTCTGTTGTGTATGAGGTGACATCTGCGAACCTACCTCTTTCTGTGAACGAAAGCGGCACATACCTACAGAACGGCGAAAGCGTCTACGGTTGGATGAAAGCGCGTCTGAATACGGCCGACTCTGGACCTATCATCAGCGTCTTTGGTCGTCTCTACAAAGCGGCGAACCAATACTACTTCGAACTTGGCGAGACATACGCGGGTATTGTGTTCCTTATGAACGATAGTTTCTTGCTTGACAAGAGATTTGACGCTGAAGGCACAGAACTATCCGGAGTTTCGAAGTCGACCTCCGAGAAAGAAGGTCTGAGCTCGATCCTTATCGCAGATGAAACCCAAGTGCCAATCCCGGGCACGGGCATAAATATTGCGACACTGTATCTACAGGAAGGCACAGAGCAGTTTGACCTACTGTCTTACTTCGATTACAACAAAGAATACCTGTCATTCCCATTGACAAACCGGGCGGACACACTATACTTTGTTGTGGACTCTGATACTTCATCTGCTACGAGTGACCTAGTAAGTTTGGGTGTAACATGGGAAGAGCAGTAAATGCCAAAGCAAATCAAGATTGGATTCGACAAGGTACCTTCACCGGTCACCACCCAGTTTCCACAACTGGTTGACATTGAAGGCAACCTACTCTATGACGAGGCCGGCAACCCACTTCTAACAGAAGAACAAGGTTCACTAACGACCTTTGCGAGAGCTGAAAACTCTACGTCTGTCCATCTGAATAACGACAAACAAAACGTTGCGGAAATTGTTCCGGTTACCGAGGTGTTTCCGGAACAATCTGCTGTGTCTACAAACCTTCTGGGTTACAACCGCGCTGAAACACAACTCAGCCTGTTCTCTGACGTTTCGACATACGGTTACGATGTAAAGAACTGGAACTATTACCGTTTTGTTGCAAACCTTGTTTTTCCGATAGAATGGTATGAAAAAGAAAACCCTGTTTACGGACGAAGAACCAATCCTGACTTTTTCGAAGAAACAAATGAGCAGGCTCTTTACCTGAAGTCTTACCCTACGCAATACACATATCCTTTCGGTCCTACTTGGTATCGTGAAGGAACAAAAAGCCGTTACAATAATGGCTTCTTTATTCAGTATTTGAACTTCATTGCGATGGGCAAGTTTCTATACAGTCTGTTTATCGATGTTGATCCTGTTTTTGCAAACAAGAACCTCATTTCAGACCGTATTAGACTCATCGAAAACATCAATGTTGATCCGGACGGAGAATTGACTATTGGATTCAGTCGAGGATCAACTACAGATTTGTATGGTCTTGGTATCAGCGACGGCCAAGAAAACGAGAACATTGACGTTGATTACGGCGGCGACCTACAAGCAGCGTTTGATGAAATCGAACGTTTCACATATTTCTGGCAGCAGATCGTAGATAATGTCGCAGTTTTTCCTAGAAGAATCGGCAATGGTATTCCAGACTTCACCGAGGATCCGATTTACACCCAAATACAATCATTTGCGAGAACCAACACAAGACCCGGTTACCGTGACGATACCGAAAGTCTCGTGATTCTTGAAAGCAAGAACACATTCCGTTACCAACCGGGTCGTGTTTCCGGTTTCACGTTCGGCACACGAATGAAAACTGACCAGTCCTCGCTGAACAACTTCATCGAATGGGGTGCCGCAAACGACACAGACCAGTATGTGTTCCAGCTTCGCGGTTCACAATTCAACATCATTCGACGCAGCGTCATTCCTCTGCCGCAGACGTTGATTGAAAGAATGGGCCTACCACCCGAAGCGGTCAATGACGAATACTATCCGGTCGGACTTGAAACGTCCGAACCGATGCAAGAGGTCGTTATCTCGCGTGACTTTTGGAACGGCGACCGTCTAAACGGTTCTGGTCCTTCTGGTTACACGTTGCAGTTTGAAAACGTGACGATGTATAAGATCGAATTCTCCTGGTACGGCGCTATCGGGGCGAAATTCTATGCCTATGTGCCAGCGCAGAATGGTGAAGCGCGATGGGTGCTCATGCACACTCTGGTGATCGAAAACGGTATGAGCGAGCCAATCCTAAAGAACCCAGACTTCAAATTCCGTTATCTGCTCTACTCCGACAGAACGTCGGGTGTGACTGAACCTTTCTTCATCTACAAGTATGGTTCCTCATACTACATCGATGGCGGCGACGAAGGCACGATCCGACTTTCGACGGTTACGAGCGACACGAAACCTTTCACGACAAGAACGCCTATCATCGGCGTCTTGCCGAAACAGAACATTCTGAGCTCATATCAAGGTACCGAGGTCGTAAACAACAAGAAACTTTACCCAACCACCATTTCCGTCAACTCGGACCAACCTGTCCGTATTGACGTTGAAGAAGTGCAGGGTTCGGCCGATGGTTTCCACTACCACTATTCACCCGGTCTCACGAAAGATCGAATCGGTGAAGAGGTCGATATCCGCTTCAACTCGACTGGTTCTATCATAACCTATGCGAATAGTCAACCACTTGATGCTTCTTTCCGTTCCGCCAAGGTCATTGCAGATGGGATTTACAACGTGTATGTTGGCGACGACGGCGCGGTTGAAAGAAAGTCTACCGACGGCCTATTCGACTATGTGTTCGCAGAACGTTCAATTGGTATCAGAACCGCAAAAACCGATGGAACAACTCTTGAACCAAGACAAGGTGCCGCGATCACAGCGCGTATGTCGAAACGCGAGTTTGCGGCTTCAACCGTTCCGATCAACTCTGAGAAATTCAAGATTCACTTCTTGAACCCAGAACAAAGAGACGGTGAATATGGCACCAGACATTTTGCGGACTTCTTGGTTGGTATTTCCGATAAAGAACCATTCATCGACATTGACGACAGACTGAGATTTGGTGACGATAACCCAGAAGAATTCGAGGAAAACGGAAGCCTTGAGGACCGTTTGTATGTCGAATGGTCACACTTCGAAGAACGTAACGATAGTTTCGGCCGCGAAGATAGCGAATGGGACCCGCCTTATGGTGTCCGTATGGAAATCGACGCGCGCCTTGTTCCCTCAGATGAACCACTCGGTGTTGACAGAGGGCGTGTTTCAGCGGTTGAAGGCGAAGTTGAGACTTTGAACATCGCTGTCTCTAGTGTGACGCCTGGCGAAGGCGAATTCACAGGCCTATTCAAGATTTTGTTCGCGCCGGCAGCGAGTGTTCCTACGGGACTAATCGAAGCGTCTCTCGGTACCGGCGAAATCGGAGTGAACGGTTCATCTGTCACTCCAGAACCCGTGTTCTTCGCAGGACCTACAGGCCCAGGTGACACCCGAGACTTCTTTGGCATCGAACCTGGCTCGGACCCGCAACAGTATTTTGTCTATGTCACCGCCAATCCAGGAACACCAAGCGAGATTCAGTTGCGTTCTGTGACGCTTCGTTCTGCATGGATTCTAGAATCTATCGACAAAGATGGCAACGAAAGATTCCCAAGACAGAAGTGGTTCTACACCAAGGCGTTCGCTTTCAACGTTCTGCCTTTGTATCTTGTGGTCGGTCTACGCGACGGCGCCCGAGTGAACAACATCGTTGTTGAAGAACAGTATCCAGACGGAACTCTGACGCATACACCACAGTGGATGATTGCGCCTAACACCGGTATCTCGGTCGTGTCTGACGCTTCAGCAACCGAAGCACTGACGCCTTCAAACTTCTTGGCTGACACTCGACTTCAAGGTTCCTTGTTTGACACACAGACAACGCAACCGATGCGACCAGGCGAGGTGATCTATTCGTTCTATGTCGGCGCAAACAAACCAGAAAGAATCGATCTGTCTAACGTGTTTAACTTCGATAGAAGAAATCTGTCAACAGGCCTATATAATAACAAAGCCATTTTCTTCACCGCGAATCAATTGACAAGCGGCGGAAACGTTGAAATGACATTGACGGTAAAGGAACAGTAACGTGAGCACGATTTACGTTGGACTGAATACAAGACGACTCTTTGCGGATATTGCCAGCCCGGCCCAGAGCCTTGACGCACTCGGGCTGAATATCGAGGGCGTTCGACTGTTGAATGGCGAAGGTTCAGAAAGCGGCAATGCGTTGATCGATATTCCTCTTGACGCGGAAGAGATTCGAACTCTTTCCGGTCTGGACGTTGATTCTTCAAAAGAGCTTTATTCGTTGACCCGCGCGGTGTCAAGATTGAACGAGGACGCGACCGAAATCTCGGATATCAACAACTCGCTCCAATTCAACATTCGCATCAACGATCAAGTCCGCGCGGGTGCGATCAAATACAAGTTTCTCGACTTTTCCGATAGCAGTATTAGGTCAGGCGATATCTCCACGTCTCGCGTTTCTTCATGGTCGGGCGACCTAAACAACATTTTCTATGGCGGCGAGGTCGAAGTCATTCCTAACGGAAACAACTCAAATATCGACCTCGAAGCCTTGAACCTGGATCATGCGCCGCAGCCTTTGAAGTTTCCGAACGAACCAGACACACCAGAAATTCCGACGCACCTTATCACCATTCGTATCGATGGTGTTGACCGTCAGTTTTACGCGATGAAAGGTATTCCTCTTACATGGAGAGGTTTCTTCCAGAACGCGAACAGATCGAACCCAGATATCAACTTCAACGATATCACAGGCCCTTCTGGCAGCGGCGGCTCAGGTCTGTATTACAATGCGACTCCGATTGGTAGTGCCGAGGCACGTTGGATCATTCGCAACACGGATGACGACCGCGAATTCGTTTCCACAGCAGGCACCGAATCGTTCTTCTTTACCGACGTGGCGACGAAAGAACGCGATATCGAACTGTATTACAATCCAGATGGTATTGTCAAGCTTGGTCTGTCTGGACTGAATATCTCGGACATTCCGAGAACCGTGTTGAACAACCTTGAATACTACAACCTAGCTCTCAACGATTTGTCCGAGACGCCGAACTTTGCTGTCTACACACCTAATCTAGTCAGTTTGCGTCTGCTTGGCAACAACCTTTCTCGCGCAAGAGACGAAAACGGCGCACAGATTCCAGGCAACACACAGTTGAACGATAACCTACCTTCTAGCCTGAAATACTTGGATATCACAGGTTGCTTCGAAGATGATGTTCCGATCAACATTGCGAATACATGCCCAGAGTTGCGTTGGTTCAATATGGGTTCATACTATCTGACGTATTCACAAAGACGAATGACTTATGGTGGTGCAACAGCGGTCTCACCTGCCGTTGCGAATACAATTCAAGAATATTCAATTCGAAATCAGCCACATACGAGACTTTCGCAAACAATCGTGAATGCGCCTGATTTGAGAATTCTTGATATCACAAGCAACAATATCTCAGGCGCTGAGAATCCGGCAGCACCGGCAAATACGGACCCGGTGCCTATACAATTTAATCCTTTGGCGTTGCCGCCTCTGGAAACATTCTTGTCCAATAACAACTCGCACAACCTAATATCTGTTGCGGGTATTAGCACCATTCGCACATATCGTCACCAAAATTCACGAGGAATGTTGGAAGTAGATGGTGTTACAAACGATGTAAACGGCGCCTTTGATGGTTCGAACGACTCACTTGAAGAAATCAACCTGAATGCGTCAGATGTGACCGGCGATATCGACACCGCTTTTGCAGGACTCGCTTCACTCGAAACCCTGGAGATTCGATTTACGCGTATGTCGGGTAAACTGGTTGACGGCAGTTTCACGGGAACGAACAACCTTAGGTTCTTGCGTATCGCTGGTTCGTTGTATAACGATCCTGACTTCTTTAGTGTGTCAACAGGCACAGGTGCTTGTTTCTCAGGACTCACACAATTGCGTGACGTTTTTGTTTACGGTAACAGAAACATCGGTGGTTTACTACCGTCTTTTTCAACGAATTTCAACCTGGGACGACTCTACATCGCCAACACCACATTGACAGGCAACGTTCCTCTTTTCGCTGAAAACTCTAACTTGCTCTTCTTGTATTTGATGAACTCGGAGTTTACGGGCGGCGTGCCTTCATTCTCAGGTTCTAACTGGCGTGTCATTGCTTTGAACTCTAACAACCTCAGTGGCGATTTTTCAACGACGGTTCTTGATTGTGCGAACCTAAACACCTTGCGTGTCGAATACAACAATCTGTCCGGTTCTTTGCCTTCGTTCTCACTGTGCAGACGACTTGTCAATCTTCGTTGCCAAGGCAACAACATCAGTGGTTACACCTCGGGAGCATTGACACAGAACACCAGCCTGAGAAACTTCGATCTAAGCAATAACGAGTTGTCGGGTTCTGCTGCGGGCTCGATTTTCACCGATCTACTCGAAAATTATAACGCAAGACCGAGAACAGGCGTAACCATCAACTTGGCCGGGAACAACTTTGCCGAGAACTCAACCGATCTGAGCGCAGAGACATTGACTACAATCGCAACACTACGTTCCCTTGGTTGGACGATCATCATCTAAGAGGTATTCATGTCTGAACGGGGATTTGTTATCACTGAAAACTTGCGTGAAAGTGATAACGCGACAAAAGACCAGCGAATTCTAAACAACCTGGGTGGCGAAGGCACCGCAGGCAACTTCGAACTGTTTTCCGGCAACCTGAGAAACGTCAGCACGATTCCTTCAGGATCATACACCTATTCCGGAGGTTTTTACAATACGGACACCGACGACGGTTACGTTGCCTTTTCGAATCGAACGACCGTGAATCTGGTAAGAGACGGTGCCGTGGTTGCTACAGGTACCGTAACACTTTCTGACGGCATTAGCAAGTTTCAAATTCTGAATGACGACCAAAATCCTATTGCTCCGGGGTCGCCTAACGCCGATCTTGTTCGCTCTGACGCTGTGACGACAGAAAACATCATCAACCTGAGGCCGATTAGACTTGAAACGATTGCTGACTCGGGCGCTGAGAACGGAAACTTTCTCGCAACTGAAGGCCAATCGGAACAAGATATTCTCAATACCAGAACAATCGCACAGAGTTACGATATCATCGACTCGGCGTTGTCTATCTACTATTTCAAAAAGTCTAGGTTGCCTTTGTCTTACGAGGACAACATCTTCACACAAAACGTGTTCACAGACGGTTACATTCGTATCGTCAACGACGACAACGTGCCGAGAGGCCCTACCTCACCTGGATTGTTCATCGTTCAAGACGGCATCGCGGAACGCGCTTTCGAAGGAGAGGACAATCCTTGGTCGGAAGTCGGTTCAACACTGGTTACCTCCGCAAACGCGGCCGTGAACACACTCACGGCGACCAATCCTGTTCTTACATCGATTGTGACGGTTGCAGAAGCGAACAACGTAACAAGAGCGAGCCACAAGATTCCTGTTGAAATCTTGGACGCAAGCGGCAATCCCGAAATCTACTATCTTCTGCTTACTACTTGATAAGGAACTTGAATGTTCCGTTCGGTGTGCCTAGAGGCAACACGCGAGAATAGGTGGTGTCAGAACCCGTTGTCGCAACAATATCGTTGACTTGATCCGTAATCGTAAGTTTCAAACTCTGGAAGGTCAATTCGTTGACCTCCAGATTTGGGTGTGTATTACTGGTTCGAAGTCCGGCCGGCGTGCTGATAAACGGCGGAGCTGTGTTCAATGGCAGAACACAGAAAGACTTGTCATTAGCGCCGGGATCACCTGCTGCTTGATCTACCAGGATCAAGGTAGAGTTTTGCGGAATGGTGCCTGTCAAAGCATCGGAAATTCCAATCGCAGTTGAATTGACAGAAGTGACGGTCGTGCTGACTGGCACAACGTTACTATACTGCACAAAGTCTCCCGTGGCAATACCGTCTGTGTTGACGAGGAAAATCGTGTTCGCGCCTGCGGTTGCCTGTGTGGCGACTTCTGCACCATACACACCTATACATTCTGCTTCGCCTGAGAGGTCTTGTAGACCAGTGTGTGAGTAAACACCCACAATCGAACGCGTTGCGAAGGCAAGAGACTCGGCACCTTGGAAATCCGTCACCGTGATATTGACCGTGTTTGCAGACGTATTAGCAACCGCCGACGCGATACGCAGCATGTTGGTATTGATCTGAGAAAAGTCGGTCGTGTCTGAACCGAACTCGACAGCGCCAGCAAGGTTGTCAACCTTGACTTCGGTGACTTCGTGTGGTGAACCTTCAAGAGGCACAAGTGTCGAACCGTCAGTCGTCATGTAGAGGCCGACCAGACCGAGGTTCTTGAACGCGATACCTTCAATAGTGGTGTTCGCGTCTAGAATGCCGAAAACGTCTCGGTCAATGAATGCCTGACTGTTGCCTAGTTTTTCGATGATCTGGGTCGAATAGAACGTGTTCGCGTATTCAAAGACGATCCAATCACCTACGTTAAAGGTTGAGAAATTTGGAAATGTCGTAGGAACGACTTCCAGAAGGCCACGGCCTATCGAATTGAATTCAATAACACCGACAGCTGCGGTCGTGCGAAGATTGTCCTCTAATTGCAGGTTCGGTTCATAATCGATGATAATCGACTTGTCGGTTTCAATAGGAGAGTCCGAACGAGGATTCAACTCACCCACTCGGTTATTCAAGAAATAACGATACGAGAATTCGACCGGATTATTATTCGCCGGTGTCCTGTAGAAAATAGAATACGGCAAAATTCTACCAGTCGAACCTGTGCCTGTGCTATCGAAAGAAATTTCTTTCGACGTGTAGAAATTCACGCCAATGTCCGGGTATTCCGAAGGATCGGGCCACCAAACCGCGAAACGTGTTTTCACTCTATCGAATTTAGACGCGCGGAAAGTAGAGTAATATTCTGTCTGAAAGTTTTCGCCAAGAGAGAAGTCGTAAAACAACACAAGAGGGTCGCCGTTGGCGTAATCACCCGAAATGTCCTGTGTTGTGACGATGAATTGTGAATCCGTATTCATATCAGAGACACGAATATCCAATTGGGTATTCGATGTAATGAAGTCTCCAATCAGAGCATAACGAATATCTTCGCCCAAGTAAATGGTCGATTGATTGCCGTCGCCGGTAATGGATTCGATAGTGACCGTCCGAGTCGGCGCATAAAAGGATGCGATTGTCCGCCAATTACCATCATCGAAAAGGTCTTGTTCGATATGGAAGAAACCAGAACCAGAAGCGCGGAAATTATTGAAAGTGGAGGCATAACCTTCCCATACAATACCCCCAAATGAGTCCTGAAATTCGGAGTAAATCTTGTCGTTTAGAACGAATACACCGTTTTCCCAAAAATCAAGAGGACCAAATACACCGGCATCACCCGTATTCGCGGTGAAAATGTCGTCAATAGTCAGTTGACCGTTGGCGCCAAGTGTGGTAATGGTGTTTGCGTCTGCGATGAAATTTGACGGAAAGAAATAGGCGTCCGGTCCTGGTCCACCAGATGCAGCAGGCGGATTCTCGGTCACGACCTTGAAGTTTTCGATGTTGTCTCGAATGGTGACAAGAGGCGTCAACAGCTCTTGAACAGAACTGTTAGCAGGCGTATATGTTCTGTTGGTGTTTCGCAATTCTGCGAAGTCGTCGGTCGTGATATCCGTTGCGCTGAGACCGTTGATAACTCGAATGTCGGCAGGAATGAAACCGGTGTTTGCGTCAAGCGCGATACCGTCAAGTAGGTTACCGAGAGCCACGTCTTTGTTGGCAAGGTCACTCAGGTTGCGGTCACGTCTCAATCCGAATTTCTGGAACTTTGAAGCCATAGTCTGTCCTGTTGGTGTAATCTTCGTTGCCTGTATTTATAAATAGAAGCAGGCACAGATGGGGAAGAAACAATGGCAATCAAGGCGAATCTAGTAATCGATCAAGGAACAGACTTCAGCGCAAAAATCGACCTGGTTGACGGCGAAGATCAACCATATGATCTGACAGGGTTTACAGCGGCCGCCCAGATGCGCAAAAACTACGCTTCGGAGACGGCCTACGACTTCACCGTAACAGACAACGACGCACAAGGTCAACTCTTTCTCACAATGAACAGCGCCACGACTTCACAATTGGAGCCGGGACGTTACCTCTATGACGTTGAAATCACGTCAGCAGGCGGTGCGATCACGCGAGTCGTTGAAGGCATCGTAACTGTAACACCAGGAATTACGAGAAGCTAAGACATGACGAACATTCGAGCTAAAGTAACACCTACAAGTGGAACGGCACTCAAAGCAAAAGTCACACCCAGCAATGAATTTCTAGTCAACAACTATTCGGTGAACGCTAGTAACATCAAACTGGGTGATATCTTCGACGTTGACATTAGCAACGTCTCCGATGGTGCTGTCATTCTATACAACGGCAGCCGTGAGGTTTGGGAGGCGACGCCGCTTATGAATAATCAGAATACAATCATTAACGGAGGCAACTTCTAATGTCGATCCTCAAAATCAAAAGATCGGGCACGACAGGCGCGCCGCCAGCACTCGCGCAGGCGGAACTTGCCTACTCATATCTTGCTGGCACACTTTCAAATGGTGGGGATCGTCTCTACATCGGTACCGGCACCGAAACGAACGGCGCGGCCGCTAACATCGAAGTGATCGGTGGTAAGTATTTCACCGAGAAACTTGACCACACGCCTGGTATCCTGACTGCTAACTCTGCAATTATCACAGACGCCGACAACAAGATCAACCAGCTTTTGGTTGATAACCTGTCTTTGGATGGTAACAGTATAACATCGACCAACTTGAATGGCAACATCGTTCTTGATCCAAATGGTTCGGGTGTCATTCAACTAAACGGTCCTGTTGAATTCTCCGAGACCGTTACCTTTGCAGCGAACGCATCGTTCGAAACCCTTGACGCGAACACGTTGTCCGCAGATACCGGCACGATTGGTAGTTTGGCGGTCTCTGACCTGACAAACAGCCGCGTTGTTTTTGCGGGCGCTTCTGGCGAACTTCAAGACTCCGCAAACCTGGCGTTTAACGGCTCTGTTCTAACAGTAACAGGCACCACAAACACAACGAACTTGGTTGCAGGATCAGCCCGCGTTTCCGATCTGACACAGAACCGAATTGTTGTGGTGGGCGCATCCGGCGAGTTGCAGGACTTTGCAGGCCTGACATATACGACAGCGCAATTTACGGTAAGCACAAACACCCAGATCACCGGCACAACGACAGTGACGGGAGAAATGGACGTTGATAATCTGAACTTCAACGGTTCTACAATCTCCACAACGTCTCTTAACTCTAACTTGGTGTTGTCTACGAACGGCCTCGGCAACATCGTTGTTAACAATTCGCGTATCACGGGTGTTGCTAACCCAACAGGCAACACCGATGTTGTGACACTTGGTTATCTACAGAACACTTACACCTCGGTTCTGACATTTACAGGCGACTCCGGTTCTGACACCATCGACCTGAGAACACAGACGCTTGATATCTCGGGCAACACCGGTATCACCACGACAGTCACCAACAACCAGATTGATATTGATCTGGACAACACCACAGTTGTTCCTGGTACCTACGGTTCGACCACGGCGATTCCTACGTTTACGGTCGACCAACAGGGCCGTTTGACCGCGGCGTCTGAAGTCCAAGTCGCAACCGTTCTGAATATCACAGGCGACACAGGTTCCGATGTTGTAAACCTACTTACCGAGACACTTGACTTCCAAGGCGGAACCGGCGTCACGACAACGGTCTCAAACAACCAGGTCACGATTGCGATTGGACAAGACGTTTCAACATCCGCTAACGTGACGTTCCAAGACGTTGAAGTGTCCGGCAATCTTTCAGTCGATGGCGACCTACTTGTTTCGGGTAACACCGCGACAATCAATGTGAACACAATCGCGGTTGAAGATCCTCTTATCTATCTGGCGACACAAAACCTAGCAGACACCGTAGATATCGGTGTTGCAGGTCTATATGACGGCAACACAACGCCAAAATATACCGGTATCTTCCGTGACGCCACAAACTCTGAGTGGTATATCTTCGACTCTTATCAGCCGGCAGACGTGAATTCAAATGTCATTGATAGAAATAATCCTTCGTTTTCGCTTTCTACTTTGAACGCTGATATCTATCGCTTCTCACAGATTGCACTGTCTCTAACAGGGGACGTTGTTGGTGCCGTGAATATCTCAAACCTCGGTGCAGGCAACATAAGTATCTCGACTGCGATTCAACCGAATTCGGTCGCGCTCGGCACAGACACCACAGGCAACTATGTCCAGTCGGTTTCTGTCACATCGGGAACTGGTCTGTCTCTGGCCGGTTCTGGCGAAGGCGCTGTTGTGACGATTGCAGGTGTGAACGCTACGACCACAGGTACAAAAGGTGTTGCAACATATGATGCAACCAACTTTGATGTAACTGCCGGTCTTGTCAGTATTGACACTGTAGACGGTGGCGCCTACTAAATGATTCGCGGGGCTCCATAGCCTCCTTCCTATCTCACCGGGCTACATAGCCGATTATAACAGAGGTGATAACATATGTCAACCATTAAATTGAAAAGAAGTGTGGTTCCTGGCAAGGTTCCGACGACCGCAGTCCTGGAACTAGGCGAAGTCGCGATCAACACCTATGACGGCGACATGTTCATCAAGAAAGACGATGGCACACAGTCCATCGTCAAAGTCAATGTGGACTCGACCACCGACGTTCCAGAAGGAACGAACCTGTATTTCACAAACGAACGCGTTGACGACAGAGTTAACAATCTTCTGGTCGAAGGTGAAGGTATCACACTCACATACAATGACACGGCGAACACTTTGACCATCGCTGTGAACCCTACTGGTTTGCCTGCTAACGTTTCATCTTCATCTATTGGCGAACTTCAAGACGTTACGCTGTCACTGCCTACCAATGGACAAGTCCTTGTCTGGAGAAACAACTCAGAATTCGTCAACGAAACTCTGACGACCACGGACGTATCGGAGGGTACCAACCTCTATTACACCGTGGCAAGAGCAAACACCGCGATTGACGCGCGGGTAACCAAGTCGTTTGTGGACGGTCTGAATATCAACGCTGATCTACTTGACGGCCAACAAGGCACTTACTATCTCGACTGGACCAACACGACAAACAAGCCCGACCCAAGAATCACGATAACACTCTCAGGTGACGTGACAGGTTCAGGCAATACGACGCTGACCGACCTTGCAAACGGTTCTATCTCTATCACAACCACCGTCGCAGACGACAGCCATAACCACGTCATTTCGAACATCGGTGGTCTGCAAACCGCACTTGACAACAAGGTTGACGAAACCGTAAACGTTATCGCGGGCGCTGGTCTGACAGGCGGCGGCGCTTTGACTGCTAACGTGACTATCTCGCACGCCGACACATCCGCACAAGCGTCTGTCAACAACTCTAACGGCACCGTGATCCAAGATATCACACTCGACACTTACGGCCATATTACCGCTATTGGTTCTGTGAACCTTGATTCGCGTTACTACACCGAATCCGAAGCAGATTCTCGATTCGTGAATGTGACTGGCGATACTATGACCGGTAACTTGGTCGTAGGCGGCACACTACAAAGCGACACTTTGAGATACACGCGATCTTTCAATCTGGGCGGTAACACCGACTTGAACGCTTTGGCTGAGTCCGGTTTCTTCGATGCGAGTGATGCACAGCAGGCGCCTACTACAGGATGGTATTACTACACACAACAGCGACACACATACGATAACGGTTATCGCGTTCAAACGGCGACACAATTTTCCACCAATCCTTCGTTGTATGTTCGAACCCAACAGGCAAACACCTGGAACTCTTGGTATCAAATCTGGACAAGTGGCACTGACGGTGCGGGCTCTGGTCTGGATGCCGATCTTCTAGACGGCGTTCAAGGATCAAACTACGCAAGAACTGATATTGCGGAGTCGTTTGCGAACAACGTTACAATTTCAAACAACCTGACGGTCGGCGGCGACCTTACGATCAGCGGCACCACAACGTCTGTTAACACCGACCAACTTCGCGTTGAGGACTCTATCATCACCCTCGCAACGGGTCAAGCGACTCCGTTAAACGATATCGGTATGTTGTTCCAGAGATATGCGTCCGCGAACAGCACGAACTTCAATCTCGCGATGATTTGGGATGAAAGTCTGGACGAATTTGTTATCGGCCAGACCTCTTCCGATGGACAAGGCACGACGATTGCATTTAGTGAGGAATACGCGCGTATCGGCAATGGCACCATCATCACCGAAAAAATTATAGGCGCTAACGCTCCGACCAACTCTTTCATCGATTTGGATGACGACGACAGTGGCGTAAACCATGTCACACTCGCGGCTATCTCTGGATTGAATTTGTTGTTCGACACAAACGACAACGATGCAGAGTTTTTCAGAATAGGATCGGGAGCTGCAACATTGGGTTCGGCTACAACGCACTTTGTTGTAGACAATTTTGGCAACGTTGGTATCAACAAAGACACGCCTGAAGCGAGATTGGATGTTTTCGGAAACACAAATCTCGACGGCAGAGTTGATATTTCAGGTCGTCAACAAATTATCGGCCCATCTGTCCAAAGAATTGTCTATGAAGAACATTTTCCTAATGGCGACGATGGTGTTGGAGCTAACAGCTCACTGACAGCTACAGGTGACCTGGGCGAATACACTTTCGACACACATAACGGTTCTGGAAATTTCCAGGTCGATACGGTAGCTACTACGAATGACTGGGCAACGCCTAACGCAATTCGATTGAGTCTAAATGCCCGCATGACAAGTCCACAAATTGATTTGCGTGATTACCGCATTTTCGATTCTGGATCATCTTCCGACGATGGTAATCCACACAATCAAACCCGACTTCAAATGACATGGTCGTATCGCGCGTATTCGAACGATTCGATTGGTGAAAACTGCGTTCTTGAAGTCTGGAACGGTTCGTCTTGGATTGAAGTTTGGCGTGCCTTTGGTGATACTGATGGCTCAACATTCGCAAACGCTGATGTTTGGCGAACAGCTTCTGTTGATATTACACCATATATCAATGGTTCTAATCTTTTCCAATACCGCTTCTTTACGACTTTTGGAGCCGGCGTTGCTGACTTCTTTATAATCTCGGATGTGTTCTTCCACGAATCACATGTGCCTTTGAGATTGGGTCACACAATGACCTATTCCGACCGTCATGAATTTACTGCGAATGTTGTATTCGCGGGCGGCACAACAACATATAACGCGAACGCACAGTTTTTGGCTGAAGCGACGTTCGCAAACACGGTTGTCATTTCTGGCAACGGAAACGCTCTACAATTGAACGGCGGCGATTTGGTGATTGAAAAATCATCAGGTGCAACCGCACTTGCCGTTCTCGACAACAGCAGCTCTGGTTCTTCACCGCACGTCTTGATTCGAGGACAACGTTTGGACGACAACATGCATTTTGAAGGTAAACTCGCACTCGCAAAGTGGAGAACAGACGCTGCACAAGCAACTGGAAGCGGTAACAGCAAACTAGGAACAATTTTCTTCGGCGGCAACCACACAAACGGTTCCGAAGCGAATATTCTTTACGCTGCGCAAATCTCGGGTATCGCAGGTAGCCTAGGAAACTGGACATCAAACACCGATATGGCAACCGATATCGCGTTCTTCACCGGATCGACAGGTGTTGACATTGCGGGCAACGTCTCTGCTGGCACAGAAAGAATGCGTATCCGTTCAAACGGTCAAGTGGGTATCGGCACATCCACACCGGAAAGTCTATTGCACGTCTCGGGCGGCGACATTAGATTCACCAATAACATCGTTGCTCCTACCACACAAAACAGAACAAAGTATTGGGTCTGGAGCAGCTCTGCATACGGCATAGGTATGCAGAACAGTTTTACCTACGGCGGCCTGTCTAACGACTACGCTATGACCTTCCAGATGAACAACGACAACACCCGGGGTTTCTGGTGGGGCGACTCAAGCCACGCAAACAACCAGGGCGCGATGGCTCTGACGACAAACGGTCGACTTACCGTTGCGAACTCTATCCGTGTTGGTTACGGCGAAGGCGACAACACAACGCCTGGTTCTAAAACCAACCAGGCCGATAATACAGGCGCATCCAATTACCTCCTTGAAGTCAACGGCGCCATTGAAGCGGAATCTTTTGTTGCGACAGGCTCTCATGGCATTCTTTGGGAAAACGGTGTGAACCGTATATCACATAACGATGGCGGCGGCGGCAACGTTCAAATACGTCTTGGTCACAAATACGCCACAGGCGCCGAAGTCTACACCCACGTCGGTGCCGCAGTTGATATTGAGTCCAACATCGATACGACTGACAATGCCGCTTTGTATGTAAATTTCAATCTGTCTACCAACCCAGGCGCGGGTGTTGGCAACACCGTTGTATGGTCGACACCACTCTCTATCGTCAAAGATGGTATTACCGTTGGTGGCGAATTCGGCTCTGGTATAATCAATTTTCGAGACTCAAACACTTTTATCATCAATTCGGGAGATAGACTACAGGTTGAATTGCAACCGGGCACAGGCGAATTTCTTGTTGAAGTAGGCAATACTGACCTTTTGCGTGTTGATGCCGACGGCGGTGTTTTTTCTGCTGCTGAAGTGGTTTCTGACACGACAAGATGGGCATCATCGAATACGATCTTCACCGACTATTCATCAGGCGGCCGCGCTGTAGACACAGCGTATCAAGCCATCGCTGGCACTTTGTATGTCCACATGGAAACAACAACACAGGATACAATTCAACTCTCTCCAAATGGCACAACATGGTACATCACTTCTGACAACCCGGCCGTCGGTATATTCTTTATTGTGCCTCAAGGATGGTATTACAGAATAGGACCCGCGGCAGTTGTGCGCAGATGGTATGAATGGACATAAGGAGAATAGAGAATGAAAAAGTCAAACGATATTCAAGAGTTTATTGAACAGAGAAAACTTGCAAAAAGCGAAAAGCTTGAAAGAAAAACTAATGACTGCTGGAGTGATATTGTCGAAATACAGGAATTACAAGCAAAATGCAAAGGCAAAAAGGTTGCTAAAAAGAATTGTCTGAAAAGTTTGAATTTCGATTACACTACAACCGAAGAATGGAATGAACAAATGCTTGCAAATGGTTATGCCGATCCGACTGAAATGTTTCTCGACAATGGTTTCAAATTGGTCAAAGGCGAACCTCAAGCGGGCGATATCTCTTGGTTTCAAGAACACCAATTTGCCGGTTTCAAAAGAGAGCGCGAAACGCACGATGTCTATTACGACGGCGAGAAATGGATGAAACGAGGCAAGACAAGACATATACCATGCCGCGATTATGAAGTGAAGGATTACATTGCGAGAAATGGAGTATTCAGATATGAGTAATCAGGGTTTTTGGCATCCAGATAGAGGATATTGGGAGACGACAGGGCAACCGAAAAGAGAAATCTGGATTCAGTATCCGGAAGGCACGATTGAAGTGCCTGTTCGTCCGAATCCTTGGTACGATTGGGACGGTTCACATTGGGTTTTGAATGAGACCAGAGAAGCAGAAGTGCTTTCTATACAAGTGAGGGCGCAAAGAGACAAATTACTGAAAGATCAGGTCGATCCTCTGGTGACCAATTCACTTCGATGGACTGATTTGACACAGGCGGAAAAAGACGCACTCACACAATACCGCCGTGATTTGCTTGATATCACAGATCAACCAGGTTTTCCGAGAATGGTGACCTGGCCAACATATCCACTGTAAGGAGACAAAAATGGACGTTAAAGAAGCAAGAGATATCGTGAACAAGAAATTTGTCTATGAGGGGGATGGTCGACTTGACGTTTGGGAAGTCCTAGACGTTGACAAAGACAAGATTCACGGCGATTGTGAAGATTACTCGCTGACCCTTATTTGGGTCGCAGAAAATAGGAACATTCTCAAATTCATCTTCGCTCTGTTGACGATGAAATACATCATTTGGTTCGTAAAGACGCCACGCGGCGTCGGCCATGCTATCACCTATGTCCGCAAGGAAGGCAAGTATATCGACAACATCATGAAGGACTTCAAGACAAAGGACGAATACAAGAAAGCAGGATTCAAGTTTCTGTTTCCTTTCGCGTCTGTTCTGGTCGCGCCGAAGCTGTTTTTCTCTTACACCGTGGGACTACTATTCAGATGATACCAAGAGACAAGTTTCTTCACTTCGTTGTCGGACTCGCGATTGTTCTAACACTGCCGCCGTTTGTCGGCGCCGTGTATGCGTTCGTTGTTTGTTTTATCGCAGCAATCGGAAAAGAAGTTTACGATTCATTCTTTCCAAAGACCAGACACGTTGAAGCGTGGGACGCAATCGCAACCATTTTAGGCGGACTCGCAGGTATTCCGTTCTTTCTATAAATAGGTGAAAACCAAGAAGGAAACACGCAATGGCGCAACCAACCACAAGAGACGAATTCCGTGAATGGTGCCTGAGAAAACTCGGTAAGCCGGTCATTGAAATCAACGTTGACCGCGACCAAGTGGAAGATCGTATTGACGAAGCGTTGTCCTATTACTGGGACTATCACTTCGACGGCACAGAAAAGACGTTCTTTCGCAAGCAGGTTACACAAGAGGACAAAGACAACGGATACATCACGATTCCTGAGAACATCATCGGTGTCGTGAACATCTTTCCGTTGAACCTATCATATCTGTCTCCGACGAACATGTTCAGCGCACAGTATCAATTCGTGCTCAATCACATTCATGAAATTGCATCCTACGAACTGGTCAACTTCTACATGAGTATGACCCACCTACAATTCATGGAAGAAATCCTGGTTGGTATGCAACCGATTCGTTACAACCGACACATGAACCGTCTACATATTGACACAGACTGGGATCGTTTGCAAGTGGGTTCTTGGATCGTCGCTGAAGCATACACGATTGTTGATCCGCAGACTTACACTGACGTTTGGAAAGATCGTTGGTTGCAGAGTTATGCCACGGCAAAGATCAAGTATCAGTGGGGTTCTAACCTGACCAAGTTTACAGGCATGAACCTGCCGGGCAACGTTCAATTCAACGGCGAACAAATCTTGAATGACGCAAGACAGGAAATCGAAAAACTGGAAGAGGAAATGATTAGCTCATATTCTCTGCCGGTATCAGACATGATTGGATAATCCCGTGGCCCGCAATTTCTACTTTGAGAACTACCAGAACTCCATGGAGCAAGAGCTCATCGAAAACTTGATCGTTGAATCGATCAAGATTTACGGTGTGGACACATGGTATATGCCCCGCGTTCTGGGTGCGAAAGACGACCTTCTAAACGAGGACGACTTGCCCATCTTCCGTGACGCATACATGCTGGAAATGTATGTGAAATCTGTTGACGGTTTCGAAGGAGAAGGCGACTTCCTGTCCAAGTTTGGTCTACAGATTCGCGACAGCATGATACTAACCGTCGCGCAACGCATCTTCAACCAAGAGGTTGCAGCAAATGACGCACAGATTGCGGTGAGACCTCGCGAAGGCGACTTGATCTACTTTCCGTTGAATGACAAGATTTTCGAAGTCATGCACGTTGAACACGAAGCGGTGTTCTATCAATTGGGCAGTCTCCAGACTTACGACCTACGTTGCGAACTATTCGAGTTTTCAAACGAACGGTTCGAAACGGGTTACGAGTTTATCGACCTCAAATGGAACGCATTGCGAACGACAACCAACACCGCGATTGCGAATGTGGAGACTGTTGACACACTCGCGGACAACTTCACGATTGAGACAGAAGCAGATGCTATTCTTGACTTCTCTGAATCGAATCCATTCGGTGAGGACATTTACTAATGTATGGCAACGAATTCTACAATGAGACGACAAGGAAGTATGTGGCTGTTTTCGGCACACACTTCAACGATATCAAGATATCACGCAAAGACGCGGATGGCAACACCGTTCAGCGTATGCAGGTGCCCATCAATTACGCGCCGATGCAGAAGCTTCTAGCAAGACTTGAACAAGACCCCGAGTTGGACGCACCAGCGATTACTCTGCCGCGTATGTCGTTTGAAATCATGAACATGGCATACAATCCGGACCGCAAGTTGACCAGTCTAACACGTCTCACGCGCGGGTCCGCCAGCGCAGGCTCTCTCACGACTCAGTATGCGCCGGTACCATATGATATCGAATTTGAGTTGAACATCATGGCGAAATACAACGAGGACGGTATGAAGATTCTGGAACAGATTCTACCGTTCTTTCGACCCGAGGTCACACCTTCGGTTCAACTTCTAGAAGGTTTCGATCCGGTCGATATTCCGATTGTCTTGAACTCGGTCACGAAAGAGGACGTGTATGAAGGTTCGTTTGAAGAACGTCGCGCCTTGATCTGGACGCTCAACTTCACGATGAAAGCGTATTTCTTCGGGCCGACGGCAGATAAGAAGATCATCAAGTTTGTCGAAGCGAACGTCTATTCGTCGCTCGAAACTGACACTCCGTTCCAGCGCGTCACGGTCCAACCAGGTCTGACCGCGAACGGCGAACCGACAACAGACGTAAACAACAGCATTGATTGGGCTGATATCAGTATTGATGATGATTGGGCCTATATCGTAACGATTGAGTACTTGTAATGACAGAAGATAAGATTGGTGCGAGCCTGGGTCTGGAACCTATGGAAAGCAGTAAGGCAGAAATCATGGAACCCGTCAAGGCAGAAATCCTAAACGACGCGGACCAAGAGAAAGAAAACGACTACCAGTATGCCCGAGAAAATTTCTACAACGTGATTGAACGCGGCACACAGGCGCTGGAGGACATGATCGATATCGCGAAAGCGTCCGAACATCCGCGCGCTTACGAGGTCATTGCCACCATCATGAAAACACTGGTCGACGCTAACAAAGACCTGGTCACGATGGGACAGAAGAAGCGCGAAAACGACGCGTTGAACAACCGGTCGTCAGAAGAACAACCAGGTAAGGTCACGAATAACCTGTTTGTCGGTTCGACAGCAGAGTTGCAACAGATGATAAAGGAAATGCGCCAAAAAGATCAAAAATAAATCGTTCACAAAGGCAACAAATTACTAAATAGGTATAGAGAAAAAGGAGAAAACTCTATGCCATACACATATCTAATAGGATGGAAAGAAAAGAACCTTTGGTATTACGGCGTTCGTTATTCAAAGGATTGCGATACTAATGACCTTTGGGAGTCTTACTACACCTCTTCGAAATATGTTCAAAAAGCAAGAGAAAAATACGGCGAACCTGATGTAATACAGGTTAGAAAGACGTTCGGTGATGCAAAAAGGGCTATTAAATGGGAAAAAGATGTGTTGCGAAGAATGAACGTTTTGAACAAAGATAATTGGTTGAACAAAAACATTTCTGGAAGACCTTATATCAAAAAACAAGACGAAGAACACATACGGAAAAGAACACAAAACAAAAATCACCATCCAAATCAAAGATATTTCGCTTTAGAGGCTAGTAAAATAGCCGCCGAAAAAAGAAAAGGCAAAAAGGATTCGGAAGAAACCAAAAGAAAAAGAAAAGAGTCCTGGAGAAAAACCGTGGAAAAAAATGGCGGAATAAAAATTCCGAAAAGATCAAGATATCTAATAGAAGGAAAAATTTATCTGGGTCTGAAAACGGTTGCAGAAGAATTTGGTGTTTCGCAACAAACGGTCTGCTCTAGATTGAAAAGTGAAAAATTCCCGAATTGGAGTAAGATATGACAAGATCAATTGACAGGGGATATTTGGGCAATACCGCGCTTAAGCGTAAGGGCACGCCTATCGAATTTACTCAGGACATGGTCGCTGAGTATTTGAAGTGTGCGGAAGACCCGATCTACTTTGCCGAGAAATATATTCAGATTGTTCACGTTGACCACGGTCTGATACCTATTCAAATGTATGAATATCAGAAGGACATTACAAGGTGTATCACGAAACATCGCCGTGTTGTGGTGAACACGTCCCGCCAGGCAGGCAAGACGACGACCGCGGTCGCTGTGATTCTACACTACGTCCTATTCAACGACCACAAGACAGTCGCACTACTCGCGAACAAGGGTGACGCGGCCCGAGAAATCTTGGACCGTATCAAGATCGCCTACGAAGCTTCGCCTAAGTGGTTGCAACAAGGTGTTGTCGAATGGAACAAGGGTTCGGTCGAATTCGAGAACGGTTGCAAAATCCTTGCGGCCGCAACATCATCGTCTGCTATCCGTGGTAAGTCGGTTTCGTTTCTATACATTGACGAAACGGCGTTCGTGGAAAACTGGGACGAATTCTTTGCATCGGTTCTGCCTACTATTTCATCTGGTACCACAACCAAGATGTTGTTCACGTCTACACCAAACGGTCTGAACCACTTCTACAAGACATGTGAAGGCGCAAAAGAGGTGTCTCTGCCGGAGTTTGGCGAAGAACCTACCCGTGTTGGCAAGAACGGTTTCATCTACATCGAAGTGCCTTGGAAAGAAGTGCCAGGTCGCGACGAAGCGTGGAAGAAAGACACACTTGCATCCATGGACTTCGATGTTCAAAAATTCGCACAAGAATTTGAATGTGAGTTTCTTGGTTCGTCCGGCACGCTTATCGATGGTTCGAAACTCAAGGACCTGGTTATCAAGACGCCTCTTGCGGAACGCGACGGTTTCTCCGTCTACGAGAACGTCAAAGAAGGTCACACCTACGTTTGTGTGGTCGACGTATCTCGCGGCAAAGGTCTTGACTACTCAGCGTTCCAGGTTATTGACGTAACGAGAATGCCGTATCGTCTGGTCTGTTCTTTCCGTGACAATATGGTGACACCAATCGACTACGCCGAATACATCTATCGAACCATCAAGGAATACAATGACGCATATGCCTTGATCGAAGTCAACGATATCGGGGAACAGGTCGCAGAACTCTTGCACTTCGACTTTGAGGTTGAGACGCTCATGTTCACCGAGAACGCAGGTCGGTCCGGCAAGCGAATCTCAGGCGGTTTCGGTCGAAACGTTGACAAGGGTATTCGAACCACCAAATCAGTCAAGGCCATCGGTTGTAACATGCTGAAGATGATGGTCGAACAAGATCAGCTCATCATCCACGACTTCCACACCATCAACGAACTGTCTACATTCTCGCGAAAGGGCGTCTCATACGAAGCAGAACCTGGTTGTCATGACGACTTGGTCATGTGTCTTGTGTTGTTCGGTTGGTTGTCTGACCAGAATTTCTTCAAAGAAATTACCGATATCAACACAATGGCGAAATTGAAACAGAGAAACGAAGAGCAGATGGAAGAAAGCATGTTGCCTCTCGGATTCTCCGTCAACAACGAAATGTTCGATGAACCAGAGATTCCACAGCGAATCGTGGATTCTTGGTTCAACTACTAATGCCAAGGTGCCTATTTTATAAATAGATCAGACAAGATTTGAAATCTGTAATCATAGGCAAGGAGTATTCAAATGGCTTTTCAACTTAGCCCAGGCGTGAACGTTAGCGAAATTGACCTAACGACCGTTGTGCCGGCAGTGGGCACTACGGAAGGCGCGATTGCAGGTGTGTTCCGTTGGGGTCCAACACTAGAACGCATCCTGGTTTCTTCCGAAGTAGAACTTGTTTCTCGCTTTGGTGAACCATATGCGAACACGACATGGCAGAACTACGAGACATGGTTTGCTGCGGCAAACTTCCTGTCTTACAGCGACGCTCTATATGTTGTCCGCGTTGACAACGGCGCAAACACCGCAACAGCAACAAACTTCGACGCTGCGTATGCAGGCGCACTCGGTAACTCTCTGAAGGTTTCCTTCTGCGACTCCGCTTCCTTCGCTGAAGCAAACAGCGGCGGAGTATCGCTGTCAATCAACGCATCAAGCAATACAGGCACTTTCGCGTCCAACAACGTCACTGTTGAAGTAGGCGATATCGTCAAGATTGGCAACCAAGAACTGCTAGTCACCGAAGCGACGGTTGATGGAAACACCACAAACGTCTCTTTCGCAACGAAATATATCGCTGCACAAGATTATCAAGACACCACATGGGCCTCTCAGTGGGGTTACGCGAACCTGTTTGACGCAGCACCAGCAGCAAACACTCTGCACATCGTTGTGTCGGATGAAGGCGGCGAATTCACAGGAACACCAAGAACGGTTCTTGAAGTCTACGATGGTGTTTCTACGGCCTCAGGCGCGAAGAACCTTGACGGTTCTACGAACTCCTGGAAAGAAGTGCTTGAACAGCGTTCTAAGTTTGTTCGCGGCGGTGCAACTGTGCCTACAGGCAATGGTTACCAAACACTTTCAGGTGGTACCGACGGCGACCAGGAAACTTCTAACAACAACATTTCAGCGTTGGCGAACGGATACGACATGTTCCGCAACTCTGAGGATGTTGATATTTCTCTTATCATCCTGGGCCACCCGCTGAGTAACACATTGTCTAACTACATCATCGACAACGTGGCAGAATATCGCAAAGATGCTGTGGCGTTCATCACACCAGAACTCGATTCTGTGAACTCCTACACAGCGCAGAACATTGTAAACAGCGTAACAGGTGTTGACTATTCACCTCTATCCGCATCGTCCTACGCAGTCGTTGACTCTGGTTACAAATACCAGTATGACAAGTATGCTGACGTTTACCGTTGGGTGCCGCTGAACGGCGATATTGCGGGTCTCTGCGCTCGCACAGACGACATTCGTGACCCATGGTTCTCACCAGCAGGTTACAATCGCGGTTCGATCAAGAACATCGTCAAACTGGCTTTGAACCCGAACCGTTCGGAACGTGACCTGCTTTACAAGAACTATGTCAACCCGGTTGTCACACAGCCTGGCCAGGGCACGGTTCTATTTGGCGACAAGACGTTCCTCGGTCGCCCGTCCGCGTTTGATCGTATCAACGTTCGCCGTCTGTTCATCGTTCTGGAGAAGGCAATCGCTATCGCTGCGAAGTCTACTCTGTTCGAATTCAACGACGAATTCACTCGCGCTCAATTCCGTAACCTTGTCGAACCTTTCCTACGAGACGTTCAAGGTCGTCGCGGTATCTTTGACTTCCGCGTTGTTTGCGACACGACGAACAACACACCTGAAGTCATTGACAGCAACCGCTTCGTTGGTGGTATCTACATCAAACCAGCACGTTCTATCAACTTCATCCAGTTGAACTTCGTCGCTGTTCGCACCGGTGTGGAATTCAACGAAATCGTCGGTCAATTCTAAGACAGACCATAACACCAAAAGAAAGGGGGCGCAAGCCCCCTTTTTTATGCTTCGTTGGTTGAGATTGGTCGTCCTTTTCGGTCAACCAGAATAGGTCGTCCGTTAGGATTGAACACTGTCTTTGGCCATCGAATACCGCCCGTTCTGAGACGACTCTTGGAGATGAAAGTTTCTGTAACGGCGTTGGACTGGTTGCCGCCGAGAACGTGATACTCGGTCGCAGTCTCACCAACATAGAAACCGACGTGACCTTTCCAAGACGACGGCGAACCGCGCCAGAAAACGAGAACAGCACCGTATTGTGGTGTGCATTCTACACCAAACTTGGTCCAGTTTGCGGCTAGGTATGGATTCGTCGGAATCGGTTCGTTGTCAAGCGTCAAAGCGATTGCGGTTTGAACGAAGTCGCCACACCAAGGAATCTCGGCCGGGTCGCCTACGGTCGAACCGTCAGACTTTAACCATTCCTTGATACGAGGATTGCGTTCGTGTAGACCTTTGACGTGATACGCTTGGTCCATCCAAGGCGCGCCTTGGATCACAGCAGGCGGCGTTGGTTTTGCGCTGCTTAGATTGGTTGCAAACAACTCGGCAGAGGTTTTTGGTCCTACGATGCCGTCAACAGTCAAACCTTTGTCTGCCTGAAATCTTTTGATCGCTGCGATAGTCAGACGACCCCGAATGCCGTCAATCGGACCGGGATCGTATCCCAGATCGGACAGACGTTTTTGAATTTCTAGTGTCTTGTTCATAATAGCTCCCTCTTGTCTCGCGGAATGCAAGTGAGGCTATTTATTCAGACGAAGTGTCCGAATCATATAAATACAACGAAGCAGATTACCATGAATGGTGTTAACAAGGAGAACAATAAATGGCCTTCAACGTAAACGAAATCAAAAGCCAATTGACTTTCGGCGGTGCCAAGGCGTCTCATTTCCAGGTTCAGATTACGAACCCTATCAACGGAATTGCAGACCTGAAAACACCGTTTATGGTTCAAGCGGCATCGATCCCTGAATCGACAATGGGTGTTATCGAAATCCCTTACTTCGGTCGCAAGATCAAGATGGCAGGTGACCGCACGTTCGCAGAATGGACAGTCACAGTCATGAACGACGAGGACTTCCTCATTCGTAACGCGATGGAAGAATGGATGGCGGCAATCAACTCGCACCAGGGCAACCTGAGACAACTCGCATCCGCAGCGCCTGCTGAATACAAGTCACAAGCACAGATCACGCAATTCTCTAAGACGGGTGTTGAATTGCGCACATACACGTTCAACGGCATCTTTCCTTCTAACGTCGCGCCTATCGTGACAGACTGGGACACGACAGACGACATTGAGCGTTTTGACGTTACGTTCCAATATGACTGGTGGGAAGTCACCGGCGGCGTTACTGGAAACGCTTCTACAAACGCCTAATGAATGAACGAATTGAAAGGGGCGCTTAGCCCCTTTCTGTCTTGTGGGTAGAAAGGATATATCGTGGAACTGTTTGGTTTTGAAATCAAGAGAAAGAAAGAAGAAAACCAGAACATCAAGTCGTTTGCAGAACCGCAGACGGATGATGGTGCTGTAACTGTTGCTGCCGCTGGCGGCGCGGTTTCGAGTTTCATTGACCTTGAAGGCACTGCCAAGACTGAAGCGGAACTTGTCCAGCGTTGTCGCGGTATGTTGCAACAACCCGAAGTCGAAATGGCGGTTGATGATATCGTTAACGAGGCCATCAACATCACCGACGACCAGAAAGTGGTCGAGTGTGTGACTGACGACCTCGAATTGTCCGACAACATCAAGAAGCGCATTCGCGAAGAATTCGATATCGTCCTGAAGCTTCTAGACTTTTCGAACCAGGGCTACGACATTTTCCAGAAGTGGTATGTTGACGGTCGCTTGAACTACCACGTCATGATTGACGAAAAGAACCCGAAGAAAGGTATTCAAGAACTTAGATACATCGATCCTCGAAAGTTGCGCAAGATTCGTGAATATCACCAAGAAAATGTTCAGAACAACGGCAACGCCGGCTTCGTCAAGAGAATCAAGAACGAATACTACATCTATAACGACAAAGGTTTCAACAACCTTGGTGTCACACCGCAGACGATGGCACCGACGAATACGAACACGACCGGTCTACGCATTGCGAAGGACTCTATCGTGTATTGCAACTCGGGCATCCTAAATGAGAACAACACTCTTGTTCTATCACATTTGCACAAGGCTTACAAGCCTCTAAACCAGTTGCGAATGATGGAAGATGCGGTTGTGATCTATCGTATCTCACGCGCACCTGAGCGCCGTATCTTCTACATTGACGTTGGTAACCTGCCTAAGATGAAGGCAGAACAATATCTCCGCGACATGATGGCGAAGCACAAGAACCGTCTTGTCTACAACATGGAGACCGGCGAGGTCAAAGACGACAGACGCCATATGTCCATGACTGACGACTTCTGGTTGCCACGTCGCGAAGGCGGTAAAGGTACCGAAATCACGACATTGCCAGGCGGTCAGAACTTGGGCGAAATGGAGGACATCCTCTATTTCCAAAAGCGTCTATACCGCGCGCTGAAAGTGCCTATCACGCGAATGGAAGCGGAAAACGGATTCTCGCTTGGTCGTGCATCCGAAATCTCACGCGACGAAGTGAAGTTTTCGAAATTCATTCGTCGCCTAAGAGCGCGCTTCTCTATTCTATTTGACAAGTGCCTTGAAAAGCAGTTGATCTTGAAAGGCGTCATTACACCTGAGGAGTGGCCCTCTATTCAGCAGAACCTGCGTTACAATTTCATGCAGGACAACCACTTCGAAGAACTGAAATTCGCTGAAATACTTCAGAACCGAATTACGTTGCTTCGTGATCTTGACGAATACACCGGCAAATACTACTCGAAAGAGTGGGTCCGCAAGAGTGTCCTTTACATGACCGAGGACGAGATTGATAAAATCAAGAAGCAGATTGAAACCGAGAAAAAAGAAGAGCCCGACGAGGAAGAAATCGAAGGCGGCGGATTCCAGTAAGGACGCAATATTGATAAATAGGACGACAAATTCAACCAAGGAGTATTTCAAATGAGCATCAAAGACCTAATCAACAAGGCATACGAAAAGGACGCTTCTGGCTTTGAATCTCTTTTCTCAGACATTATGTCGGAGAAGATGGAAGCAGCAATCGGCGCCAAGTATGACGACATGTTCGAAGCCAAGGAATCCGACGACGAGGAAGATGAGTCTGACGACGACGAGGATGACGAGGAAGATGAGTCTGACGACGACGAGGATGACGAGGACGAGTGCTAATCACCAATCGGGGAGCCCGAACAATGAAAACGCTGAAGCAAATCATTGCTGAGACAGTGAATCCGCCGAAGTCGCCGGACGAAAGACGTTTTATCGCGAAACATTGCGTGGACGTTATCGACCATCCTGTTGCGACCGACGCGCAAGAAACTGGCGGCAAAACAGCAAAAGACAGATCGCGTAAGGCCGACCGTGAGAAGCCCGAGGACGAAATCGTTTACGAAGGTTACCGCCTAGTCATGGTATCCAAAGACGGTGAACGTTTCAAGTCTGGCATCTATGACGACAAGAAAAAGGCAGACGATGCACATTGGAAGGCAGCCAAGACGAACAAGTGGAAATCCATCAAGGTCGTCAAAGAAAGCGCATTCCTGGAATCGTTTGAAGAAGCTGATCTAGGCATCGAACTTGACGAAATGTCCGACGCGCGTATGAAGAAGCGCGAAGAAATCGTGAAGTCGATGAAGAAAAACCAGGCAGACTTCAAGAAGCGTTACGGTGATGATTGGAAGAACGTCATGTATGCGACGGCGACCAAGCAGGCGATGAAAGAAGAAATGATTTTCGAAGCCAAGATCGCATCATCCATGAAACTCAAGGACGGATCGTCTGTCAAACTCTCAGAGGACGACCAGGCCGCGCTGAAAGAACTATTCAAGGAATTGAATGGTTCTAACCGTAAGCGTATGGAGTCGCGCATGATGGAAAGCGAAAAGGGTTTCAAGGAAATCCTACAATTCGCTAAGGAGGCCATGTAATGTCACGCATCGTCAAACCACTTTCCGTTGAAGCTTCTGTCACGGCCGCTAACACAGTGTCTAGTGCAACTGTTGTCAGAGCATATGCTGCGTCGGCGGCAGTGGTGACGGTCAAAGACAGCGAAGGCACCACAATCGGTTCTTTCACCATGCCTGCCGCAACGGTCGACTACATCAAAAAGGCGCCGACGGACACGATTGAAGCTAATGTCGCCATTCTCTGCACCTCGGTAGCTTATGCAGGATAAGGAAAAGAAATATGTCACTACTCATTAAAGAACTGGTAGAAGATGTATCTTACCTAACAGAAGCGGACGAGTCTGGCAAGAAGTCTTACTACATCGAAGGTATCATCATGCAAGGTGATATCAAGAACCGTAACGGCCGTATCTATCCAGGCAACGTTCTGAAACGTGAGGTCGAAAGATACAACGAAAACTATGTTTCCAAGAAACGCGCATATGGCGAACTAGGCCACCCAAGTGGTCCGACCATCAACCTTGATCGCGTCTCGCACATGTTCACCAATCTGCAAGCCGAGGGTTCGAACATCGTCGGCAAGGCAAAGGTCATGGGAACACCTATGGGTGTGATTATCAAGAACCTGATTGATGAAGGTGCGAACCTTGGTATTTCCTCTCGCGGTATGGGTTCTGTTCGTAAGAACTCGGAAGGCATCATGGAAGTGCAGAACGACTTCATGCTCGCATCAGCGGGCGATATCGTTGCTGATCCATCCGCACCAGACGCTTTCGTGAAAGGTATTCTAGAAGGTGTTGAATGGGTGTATGACGTTGCATCATCTTCCTGGACTGTTGCAAACACGTTTGACGAAATCGAAGAAGAAGTCAAGCAGGTTGCGAAAGTCTCGCGCAAGCAATTGGAAGAGCAGGCAGCACGTCACTTTGAAAAATTCTTGAAATCCCTATCGAAATCTTGAATGTTATAAATAAGTGTAATTGAATATCACTTCAATAGGAGAAATCACATGAGCAAAGAGCTAGAAAACCTAGAAGAAAAGAAGGCGACTGGCGAAGCTTCTGTTGCACCAGACGCTGTTACACCAGCTGGCGGCCCAGTCAAGAAGCGTCGCGCGGACCTGAAAAAGAAGGTTACCGACGGTTCGCCTGAGACCGTTGAAAAGAACGGTGTCAAGACGCCACAGGGTTCCCATGACGTTGGCATGAAAGAAGAAGCCGAGACAGAAGAATTCAGCCTTGAAGAAGCGTTTGAAGGTCTGTTTGAAGGTACCGATCTTTCTGAGGACTTCAAGACAAAGACACTCGCAATCTTCGAAGCGGCTGTTCACGAAAAGGTTTCTGCAAAGACCGCAGAACTGGAAGAACAGTTTGAAAACGACCTCGCAGAGCAAGTTGAAGCAGCGATTGACGAACTGACCGAAAAGGCCGATTCGTATCTTGATTATGTTGTCGAGAACTGGATGGAAGCAAACGAAGTTGCTATCGAAAGCAACATCAAGATTGAAGTCGCTGAGTCTCTACTTGACGGCATCAAGGGTCTTGTTTCTGAGCACAACATCGAACTTGACGAGGAAGGCGTTGACGCGCTGGCCGAAGTCGAAGCACAACTTGAGGAGTCCAACAAGAAATACAACGATCTTGTTGAAGAAATGATGGATCTCAAGGAAGAAAAGCAGAAGCTGGAAATCGAAGCAGCTTTTGACGACATTGCAGAAGGTCTAACAGAGACCCAGGCTGACAAACTTTCCGTTCTTGCTGAAGGCGTTTCTTTCAAGTCTGTCACAGACTACAGAAAGAAGGTCGAAGCGCTGAAGGAAAGCCTTTTCACCGAGGCGGCTGCACCTGCAACGGACGAGACAGAGTTTCTTGAGGAAGAAGCGAAAGCGCCCGTCCTTGACGAATCCATCAAGCACTATGTTTCTGTTCTGGACCGCGCATTCGCGAAATAAGAGTTTTTATAAATAGTCATTAGATACGTCTCAAAGAGGAGAAAATTCAAATGAGAAACGAAGAACTGATGAAGAAGTGGGGTCCTATCCTAGAACACTCTGCTCTTCCTGCCATTGGTGATCGTCACCGTGCAGCAGTGACCGCAACGCTTCTGGAGAACACGGAAGTCTCTCTCCGTGAGGGTCAATCCTACTCTCCACGCGCGCTTCTTTCCGAAGCACCGCACGTCAACAACACAGGTGAGGTTCAGAACTACGATCCTGTCCTTATCTCTCTTGTTCGTCGCGCGATGCCGAACCTGGTTGCATACGACATTGCAGGCGTTCAGCCTATGCCAGGCCCAACCGGTCTGATCTTCGCAATGCGCTCCAACTACGTTGACGCTGCAAACACCGCAGTCAAGACCGAAACCTTCTACAACGAAGTTGACACCGACTTCTCCGGTACAGGCACACAGGCAGGCACCACAGGTACCGCCGCAACTGCTAACACCGGTACCGGTATGTCCACCGCAGCTGCTGAAGCTCTGGGTGACGGTGTTGGTGCAGACTTTGCACAGATGAGCTTCCAGATCGACAAGGTCTCCGTTACGGCGAAGTCCCGCGCTCTGAAAGCAGAATACACCACCGAACTCGCACAAGACTTGAAGGCGATCCACGGCCTTGATGCTGAGACAGAACTGGCGAACATGCTTTCGGCAGAACTGCTCGCAGAAATCAACCGTGAAGTCGTCCGCACAGTCTACACAACTGCGACAACCGGTTCCCCAGCCACCGCATCTGCTGGTACTTTCGACCTTGACGTTGACTCCAACGGTCGTTGGTCCGTTGAAAAATTCAAGGGTCTGATGTTCCAGATCGAAAAAGAAGCGAACGCGATTGCGAAAGCAACCCGTCGCGGTAAGGGTAACATCATCCTCTGCTCCTCTGACGTTGCATCCGCACTTCAGATGGCTGGTGTGCTAGACCACACACCAGCGCTGAACAGCAACAACCTGAACCCAGACGACACGGGTAACACCTTCGTCGGCGTTCTGAACGGTCGCTTCCGCGTCTACATCGACCCATACTCCGGCGGCAACTACATGGTTGTTGGCTACAAGGGTTCGAACGCGTTCGACGCCGGCCTGTTCTACTGCCCATACGTTCCGCTACAGATGGTCCGCGCGGTTGGTGAGAACAGCTTCCAGTCCAAGCTGGGCTTCAAGACCCGCTACGGCATGGTTGCTAACCCATTCGCAAAAGGCGCAACCCAGTGGGTTGACGGCGACAGCGGTCTGACCGCAAACAGCAACGTCTACTACCGTAGAACGCAGGTCACCAACCTTCTGTAATCAGAAGTCGGGTTAACCGAACGAATTAGGGCACCTTCGGGTGCCCTTTTTTTATGCAGAAGTTTCGGTGATGATCGGATAACCAGTTTCAACATAGATATCCTCGGCATCTTCCCAGGCTTCATCTTCGCTTTCAAAAACCGTTTCATCGTAACTGTTGTCGGTAACGGACACCTTGTAGGTTTCGGTGATCGGGTTGAAGTAAATCACGACATATTCGTTCATGTGTCACCTCTTTCGTTACAACCTAAATATAGAGAATCACCCGCAAATGTCAAGAGGTAAAACATGGCAGGCACAAACTTTCTTTCCAGCGTAGAGTTTCGCTTCACTATCAAGAGACTACCTAACGTGGAGTTTTTCATTCAAGGCGCGAACCTACCTGGCATCAATACAGGTTACACGACCCAGCCTTCGCCGTTCAAGAACATCTATCGTCACGGCGACAAACTAGAATACGATGAACTCATTCTGACGTGTATCGTGGATGAACAAATGCAGTCATACATCGAAACATGGAATTGGCTAGAATCACTCGCAAAACCACGTTCGTTCGATCAATACAAGGCGATAAAAGAGAGCGAGGACGGACTATACTCCGACGCTACTCTGACCATTCTCAATAGCAGCAAGAATGCGAATATCGAAATCCAGTTTGAGGACCTTTTTCCAACCGCAGTCTCGGGTATCGAATTGGACACGAAACAGACGGACGTGAATCCACCGACCGTCACACTCACATTCCGATATAACGCTTACCGCATCAATGTTTTGTCTTGACATTTGAATGATTCTGGTCTATACTGACACAGAATAAGTCTAGGAGTTTGGCATGAAAATCGAAGATATCTACAAAGAGTGGGAAAAAGATAACGGTCTAGACCAGACCAATCTGACAGGCGAGACGCAACGCACGCCGAAACTCCACAACAAATACTTTCGTATCTACCTAGAGGAAGGTATGAAGTTGCGCAAGATGCGCGAAGAATACAAGAAGGTCAAACAGGATCGTTTTGACTGGTACATCGGCAAACTCTCGCGTGAAGATATCGAAGAATATTCTTGGGGGCCTGGACCAGATCGAAACTACCTGAAACAAGAAGCGAAAGAGGCTCTTGATGCCGACAAACTGATGGTCGACATGACGCTCAAGATCGGTATGCAGGAAATGAAGGTCGAATATCTGGAGAGCATCATTCGTATGATAAACAACCGTGGATTCCAGATCAAGAACATGATTGACTGGGAGCGGTTCCGAACAGGATCGTTGTGATGGACGTAGTAGAATTTGCAGGCGATCTAAACATAGAACTTCTAGAACCACAGGTCGCCTTTCTCAAAAGACAAGAGAACAAAAATCACCACTTTGAAATCTGGCCTAGACGTTCTGGTAAGACTGCCATGGCCAAGATCATGATATTGCACGCTCTATCAGAACAAAGCGACGTGCTGCTCTTGTCACCCGAGAATCATAACGGTTGGCAAATTCTCAATAGCATAGCAATATCATACAAGAAACTCTATCCCAAGGCAAAGGTCGAACGCAAAGAAAGAGGTCTGTATCATTTCAACAACGGTGTGAACTGGCTCAAACACGCGACATACGACACGGCTTCGAAATCGTCATTCTGGAAAGGCGTCCAGCCAGATTATATACATATGGATGAATACAAGCGCGCACCAGAGTCCTTTCGAGACATTTGGTATGGCGACTTACAAACAGGATTCGACAAGATTACAGGATTATCTAGTGGCTGATGTTTACGTTGAAAAGATAAACGAAGTGCATGTGAAGGTTCATGCAGAGCCATCGATCAAGATGGAAATGTCTGAATACTTCGAATTTCATGTGCCTGGTTACCAGTTTATGCCCGCATACAAAAATCGTATGTGGGATGGTAAAATTCGTCTGCTCAACACCATGACCGGTATGATCTATGCCGGACTGACAGCCTACGTCAAGAAATTCTGTGACACGCGTGGTTACTCTATCGATATCGATCCCAAGATGCTTCCCGAAAACCAGTTTTTCGAGAACGCAGGATACGAACTCGCCAAAGACTTTGACACAGCGTTTGAACCGCATTACTACCAGAACGAAGCGGTAGCACACGGCCTGTATCACAATCGCGCTCTGTTCCTGTCACCTACAGCATCGGGTAAGTCCTTTACGATCTATCTTCTGGCGAGACACTTTGTAGAATCAGAAGGTCTACGCGTTCTTATCATCGTGCCTACCATATCACTTGTGTCTCAGATGGCAAGCGACTTTTTGGAATACAACAAGGGTCGCCCTCTAAACATTCACAAGATCACCTCGGGTGTGGACAAGAACGTTGACGCCGATTACACCATCACGACCTGGCAATCCATCTACAAGATGCCACAGCAATGGTATGACCGTTTCGGCGTTGTGGTTGGTGACGAAGCGCATTTGTTCAAGGCCAAGTCACTCGCCAAGATTCTCGAAAAAACGCCTGACATTCGGTATCGTTACGGCCTGACAGGTTCACTTGACGACTCTCAGACACACCGTCTTGTTCTGGAAGGTCTCTTTGGTCCTGTCTACAAGGTGACAAGGACCAAGACGCTCATCGAAGAAGGTAAGTTGGCAGACTTTGGTATCAAGGTACCGATCCTTCAGTATGACGACGCGTCACGCAAGGTTGTGTCAAAACTGACATACCAAGAGGAGATGGACTGGATCGTTTCGAACCACAACCGAAACAAGTTTATCCGCAATCTCGCACACTCACTCAAAGGCAACACACTGGTTCTGTTCCAGTATGTCGAAAAACACGGCAAGGTTCTGTTGCCGATGTTGGAATCGGACGACCACCGTATTCATTACGTTGACGGTTCCGTGGATGCGGAGGCGCGCGAGGAGGTTCGTCGCGTCTGTGAAGCGACCACAGGTAACATCGTGCTTGCGTCCTATGGCACTTTCTCCACGGGCATAAATATCAAGAGACTGGACAACGTGATCTTCGCGTCACCGTCGAAGTCCAAGATTCGTAACCTTCAGTCTATCGGCCGCGTCTTGCGTGTTGGCAATGGCAAGACCAAAGCGACCTTGTATGACATTGTGGATGATCTACAGTGGAAAAGTCGCAAGAACTTCGCAGTCAAGCACTTTCTCGAAAGAGTGAAAATTTACAATGATGAAGGCTTTGAATTCAAGGTCTACAACGTTCCGATGAAAGGATAACACATGGCGAACATGATTTAACTCAAGAACGGCGCAGATATCGTTGGTTACCTCACCGAAGAACACGACAAGTATATTCTGGTCGAGAAGCCGGTTGAAATGCAGGTCGATCCTGAGTTTGGTTTCTTTGCGAAATCTTACCTACTGCTAGCGCAGGGCGATACCGCCAGATTCAACAAGAGTGACCTTCTGCTTCTGGCGCCTGCAAACGACAAGGCAATTCGCTACTACGAGGAGTTTTCTGGTCGCCTGGACGAAATTCAAGCATCGCGCGAGGACTTTGACCCAGAAGAACTTGAAGATATCGAGGACACGATGCGCGCCTTGCTCGAATCGCGCATGAGCACGAAGCACTGAGCCTAGGTCTCATGACCGGGCAGTAGCCGATTATACCAAAAAAAGCCGTCCTGGCAAGCACTTTCTGCTCTTGACAAGTGGTGTGTGAATGTGATAAGAATGGAGAACATGTATCAATATGGCAAAAAACTACGTTAACAACGCTGACTTTCTAGAAGCGATCATCAAATACAAGAAACTGTGCCAAGAGGCAGAAGATTCGGGCGACGAACAACCTATCGTGCCAAACTTCATCGGGACATGCTTGTATCAGATTGCTAACAGACTGGCAACCAAACCCAACTTCTCGGGTTACTCTTACAAAGACGAAATGATTGCAGACGGGTTGGAGAACGCGATTCAAGCGTTGAACAACTTCGATCCCGAAAAGTCGAGCAACCCGTTCGCATACTTTACCCAGATCATCTGGTATGCCTTCCTGAGGCGAATCGAAAAAGAGAAAAAGCAACTCTACATTCGACATAAGGTGGTCGAGAATTCTATGATCCAAGGCACCATCATCGAAAAGGAAAGTGGTGATGCGGGTGAAGCAGGGTTCGTTGACTTGAACAATGATTATATGAACGACTTCGTTGAAGGTTTTGAAAAGAAGATGGAACAGAAACGAGCCAAGTCTGCCAAGACCAAGAAAGGGCTCGAAAAGTTTGTGGAGGATGATGATTGATAAGTGAACGTCTACATGAAATGTTGGAGCGAAACAAACGCTTCAGTGACGATCCCGACACGCAAATTTCTTGCGTGATTGTTACGAAAGACGGCCGTGAAATCTGGGGTGCCAACCGTTTGCCTATCGGTCTGCATCCGCACGATGTATCTCTGGAACGTCCCGAGAAGTATGATTGGATCGAACATGCCGAAAGACATGCGATCTTTGAATGTGCTCTGTCAGGCACTTCCACCTACCGAGCAAAGATGTATCTGACAGGTTTTCCATGTGTCGAATGTGCCCGCGCTATTGTCAACTCGGGTATCGCAGAACTGCATTGCAAACCAGCCAAATTTTTTGACGTTGAACGTTACAAGTTTGACAAGTCACGCCGTATTCTGGAGGCTGGTGGTGTGACCATCTATGAGGACTATGAATGAAAATCGCTGTGATTACGGACACTCACTGGGGCGCAAGAAACGACAATGCTGCCTTCGCTGAGTATTTCAAGAAATTCTACCGTGAAGTGTTCTTTCCCAAACTAGACGAACTGGGCATTCGAACCGTTCTGCACCTTGGTGATCTGGTCGACCGTCGCAAATATATCAACTATGTGACGGCGAAGAACCTTGAGGACGAGTTTATGCGGCCTCTGGCGGAACGCGGTATCGTTCTGCACCTGGTTCTAGGCAACCACGACACCTATTACAAGAACACGAATGAAGTCAACGGACCGATGCAACTATACGGCCGGTCCTCTTACGATAACGTCTTTATCTACGGCAATGAACCTGTTGAACTGGAACTTGGCAACACCACCGTCATGTTGTCGCCTTGGATTTGTGCCGACAACTCGAAAGTGACCTTCGAAGCGTTCCGAGACACCAAGGCACAAGTCTTGATGGGTCACTTCGAAATCCAGGGTTTCGAAATGATGAAAGGTCACCTCTGCGATCACGGGATTGAAGTGAAACTATTCGACAAGTTTGACTCGGTCTACTCGGGCCACTTCCACCACCCATCGTCGCACAACAATATCACCTATCTTGGTGCACCATACGAAATGACATGGACCGACTTCGAAGGCAAGCGAGGATTCCATATCTTCGATACTGACGACAGAACCATGACGTTTGTGCCGAACCCTTTCCGCATGTTCCACAAGATCATGTATGACGACAAGGACATGACCATCGAAGATGTTGCCAACCTTGATACTTCAAGCTTGACAAACACGCATATCAAGGTTATAGTCCGTGAGAAGTCTAATCCATATATCTTCGACCTGTTCCTTGACCGTCTGCAACAGTCTGGCGCAGCGGATATCAAGGTCGTTGAAGATCACATGAACCTGGACGCTGTAGACGAAAACGATTTACTGGACGAAGCGCAAGATACACTCACCATCCTGAAACAATACGTTGATGGTCTTGACGTGAAACACGACAAGACCAAGGTCGAGTCTTGCCTTCGCGAGCTTTATCAGGAGGCAATGTCTCTATGATCTGGGAGGACCTGGATTTAGAAGAACAACTGGTCTGGTTATCTCGGGCAAGATACCTCATAGAAAGAGGTTACTTGCCCGGGCGTCGCTAAGAGGATGTTTGAACGGCGCGGTAACCCTTATGGCTTCGGTTTTGACCCTTCGCAACCCTGAACATGCAGACATGGTTTAGACCTCTTTCCTTGCAAAATCTTCGCAGGTTGTGCAATCTAATCTCGCGACCTTCGGGGTCGTCGATAAACGACCACTCCGTAGCGTTCGCATCGCCTATCTTTCGACGGTGTTCTTCCGAAACGGTCTTGCCTTCGAAATTTTTGTTTCCCTTGAGTCTCTCTGAAATCTTCTTTCTGGTCTCTTTGGAAAACTTACGACCTTTCAAGGATTCGGCTCTCTTGCACACCGCATCAGGACTTTGTTTCTTACCCAACTTTGCTTCGCGCATCTTCTGCCTGGATTCTTCACTAGGTGAATATCCCGTAGAACCTTGTCCGCCTTCTGTTAGGTTATAACCAACCGGCATATCGTTGCTGTTGTGTTCTGCGATATATCTTGGTTCTAGAATATCATAGGCTTCGCGTTCGTCTTTCGTCTCCGCTATGACCTCTTGTTCAAAGGATTCCCAACCATACTTACGAATGGCTTTGGAAATCAGAAAATCATTTGAAGCATAACTGTGTTCTCGCATACGCTTTTTGAGGTTGTTAGTCACGCCTATATAAACTTTGCCGTTGACTTTGTTCGTCAAACGGTATATACTGTATGTAACTGAATCTTCCATCGAATCACCTATTTATCTATTGTGGTTCGTTTACTATTTATAAGGAAAGGAATCTTGCGTGCTGCATTTTGAGCGTGTAAGGTGGAAAAATATGCTTTCCACTGGCAATAACTGGACTGAAATCCAATTAGACAAATCTCGCACAACTCTAATTATTGGTGAGAACGGTGCCGGTAAATCGACCATGCTGGATGCTATTTCGTTTGCTCTTTACGGCAAACCTTTTAGACCTATACGAAAACCTCAGCTCATGAACAGCATCAACCAGAAGTCGCTTGAGGTCGAGGTGTTCTTTCGCTCGGGTAGTCGGTCATATAAGGTTCGCCGCGGCATCAAACCGAACATCTTTGAAGTCTGGCGCGACGGCGAACTTCTGAACCAAGACGCCGCGTCTCGCGACTATCAGGCATATCTGGAGGAGAACATCCTGAAATTGAACCACAAGTCATTCGGGCAAGTGGTTGTTCTGGGTTCTTCCACGTTCGTTCCGTTCATGCAATTGCCGGCCGCCGCAAGACGTTCCGTGATTGAGGACTTGCTTGACATTCAAATTTTCACAATCATGAATACGTTGCTGAAAGAACGTGTCTCCGAGAACAAGTCCGAGATTCAGGAAATCAAGTATCAGATTGACCTGTTCAAGAACAAGATCGAATCTGCCAAGTCGCATAACGAGTCCATTCGTCGCATGAAGGAGACCGAGGTCGGTCGCCTGAAAGAAAAGATGAAGGAACAACTAGACTACATCGAAGGCGAGAAAGCGGCAATCGACGTTCTCATGGACGAAGTGGAAGGTCTGGTTCAAAGTATCGCTGACAAGGCCGCCGTTCAAAAGAAACTGTCTGACCTACAAGAGGTTGAACGCGAACTTCGCGGTCGTCAGCGCACTCTACAGAAAGACATGCAATTCTTTGAAAGTCACGACAACTGCCCCACCTGCAAGCAGGACATCGAACACGACTTCAAGGAGGAAAAGGTCGCTAAGTCCAAGTCGAAGGTTGAAGAAATCGACAAGGCGCTGGGTCAACTTACCGAGAGGTTCGAAAAAGTCACGGTTCGCTTGTCTGAAATCGACGCGGTCGAGACTACTATCTCCGCCAAGAACCTTGAAATGAGCGAACACCGCGCGAACGTCAAACTCGCTATGACGACATGTAAGGGTATCAAAGATGAACTGGTGAACGCGGAGAAAGAGGTCGAAGCAATCGACACAACCGAAATCCGCGATCTAGAGGACGAACTGGCCGCCTATCACAACAAGCAGAACCAACTATTTGATACGCGCGAAACCCTTGGCATAGTCAGCACACTGTTGAAAGACGGCGGCATCAAGACCAAGATCATCAAGCAGTATGTGCCTGTGATGAACAAGCTCATCAACAAGTATCTGGCTGCGATGGACTTCTTTGTGCAATTCGAACTGGACGAGAATTTTAACGAGTCGATCAAGTCGCGTTTCCGCGATGAATTTTCTTACGGTTCGTTCTCGGAAGGCGAGAAGCTGCGGATCGACCTGGCCCTGTTGTTCACATGGCGCACTGTGTCGAAACTCCGCAACTCGGTGTCAACGAACCTGCTCATAATGGACGAGATTATGGACAGCTCACTGGACGCTGCTGGCACCGAGGAATTCCTCAAGATCATAAATGAGTTGACAAACGACTCGAATGTGTTTATTATCAGTCACAAAGGCGACCAACTATACGACAAGTTTGAAGAAGTGATCCGTTTCGAGAAAGTCAAGAACTTCTCGCGCATCGCTGCATAAGAGGTGACCATGGATATCGAAGAACAGTGGAAACTATTCCAAGAACAATACCCGGTAGAGAATGTGCCGGTTGTGACAGACGAAGAATTGCGTGAAGCGCTCAACCGCGACCTTGGGCGAGTCTCGCAAATGACCGTTGGTGAATACACTTTGTATCAGAAGTGGCTTGAGGTCAAGCAGAAATATCCGACCCGGGAGGTTCAGACGCTTTTCGGCACCGAGAAACAATTGGTCGACCTTGAACAAGAACGCATCTTGAAAGAGGTTCGCGCCAACATGTGGTGTCCGGAGAGTCCTGACGACTATCTGGAACTTCAACCGACAATGGTCTACACCGACGACTCGGGCACCGAGGCGGTGGCTGCTCTTGGTGGCACGACCGAGATTGAACGCAAGCGCACCAAAGACCTGCCTGAAAAGTGGAACGCACTTCGCACCTTTTCTTCGACCATGAAGAACAACTCCAACATCGGTCGCAGCCTGAACTTCTTTCTGGAAGACCAGGTGACGGGCAAGTATCTGGGTGTTATCTGTATCTCCAGTGACTTTCTTGATCTGACGCCGCGTGACAACTGGATTGGTTGGGAGCGTGAGAAAAAGACGCAAGGTCACATGATTAACTACACGGCCATCGGTTCAACGATTGTGCCGACACAACCACTCGGCTACAACTATGTTGGTGGTAAACTGCTCGCGCTGTTCTGCCTGTCTGACACCGTGCAAAAACTCTGGAAGCAACAATACGGCGACGTTCTGGTTGGCGTTACAACGACTTCGCTCTATGGTAAGACCAAGGCGGGCGGTCTGTCTCAGTATGACAACCTGAAGCACTGGAAAAAGATGGGTTATTCATCGGGTTCTGTCTCATACGAAGCGACCCGAGAAACGCAATACATGATCCGCAACTGGTTGCACCGGAACCACACGCGCAAGTATTTTGAGTGGTATGCTGCGAAGAAAGACACAGGTCAACCATACAAGCGCGATCACCGCAACCGTTCATACACGTTCACCTACAACAAACTCGGTATCGACAAGAACCTGATTAGCTCCGCGCACCAGCGTGGCATCTACTTCTCGCCGTTGTATGACAACACGCGGGAGTTTCTACGCGGCGAAATCGCCGAAGTCGATCTGGTGAAATCGTTCGACACGAGTGAAGAATATCTTGCCAACTTGTGGAAAACAAAGTATGCAAGTAAGCGTATCAAGAGTCTGGTGAGTCAGTACCGAGTGAGTGACGAAGTGTTGTTCTACGATGATCTTATCTATATGTCGTGGGAAGAAGTGAAAGAGAAGTATCTAACACAGGTGGGACGATGATTACACTTTATGATGATGAAGTGATTTACAAGAGTAAATCGGTTGAAGATTTTCTGGACATATTATATGCGAGAAGTGAACCGTGTTTTGAGTGTCTTGGAAAAAGGCCCGAGATACGTCATTTTGCCGGAAGGTCCGCACGCTCCCAAGGCTTTTAGAATTCTTGACAGCAAAGGTCAGAAGATCGTGTTGTCAGGAAGGAAAGGCGTCTATCTCTACTGGGCTAAAGGCGTTCCTCTTTATGTCGGAGAGAGCTCCACCTGCTTGCGCGATAGACTTGGATACTTTATCGCTTCCGTCTGGGACAAATCACATTCGAGTGAGAATCACCACGGCGGAAACGTATATCGTATGTTGCACGGCACCGGAAATTTTGACGATTTGCTCTATTCATATGTTGAAGTTGATGAAAAGAGGTTTGACACCAAATCACTCGAAGCTATGGCGGTGCAATATTTCAATCCTTCTTACAAACACCACCTAGAAGAATACAAGCGCGAAAAAATGGTCGAAGAATATGATGGGCATACCTTGGAGTCGTTTTTTTCTTGACACGGTCGCCGGTTTCGTGTATAAATAGACTTTAGATGCGGGGTGTTTAGACACAGCACCAGTCCCCCTGGTGTAAAGCGGTGCGATTCCGCTACCCCGCTCCAATTTCCTTAACTATGGTATAATATGTCACGACACGATTTGGTTATAGACTTCGAGACGATGGGCAGCCGCGCACTTGACTGTGCCGCCATTGACGCGTCCACATTCGTCTTTACCTGGGACAGGTTCCTGGATAATCCCTACTCATTCGAAGAAATCTTGGACGGCGCGATCCGCTACAAACTGAGCGTGAAAGATCAGGTTCAGAATTACGGGTTCAAGGTCGAACAAGACACACTTGACTTCTGGATGCGACAGGCACCCGAGGTGCAAGACAAGATCAAACCCCGAAAAGACGACCTCACGGTGAAAGAATTCACCGAAGCGATCATGCGCGACCTTTCAAACGGTCCGAAGATCGAATACTGGTGGTCGCGTAACAACACGTTTGATCCGACCGTCCTGTGGCGTCTTGTCTGGACGCAACACTCCAAGTATCGTATCAACGAATACTTGATGTTCTGGCGCGTCCGCGATGTAAAGACGTGGATCGACGCCAAGTTTGACTTTACAACTCCCAGCGGTTTCGTTCCCGTCGCGGACGAAGATTACTGGAAAAGAACCTTCCGAGAACATGATAGCACACATGATGTGGCTGCTGACGTTATGCGTTTGCAGGCCATTTGTCGTGCTGAAAATGATATGGAGCAAGTTAGAAAATGAGAAAATACGGACAAACACCCGCTGAAATAACGGGCCAAGTTTTCGATTATGCCGCAAAAGCGAACGAAAGAGACTCTAAAACCAAGCATCCTGCTGCGAAGTCTGGCGCAATGCGCGCTGCGCTCGGTGTTCCCTATTTCAAGCAAGTGCCTCTTGAAGCTGTTGGTGCCGGCGCCGCAGCACTCGAATACGGCGCTCGCAAGTATGACAACCGAAACTGGGAAAAGGGCCTGCCTTGGCAGCAGATGATTGACAGTCTCAAACGTCACGTTGACGACTTCGAAAGAGGTCATGACTATGACGACGGCGACGATGGTTCTGGTATGCACCAGGTCTGTATGATTATGGCATCCGCCATGATGCTTTCTGCTTCTGTCATTCGTGGTATTGGTGAAGATGATCGGCTGCCGCCTGTTGCAAAAGAAGCTCTGACGGCAAAAGAAGTTGGTCGTTGGATGAACGAGCAACTAAAACTGACTGAGGGCAGAGAATGAAATACGAATTCAACATGGAGGAGTTGCGCAAAAAGAGCATCTTCCTCGCAACACCCATGTATGGCGGTCAGTGTGCCGGATACTATACGAAGTCCGTCGCAGACTTGACCAAAGTGTGCGCTCTCCACGGCATCGAACTGAAGCACTACTTCCTGTTCAATGAGTCGCTGATTACTCGTGCTCGCAACTACTGTGTGGACGAGTTTCTACGTTCGGACTGCACACATATGATGTTCATCGACTCGGACATTGGCTTCAATCCCGCTGATGTTCTGAAGCTTCTGGAAATCTGCGGGCCAGGTTACGATATCGTAACTGGTCCCTATCCGAAAAAGACCATCGCGTGGGAAAAGATCAAGAAAGCGGTTGACGCAGGATTCGCAAACGACAATCCTTTTGCTCTTGAACAGTTTGTCGGTGACTATGTGTTCAATCCTGTGCCTGGCACGACCGAATTCAGGATCAACGAACTGGTCGAAATTCAAGAGGGCGGCACGGGCTTCATGATGATCCATCGTGGTGCGTTCGAAAAGTATGCCGAGGCATACCCAGAACTTCGTTACCTGCCTGACCATTCTAGAACGGAACACTTCGACGGGTCAAGAGAAATCACCGCATTCTTCGATTGTGTGATTGACCCGACGACCAAACGGTACCTGTCAGAAGATTATATGTTCAGTCAGTATGCCCGCAAGATCGGTCTGAAAATCTGGATGTGCCCGTGGATGCGTATGATCCATATCGGCACTCACGCATTTGGCGGTAGCCTCGCAGCACTTGCTGCGATTCAGGCTTCGCCTACGGCTTCTCGCGAGTCGAACCGCAAAAACTACTTGACACAGAAGCCAAATCTTGATATAGATGTAGGATCAACTCTGAACCGACAGCAGCGCCGTGCTGCAGCAGCAAAGAAAGGTAAATGATGAAACTTAGCAATGAAACGATTGGTGTTCTGAAAAACTTTGCATCCATCAATCCCGGTGTTGTTCTGAGAGAAGGCAACACCATTCGCACTATCTCACCTCAAAAGACTGTCATGGCTTCTGCCACGGTCGCTGAGACTTTCGAGAAAGAGGCCGGTATCTTCGATATCAGCCGATTCCTCGCAACGCTTTCGTTGTTCGATCAGCCCGATATCATCTTTGGCGCAGATCGTTTCACCGTCTCGGGCGGTCGTCGGAAGCTCAACTATACATACACTCCCGAGAACATGATTGTCACTCCGCCCGACAAAGATATCACTGTTCCGAGTCCCGAGGCAACCTTTTCGGTCGATTGGAAGGACATTGAAAGCGTGATCCGTGCTGCCGGTGTTCTGCAACTACCCGAAGTCGCCTTTATCTCAGATGGCACCGACGTGATCTTTTCGGCGGTTGACAGCAAGAACCCGACCGCAGACAACTACAGTGTCACGGTCGCCGAAGGCGCAAACGCACCAACTTTCCGCATCGTTATCAAGACCGAAAACCTGAAGCTCATGCCCATCAACTACGAGATTGCGCTTTCATCCAAGGGCATGGCACATTTCAAATCCGATACCATCCAATATTGGGTGGCCGTAGAAGCAAAGTAAGGAGACCATAGATATGGCAGAACAAGAACCGAGCATCACTCTAAACGACATTGGCGCAGCCGTCCAGATCATCGACCTGGCGTCCGCTCGCGGCGCGATCCGCGGCGAAGAAATGGCTGCCGTAGGCAACGTCCGTCAGCGCCTCGCTGCGTTCCTCGAATACAGCGAGAAACAGGCGAGAGCCGCCGCTGAGAAAGAAGCGGAGGCAGGAGAAGCCGAGGACGTTCCTACAACTTCGTAAATCCGCACCGGATATGAAAGAGGGCTTGCGGGCCCTCTTTCTTTTTGATATACTGACGAAACAATCTACATCATGGAGCAGACATGCAAGAATTCATCTGGTCGCAGAAATACCGCCCTTCTACCGTTCAAGACACGATCCTTCCGAAGGAACTCAAAGACGTGTTCCAAAGGTTCGTTGACGACAAGAATATTCCGAACCTGCTGTTGACAGGCCGCGCGGGCATTGGTAAGACCACTATCGCCAAGGCGATGTTGGACGAGATTGGCGCCGATTATATCATCATCAACGGATCGATGAACGGCAACATCGACACACTTCGTAACGAAATCGCGAACTTCGCGTCTACCGTCTCTTTCTCGGGCGGCCGCAAGTATGTGATTCTGGACGAAGCGGACTATCTTAACCCACAATCGACGCAACCCGCACTTCGTAACTTCATGGAAGAATTTTCGAAGAACTGTGGGTTCATTCTGACCTGCAACTTCAAAAACCGTATCATCGAACCTCTGCACTCGCGGTGTTCTGTTGTCGAATTCAAGATCAGCAACAAGGACAAACCGAAGATTGCCATGCAATTCTTCAAGCGCGTATGCACCATTTTGGAGACCGAAGGAGTTGAATATGACCAGAAGGCTGTGGCTGAACTTGTGCAACTTTATTTCCCTGATTGGCGCCGAGTCCTTAACGAACTACAGCGCTATTCTTCTACTGGTAGGATTGACGCTGGCATCCTGACGAACAAGAGCAGCGATAACATCAACACTCTGGTTGACTTGATGAAGGATAAGAACTTCACGGCGGTCCGCAAGTGGGTCGCTGATAACTCCGACATTGACTCGGCGGTTCTGTATCGTCAACTCTACGACCTGCTGCCTACTCGGGCAGACAGCACCCAGTCCGTCGCGGACGCCATCATCATTCTGGCAGAATACCAGTATAAGGAGGCGTTCGTTGCAAACTCTGAAATCAACCGTGTCGCAGCGCTCGCGACGCTCATGGCCGAGGTCGGTTGGAAATGAGTTGGCTTGATCGGTTCAAAGCAAAGAGACGGTGCGCGTTGTGTGACGCGAAACTCGGCAAAGACCCCGCCGAAGTCGAAATGCAATGTGCCGACGTACTGCTGAAGATGAAAATTTGTGATGAATGTTTTGTCGTCCTGGACGAACGAAACAAACAAGCGTGGGAGTTATTCAATGACGACGATCCTTCCTGACGTTGGCGAGTCCGAGGCCTTCGAAGAACAAGACTACAAACCCGAGAAGCCTAAGGGTGTTTCGCCGTTCGACTATGTGAAGAACATCAACGGTCCCGCGTCTCAGAATATGATGCGGGACACCGAAAACGACGAACTGGCAGAAAAGGGTTACAACCCTTGGGTCGTCAATCTCGGTCTGTCTTTCTATCCCGACACCATTCTACATGTCAATCTGGTGAACATGTATCACCATCTTGACAACCGCCCGCAATACGAATTTTTACTAAATAGCATTAGACCTAAGAAGCGATACGCGAAATGGGTTAAAAATGCTGGTGATGAAGATTTGGATGCGGTGTGTCGTCATTATGATTGCAATCGCAATGTCGGTCGTGACTACCTGTCTTTGTTGTCCAGTGAGCAAATCGAAATGATAAAACAACAACAAAAAATAGGTGGACATGAAAAATGAATATCGTAGACAAATTGGTAGAAGTCCAACTGCCGAGTGATGAAAGCTTTCTAAAGATCAAAGAAACGCTGACGCGTATCGGTATTTCCTCCAAGAAAGACAAGAAGTTGTATCAATCTTGCCACATTCTGCATAAGCGTGGTAAGTATTACATCGTGCATTTCAAGGAATTGTTCATGCTCGATGGAAAGGCAAGTGACTTCTCTACAGAAGATGAAGCAAGACGCAATACGATTGTGAACCTGCTCGAAGAATGGGGTCTTGTCAAGACGGTCAATCCGGCACAAATTGAGGACCCAGTGGCACCACTTTCTCAGATCAAGATTTTGGCGTTCAAAGAAAAGGACGAGTGGGGACTGGTTGCCAAATACACCATCGGCAAAAAGTAACAGTAGATATCATGAAAAAATGGCTTGACGATGCAAAGACCCGTATGCAACAGGTCTCTGAAAAAGGTGAAGTGATGATTCAGAGCGGCCGCGATACGGTCGTGAATCTGGCAGACCGGCGCGAAAAGCTGCGTGTCTACAAACTCTATCCCGAAGCACATATGCCGACTTACGGCAGCCATTGGGCAGCATGTTTCGATCTTCACGCGTCTATCCGCGTTGGCGACACAATCAACACCTATACGCCGCAGAACAAGAAAACGACGACCTGCATTCTGGAGGACAAAGATGGGCCTACCTTTGTGGTATATCCTGGTCACCGCGCACTGGTACCAACAGGTCTGGTTTTCGACCTTGAGGAAGATCAATCCATGCGTGTCCACCCCCGGTCGGGACTCGCTGTAAAGAACGGCGTGATGCTCGCGAACTGCGAAGGCATCATTGACGCCGACTACGTTCAGCAGACGTATATCACCGTGTTCAACACCTCGGACGTTCCTTTCGCCATTCGTGATGGCGACCGCCTCGCACAGGCAGAAATCGTGCGCAGCTTCCAGGTTGCTTTCGAAGAAGTGACGGAAGAACCTGAACCGAAAACCAACCGCAAGGGTGGATTTGGTTCGACCGGCGTTTGACGCCTAAATAAAGGCGGGATGCCTGATAGGGTCCCGCAACATTCTTGCTTAAATAAGGAGAAAACACATGACTGCACTAGAGAAACAGTTTTTCGACGCCTTCAACATCGGGTTCGATCATCTGATGGACCGCGCAACAAAGGCGCCTACTTACCCGCCTTACAACCTTATCAAGACTGGCGAGACGACCTATCTCATTGAAATGGCCGTCGCTGGCTTCGGAGAGGACGACCTTGAAATCACGGTCGAGGACTCAAAACTGAAGGTTGTCGGCACGAATTCGGGCGTTGACGAGGACGCTGAATACCTGCACAAGGGTATTGCATCGCGCCCGTTTACCCACACTTTCACTCTCGCTGAGCACGTTGAAGTCGAAGATGTTGTCCTTGACAACGGCATTCTGACGATCCGTCTACACAAGATCGTGCCTGAGGCGAAGATGCCAAAGAAGATTCCGGTCAACCGACCATACGGTAAATCGTTCCTTCAGGAATAAGAGAGGGCGCCTTCGGGCGCCCTTTTCACTTGACACGGTGGCTAAATATGTGTCATACTGTGTCAAAAAAGGATTCTAAAACATGATTCTGACTCATGAACAGGCTATCTATGCCGCCAAGTTTTTTGAGGACTACTTCGAGTCTTTCGGTCAGATCGAAGATTACATGCGCAAGACAAAACTGGAACGCATCGAAGCAATGCCTCCGATGCTGCCTTTTTTCTCATACGAGGACGACTTTTTTACCGAGTTTCACATGCACCCTGACGAAATGGATATTGAGGTTCGTCTTGCCGACAAACGTTTCTGGTCGCTTTTGGAAGTCACGTCCTCGCATATCAACCAATCATCGTCACCGGGTCGCACACTTGAAATCATGGTGTTCGAACGCAACGTCAACAAGGTTCTGGGATTCATCAAGGTCGGTTCGCCCGTTCTGAACCTGAGACCAAGAACCGAGTGGCTTGGTTCGCCTCTGGAGACAGGCAATCTAGAGGTCATGCAACGCTTCAACAACGTTGCTTGTATGGGCCATATCATCGTGCCTGCTCAACCATTCGGATACAACTATCTGGGTGGTAAACTTTTGGCTGCAATTTGTTGTAGTCATGAAATAAAACGCCTATTCGACGCAAAATATGCGACGAATATCTGTCACTTCGAAACGACCTCACTCTACGGTTCGACCAAAGGTGCGTCTCAGTATGACGGTATGAAACCATACCTGAGATACAAAGGTCTGACCGACAGCGACTTCGTTCCACATCTGACAGACAAGAAATTCCGCCAGATCAAGACATGGTGGGAAAAAGAGACTGACGTGCCGCTCAAAGTCACCTCTTCCTCGGTCAAAATGACCATGACGCGCGACATGATATCGAAGGTCGCTAAGGCACTCAAAGAACATGACGCTGAACAACACCAACACTTCCGTAAAGTGGTCGAGAACGCGAAGGCCATGGTCGAAAAGAAGCGCACCTACATGTGTGACTACGGTTACGCCAACACCCGCGAATACATCCTAGGCGAAACCGACACCTTGGTCAAGAAAGACAACTTCGACTCATACTCTTACAAGAGCGCCGTCCAATGGTGGAAGAAAAAGGCGGGCAAGAGATACAAAAGTCTGAAAAAAGAGAACAGACTGAGAACAGAACTGGAAATCTGGTCCAAAGATGCGGATATTGACATTATCCGCTGAACCTGTTATACTGTCTGAAAAACTACAGGAGAATCAATGTCATTCTATCTAAACGTTCGTCAATATGGCGACCGTATGCTTGTGCGTTCTTTCGAAGATGGGCGCCGCCAGCAATACGAAGTCAAGTATCGTCCTTACCTGTTTGTCCGTTCGCAGAACGGTTCAGGTGAGTATCGCACCATTCACGGCGATCCTGCGGAGAAGATCGAATTCGACAGCATCCGTGATGCGAAAGAATTTATCAAGAAGTATGGAGGAGTGTCCGGGTTCGAATTCTACGGCATGACCAACTTTGTCTATCCGTTCATCAATGACCGCTTCCCAGGCGAAGTCCATTATGACCGAGACAAGATCAACGTGGTGTCGGTCGATATCGAAACCATGTCTGACGACGGTTTCCCCGATATCATGACCGCGAACAAGGCACTGACCGCTATCGCAATTTCCGACGGCAAAGAGATTGTCTTTCTGTCCATCAAGGAATACAAGAAGCACCAAGACAACGTTCGCGTGATACGTTGCGCGGACGAGAAAGAGCTTATCGCGCGGTTCGTTGAAGTCTGGCGCGAAATGGACCCCGACATTGTGACGGGTTGGAACGTTGAATTCTTCGACATGCCTTACCTTATCAACCGTATCAAGCGCGTCTCGGGCGAAGCCATGGCGAAACGTCTGTCACCTTGGAACCTCATTCGTGAAAACGTCCAGAAGCAACACGGCGAAGAGCAGCTGACCTACGATATCTTCGGTGTGGCCATCATGGACTACATGTTGGTTTACAAGAAATGGACCTTCACGACGCAAGAATCTTACCGTCTTGACCACATCGCAAACGTGGAACTGGGCATGGGTAAAATTCACTATGAGGACGAATACGGGTCTCTGCACGGTCTGTATGAGCAGAATTTCCAACTCTACGCCGAATACAACATTCGAGACACCGAGATTATCAACCAGCTTGACGAAAAACTGAAGCTGATGGACCTTGCGCTCGCGCTGGCGTATGACGCGAAACTCAACTACACTGACGCGTTCACTTCGGTTCGTATGTGGGACGTTATCAGTCACAACTATCTGATGGTCCACCGCAAGATCGTGGTGCCACAATACAAGTATGATGGCAAGCCGTTCGAATTCCAAGGCGGTCACGTCAAAGAACCTTACACGGGCGAACATCACTGGGTCTGCTCATTCGACTTGAACAGTCTGTATCCGCACCTTATCATGCAATACAATATCTCGCCTGAATCTTTCGTCGGTCTGGACCCTCACATGGGTCAAGGCGTTGACGCAGCGCTTGATGGTTCGTATAACGAGATTCGGGACGACCTGATTGCGCAGAACGTCACGGTCACACCGAACGGTTGTGTCTGGTCGCGCGAAGAACAAGGGTTCCTGCCTGCACTCATGGAAAAGATGTATCTTGACCGCAAGGCGTTCAAGGGCAAGATGCTTGACATGAAGCAGAAGTATGAGGACACCCACGACGAAACATACTCGAAAGAGGCGCTGCGTTTCGACATGATCCAGATGGCCAAGAAAATCCAATTGAACTGTGCGTATGGCGCTCTTGGCAATCCGTATTTCCGTTGGTTCAACTTCCGTTACGCTGAGTCCGTCACTCTGGGCGGTCAGTTGTCGATTCGTTGGATCGAGCGCGAAATCAACAAATTCTTGAACAAGAAATTCAAGACCGATGGCTACGACTATGTGATTGCGTCTGACACCGACTCTATCTACCTGCGTCTTGATAAGGCGGTCAAACTCGCATATGGCGACAAAGTGCCTGACGACGAAAAGGTGGTCAAGTATCTTGACAAGGTGTGTTCACAGTTGCTTGAGCCGTTCATCGAACAATCATACAACGAGCTCGGTGAATACGTTAACGCCTTCCAGCAAAAGATGGTCATGAAACGCGAAGCAATCGCGTCAAAGGGCATCTGGCGCGGCAAGAAAATGTATATCTTGAACGTGTATAACAACGAAGGCGTCCAATACGAAAAACCGAAGCTCAAGATCATGGGAATCGAAGCGGTTCGTTCGTCTACACCGTTCGTCTGCCGGGAGAAGATTAAGGAAGGTCTGAGCATCATCATGAACGGCACAGAGGACGAGTTGATTAAATTCGTCAAAGACTTCCGTGAGGAGTTTGCAACACTGCCGTTCGAACAGGTCGCGTTTCCCCGGTCGCTCAACGGTATGAATAAATATCGTGACGCGGCGAATGGGTGGAGAAAGGGCACGCCAATTCACGTTCGCGGCGCATTCGTCTACAATGACATGATAAAGAAGCACAAACTTCAAAACCGTCTGACACCTTTGCGCGATGGCGACAAGATTCGTTTCTCTTACCTAAAAATGCCGAATCTGACGCGCGAAAACGTGATTGCGTCCATGGACGAAATGCCGAAAGAGTTTGGTTTGGAAGATTACATCGACCGTGAAATGCAATTTGAAAAGTCTTTCGAAGGCGCCCTAAAGAGCATCACCGACGTTATCGGTTGGCAACTCGAAAGAACAGCAAGTTTGGAGAGTTTCTTTGGCTAAGTATGACCATGGCGGAGGCTGCGCCTGCGGCCTCTATAGAGAATGTCCGCCCGATTGCGAACACTATCAAGGAGAGAAAAGATTGACCGACGAAATCTTTGACTTCGGTTTCACCGCGGTGACCGAGGAAGAATTGACAACGGCACTACCAGCAGTGCATCAGGCAGAATATGACCGAGAACATGTCATCGAAATGGAAAGAAGGCTTGACAAACTACACTCGGCTATTTTACCATTGCTGGATAATCTGAGAAAAAACCCCGAAAGCGAATACATTCGGTGGCCGAATCGGGACGAAAAGATTGACGCTTTCGAGTCGTATATTGCAAAAATTGTAGACGGAGATATTGAATGAGCTCACTAATCGAAAGGTTGACGAAAAACTCAACCATCAAAGAAACGGCTCTACTGAAAGAGTCGAAGGTCTTTGGTAAGAAAGACATGATCCAGACCGCGGTTCCGATGTTGAACGTGGCATGTTCTGGTCGTGTTGACGGCGGCCTGTTGCCGGGTCTGTTGACCATCGCAGGTCCTTCCAAACACTTCAAGTCCGCATTCGCACTCATTCTGGCGTCTGCATTCCAGAAGAAGCATCCTGACGGCGTAATCCTGTTCTATGACTCTGAATTTGGTTCGCCTGAGTCCTACTTTGAAAGCGCAGGCCTGGATACGGACCGCGTTCTGCACTCACCTCTGACGAATATCGAAGAGCTGAAACACGATATCATGCAACAACTTGAAGGTATCGAAAAAGGCGATAAGATTTTCATCCTTATCGACTCCATCGGTAACCTGGCATCCAAGAAAGAGGTTGACGATGCGCTAGACGGTAAGTCTGTTGCAGATATGACACGCGCAAAGCAACTAAAGTCGCTTTGGCGCATGGTGACACCGCACCTGAACCTGAAAGACATTCCTCTTGTGAACGTGAACCACACTTACAAAGAAATCGGCATGTTTCCGAAAGATATCGTCTCGGGCGGCACCGGCGGCGTATATTCGTCTGACGCTATCTGGATCGTCGGCCGTGCGCAAGAGAAAGACAAGGCATCCGACAAGGATATCTCGGGTTACAAGTTTACCATCAACATCGAAAAATCGCGCCGCGTCAAAGAGAAGTCGAAGATTCCGATCACGGTCAACTTCGAAGGCGGCGTTCTGATTTGGTCTGGTCTACTCGAATTGGCTCTTGAAGGCGGTTACGCCCGCAAGCCAAAGGTCGGTTGGTATGAATTGGTTGATCCCGACACAGGCGAGGTTCTGACTGACAAACTCTACCGAGAGAAAGAACTTGAACGTGCCGGCAGCCTGTGGAAGATGATGCTGTCGGAGACTTCGCTTGCCTCCTTTATCTCCAAGAAGTATACTATCGCAAGCGGAGAATTGATTCAATCGAACGATGATGATTCGGTTGAAGTAGAAGAACAGGAGATTGACGAAGTATGATTGAGAATACAATCCTTTCTGGGTTGTTGTTCAATGAAGGTTATACTCGCAAGGTTCTGCCGTTTCTGAAACCCGAATACTTTGACGATATGTCCTATCGTCGGGTATTCGGGGAAATCAACGAATACGTTAGCAAATACAACGGGCTTCCTACCAAGGAAGCCCTCCGTATTTCTATTGATGAACGAACGGACCTGAACCAAGAGCAGCACAAAGAGATAACCAGCATTATCAACGCTCTTGAATATGACCAAAAGACCGACCAGGATTGGCTTGAAGAAAAGACGGAGAAATTCTGTCAAGACAAGGCAATCTATAACGCGGTCCGCAAGTCTATTCTTGTCCTTGACGGGAAAGAAAAGAACCTAGACAAGGGTTCTATTCCTCAGTTGCTTTCTGACGCTCTGGGTGTATCATTCGACACACACATTGGCCACGACTTTTTAGACGATTACGACGAACGGTATTCTTTCTACCATACAAAGGAGAAGAAAATTCCGTTCGACCTGGAACTTTTCAACAAGATCACCAAAGGTGGTATCCCCCGCAAGTCTCTGTCTATCGCGCTCGCGGGCACGGGCGTAGGTAAGACGTTGTTCATGACACATTGCGCCGCTGCGAACATGATGGCGGGATACAACGTTCTATATATAACCATGGAGATGGCGGAAGAAAAGATCGCCGAGCGTATCGACGCAAATCTGCTTGACTTGACTTTGGATGAACTCGAAACGATTCCGAAGGACGTTTATGTAAAGCGTATCAATCGGGTCAAGGGAAAAACGACCGGTAAGCTTATCATCAAAGAGTATCCAACGGCCAGCGCCGGCTCAGCACACTTCCGCCATCTTGTCAACGAACTGCGGTTGAAGAAAAACTTCCACCCTGATATCATCTACATCGATTACCTGAACATCTGTATGTCGTCGCGCCTGAGATTCGGCGCCAATGTCAACTCTTACACCTACATCAAGACTATCGCTGAAGAACTTCGCGGCCTTGCCGTGGAGCTTAATGTGCCAATTGTCAGTGCGACCCAAACGACGCGTTCGGGTTACTCTAACTCCGATGTTGGTCTGGAGGACACCTCCGAATCGTTCGGTCTGCCTGCGACCGCCGACTTCATGTTTGCGCTTATCTCTAGTGAAGAACTGGAAGCACTCGGACAGATCATGGTCAAGCAGCTCAAGAACCGATGGGGCGACACGAATTACCTGAAACGGTTTGTGGTCGGCATCGAAAGACCTAAGATGCGTCTGTTTGACGCCGAGTTGTCAGCACAGGAAGATATCATGGACGACACGCCTGCTATGGACCGCGGTGATGTTGGCAGCAGACTTGAAGCAGAACGGAAAGATACGTTTGTGACAGGTCGCAGAAAAGACAAGAAACCGAAATTTGATGGGTTCAAGTAAATGTCATACCAAGTCAAGAAAGATAAGACGTATCAGGTGGTCGAGAAAGATACCGACCTGGTCGTATTCGAAGCAAACTCCGAGAGAACGGCGCGGTCTATGTGCCGTTCACTCAACCTAGGCTCAGGATTTGCAGGGTTCACTCCGACGTTTTTCGCGTTACCACAAAAAGAAACGGCGCCATCCAAAGGATAGACGCCGTTTCAAGTTTGCGTGACTGGACCGAACCCCACGGGCATACTTGATGCTACTCCAGTTTTTCCTGTAGTGATAGATAACTTCACACTTGCCTCTTACGCTAAACGTATTAACACGCACCCACGCTCCTATTTATACCGAAAGAATCTTGCGCCGCGAAAAAAAGTGGTTGACAAGACGCTTTTTTGCGACTATATGTGAGTCGTAAGCGAGAGAAGCAAGTATGTTCTACGAAATCGAAGGCAAGACCGCCGAAGAAATCGACGCGGTGATTGCGTTTGCTGTTGACTATCTCGATATCAGTGACGATGTTGAACTGACGGTCATTTTCGACTGGTCGATGATCGGCGGCGAGACTGCTGGGTATGCTGACGAGGTTGACGCTGACGAAGGTCTGTTCGAAATCTCGGTCAAGCCCGACTTGCCGAAACAAGACATGATTGCGACGATCTTGCATGAAATGGTTCACGTTGCACAGATGGCCCGGGGCGACCTGGTTCAAGGTATGCCTTCAACTTGGAAAGGAGAGAAATTCGATGGGCAGTATATGGAACTTCCTTGGGAGATCGAAGCCTACCGAGTCGAGTCAGATATGGTCGCACAATTTCACAATCACTGACGGCACGCTTGACAAACCTTGCCTTGATATGATAGGTTCAGACCTCAACAAGACGGTGCCATGGTACATCATGGCACGATACGCGATTCAGGTCGAGAACGATCCGGTGGTCTCCGACGGCATGTTCGAAAAGATTCGGCGCCGTCTCATAGAACACTGGGACGAAATCGAGCACGAATTGAAGCCGATGTTGGCATACGAGGACGTTCTGGAAAGAACGTTCACGGGTGAGTTTCCAAAGTCCGTTGCGATGGCAACACAACAAATGAGGAGAGACTGGATTGCCTGAGAAGAACCTGTATGAGCTGATCTGCGAAGCCATCGAAGAAGCGATGTATCTCGAAATGGGTATGCCTACGGAAAGCCGAGACCGCATCCTGCTGAACGCAATGCGCCTGTCTGGTGCTCCTTTCTCTTTTGTGGAGCAAATTTACGAAGAAAAAATGCGGGAAGCCGCTTGACAAATCAACTTGAAATCACTATATGTGATTCGTAAGAAGAAGTGAGAGAAAAAGGAATGGAAACCACTCGGAAAAGTATGCTGACCGGCATTGAACGGACGATGAACATCGATGTAACCTTCGAACAACTACACCAATGGGAAGTCGGAGGCAAACCTATCCAACAAGTCATGCCACACCTGACCGACGACGAACGTGAATTTCTCATGACCGGTATCACCGCCGAAGAATGGGAACAGATGTGCCCCGAAGAGGAGGAAGATGTTTAACTGGTTCAAACCTCTGAACCCGCGCCGCGTTATCAAATTCGCAAGGTGCCGGATGGTTATATCGCAGTCTACCGAGACAACGCAGACATGTTCTGGATGATCGACGGTAGTGGCGGTGATGGTGTTTCGCCCTCCAGTCTTGACAAGACTTGGTATGGAAAGTATGTTGTGGAGACAGAGAAAGAAGCCGGCCGCCGTGTCAACCTACATTCTTCGCTTCAAGGCGGCGAAATTGTGTGGGAAGGTGGTTGACATTCGCCACGAATCGCCTATATTAGAGTTGTAACAGCGAGACAGAAAGGCATCATCATGTATACCGAAGAAACTCTCCGCGCTCTCGGCACTCCGTTCGAAATTCAGCCGGAGGTTCTCGCCACAACTCAGCGTTTCGACGTTGAAATCTACTCCGACCTCTACAAGGGACACCTATGGGTTCCGTCCTCGCCAGGGTCTCGGTTACATGACCGCCGAGCAGCTCGATGCCATGTGGGATCGGCTTGTCGAAGCACACGCCGAAGAAATGGCGGCAGAAGATCGGCGTGAAGCCAAAGCGATGGCCGACTGGGATCGTCTGGTCGAAGAAACGATACAACTCGGCGCCGGCGACTACGCGACCGCCGTTCGGTGGCTCATGTCGGGTGGTGACGAAACTGACCTGGAATACTTCCTGTGGCAGCACGGCGTCACCTCTTTCACCAACACTCGCTGGGTCCGTCAACTCGCAAACATGGAGTGAACATGCAACGACCAGGAAAAACTCACCGCGCGGCGATGCCGAGCGACATGCGCGACATGCAGCTTCGCAATTTCTTTCGCAGTTGTCGCCAGATTTTGGAGAACGAGGATTCTGACGCTGCGTTCTACTTCGAACAGATCGAAGAACACATGAACGCCGGCAAACCCCTGCCGACGGACAACCGTGAAATCGCAAGACTACTGGGTATCTGATATGCCACAAAAAGGTCAACTCAAAGACATGGACGCATGGGAACAAGAGATTCGGGACAACGCCGAATACTACACGACCATTGCGTTCCAGCCTCGCCGCGGACAGATTCCTTTGACCAGTTTCGAACGTCTGGATATGGCAATCGCTTACGCACAGGCGACGATGCAAGAGGTGACTAACCGATACCGATGTGTGATGGTTTACGCGATCAATGAAGATGGGCGCCATGCACTCTGCGGCACTGTCAACCAGTTTGACAAAGCGTGGAAGCCCGTTGTGCCGCAGACATACTAAGTCTCCTTTCACAGACTGGGCGCCTTCGGGCGCCATTTTTTTGGTCTATAATTGGTCTATAAATAGCCATGTAGATTTTCCTAGGAGCATAACATGGCTGTTACATTTGCAGAATTTCTAAACAAATCTGAAAAACTGACCATTGACGATATCGAAGATCGTCTAAAGAAACTCGGTTACACCAACTTCAAGAGAGCATCATCAAGATCGACCGCGGTGTTGACAGACGACAACCGCGTAAAGGTGTTGGAACGTATCGAAAAAGAATTTTCCGACCTTGGCGCCAAATACGATCCTGACAAAGGTTCTTCCTCGGTCGGCGCGGTCGTGATCGGCATTTTCACCGTCGGCGCGAAACCAGCATCGAAACAAGGCAAGAAGTCTGCTGGCCTTGACAACGAAGATGCGATGATTGACGGCATCAAGCAGTTTACCAAAGGCGGCCCTATGACCGTTCGTATCACTGACGGCCGCAAGAAATACGAATACAAGGACGTGGTCGACATTGAAGAAGTCGGACGAGACACGTCTAACCGTAAGAAAGCAGACGTTCGACTGTTGCTTGAGAACGGCAAGAAAATTCCTATCTCCATCAAGAAAGACAACGCCGAAATGTGGGAGTCCGCAGATAGTTACTGGTCTGCCGAAGCGAAGAAAATCGTTGACAAGATGGTGATGGACGGCCAGGTCAAGCTCAACAAAGTCGGTTCTATCTACAAGATGTTGCCGAACCTTGGTGTATATGCGACAGACGAAGAAAAGAAGAACGTGGTTTTCGGTTCGGACCTATTGAACAAGGGTTTCGTGGTCGTAAGAACATTCCGCGGCAGCGACTTCGTGCTTGACAAGACAGGCGACGTTCTAGAGGTTCATGTTACGAAGATCATCGATTCGATGAACGACCTCAAAGGCGAGAACGATATTTTCTTCCTGATTCGTAACGACATCTCCCGTAAGGGTTCAAAGATTTATCCGGGTCTGAGAACGTTGGCAGTTAGCGCAACGCGTATCAACCGTAACGTCAAGAAGGTTCGCAGATAATGTTGAGATTCACACAATATCTAGAAGAAGCCAAAAACACACACATGACTCACCTGGAAGACCTGGTGATCGATGGCAACGTTGAAGGCACAAGACAGGCGATCAACTACCTACGCGCTCTGAGAGACATGCTTGCAGGCGACTCGAAAGCGCCTGTCAACCTGACCGTGAAATGGGACGGCGCGCCCGCGATCTTCGCTGGCACAGACCCATCCGACGGCAAGTTTTTCGTCGCAAAGAAAGGCATCTTCAACAAGAATCCGAAGGTCTACAAGACGCCGGCCGACATTGATGCGGACATCGAAGGTGATTTGAACAAGAAATTGAAGCTGGCACTGAAACACCTGCCGGCCTTGGGTATTAAGGGAGTGATACAAGGTGACTTTCTCTATTCGAAAGATGATCTACGAAAAGAAACTATTGATGGAGAACCGCATATTACTTTTCATCCTAACACGATTGTTTACGCGGTACCGGCAAAAAGCGAACTTGCTTCACGCATACTTGCCTCCGAATTCGGAGTGGTCTGGCACACTACATACTCAGGAAGTGACTTTGAATCAATGTCAGCAAGTTTTGGAAAGACGATTGCAGGGCGTCTCAAAGAAACGAAAGCAGTCTGGTCGGTAGACGCGGTCTATAAGGACGTGTCGGGCACCGCGACCATGACGAAGAAAGAGACCGAAGAAGTCACACGCGTTCTGTCTGACGCTGGCCGTATCTTCCAGAAACTCAAGCGTTCGACCTTCGAAGGCATCGCGAACAACGATGAACTGAATATGCGAATCAACACGTTCATCAACTCTAAGGTTCGCGAAGGCACAGAAATCAAGAATGTCAAGCGTTTTGTGTCGGAACTGTTCGACTACATCTATGAGTGGTATCAGAAGAAAATCGACGGCATGAAGTCTGAGAAAGGCAAGGCCGGATGGGAAGAAAAGCGCAAGAATGTCATTTCATACTTCTCGAATACACCAACCTCCGAAGTCGAAGCGCTGTTCACACTCTATGTCCTGATTCGTCAGGCCAAGATGATAATTACGAAGAAGCTCGACCAAGCGGGTCGTATCGGCACCTTCCTCAAGACCAAGAACGGTTTCGAAGTAACAGGTCAGGAAGGATTCGTCGCGATTGACCACATGGGCAAGAACGCGGTGAAACTGGTCGACCGTATGCAATTCTCACGCGCGAACTTCTCGCCCGAATACGTCAAAGGCTGGCAGCGTTGAACTAGGTGCATATCGCCTATGACTCGATAATGCTTGCGGAAACGCGCTCCTTGTGATAAATATTCTGCGATGCAGAAACTTACAAGGAGCGCACACTATGTTTAGACGTATGTTCGAAGCGCTGATTGAAGCGCGCCAGAAATCCGTAAACCGCGAAATCGCACGTTATCTTCAGCGAGAATACCCCCACGAAACCCAGGACTGGATCATCCAAAACGTTCTGAGAGGTGACCATGCTTAAACGTATCTGGGACGCCATTCGACCAAGAACACAACGCGAAGTGATCGAAGATTACCTATCGAACGCGCAAGACCATGCGGACCTCGAAAGACGACTGAAAACGGTTGACCGCATTTACGGGTATCACTGGAACCACCGACTCTAAATAGACCGAGAGGTCTATGTGACGGCCTACGGACCGTCTTTTTTTTGGAGGAAACAATGAAGAAAGTGTTGCTTGTCGCGAGTGGTCTATCCGCAAATCAGTATCGCGATTACGACTACAAGAAAAAAGGATGGACCGTTGTCGGCGTCAATAACGGTTGGATGGCAACCAATGGCGAATGGGACCACTGGGTCCGCGCTGGCGACTTTCGAGGACAGCACGCTACACCGACAGGCAACCAAAGAGTGTGTTATCAGTATGTCAAGATACTGAACCAATACGGCGGTCCACGGAAATGTGGTTATTCAATCACGGTCTGTGCCGGTTACTACGCGTTACACACCTTCGATCCTGACATAATCGGCTTCCTCGGTGCAGACATGAATTACACACCGGCCACCGACGGTTCAACTCACATTTACGGCGTTGGTCGCGACATTCTTCGAAACGACATACCCGATCCTGATAGAATGGGAGCGATTCATGGTCCAAAGATGAACATAAATACCGACCAATACATAACCAGATTAGAGACCATGGCAAGCGAAAGACATGGTTGCAAACTCTACAATCTGTCAACTGTAACTGACACAAGACTGCCTTACACAAAGGCGAGACCGGAGGATTTTGAATGAGTCAATATGAACAAGAAACGTCAATGCGTCGAGTGGACGAGGAAGGCGTTGAAGAACTGCTATGGGTAACGAGTGACCGAGGCGCATTCGGCAGTAAGAAAGACGGACCCCTTTACGACTGGATATCGTGCAAAGAACACTTTATGTCACAGGTCAAAGACTTCGACACGGTGATCCAGGCAGGCGGCAACTGTGGCATGTATGCACGGTTCTACGCGAACTACTTCCGCAACGTGATTACATTCGAACCTGATCCTCTGAACTTCTACTGTCTGGACCGTAACTGTGTCGGACCTCAATACACGAAGTATCAAGGCGGCCTAGGCAACACGACCGAGAACCTATCCTTGCAAAGAGTCAGTATGCGCAACGTCGGTATGCACAAGATCAAGAACCTACCGGGCGACATTCGTATGTATCGACTGGACGACATGAACATTGAACGTTGTGACCTTCTACACCTTGACATTGAAGGTTACGAAGAATATGCACTACGCGGCGCAACCCAGATGATTGAGAGATTGCGTCCTGTTATCATCACGGAGCGTTCGTCTGGCGAAAAATACCTGTTCGAACTCGGTTATCGTCTCTATCGGAAGATGCCATGGGATACGGTGTATGTTTTTGATAAATAAGCAGACAACTACATTTCCGCGAGGCAACCATGGCTGACAAGAAAAAGAAAAAGTACGACAAGATGGACGCCGAGAACAAGGCACTGGTCAAGAACAACATCGAAATGAACCCTACACTGAAAGAAGCGAAAGGCAAGACTGTTGTGTTTGGTTGGGGTCGTATGAACCCGGTCACAATTGGTCACGAAAAACTCGCTGACAAACTGAAGTCTGTTGCACAGAAAGAACGCGCGACTCCGCTTCTCTATCTGTCTCACTCTACAGACCCTAAGAAGAATCCACTTTCGTATGACGACAAGATTATGCTGGCTCGCAAGGCGTTCGGCGACATGGTTCAGAAGTCGAACGCAAAGACGATCATCCAGGCGATGAAGGAACTTGACAAGAAATTTGATTCGGTCATTCTAATCGTCGGGCAAGACCGCGTCCAAGAATTTGACACACTGTTGAACAAATACAACGGCAAGGAATACAACTTCGACTCCATCAACGTTGTCTCGGCTGGTGACCGCGATCCGGATGCAGACGATGTTACAGGTATGTCCGCGTCCAAGATGCGAGCACTCGCCGCACAAGGCGTCATGAAGCAATTCGCCAAGGGTCTGCCGAAAAAGCTCAAGGGTGATGCGCAGGCAGTATATGACATGGTTCGCGCTGGTATGAAACTCGCGGAAGAACTCGAAGCATACGAGAACCTAGACGAAGCACTTTCTCTACAGCAGCGCCGCCAGCGCGCAATCACGATGCGCCGTTACAAAGCGAAAATCGCGGCAGCACGCAAGCGCATGGCACGACGCCCAGCAGATCAAGAGCGTCTAGAGAAACGTGCCGAAAAGAAAGCGCGTTCCATGGTTCGCGCGAAGATTGCAGGTTCGAAAGGCAAGAACTACGACGACCTATCGCCCGCTGAAAAGTCCCAAATCGAAGATAGAGTCAAGAAGCGTTCTGTAATGGTCGCACGAATCGCAAAGAGACTGTTGCCGAAGTTGAAACGCGCTGACACGGTCCGTATCGCAGGCAAGAGTGTCGAACCGATCAAAGAAGCGACCTCGGAAGTCGAACGCCTGAGGGCAAAGCAGGCGGCAGACCGTCGCAAACTGAGAGACACGCAGGAACGCGGAATGGACAGTCTACGCAGCCGTCAGATGCGCCGCAAGATTCGCAGTATCAACGTGAACGAGCATATCGAAGTCGAGAACGACCTAGAGGCACTCCAGATCATCGAACAAGTCGCGTCTCTATACGAAGCGAAGCGCGTCAAGGGTGGTGATCCGTGCTGGGACGGTTACGAAATGGTCGGCAAGAAAAAGAAGAATGGCAAGGAAGTCCCGAACTGTGTGCCGAAAGAAGAAGTCGAAGTCTATTTCACGAAGGACGACCTTTTCGAAATGAGACTGGACGAAGCGGTCGCACTTGACAAAATTCTTGACGCGGTTCACCGTAACGTCAAGGCAGGCAAAAACCTGATGGATATCGCGTTTGATATCTCACGGGCAGCTGGCGTCACCATGTCTGGACAAGAAATCAGACGAGCTTACGTCGCCAAATTTGGCGAACCAAAGACGGGTAAGGAATCGAACCCAGAAATCCGCGCAAAGCTTCTGAAAAAGTATGGTCTGGTTAAGGAATCCGTTGAACTGTCAGAAGGCAAAGTTGTCAAGAAAGTCAATGGTTATGACATTCACGACATGGGCGCCGACTTTCCATACAAGCACAAGAGATTCATGGTCAAAGACCTGAGACTGGATGTGTGGCAAGCCGGCGATGCGACCTTAAAGGGCGCAGAAGCTAAGGCGAAGTCTCTGAAGCCCAGCCAAGGTCCTGATGCGAAGAAAACTCAAGCGCAGATCGATCATGACGATTGGCGCGACAAGCAAAAGGCGCGCATTGCTTCTGGTGAAGTCAGAAGAGCGGTAATGTCACGTCGCGGCATGAAAGAGGGATACGATCCAGATGGTTACGATCCTGCCAAGTCGGCGGGTGCAGGCCTACAGGGCACCGACCGTCTACAGAAACGTTACAAGAAAGACACACCTGGCGAAGTCGTTGACGGCGCGAAGCGCAAGGATATCAATGAAGCTTTCTCAGAAATGATGGAACAAAAGTCGTCTTGTGACCTGGTCGGCATAAAGCAGATCAAGGAATTCGAGAAGGTCGTGGACAAGTTGTTCGAAAAGTTTGGCATCGACTTCCAGTTTACCAAACACTTCGCTGACCGTATGGGCGACGAACGCAACGATCCTTGCATCACACTCAAGGAACTGGCTGACTTCATCAAGAAAATCTACAAGAACCAAGGCAAGTCTCTAAAGGGTGTTGCCGGCGCAGAAGCGGTGGTTCGCGATCTTCAACGTGACCTGAACATTCCTGTAGTCGTTAAGTATGACCAGAAGAATGACGAATTCGATGTTGTGATGAAAACCATCATGCGCAAGAAGAACTTCAAGACTCCGAACAAGGTGATTGACTACAAATGATAAGCTTTCGTGACTATCTTGCGGAACTCAAAATCGAAATGCCCAAGGAAACCGAAACCTTGGGCATCGAACGCGAGGACATGCCTCAAATTGAAGGCAAAGACTATGACCACTTTCTAGCGTATCTCAAAAAGAAGGGCGCGTCTAACAAGAGGGAAAAAGTCGCTGCAAGATCGTTGAAGCCTATTCAGAAAGAGTTTTCAAAGAAGGGTGTCGAGAAATCTCTTTCGCGACTTCTTTCGCCTAAGGTCGATCCAAGACCGCCTGTAATCGTGTCGTCTGACAGTTACATCAACGATGGTCACCACCGTTGGTTGGCCGCAAAGAACGCGGGTGTCAAAGACTTTGAAATCACACGAGTCAATGCACCTATGAAAGAACTGCTGAAGATGGCACATGACTATCCGAGAGTAACATACAAACAACTAGGAAGCAACAAGGTAATTCGAAAATGACAGACTTCATTCTAACGAAGGAAGAACTCGGCAAACTCATTCGTAACCGCGAGATTGACTATTGGCACGAAGCGATGGCGAAGGTTCTACCTAAGGTCGGCATCAACACAAAGAACCGCGTTGCTGGTTTCATCGCGCAATGCGCGGTCGAGAGTGGCGACTTCAACGTTCTGGAAGAAAACTTGAACTACTCCGAAGCGGCTCTGAAACGCACGTTTGGTCGATATTTCAAGGATCGTGATCCGAAAGATTATGCGGGTCGACCTGAGAAGCTTGCCAACTACGTCTACATGGACAAGAACCGCACCAAGCGCGGCGCACTCGGTAACGTGAACGAAGGTGACGGTTGGAAATTCCGTGGCCGCGGTATCATGCAGATCACAGGCCGCAATAACTATGAGGCTTTCGGTCATTCTGTTGGTATGTCAGCAGAAGAAGCGGTTGATTACATCGAAACGAAGGAAGGCGCGCTCATGTCCGCCGTCTGGTTCTGGAACAAGGCGAACTGCAATCGTTTCGCAGACAGAGGCGACATTGAAGGTCTGTCTAAGGCGATCAACGGCGGCACAATCGGTTTGAACAAGCGCAAGGCAAAGTGGGAACTCGCACTTGAAGTAATCGATGAAAGTAACACACATTACGTTCCCGAAGAAGTCGTAGAAATGAAACCAGAACCTGCTCCCGCGCCTGCGCCGGCACACAAGCCCGAGAAAAAGAAGGGGCGCACCGACGTTTACTTGAACGCTGGTGACCGAGGCGAAGAAGTCAAGAAAATGCAGAGAGCACTAGGCATTCCTGCTGACGGCATCTTTGGTCCGCAGACACGACGCGCAGTCAAGAGATTCCAGATGGCAAACGGCCTACAGGCCGATGGTGTCGCGGGACCTCAAACGTTGACGGCGCTGTATCGATAAATACCATTGACAATCTAATCGGGAGACACTAGATGTTTAAGAGAGAAATCACGCCGCTTCCAGAGGGCATGGCAGAAGCAATCGGCAAGGCGATCAACCGTCTGGAATACGTTGACGAAGCCGCAGGTAACAAGAACCGTCCTGCTGACCAAGATCAAGGCGACAAAAAGCCGATCAAGTCAGCGACGCCTGATGAGTCGAAGCTTTCAAAAGCGATGAAAGAAGAACTAGGCGAGGCAAAGCAGGGTTCGGCTGAACACCTGAAGCGTCTGCTTGACATGCTACACAAGACGAAGCCGGGCTCATCTGACGCGTCTCAGATCAAGCACGCAATCGAAAAGATGCACGGCGCCGACAAGATTCCTGCGAAATACAAGAACGCGAAGCCTGACATGTATGAAGAAACCGATCTAGAGGAAGGTTCTTACAAAGACGGCGACACGACGATGGGTACCATCACTGTCAACTCCGACGAAGAACGCAAGAAGCGCGCGGCCATGTATCGTGCCAAGAAAGCAGAAAAGAAGGTCAAGACCGAAGAAACCGATCTTGAAGAAAAGTATGCGAAGGCAACTGACAAAGAGGACGACGGCGAAGGTCTTGATCCGGTCGGCAAAGGCGATTCTGATATCGACAACGACGGTGACTCCGATTCTTCTGACCGTTATCTGAAAGCACGCCGCAAGGCAATCGCTAAGGCAATGAAGAAAGAGGAAGTCGAACCTCTTGACGAATTGTCGCAAGAGACGATCAAGAGCTACTATGCAAAGGCTGGTTCGCAAATGCAGAAAGACAGAAAGACTGTCCAGAAGCATATGGACCGTAAGTCTGCACCTACGGCATCATCTGTTAAGAAAGCTTCCGACGCATACAAGCGTTACCAGAAAAGAGTCAAAGGTTTGAATAGAGCCGCTGACAAGATGCACGACTGATAGAGGACGAGACATGAAATCGTTTCTAGAATACATCGGTGAAGCCGCTTACGTTATCAAGCACAAAAAGACCAAGAAGGTCCTTGACAGTTTCGATGATTACGAGACAGCGAAGGACAACTTCGAAGGTCTGGGCGATGCGAAGAAAGACCACATGTTGCTCAAGACCCGTTCGGCCGGCGCACTGAAAAACCGTGTCGGCGGCGGATGGAGAATGAACGAGGAAATGGTGACAGAAGCGCGATCTGCCTCGGGTTACGAACTCTATCACAGCACGATGGCAGGCGCCTTGCAACATGCGAAGGCACAGGCCGAGAAGCGCGGTTACGAGGTCGACATGAATGACTGGGACCAGAAGGTCGCAATGGGACCTCGCAAGCCAAGCAAAGACGGCGAGTATAACGCCTACAGTCTCAGACTGACGAAAAAAGGCAAACCGTCGCGTGAAGCTCTACATATCCAGGTGACCAACATCGGAAACCGTTTCGAACTAAATATGTATATCCAATAACGCCAACATAAGGAGAACGATAATGGCACTTTGGGGAGACACAGACGACGCGAACAGCGCACCGAAGTATCTGGTAAACGACGCGGCGAATCCCGACGCTGCAAACAACGTTTACTTTGTTGACACAGACGAAGCACAGGTCGCGAACAACATCGCCATCGGTCTCAACACTCCCGGTTGGAACCTGTATGAAACATACACGACGAATGGTGGCGCTGTCACTCGCCGTCGCGTAGAAAACCTGGTCGCTATGAAACGCACTGCTGTTGAAGCAGGTGACCTTGGTATTACAGGCAACACCGCTGTTGAAGATACTGTGGTCGAGGACTAATCTGATTTTCGTCTAGGGGCGGCTTCTGGTCGCCCCTATTCTATGTAAACAACAGGTGATAAGAGAATGATTTTAACCGAGGACAATTTTCTACTCTATGCTGCGAAGCACTACGACATGAAACGCGCGGCATCGATAGAAGAATTTCACGACGACCTGAAACGGATACAGTATATCAAGAGACTGTTCAAGAGATACGAGGATAGCGGCGAACTAAAAACCCGCCTGATTCTGAACCATTTGATTATTCTCTACAACTGTTTCGGCGCCTCGGCAACACCTATTCTCTTTATGAAGCTCGAAGAATATCACGCGTATCTGAAACCGTTTGTGATATTTCTCAACTTCATGACCGAACGGATCACCTACGACAACAAAAACATCATCACCTCTGACATACCCCTAGATCAGAGAATCGTTCAAGAACTGAGAAAAATATGATTGTTGACCTATTCTTAGTCTATCAATTTATCAAACGTCTGGCAACACCTTTCAACGAATGGAAGGCGTATGAGCTTGGTATTATCGATGAAAAAGGCAACATTCTGAAAAAGCGACGCGAACTGAGAACCATCGAAGAACGCAACGCATGGGGTAAGTTTGACGTGATGATATCAAAACTCAAACGCATTATCGAAAAGGCGCCCGGAGGTCAAAGCAGACTTGCATCCTACGCAGCGGCCTTGTATCTAATCAAGGAAGGTGCAGAGATAAATAGCAACGTGGAGTTGATGACCGAGGAAGAAATTTCACAAGGTCTAGACCCGTATTTGGAATATGTGCAAGAGAACTTCTATCTAATTGAGGAAGTCCCTGTCAATAACGCGGGAGGCGGTGCAATTGCAGGCATTGGTGTAGGACCCAAAGAGAAAGCCGAACCAGGTTTCACTCCAGGGCAAATGAGAAAATACAAGAAAAAGAAACCTATTCTCAGACGCTTTAAGGTGAATTAACATGCTACTCGCATCACTAATCGGAACACTTTCAGGAAGCCTGGTATCTATTCTGCCGGGTATTCTTTCATTTCTACAGAAACGCGAAGAGCTGAGATATGAAGCAAAACTTTTTGAGCTCCGTGCAAAATATCAGCAAGTCGCTACACAGGCGGAAATCGATCTTATCAACGCTCGAGCTGATGCTGTCGAGGGAGACAGCCTTCGCCGTCATGATGCTTCTCTTACTGAGCCAGGCTTCATCGGCGCACTTAGACGCTCTGTCCGCCCAGTTATCACCTACCTATTTTTCTTTCTTTTCGTTTTTGTCAAAGTTGTGGCTCTGGTAGCAGCATATCAGGCTTCAGGAGAACAAGATTGGGTCGGTAATTCGATCCTATGGACAGACTTGCTGCCTATCATCTGGGACGAGCAAACGTCTGCGATCTTTGGCGCTATCATTGGTTTTTGGTTTGGTTCTCGCACGATTGAAAAATTGATGCGGAGGTAACCATGGCCTGGAAAGATAAGGTAGACAGTATCAGAGACGGTATATGGCTTGCTTCTCTGATAAGCGTTCCTTTGACGACCATCCTGACGTTCGTATTCTTCGGAATGTGGGCGATGTATGGTGACGAAATCGTTGCAAAGGCACGCGAAGAACTCGGCATCGACCGCAACTACGAACTCATTCTCCAAGCACTAGGCGAGGACCGTGCCATTCGTCAACCACCTGGTCTGTCATACGTTCAAGAACCTGTATATGTTGGTGAAACGATTGTCGTCAATCTGGTAATCCAAAGAACAGAGTGGGGCTCAGCCTGCATATTCGAAGACGGCCACGCTGTGTTCGTTCAACCAAACGGCATCATCATCGGCGGTTCATCAATTCCCACACAGAGACAGGTTAGCACAGACCTAACTCGGTTCCAAATTCCTGTTAACACACCCGACACACGCTTCATACAACGAAGCGAACTGAATCAACGTTGGGCAGTCTACTTCGCGCTTGACTATGAGTGCTACGGTCATACAGTGATTGAAGAAACGGACCTGATTCCGTTCATCATGCGCGACCGTCCAAGAAACGAAGGGATGGGCGCAGAATAAGCTTGACAGGAGGGTTCCTCTCGGTATAATTGGTTCTTAACACGATGAAAGACCAGGAGGAACCCTTGAACCTGATTGATCTAAAGTATGCGGGCATCCTATCCACGCGACTTCAGCGATTCGTTATCAAGTCACACAGCCCATACCGCGCGAACATGCGGTGTCCGATCTGTGGTGACAGTCAAAAATCCAAGAGAAAAGCTCGGGGATGGATCCTCGAAAAAGACAACGCCGCAATCTTCTACTGTCACAATTGCGGCGCATCCTTACCCATGCGCAAATTCCTGGAACAGATCGACCCGCCTCTCGCCAAGGACTATGTGATCGACATGGCCATGGAGAACAAGTATGCGAAGAAAGAGCCCGAGAAGCCTCTTGACACTCTACAACAGAAGAAGCCAAAGTTTCAGCTCACGGGTTCACCTCTCCGAAAGATTCGCAAGATCAGTCAACTACCAGCAGGTCATGGCGGCCGTGACTACGTTCTGAGACGCAAGATTCCGACGAAGGAGCACTACCGTCTCTACTACGTTCCAAAATTCGTCACATGGGTCAACAGTCTGATTCCGGGCAAGATGAAGATGCCCGAGAAAGACAAACCTAGACTGATTCTACCATTTCTTGACAAATCTGGCAACCTCTTTGGTTTCCAGGGTCGCGCGTTTGATCCGAAAGACGAACTACGATACATCACCATCATGTTGGACGAGAACATGCCGAAAATCTTCGGTCTGGAGAAGGTCGACTTCACGAAACCTTACCGTGTGGTCGAAGGTCCGATTGATGCGTTGTTTCTAGACAACACCGTTGCGATGGCTGGCGCAGACGGTAACGCGAACGGACTGGATCACCTAAGTAACGCAACATTCATCTTTGATGCAGAACCAAGAAATAAAGAAATAGTCCGTCGCATGGAGAGAGTGGTAGAAAATGGTTACAAAGTTTGTATCTGGCCACAACATATGATGGAACGCGGTAAAGACATAAACGACTTCATCTTATCTGGACTCAAAGCCGCTGATATCCAACTAATCATTGACCAAAACTCTTATCGCGGCCTACAGGCTAAACTAGAACTTGCCACATGGAAAAAAGTGTAGAATGAATGTTTAGTTTATCTTACGACCCCTAACCCATCCTTCACCCGGACATTCTACAGACTTCTTTGTTTCTTTGCCGTTTGTCCACCAACCCTTTCCCTTGTTCTTTTTCGCAGACAAAGCGGCAGAACGCAAAATGTCTTTGCGCGATCTTTTTTTAACCCATTCCTTCACACCTTCTGATATGTTCTTTTGTCGTTCTTCTTTATCGGTTTCCGAGTATGACGACCATATTTCTATGTTTTTCTCAGACACAAAATAGGAATGATCGGGCCGTTTCTTGCCCAAAAAAGGATGGACTCTCGAACGATTGTATTCTGACAACCAAGGTTTAGGTGCGCCATTACCCTCTCCGCCTGAGGTTCTATTTCTTAGGCATCCGCCTTGGTCGATTCTTCCCCACCATTCTATCATACGTCTTTCCAATGCGATGGCGCCGATATTTGTCAAACCTGTTTCTAAGAAAACGATTCTGTTCTTGTCTGGAACAGGCACCGAGTGGTCTGGATGATACGCTCTCTGTTTCCTACCTTTGCCTATATAATAAGGCGTTCCTGCTTTTCCGTGTTTCGAGTTGTTCTTCCTCAGATATGCGTAAACGTAATAGTCAGTCATTTTGTCCTCCTTTACGTCTATTTATAGAAATGACGATCTTGACAACGAACCTAGTAACAAAAATCTTGACACAGACGATACCATGTGTTAATGTGAACCTTAAACATTGGAGAAAAGTGTGATACGAACACCCTTTGCAAACTACAATCGCGCTCATCTAGAACGTCTTGTTCACGAAGGTTTCGAACGTATCGAATACCAGGCAGATATCATGATGAAAAGCGCCACACATTGGGGCACACCTTCGGGTCTGCCTATGGACCCGTTCGACTTTCAGGTGCTGATGGCTGCGAAACATTATTTGGAGACAACGAAAGAATGACAGGATACAATTACGGCGAACCTGTGCCTGATATCAAATGTCCTTACTGTGGTGGTCCGACCTATGCAGAATATGTTGATATTGGTGTTGGAATGCAACAGGTAACAGGACATATGTGTGAGGGATGCCAAGCGGTCGAAGCAGGTCCTTACTGTGATATTACAAAAGACGATTACGACAACAACACAGGATGGTTTCGAAATGAGCATTAACATCATATTGGCAACCGATTTGAACTTCGGCATCGGTAACGAGAACAAACTACCTTGGCCGCGAAATAAGAAAGATATGGACTGGTTCCGCAAATGCACCATCGGTCACGCGGTCGTGATGGGTCGCAAGACGTGGGAAAGCATCGGTTCGAAACCACTGAAACATCGTTTCAACTTTGTTGTCACGTCAACACAAATCCAACGGGCACACACTCGCCATGGTGATATGGGTGTGATCCTTCGCAACATCGATGAAGATCGTTTTCCCGGCAGCCCACCGCATGACGTGTTTGTGATGGGCGGTGCAGAAATCTATGGGCAGGCCGTGCCCTATGCCGACAAACTGTATCTGACGACATTCAATCAAGAATATGAATGTGACACTTACGTTCAGGATGATATCGTCAGTCATTTTCCGAATGTTGAATATCTTGATGATAGTGATCCTGAAATTACGTTTCAGATTAGGACAAAGAAATGAGTGAAATCCACGAAAGCCATACTCTGCAATCCAGCGACTCTTCCCATTACGACTTCTATTGCACCAAATGCAATATGGCAGACCGTCCTTGGGAATATCTTTCTTGGCCGTGTCCTGAAAGAGAATTGACTAGGACAGAATTTGCCGAATGGAAGAAGCAGATGGTCGAACAAGAGCTCGGCAAAATCCTACAAGAGGAATTTGATCTGGAGGTTCTAAGAGAAGTGAAAAGGAAAGCGAACCTATGAGACAATATCACGATGCACTACAGCATGTGCTGGACAATGGCACAGACAAAGACGACCGCACGGGCGTAGGCACCCGCGCGGTATTTGGTTACCAGATGCGGTTTGACCTGAGAGAAGGATTCCCCGCAGTCACAACGAAAAAACTCGCATGGAAGGCGGTCGTGTCCGAACTTCTGTGGTTTCTAGAAGGATCGACCGATGAAAGACGACTTGCAGAAATTCGTTATGGAGCAGATCGAAAAGACCTTGTTGGAAAACGCACTATTTGGACAGACAACGCCGACAAGCAAGGGCGCGATCTTGGCTGGCGGAACGACGCTTACTACAAAGGCCTTGGACCGGTGTATGGAGCTCAATGGCGCGGTTTCAACAAGGACGAGACAGGTTACGGAGGCGTCGACCAGGTTGCAAGACTTCTTAATGATCTACAGAACACCCCCGATTCTAGACGACACATCCTTACGGCGTGGAATCCTTCACAATTACACCTCATGGCACTACCTCCCTGTCACCTACTCGCACAGTTTGATGTTACAAACGGTCGCCTGAGTTGTCAACTCTATCAGCGCTCTTGTGATATGTTCCTGGGTGTGCCTTTTAACATAGCTTCATACAGCCTCCTCACACATATCTTTGCAAAAATTTGTGATCTGGAAGTCGCAGATTTTGTGTGGACCGGAGGCGACGTTCATATATATAGGAACCACATGAGCCAAGTAAGAGAACAACTTACGCGAACCCCAAAGGCTCTACCAACATTGAAGATGCCAAATTTCACCTCACTGCAAGATGTTCTGTCTGCCAGTGTGGACGATTTTGTGTTGCAAAATTACAACCCTATGGACTCCATCAAAGCACCGATGGCCGTCTAATAACTATAACAAAAAGAGGTAGATACATGCTCAAGCTAGTCAGACCCGCGACAAAGGACGTTGATGCGAAAAGTCTTATGTCGCAGTCCAAATTCTATGAGTCCTATTCCCGTTGGGACGAATCACTAGGCCGATATGAGACCTGGGAAGAGTCTGTTTCTCGCGTCATGAACATGCACCGAGAATACTACAAAGACAAAATGACACCTGAATTGTCGCGATTGATTGACGAAGCAGAGTCGCTCTACAAACTGAAATACGCCCTCGGCGCACAGCGCGCCCTCCAGTTTGGTGGCGACCAGTTGCTGAAGCACCAGATGCGTATGTATAACTGCACCAGCTCTTATGCAGACCGCCCCGCCTTCTTTGGCGAACTGTTCTATATTCTGCTTTGTGGCGCTGGCGCCGGTTTCTCGGTTCAGAAGCATCACGTCGCGAAACTGCCTGATATCGCAGAAAGAAAGAAGCAGGCGAAAGAATTTACACCAGACGACAGCATTGAAGGTTGGGCCGACGCGGCCTCGGTTCTGCTATCGTCTTTTTTCGTTGGAGGTGGCACCCACCCAGAATACGAGGGTCGTAAGGTCTATTTCAACCTGAACAAGATTCGTCCGAAAGGTTCGATGATTAGCGGCGGTTTCAAGGCGCCTGGTCCTGAACCTCTCCGTCGCGCACTTGACAAGGCCGAACATTTGTTGCAAGGTCTGGTTCTGGCAGGCGAAACACGTCTACGTCCGATCCACGTTTATGATATCGCGATGTTCCTCGCTGATGCGGTTCTGGCTGGTGGTGTTCGCCGTTCTGCAACGATCTGCCTGTTTTCCGTTGACGACCAGGAAATGATCGAAGCAAAGACGGGTGACTGGTACATCAAGAACCCTCAGCGCGGTCGTTCCAACAACTCTGCTGTGGTCGTTCGCGACGAAGTGACCAAAGAACAATTTGCAAACCTGATGAAGTCGATTCGCGAATTTGGCGAACCAGGTTTCTACTTCGTCAACTCGAAAGAACACACCACCAACCCATGTGTTGAAATCGGCATGTTTCCACAAATCGACGGTGTGTCCGGTTGGCAGGGTTGTAACCTGACCGAAATCAACGGTTCGAAGTGTGTCAGCCGTGAAGAATTCTTCAAGGCATGTCGCGCTGCTGCAATCATGGGCACTCTACAGGCCGGTTACACCAACTTCAAGTATATCTCGGACGCGTCTCGCCGTATCTTCGAACGCGAAGCGCTTCTTGGTGTGTCTATCACCGGTTGGATGAACAACCCGTCGGTTCTGTTTGACGCGGATATCCAACGCGAAGGCGCTGAGATTGTCAAGGCGGTCAACCGTGAAGTCGTAGCGATGATCGGCATCAATCCTGCTGCTCGCACGACCTGTGTGAAGCCTTCGGGCAACGCGTCTGTTCTGCTTATGACCGCTTCTGGTATTCACGCTGAACACTCGCCGCGTTACCTACGTCACGTCCAGATGAACAAGGAATCCGAAGTTGCTCAGTTGATTGCAGACACCAATCCTTACATGGTCGAAGAATCGGTTTGGTCGTCCGGCAAGACTGATTACTCCATCGCGTTCCCTGTTATCTCCAAGGAAGGTTCTATCTATAAGAACGAAGCGAAGGTCACCGACTTCCTCGAAAAGGTGAAACTTGTTCAACAGAACTGGGTGGAAGCAGGCACGAATGAAGAACTGTGCGCAGACCCGACGGTTCGCCATAACGTCTCCAACACCGTGACTGTGCCACAGCGCGATTGGACGAAGATCGAAGATTACCTTTACGAGAACCGTTGGTACTTTGCAGGCGTTTCGTTCTTGCCAGACTCGGGTGATAAGGACTTCACGCAAGCACCTTTTGCACAAGTCTTGACGGAAGAACAAATCGTGGCCCGCTACGGCGTTGCATCGTTGTTCGCTTCTGGTCTAATCGTTGACACGACTAAGGGTTTCAACAACCTCTGGGATGCTACGTTCATCGCACAACAACCCGACGAGCACCGTGGTGAATTGTCTGACCTGAGAGCAGACTGGATTCGTCGCTTCCGCAAGTTTGCTGACAACTACTTTGAAGGTGACATGAAAGAGGCCGAATACTGCCTCAAGGACGTTTACTACCTTCACAAGTGGACCAAGATTCAGCAGAACCTGCAACCAATCGACTTTGTGTCTCAGCTTCAGACGAAGAAATTCACCGACGTTGACACAATGGGCGCGGTTGCTTGCCACGGCAACGCATGTGAAATCACTTTCTAAGGAGCGCATATGACGACAACAGAAATCGTATGTTCTCACTGTGAAGCTGAGTTTTACATCGAAACCGAGTTTGATATTCTGTTCTGCCCGTCCTGCGGAGAATCACTTCCGCAGGGCGAGTGGAACGGGTATCGCGACGAAGAATATGACTATGATCTAGAGGATGACGAATGAGCAAACAAGGTAAAATCGTAATCTTGGCTGAAAACTCTTGCGGCGGCACATTCGCCACGGTCAAAGATCGAAAAGACGTTGATCTGTCCAAGATGAAGAAACTACCAGAACAAATGCACGGCATGGACGTGTATATCGAAGTCTGAATAAATACCCTCCGCAAGGAGGGTATTTTTCTATGTGGTACTATGAAGGTAAAGAATTCACCAGTGACATGATTGGTGACAACATCGGTTTCGTCTACATCATCACAAACAAGCAGAACGGCATGAAATATGTCGGCAAGAAATTGTTTCGGTCAACTCGAAAGTTACCGCCTCTAAAGGGTCAGAAGCGCAGACGCACCAAGATCGTAGAGTCAGACTGGCAAACTTACTACGGATCATCCGAAGAAACTCAAGCAATCGTTGAAGAACACGGCGGCGAAATTTTCCATCGTGAAATCTTACATCTGTGTAAGACCAAGGGCGTCATGTCGTATCTGGAACTGGTAGAGCAGGTCGAACGTCGCGTGCTTCTCCGCGACGACTACTACAACCGTATAATCCAGGTCAAGATACACGCGTCCCATGTGAACTCTTTGCGTGGCGACAATTAGCGAAATGCCATCTTCTCATAATAAAGTCAGCGCCTTCTTTGCCACAATGCGGGCAAGTTACGATAGGTCTTTTCTTGCCCGTCCAAGCCTGTCTTTTTCGTCTCTTGGCGGCCTCTGACTTTTTCTTGTTACAACCGATCACGCGACCTTTGAGTGTCGCAGAAATTTTGGCATCACGTTCGGTGGAATCAAACGATTCCCAGAATTTTTTGATACTTTCCGACTGTTTTCTTCTGTGTTCTTCTGTGACGATACAAGCGCCGCCATCTCCCATCTCAGGTTCAGATTCGCGAAATTGTCGGATTCTACGATGTTCCATAGGTGACTGTAATACAGACCCTTTTCGCGAATCGCGTTTTCGTCTGTGGTCTCTAATAACACCTCGGTCTTTACATCGTAACCGTGTTTCTGTATGTGGCGGCGCCACAATTTACCAGACCCTCTATAATCATAGGGGTCTTGAACCGTCTTGCCAAGATACTTCAAGCCGGTCTTGTTGTGTGTTTTCAGATAAAGATAAATAGTCTCGCTGGACATAATAACCTCCTCAGGTTGTCTAGAGTTAGTGGGTGTTGGCGCACCGCGACTAACGATCTATTTATAAGGAGGCATATGATGAATGTTACGATAAGGCGTTACAAGCGCACGAAATGGGTCTCATACCCTGGTCGAAGGTTGAAGAATACGCCAAATATCTCCACAATCTTTATGGAGCTGGTTGACACCTCGGACGAATCAACTATATTAGAGTTGTGAGAAACGAAAGAGGTTACATTATGAAAGTCAACGATCTGAATGCTGTCGTCGCTCTGATTCGCAACATGAACAACGATGATCTGAACACGGTCATCCAGGCAATCAAAGACCAACGCGACTATCTCGCGAAACAGACGGCGGTTACTTTCCGTCGGGGCGATATGGTCCAGTTTGATCGCGGTCCGCGTCGGGGCGGCCTCGCGACCGGCGAAGTCGTCAAGGTCAACACGAAGTCCGTCGCCGTCATGGTCGGCAACGTCAAGTGGCGCGTCGCCCCCGGGCTTCTGAAAAAAGTTTGAAAAAAGCGCCGAAAGGCGCTTGCAATCTCTCCCGAATCGCTTATATTAGACTTGTAACGAGACAGAAAGAGAGACAAAAATGATCGATGAAATCCTCCAGCTGATCGAAGAATTCAACGAGAGCATCAGCTACTCCGTCGGTCAGAAATACATCAAGATCGTCAAAGGCGGTTCGGTCTGGGGTTTTGTCGTCAACACCGACAAAGACAAGAAGTTTCGCAAGGGCGACATTCTCAAGGCCGCTTCGTGGGCCGCTCCCGCCCGCAACGCCACTCGCGGCAACGTCCTTGACGGCGGCTACAGCATCGCCTGTACTGGCCCCCACTACCTGAAGTAAGGAGAAAAACATGTTCACCACCATCGTAGCCTGGGGGGTGTTCGTCTTGACAAGTCTGATCTTTCTGATCGCGATGGCAGAACCGCTTCTGAAATCGCAGGCAGAGAAAGACCTTGAAGAGCTTCGCGCTCGCATCACAGGTGTCCGACGAACGACTTCTTGGAACCGGGTTCTTGTCCTGTTCCTTTTCTGGTTCGCCGCCGGGTGGTACCTCTTCGGTTGATCCGGCATAACTGAGTGTGTTAGGAGAGAAATAATGAACGCTCGAGACTCGCCCTAAGAGGGTGTAGATAGATAGTTAGATTGAGATTTGGTTTGGAACCTGGGTAGGTTCGAAAACTGCCCATAGAGTGTAGCAACGACCTGAGCAAGTCAATAAACTGCTCACTAACATCGTTCTGCATGGTAACATCGCCTGTGTTAGCATTCAAAACCATGTTAGCGAGGAGAAAAACATGCTGTTGGTCGCAACAATGTTTGCCATGACGACAACACTCCTGTATAAACAACCACAACTGGTTTACCTGGAGGTGAAAGCAAATGATGAGCGAGTTTGAACAGATGGTCATGCGAGACGCCATGGAATGGGCGGCCAAGACCGGCCAGACGTTTCGCACCGAACAATCGCTTTACGAAGCGTTCTGGGCTGAAAAACTTTCGAACGCCGGCAAACGACCGCTGGTCGCAATCTGATAAATAGGAACATGCGCCCGTAGCTCAACTGGACAGAGCAAGTGACTTCTAATCACTAGGTCGAGGGTTCGAATCCTTCCGGGCGCGCCATATCATGGAGAAATATCATGGTTGATCTTGACCAAATCGCAATCGACTTAATCGAAGCAGCACGCGACAACGAAGAAGTAACGCAAGCGCGCAAGCGCGCATTTCTTTGATGGTCCAGAACGATGAAGGTTTCGTGACGGAACAAGTCTACACCATCCGGTATTACGAGGACCGAGACGGTCGACCGGACTATCAGTGGACCATTTCGTCCAATCCGATCACGCGCTAAAGCGGGCGTGGCGAAACGGCAGACGCAGGAGGCTTAAACCCTCTGGTCAGAAATGGCGTGCGGGTTCAAATCCCGCCGCCCGCACCAAACAAGGAGTATATCATGGGTATCTTGAAAGGCGCCGCGGTGATCTTCATGGGAATGATTATCTTTTCGTTCGCCATCACCGCATGGGACCTTTTCGTGACTGATCCGTGTCAGTCTTTCAATCGTGGTTACGCCGAAGGATGCGAACAATGAGCAAACGCGAAGATATCATCCGCATGGTCATGGAAGCGCCTGACCACAAGATCGAACAACTGTTCCGTGACATGGGCATCGAATTGGACCTGAGTGGTCAGCATCCCGTCGTGGACATTGAAACCCAAACCTCCGAGGACATGATGTTCACACATTTGTATGGAGATACACGATGAATTTCGACCAAACTCTATGGCTAGGCTTAGACAGCATTCAAGCTCTCTATCTGGCCATACCTTTTGCAATCGTATCAGCACTCATTGCCAGATACACAAACAGAAACGCGACGTTTTGGTTTTTGGCTTCTTTCCCCTTTTCGATTCTAGCCTTTGGTTATCTTGTGATAACATGGATGTTCGGCAAGGCAGCGAAAGACTCTTCTGATCTTGTCAAAATGGCGAAAGGAGAAGAAGTATGACGCACGAAACCGCTTTCCTGATTCTTTCTTCTATGTCTGTTTTGTGGGTTGTTTATGCACTCCATCTGACAGCAAAAAGAAAGGAAAAGTCCTTTCTGGCTTATTTGGTGATCTACTTCGGCGTTCTTTTTCCGCCTCTCTGGATCGCTTATTTCTACATGAAAAATCGCGCCTGATATCGGTCCTGTAGCTCAATGGTAGAGCGGTGTCCTTATAAGACATGAGCGCCTGATTAGCGCACGATGTAGGTTCGATTCCTACCGGGACTACCATTGCTCCTGTAGCTCAGCGGTTAGAGCTGCCCGCTCATAACGGGTAGGTCGCAGGTTCGAATCCTGCCGGGAGCACCAAAAAAATTCGAAAAAACTGAAAAAAGTGCTTGACGAATCAGACCAAATCATATAAATATGGTCACATCAAGACACAGACTTTACTAAGGAACTAGCCCAATGACAACCCATTATTGCAAAAAGCAGATGCAAACGCTCGCGAACCCCATTCGCGTCACCGCTCTGATTGCGCGTAATGAGGGCTTTGGAAATGGACATATGGAGGGCTACATGGGATAACAAGTGATCCCAGTAACGAGTAGCACAAGGCCCTCCGCTAAAACGGAGGGTCTTTTTTTATGGATGACAAAGAGGCAAAGATACGAGATTTTTTACAAGAACTTGCGAAGGCTTGGCCATACAAACGCATTGTGATACCGAAACATCTTCTGAAAAGATGGGACGAAGAACGCGGCGACGGTATGGTGACGAAAGAAATGGCCTTGACTGTTGACAAAGACTTCGATATCTCAGATGATGAACAACTCTGGGAGCTGATGTTGAAACTGAGAGAGTCCACGAAGAATGCAAAACCTCTCCGCTTCAATGATCTGAAGCTGAGAGAGTCCAACCCACCGAAAACCGGTGTGGAAAAGACGAAACTGATATAGACGGGGCACGTCTATGGGTAGCGGGCGATCCTTGCAAGATTGCTGTCAAAGGGTTCGATTCCCTTGTGTTCCACCAACAACGGTGCTGTAGCTCAGTTGGCCAGAGCGCGCCGCTCATAACGGCGAGGTCGGTGGTTCGATGCCACCCAGCACCACCAAAAAAGTGACAGATAGTGGTTGACACGCAAAGCGAATCGCACTATATGTAACATGTAACGAAAGAGATTGCGGCGTTGGGAGACTGGCCCGCCTGAGCAGAAACCCCCTGCGAGAAACTAACCAATACGGTTCTCACAAATAGGGTAAAAAAAGGTCTTGACATTGTGAACGAATCACGATAGAAAGATCAAGTCTTGAAAGAGACACGCTCTTTGAAAATTTAGTCTTTGACTTAGGGGAAACCCGATGATAGTCTGAAAACAGAGACCGAGACGCGAATGTGCGTAAGGTCAAAGTTAGTATCTGTTTTCACATGTTGACATTCGGTGGACGACCAGGCTGAAAAACCTGGCTGACGAAAACTTTGTGTCAACAGTTGAAAACAGATACGGGGGTGCGCCAGAGTTGGAGAGCTGGGGCGGTCTGTAAAACCGTTGCTGAAAAGCTGAGTAGGTTCGAATCCCACCACCCCCACCAAATACAGGATCGTTGTTCCTACCTAGGCGCTAACGGACCAGAGACGAAATCTCACTACGGTCGCCGCCCGCCCAAACAAGTATAGGTTAACAACACACACTGGCGCGGGACGCTGAGTCCGTAAGACGCGAGAATTCATTCCCCGGAACGCACAAGGCGTGCGGCCTGACTGTTAATCAGTGTGAGGGTGGTTCGATTCCACCTCGGGGAGCCAATACGAGCGCAGGACGACGAGTCCGTAAGACGCACGAAATACCGGGGCGTTGGAAAGCGGTATACGATGATGCACATGTTGGCAGAAAGGGTAGCTCCCGGGCGCATGTGTTGTGGGTTCAAGTCCCGCCGACCCCGACCAATTCGCTAGTGACTGTCTAATGGAAAGGCAGGCGGCCGATAACCGTCCACGAGGATGTTCGATTCATCCCACTAGCACCAAGTTTGCGGTAGCTTAACAATCGCGCCTCGCGAACGCGATAAAGTGACCATGTATATGGCATGGTAGATGGGTGACAGTAGAGGAAAGTGGTCGACCTACACCCACTGTCTTTAGAGACGAAGTGTCAGCGCACAGAACTTAGAATTCTGAGACACATCGGACTCACCCCGCAAAGCCAACACGGTACCCCACGGGGTGGGGCTAAGACGCTCGGGGAGTAGTGCCTACCACATACGCAACAGAGGAGACCCATGATGTTGACACGTTACCAAAGAGTGATGGTTGGTTTTTGTGAAATCGCAGATGGGCTTCTGGCTGTCTTGACACTCGGAAGCAAGCGAAGAAACTATGCCTTCCACATGACAGCAAAATACGAATTGCGCAATCTGAAACGATGCGCCAAAGAGAGAAATGCCCGCGCGACGTAATTGGCATAGCGTACCACCCTTAGAAGGTGGGTTTTGGGGGTTCGAGTCCCTCCGCGGGTACCATATTTCAAACGGAGACGATGATGAAAATCACGATCAAACGGGAGGACTTGCCGAAACGGCGTAATCCCGAGTTTCTTGCCGCTCGAAAGCGCAAGGCGGGCGCTCACGAAAAACCTTACAATGAACGTCGAAACAACAAGGCTGCACTCCGAAAGGAGTGGGCATGAATGGACGGGTAGGACGGGTAGACGAAAAGCGGTGTGGACTGCTAGTGGGCTTTTAATCCACGGTCAAGGGGTTCGACTCCCCACCCGTTCTCCAATACTTCAATGATACGTCAAGCCCAAAGAGACGGAAGGACGTTGTTAGGATACAAGGCTTGAGGGACTGTTGCAACCTTGACGTATCTTTCAAGTATTGAGATTAGGCAGACCTAGGCGGTAGAGTAGGGTGATCCCTGACACTCCGAAAAATGGGAAACAGGTTCAGGGGCCCGGTGCAAATCCTCCCGCTGCCTATTGAAATCACGCGGCCGTAGCTCAGGGGTAGAGCGGCAGACTGAAAATCTGCGCGTCGGAGGTTCGATTCCTCCCGGTCGCACCAAAATATTGCCCGGTCGTCTAATGGCAGGATAACAGACTTTGAATCTGGAGACGCTGGTTCGACCCCAGCCCGGGCAACCAATAGGAGAGTAAGATGGCAAAGATCAAGAACGAGGACTTTCCGAGAGACGCACAAGCGATTGTGGATCGGCTTTCGAAGGTCGAAGATTTGAACAAGTCGTCTGCCGCTTACCTAAAGATCATTCCCACCTTCATCGAAGATGGTGACGGTAGGTTCGCGTTCACTCTTGCGAGTCGCGCAGCTTTCATGCACGAATATTGTGAGTCCCAGAAGTCTAAATAGGGTGTAACAATAAGGAAAACACCCATGACACCGAGACTGAAAAGGAACCTTACCATGATTGGTCTTGTCGCAGGCACCATTGTATCCGTAGCAGGCGCGTTGGCAGTGTTCGATATCGAACCGCCAAGACCTGTGTTCAAAAGCCAACTTGTTCAAGTCCAGATGCAAGTCCTAGAGTTGGACAGCATTATCACTTCACAACAGTTGAACGACCAGAGATTGCGGTTGTATCAGAACGAACGCGAATCGCAACAGTGGTTAACAGAGGAAGGTTTCGTGCCTGACTGGCTTCTAGAGGAGCGCGTCCTGTTGGAGAGTGAGATTGACGCTCTGAGAAATCGACTTGACGTTATTCGCCAACAGGCGGTTGACAACTAAAACGAATCATGATACAAAGATCATGTAACAAACGAGGTAACACGATGTTTTACTATGAGGACGACCAAGCCTTCTAAGCTACTACAGCGAAAGGAGGAAAAATGTCCAGAACGCACCGTAAACCGCGTTGGTATGTTGAACACACCGACGCATCCTACATAAACCGCGAGTTGGAATACCACACTCGCCGTCCCTATCGTCTTGTCAAGGTTCGTAAGACCGACGAAGAATTCGATAAAGAAATGGCCGCTGCGATCCGTGAATACGAAGCAGCAGTCAAAAAGAACGGCGGCAGCACGACCTACGTTGAATGGTCTCGCTGGTGTGAATGCTATGTGACCCGCGAAATTCGTAAACCTTGGGTCAGTCGTCACCGTTACGAGCGTGTCCCTTACTCGGTTGACGAATGTATCGAAGATGCGAAGAAAGAACGCGCGAAACTGACCCGCGACGGCAACATGTCCGAAAGCGGTCGCCGCAAGTATTTCAAGTATCTCGCAAAGAAAGAAGTGCGCTCTGAGTGGCGCAACATGAAACAGAAAATTCTCAAAGGCGAGGATTACGATGAATATTGCCCACACGACCGTCTTGGTAAAAAGCACGTCTGGTCTGTGTGGTGAGAATATGCCGCTTGAGTGTTGATGGCTAGCACGCTTGGTTGTGGACCAGGAAGATCGGGATCGTAACCCGAGGGCGGTACCAAACAACGGACCGGTAGCTGAGAGGCGTAGCGGCGGGCTCTTACCCCGCGTCAACGTGGGTTCGAATCCCACCCGGTTCACCAAACACATCTGGGTGTGTTGTAGTGGTAACTTATCCGGCTTGGACCCGGAAGTCGCAGGTTCGATTCCTGCCACCCAGACCAAAATAAGCGGCTGACATTCTCTGACGAATCACTTATATAGGTGATGTAACAAGAGAGGTTCACATGGAACTCACGAAAGAGAACATCGTCCGCCTGCTTGAGAGTAATGACAAAGCTGTTGGTCGAGCGCTTCTGGTTCTGAAACGAAACCAGACGCTCGATGAACAGACTTCAAAGAATACGAAGCACCACAACGGCAAGGGCTTTCGTCCCGCTCATGCGTTCATGGGCACCGAAATGGCGGTGTTTTTCGAGACGAAAGGTTACCTGTCTCCGAAGCAAGTCGCCTACTGGCGCAAGCGAGACAAGAACGGTAACATGCGGATTGGTATCTACTGGCGACAGTTGATCGAAGCCGCGAAAGAGAAACAAACGGTAGGGTGACGGAACGGTAACGTGCCGGATTGCAAATCCGAGGCCGCGAAAGCGAGTGGGTTCAATTCCCACCCCTACCTCCAAAGGTGATATGATGAATTTGCGATGGTATCTTTGGTCCAAGTGGGTCTACAAAGTGAACATGGCGAAAAAGCGCGTTCGATTGGTCATGGGCGGCGTCAAAAGGTTCCCTCAAGACTACACGCAGCAAGAACTCGCCGCTCTGGTTACACATCATCACGAAAAACATGTTGAAGCAGCAACGAAGCTGATGGAGACAAGAGACAAGCTGATACAGGCGCAAAAAGAGCTGTCTGTTTACAAACGAGGCAAGAACGACCTTGCAAAAGAAATAATCAAACTCCAGAAGGAGTTAAAAGAAGCCCAGAACATAAGCTGGGATTGAAATATGACTCGGGAACTGTCTGGGACAGGGTGCGTCTGCAAAACGTTATCTTACGGGTTCGATTCCCGCCCGGGTCTCCAAAATTACTATGCACCCATGGTCTAGTTGGTCCAGGACGCCGGATTTTCACTCCGGAGGACGCAGGGTTCGAATCCCGCTGGGTGTACCAATCACTGTCCCGTAGCTCAAAGGTAGAGCACTCCCCTGATAAGGGAAAGACGCAGGATCGTTACCTGCCGGGACAACCAATCAACCTTAGTGAAAAGGACTATATCATGGGAACTCGGTCGCTGACCCACATCAAGGACGACAACGACAACACTCTGGTGACCATCTATCGGCAATACGATGGATATCCGACCGGAATGGGCCAAGACTTGAAAGATATTCTGGCACCGAAGCGACTCGGCAATGGCGTCGGAGGCGGTGCTACGCTTGAGAACTTCGCAAACGGAATGGGTTGTGCCGCAGCAGCCGTGATCGCCGCGTTGAAAGACGATGTAGGCAACGTCTACATTCAAACACCAGATGCAACAGACTGTTGGGAAGAATACGTTTACACGATCCGGCCGATGGACGAGACGTTCAGCATCACCGTCTATTCCGTCTATGGCGAACGCGTCCTTTACGAAGGTTCGATCATCGACTTCGATCCTGAGGCAGCAGAACGCGACCCAGACGAGGACGACGAAGAATAAATAAGAGACACGCCGCGTTAGTATAATGGCGATTACACCTGTGTGGTATACAGGAGACGAAGGCTCGATTCCTTCACGCGGCACCAAGATTTACATGCCCATGTAACCGACGCCGGCTACGAACCGGTGACCCGTAACTGGAGTTGAAAATGTAGGTTCGAATCCTACCATGGGTGCCAAAAAATGGGTCTGGGGGCGTATGTTGGGAAACGCGGTGCCATCAAAAGGCACAGTTATCGCCGGTTCGAGTCCGGTCAGATCCACCAAATTAATACCCCAGCCGCTGAGACGGACAAGGCCTTCTAAGCCGACGACGGAGGGTTTGATTCCTTCCTGGGGTGCCAATTTCTGCCCGTTCGTCTAACGGTAGGACGCTAGACTCTGACTCTAGAAATTGCGGTTCGAATCCTCGACGGGCAACCAATATCATGAGACGACTATGACGCAAGAAAACTACTTCACGTTCGCATTCAACGTCGATCCAGAGTTGAACGGTGGATACACAGAAGCCTTCAAACAAGGCGACGAACCTTGGTGGTGGTATGTGAAAGACGACGAAGGTCCGGCAGCCGGACCTGTTCCCGACTTCACAGGCGCAACGTTCAAGTCGCTTCATCAATGGAACAAACAATTGCTTCCGTAGCTCAGTGGACAGAGCACCGGGTTTCGACCCCGGGTGTCGCGGGTTCGAATCCTGCCGGGAGCTCCAACAAGGCGCGATTAGCTCAGTGGTAGAGCGCTTCCGTGACATGGAAGAGGTCCATGGTTCGAACCCATGATCGCGCACCATATTGCCATATTGACGCCGGTATAGTATAGTGGCATTACAACGGCTTCGTAACCCGTAGACAGTGGTTCGATTCCACTTACCGGCACCAGAGGATGAAATGAGAATCGCAGAACTCTTTGTCAAAGCAGGTCTTTGTGCGACTAACAAGGAAGCCAAGAGACTTATCACAAGCGGCGGCGCGCGAATTGATGATGTTGTCGTTGACGATCCTTCACTCGAAGTCTTGCCCTACAAAAACGGCATCGTGATAGGTTGGTCGGTTGACGACTACTTTGTGCTTCATGAATGTTCTTCCAAGAAGTTTGGAGTGGAAGGAAAAACCATCATACTTCAAAAAGACACTTGACTTTCTCGGAGAATCACCTATGTTATAGGTGTAACAGCGAGAGAGTTTGCTATGAAAATCGACGCGACTTCGTTCTCCTCTCAACCCGGCAGCCTGAAGTCTGATTATCTCGGTTCCGGTTCGTTCGCAGAAGTTTACGACTCGAAGGTTGAAGGTTATGTCCTGAAAGAAGGTTTCAAAGGCAAACTCGACAAAGATATGTGGCTTATCTGGGCCTTGTATTGCATGGCAAACAAGAACATGTTTGATTGGATGCCGAAGGTCGAAGTGATCGCCATCGACCATGAGAACGAAAAGTTTTACGCTCTCATGGAGAAGCTGGAAGAACAGGAAGGCGATTACGAAGTCAACATCAGCACCCGTGACTTTCTGCAAGGCCGCGATGAAGGTGTGAACCTTCCTGAGAACATCGTTGAAGAACTGAAACTGGTCATTGACGAACTTCTCGGCGTTGTCTCGGAAGATACGAACGACTTCTACATTGACGGTCATGCCGCGAACATCATGGTCCGTTCCTGCGGACAGATCGTTCTGACCGATATCGTTCACAAGTGGTGCGTCAACATTCGCAATACCGCTGAGTCGTTGATTGCAAAGTGTAAGGACCGCGTTTTCTACATGAGCTGAGGTACCAAATGAAATATTACGTTTTTCCCGACATTCACGGCCGCAACGACCTGTTGCAGGCCGCGTTGTCATTTGTATATGAACAGAACCCAAACGGCGGCAAGATCGTCTTTCTCGGTGACTACATCGACCGTGGTTCCGACAATGTTGGCGTCCTAGAGACAGTCATGAACCCGCCGGAAGGATGGGAATTCGTGACGCTCAAGGGCAATCACGAATCGATGTTCGTCGGTGGTTACAACCGTCTCCACGAGTATTACGACATGAAAGCGGTCAAAGAGATTGTCTCCAAGATGGACCTGCCGAGTGTCGTGAAATGGATGGACAACCTGCCTATCGTGCATATCGAAGGCATGAACATCTTTGCACACGCGTTCTATGACCCGTATTTGTCGCCCGAACAACAGGTCGAAGATTACGTTGTCTGGCAGCGTTACACCGACGGTGAGCCCTTCCGTTTGTATCTGACGGAAGGTTACTACCTAACGCACGGACACACACCGCGCAAGTATGGTCCCGTGAAAGCGATGGGTCGTCTGAACCTTGACGTTGGCGCTGTGTTCTACGGCCGGTATGTCATTGCCGAGTTTGAGGAAGGCGTAACTGGTCCTGTTGGGTTCAAAGAGTTTGAGGAATAAATACCCGGAAAGTAAAACCGGGAGATTGTCATGTCAAACTCATTGAAAGAATTCGTTCAACTTGTCAACGAGGAAATGAAGCGGAAGAAGCAAACGGTTGAACCAGATTTGCGCGAAACCTTCACGACTCAGGACTTCACATCTCTACACCACGACCCGATTGAACCACACCACACAGACGAAGAAGCGGCGATTCTGGAAGTCGCCGCCAAGATGGGTTACATGACAAAGGACAAGAGCGACCTTAGTGCGCCTGATCCTCTGCAACCTCTTGACCAGAAATTCGTCACGATGGAACAATTCAACAAGCACTACAACGACTTTGCCAAGCGGATTCAATTCCAACTCGGCCAAGTCGGCGGTGGTGGTGAGGTCTGGATTCGCCGTATGCAAGACGCCGGCGACATGACACAGACAGGTTTCGTCAAGTTTGACTCAAACACCAAACTGTTTACGACTGATCCTGATCTTGGACCACTTGAACTGTTGTCTTTCGATACTACCTATGTCGCAGGCGACCAACCTGCTGGCACACTCGCTTGGGACCCAAGAGACAACACGGTTCGTATCTATCACAACGAAGGCACGATCCAACAGGTCGGACAAGAGGCATTCATCTACGCAATCAACAACACCGCGAACACCATTCCTGACGGCACGGTTGTATCACACAACGGCGCCGAGTTGAACGGCGATTGCGCCATTCATTTCAGACGGAACGATTGGCAGCTCAAGACTTCTTGGTGTTGTGACACAAGACATTGTACCTGGCGAGACCGGTTTCGTGACCACGTTCGGCGTTGTTCGTAATCAGAACACGACAGGCGCTCCTTTCAGCGAGACTTGGACGGCCGGTGATATTCTTTACGCGAACCCGAACATCGCAGGTGGTTTCACAAACGTTCGTCCTACAACACCCGATATCGTTGAACCGATGGGTTTCGTTCTAAACGTCGATGAAACGGCCGGCACGATTTTCATTCGTCCTGTTATCAATTCGCAAGAGTTTGCTGGCGAGTTTTCAGCAACCGCAAACGTCGCGGTTGCAGCTGCGAACACCGCATATACAATTGCGTTCAATAACACAATTTCGCAAGACGGTGTGTCACTCGCACAAGGAAATCCATCCAGAATCGTCGCTTCTCGCGCGGGTTACTACAATCTGAACTTCAATGGTCAGATCAATTTTAACTCGGGCGGCGCAGGCGAAGCGACGATGTATGTGTGGATTCGAAAGAACGGCGTTGACGTTCCTGGTTCTATGAGACGACAGAGCGTCGCAGGCAACACGCCTTTCCGCAACCTGTCTTTCCACCAGAACCTTTCGATGGCCGCAAACGACTACATCGAAATCGCGTATGCAGGCAGCTCAAACTTGCTTCTCTGGGAAGCGGCGCCGGCAACGGCATTCGGTCCTTCGACCTCGGCTGCCTACGTTTCTTTCTATCAGGCACAGCAATAAAGGCTTGCCTTTTCGGTTCGGATCGGTATAATCACTTCCTGTAAGGCTGAAAGACCAGGAAGGCACTATGCGAAAAAAGGTCTGTAGTAGCGAGCGGGAATTCTGAGACCTTGAAATACCCATTAGATCGCCAGTAGCCCGCTCATCTGCCCGGATGGTGGAATGGTATACACAGCAGCTTGAGGGGCTGCCGCTCTTATGAGCACGAGGGTTCGAATCCCTCTCCGGGCACCATAACTCTTACATCATGGAGAAGTGACAATGCACATTCTGAAAGAACGCAACATGATCCTTGTGTTTCGTAACAAGGAACTCTTTCTGCAAGCCACGGTTTGGGGCGGTATGCGGGCCATGTATGCCGCAGACTTCATTTTCCAGAAAAACGAAGATGGTTCTTGGCACACTTACAAAGACCGCTCGGGTTTCTTGAACAAAATCGTTCCTGATATCACTATTGCTCTGGGACTTGTCGAAAAACTGCTTGACACCGAGTGACGAATCGTCTAT
>Ga0210043_1000053_pt1 | contig 129716 bp, 217 predicted proteins | sample CryGeymet201501t_FD_183990 | JGI IMG/M metagenome (GOLD analysis project Ga0210043, IMG submission 183990) | Groundwater microbial communities from Crystal Geyser aquifers in Utah, USA - Crystal Geyser metaG 2015-01t (SPAdes) (version 2) | ecosystem: Environmental > Aquatic > Deep subsurface >...
ATTAAAATGGAAGGTTACTCTGGATCCACTTTTATGGCTAATGGTGGATTACCTAAACTTACCAGTATTAGTGGTACTACAACTATATATGATAAAGAATTTCATATTGTTAGAGATCATAAAGGTATATAATACCAGTTTATAAAGTAAAGCCCTCAATTATGAGGGCTTTTTATTATCTTAATATTACTACACCTCAAACACACCAATTTCAAATAAATCAACATGGTATCGAGCTAACATTGTTGTATACACAAAGGTAAACGGATTCAAGTGATCTTTATTAACACACTTACCCCAACATGCAATAACATCAATCATCATAAGTGAATCTTTCTGGTCAAGTTTAATGTAGGAGAACTTTGAGTATTGTCCACCACAATCTCCACCTTGAAGTTGGTGTGGTGATGGTAATCCGAACTTCTTATACTGCACACAATAGATATTACCATCATCCTTAGCTACAATTGATAATAGTGGGAAGAATACTCCACCCTTACCAACTTCTATTGTTGCAAGGATATTTAAGGTTTCACGTTGTGTTGCAGCAATAATTCTATCACCTAACTCATTTACTGTTGTCATCACATTAACTCCTTATTGGCTCTATATATTTCTTCAATTTTAATATTTATATTATCCTTGTTATCTAGTAGATATTGTTTACCTACCTTAGTCACTCGTAGGTGAGAACCTTTATTCCCATAGTTACGATACTTCAACACACCTAACTCCAGAAACTTATCTAGTTGCTTACCGTTCTTAGCTATAGACTGGAATAGGTTAGGATGATTAATACCAAGCATACCCAGACTTTGTTGTAAGGTGGTATCGGAGTAACCCATCCATTTAGAGAAGGCTTTAGACTCAAGTTGAGTGGAGTCAGCAATCTTAGCGGCTTCAACAATATTTCCTTGTCTCAAGGCTACGAATGCTTCAACAACATTACGGTAAAAATCTACACTTACCCACATAGCATAAGCTGTCGTGCCAATCTCGTCACCTACCGTGTAACCCTTGTCACCATTGACGCTGTGCAAATTACCATAGCGGTTTAGATTCTCCTTTATAGCATTACGCCACTGTGAGGGACGTTTAGAATTTTCCAATCCACAGCCTCTCCAAATATCGTTTAAATCTAACATACCATCTTCATTGGACTTAAAATTAACACCCATAATTGTGATATCAAATATTTTATTATTTTTCATAGTTACTCGTCTCCTATTAAGTTCATCTTTTGTCTAAAGTGTAAACATGGTATACTGTGTTATTGAACAAGTCAAACAATATTTAAATAAATTTGGAGGTGTTTTGTGGCATTAGTGGTTAGTGAGATCAATAGTAGTGTGCGCTACTATTTAGGAGGACTGTCAACATCAATACTTAGTGATGAGATCCTCGACTTTATTATAGTTAATAAAATAACAGAGTATGGGGACATTGACGATAATTTATGTATTGTTACCTATCAGTCCCTCCTAGAGGCTTTACAGTATCTAGATAGACGTGCTATGCAAGGTTCGGCAGCCACTGGTGCTTCTGGAGACCTTAAACGAATTGAAGAACGTATTGGTCAACGTGTTATTAAGAAAGAATTTGAAACTGGAAGTGATGGGGGTACTGCTGCATCATGGGGTACACTTTATGACGATTTTCTTGCTAATCCACAGTATATATGTAAGTCATTGATTGATAACACAAAAGATAAAGCTATAGTATTAATTGGTGGTGTTTCACAGAAAGAGTTTGATCGTGTTAAAACTAATACAGACTCTCGTAATGGTTGGAGTATGATACCTAAGTGTGGCAGACGTGATGGATTTAGGAGTAGAAACTAATGGCTAATATGGCAGAGTCTTTCTTCAAACCTGTGGCAGTAGGTATTTCTATTGCAATATTAATTGGTGTGTTATCTATTTATAATGATGTGCAAGCTAATACTAGTGCCAGAGTTTCAGCAGAACAAAAGGATAGGTTACTGGTTGAGATGCGTGATGGTATGATCAGAATGGAACGTGACTTGAAGTATTTGCGTGATGATGTAGAAGACTTGAAGGAAGGTCAGAAAGATTTAACCACACAACTTCAAAGTGATAGGGATAGAGAACTACGTCCTTGGCAATACCAGACTGAGAAAGAATAGGATTATACCATGTATAGTAAAGCTGCAAAAAGTACTATTATCCTGACAAGAAACTCTACCAGAGGTAAAAGTTATGTATTATATATTCCAATATCTACATGGTGGTCAGTTAATAACGTAATACTATGTAATACCATAATAAATAACTGTGAACAAATAATACCTTGTTAATTTAATATTAAACCCCTCAGATTAAGTCTGAGGGGTTTTTAGTTTGTGTAATTTATTTAAGGTACGATAACATATTAGTTAATAACTTCTTATCCAACTCTACTGTCAAACAAGTAATGTCGTGACCAGAAATATGCCCATCATCATTATCAATGTGAAGTTGTAGAGTTTTGTTATCTTTTACTGTGTAACCTAAAACTTTCCAATCATCTGGGTTTTCATTGTTGTGTTTCATACTAAACCTCCTTAATTTAGCAAATTAAAATAGATAAGTCATTAATCCTCGCATCTAGTTCTTCTTTACTGTCAAGATTAACCCGACTCTCTTTTAGGTCTGCAAGTTCCGTAGTACAACCTGAACTATCTAAGAATCCGTGTTCAAATGCGTCCGCATCAGACATATCACTATTAGCGTAATCATCCCGCAGTCCTTCCATAACCATAACATCTTCTAAGGCTAACTGTGCCATATCTCCTTTTGGTTTTAAAAATCCACCACTCAAAGCTAAACTAAAATCAGCTTGGTTAAAGGTTTGGATAGAGGATACATTTACAATTAAGTTTGGTAAATTACTCTTTTTAGTAACATTAACACTTTTATCCCCCATATCACAGAACTCTTGGCAAGTAGTATTAATGTTCAATGCGTTTATAGCTCGTGTTGCCGCAACATATAATAGGTTACGTTCTTCTTCTGATAAACCAACAAACTCTCCTTTACGGTTATAATTACTTGGGAAATCAGAAGCTAAACAAACTTGCTGATACTCAAGGCCCTTAGCTTTATGAGCCGTAGTTAAAGTAATCAGGGCATCATTAGTATTCTTGTGTGAATGTAGGATAGAGATCATTTTATCTGCATCTCCATCATCCACAATACTAACAATGCGCCCTAACTCTCTATCATTCTTACCTTCCTCTACCAAATCGTCCCACGTAGAAAAAGGTATAATATTCTCATGTTTAACTGCCTTAGTGTCACCTTGGTACAGTGCATCAGCAGACTTAAGCATGCCTACAAAGTCTTTCATGTCGATATTAACATTAACACTATTGCCTTCTTTGATAAGTTTTACAGCAGTAAATATTAATTCCATATTAGTTCTAAATAAGAACGTATGAGGTTTAGTGTAGTCTACTACATCAATACCTAATTTAGTTTCAACATCTTCATTACCTTTTACGTCTGCAGCATTACCTAAAATAAGACTAGCAAGTTTGGCTGATTCCTCTCCGAATCTAAAACTTTTACTTAAACTTGTTTCTGGTGCGTCTATACTTTGAATTGCATTAACAGACCCATTCCAACTGTAGATCTGCTGGAATTTGTCCCCAACAATAATTAATTTACACTTGTCTTTCTGCATTAAAAGTATAGATCTGGTTACTGGATTTAAATCTTGTGCTTCATCCATATAGATAACAGAGTACTCAGATGATAAGTCAGGTTTAGATAATTGGTAAAGCTTTAAGTAAGTGTTATGCTTACAACAAACTTCACTATATTTATCTGTACGTTCTTCCCATAACTTAATTGCTTGTCGTAATATAAAACTTTTAAACTTCTTCTTTGGGAATAGTTTACCATGCTTATCTTCAAGTGCTTTTATGTGATGGTATGGTATATTAGTAGCATCCAATTCTTGCTGATCGCTCATCTCATAACGTTCAACTGTCTCTTTGATAATTAAACCAAGAAAGTTTTTACTTATATCTTCTTTTTCACTAATCTCAAAGTCGGGTAACCTGAAGAACCTTGCAACCTCTGATCCAGTTAATGCTACATTGACATAACGACCTTGAGGGCGAGATAATTTGTGTTGGTAACCTTTACCTATCTTTCTATAAGCAAGGCTGTGAGTGGTCATACACTCAACATGATTACCAAATTTATTACCAGCTTCTTTTGCCATTGTTACGTTGAACGTCATATATAAACTAGGTTCAGGTAAGAATGTGGATATATATACTAGTTCAGAAGTTTTACCACTACCACTTACTGCTTGTATTTTAATAGTGCTATTATTTAATGCTAAATCTTTAGCTGCCTCTTGTTCTTCTGTAGGGATAAACTGCTTCTTCACAGAGACATCGCAGTCCTGATCAAAACCACTATTATCCTCTATAGTGTTGGTACTTGTTGTGTCTACTGTGAATACAAAACCCATCCTAAACCTCCTTCTCCCAAATAATTGTCATTTTCTCACCCATAATTTGTGGCATCCACTTATACTTCATAACATAACCTTGTTGCAACATAGATGCAATCAATTCATAACGTTTACCATCCATTGCATATGTGGAGTAAAATGTTCGTTTCATTTAATAACCACCTTAGTATTCTTGTTGTTCAGCTAATCTAGCACGTTTACGTTCTTCGTATTCTTCTAGTTGGTCATCACATTTATCTAAACAATCTTGACACCAGCTTCCATCTTGTGAATAGTTACCACATTCATGACAAGACATAGCATCTGGAAGTTCCCCTTCATACCATTCAATTGTACACTTCATTTCTATCCTCCAATATCAACGTGAGTGTGCCTAAATCCAATTCTAAGACACTTTAATGTGTTAGGTATACAATGTATCCAAGTTTAGATTAAAGTGCCTTGTAGCGTGTCCTAGGAGTTAATTACTTTTAGGTTTATCAAGACTACCTTCAAGCTTCTCTTTGTAATCTTTAAGTGTAAGCTTTAGTATGTCCATACCATCACCCATCAACTCTTTAACATTATCACTTTTAGCTACTTCACTGACACCATATACAGCTAACATTTTGTAGGCGGTATCTTTCGATGGTATGAAATTAGATAGCAGTAATGGTATTAGAAATAAAATACTAAACAATCCCCACTTCATATTACTGATACCAGCAGATAGTGCTGGAGTACCATTGTAGTTAGTTGGTGCAGTTTTTACAAGTAGGAACATAGTGAATGAACCTATAAACCCAAACACACATAGAAACATTATACCAACCATATCGCCACAAACTACGTCAATTAAATAAATTACCCAAATTAAGTTATCCATATGTTTCTCCTTTAGTTTAACGGTTAATTAGTTTTAGTGTACCAATGAAGTCATCAATCAACCCCACCCGTAATTCTTTTAGTGCCATTACTGCAGTCATGTATGCTATACGATCCTCTGTTGAACAGTCTATATTATTGTTCATACATATGTCAATTTTATTTTTGATACGCAACATGGTAAGCTTATGTTGTGTTTCTAATAACTCTACTACATCTGCTAGTTCAATACTCATATTACACCCTCGCGTTATAACATAGTATTCAATAAATCTAAATCTTCTTGTGTGAGACCCTCTGCTTTATCCTTTAACTTATCAAGAGTACTGTGTAATCTACGAATTAGTATGTGTTTGTCTACTATTTCTTGATGGGTGTCATTAAATACCTGCAGTACATTATTAGTCCACCTATCAGTCCCTATTTGGCTACCATTTTCAATATTCCACTTAGTTTCAGCCTTCTGCTTACTACTTTTTGTAAATACCATAGTCTTAGTGTAACGTGTGATAACTGTAGTATACCAACCATTCCTAGTAGTAACGAAACATTTAGTACCTACAGGTACATCTTTAAATCCTGACATATTCTATTCCTTAACTAAATTCAACAAACCCATTATTTACTACTGCAAACTTAAAAGTCTCTTTAAGATCATGGAAACTTCTGGCATGTTCCAATATGGCTGGGTGTCTCTCATCTATTACCATTAAACCTTCAAGGATCATCTTACAACATACTAAATTTATCACACCTTCGCAGTCAGAGAAGTTTAGTAATAATCCTAGAGTATAAGGGGTGTCTGTACCAAACCAGTACCTACTTAAATATGGAAGGGTTTTTATATAAGACTGCCGACTACCTCCATAATCTAAAGTTGAGGGTTTGTTAAAAGAGTCTTCTAATATTGTCATAGGTTCTACACCAGAAGCCTTAGCTATAGCTTCTCTTAAAGTACTATAACCTGAGTATGATCTGCTGAACTGACTGTAACAATCCTCGAAAGTGTAAACTCCATCTGATATACCTATACTTTGTGTAGGGAAATATGGGTTTGAAAAAGGAATGGTAAATTTATCACCTTCTATATTCTCCTCTGCCCATTCCCACATACATTCAATATTAAAGTCTGTCTCTTTTACTAACTTAACACCACCATAAGCTCTTATGTCTAAACCCATATTTTACTCCTAATAAAACCCTCTACCTAATGTTGATGCATTATGGCAGAGGGTTAGTGCTATGTCAATAACCATTTCAAAAGTTCTTCACCTTTGAGGCCTGTAGGTTTAGTAATTGTTATGGAATCAACAGCATATTGCATTTTAGTTAAAGAGTAATTAAAATAATTATCATCCATAATCTTCATACCCCGTATAGTAAGTTCAGTGTTATCTCCAGCATAAGTAGTAAACGGACAATTATCCTCATCAGGACAATCAAAACTTGCAATATCACAATGTGAATGACCTTGGTCATTCTGATACTCCAACCAGTTAGCATCTATATCATTCTGATAACTGGATAAATACCCACTCCACTTCTTATCAATGTAGATACAAATTTCACCAGCTTGCCAATCATCAAGTAACACAATACTACTTTTATCAATATCTTTGGTTGTGGATATATGGTCTACAATATCAAGGTAGAAACGAGTTACATCACACTCACCACCTTTGTAATAACCACCGTACTCATCAAACTGTTCAAGGTTGTTGGTGTTGAGCAGTTTCATTATTTATTCCTAATTGATCAGCTAGTACATCAGTCCAGTCCATACTTTCATATTTATGGCCTTTCTTCTCACACTTACCCATCTCAATACCGATAGAGTTACGGTTAAGGTTATTGGCTGCTTTGATAGTAGTACCACTCCCCATAGTAAAGTCCAAAACTGTATCACCTTCATTGGTATAGGTTTTAATCATATACTCCATAAGCTCTACTGGCTTTTGTGTAGGATGTATTTTACCTTGTTGATTAGCTGTACTAATTTCAATGACACCTATAGGGTACCTTTCTGTAGAATCGTATTTAGTATCTCTAACTTCTTTACCATATACCTGAGATCCGTCACCTTCCTTTTTGTATTTGGTATGAGCTATTTTTCTCTTATGACCTTGAGTTTTTATTGGATTGTAAATACATAGCTTACTGTAGAATACTACCACCTCTTCTATAACTCTTAACGGCTGTTTCTTTGCATTAAGGTGGCCTCTTGGAAGAACTTTATTCCAGTACCAACAGTACTTAAAATCTTTAGGGTTACTCATAATAAGTTTACTTGTGAATGGTTGAGCTGCAGTCATAATAATAACACCATTAGGTTTAATAACCCTTTTCAAGTGTTCCCACATCAATGCTAAGTTAATCACTGAGTCCCACTTGCAAGCAGTCGTACCATATGGTGGATCTGTTAATATCATATCAACACTACCATCTGGTATCTCTTTCATACGTTCAAGGCAATCTCCTTGCATCAGCCAAATATTATTACCTTCTGGTGTCACTGTTTTATAATCCAATTTAAATCCTCCTATTTAATCTTACTTGGTGCATCAAAACTACGTACCTTTTTAAACAACGATCTTACTCCACCTTCATGTGGTTGTAAGTAATGCTTACCTAAATATTGGTAGAACACTCTAAGGAAATCATCTGCACCATAACCCATCATACCATCTAGTGCTAACATTTCTTGTTCAGTTAATTCTAATGTGAAAGTATGTTTAATTTCAGTTTTCTGTGTGATCATTTTAAAAATCCTTCATCTTTAAGTTTCTTCTTCAATCTATTTATAGTAGGAATACTCTTACCAACCCTTTCAGAAATTTCTTTAATTTTATAATCACCAGATAATATTAAGTTTTCAGCTAGTGCTTCCCAACCAAGTTCTGATTCTAACCTACTACGTAGTTCTAAGATCTCTTTATCCTTAGCACTAATAACATTGTCCTTTTCCATTAACTTAAGCTCTACTTCATAGATCGTTTTCATCTCTATTATCCTCGCACTTAGTGTTCTTCTAGTGTTAAGTTTTTTCTTATCAAAGATAGAACTATTCTTTACAATTAACATATTTGTTTTTGTACATCTATCAATAACCCTACTAAGTTGATCTTGATAGTATAGATTACCTGTCATAGCTTTAACCCAATCTACCTCTTTATACATAAGATCTTTAGAGTTACTATATACATAAGTAAAAGCTTTAGTTAAATTATCCATACCATTATCACACCATAGATCAATAATTTGTTCTAACTCTACTTCAGTTAGTTTGTTAGTTTTAAGGCCTTTATCTATTCTATTTTGTTTAGCAAGATCACTATAATACTTTCTTTCTAGTGTAGAAAGCCTACATTCCTCTGCCTTGGCAGAAGCATACAATAATTGCTCCTCTGTATATTTAGTGTTTATCATAACATTCCTTAATTTGAGTATAGTATATTATACCTCATATTATGATACAAGTATACCTATTTTATATCACATATTGATAGTGTTAATTATATCAATAGTGATACATTTTACCAAGTTATCTGTATATCTCTTATATTATATAAAAGATAAATGATTACTATACTAACTTAGTTAATCCAAAACTAACAATCATCATTTTCGTATAGGATATCAATTAACTCCTCCACTTCATACCAACCAAGTTCTGGTAGATCAATACCACTACCTTCCTTCATCAGGTATCTAACTTGTCTTTCTGCAAGAATGGCTAATTGTTCTGTATACTTAACACGATCATCTTCCAACCAGTTGGATATTAACCATGATACGGCTTTTGTAACATTGTTCATTATTTCTTCTCCAAAACATTATCATTATACTACAGCACCTTTATAACCATTTTATTATATTACTACACTTATGTGAAGTACTCTTTAACTAAATTACGAATACCACCTAAAGTTGTGATCATTGTTAGGCCAACATCTAAGTCTAATTTACCATATGCTAAGTCATGCCTAATACTGATTATATCTTTTTCTACAGTGTGTAGTGTTTCCTTGGAGTATGTAACTTTACCACTTAACCAGTATTCATTAAATCTGTCTAGATCATTACAACGGTTTGTATGATCTAAGACTAAGACTAAATGTTCAAAAAATTTCATACTTCCCTCCTTTATTAACAGGTAAACTGTACTTACCAACATTCTTAGCCACTTCACTTGGTGTTACCTTACCACCTAAACCCTTGGCTTTTAGATAATCATTTACAATAGTATCTTCATTATTCTTCTTAACAAGTTGTGAATAAAAACCTGTCCCAAATAAATCAAACATCCAACCAACGAAACTTAGCCCAAGGGTGAATGTATATAATAATCCAAGACACAAAAATACAGTCCTAGTATCCCTGGAACTCCTAATAGCAAGGTAGTAATGGTGACCACCAAGCCAACCTAGCACTAACCAGATTAAGTAAGCTACAAAAGTGTTAGGTTGTGAATCTTTAATCTGCTGACGAAGCATCATTTGTGTCATTGGTTCTAATTTTAATAGTAGTGTGTTCATTAGTTGTATCCTCCTATTCATTAAGTGTGGTAACTATAATCTAAACATGGTGTTGTGTCAACAGTTATTTAAACCTCCGTAATGCACGTTTAAGCAACGTTATAATATTATAGTCACCAATGTACCAAACCTTCTCAACTTCACTCTGACGCCCGTCCCAGTGAGAATTAGAGGTAGTGTATAACTCATCCCTGTTGCAACAATTACACTTACGTGTGTACCTTAGAAAACTAGACTTACGTTTAATAATAGAGTCTAAGTATTTAACAGGTTGCATCTGGTGGATGCCGAAGAAACATTTAACTTTATCTAATTTACTGATCACTTTACAATCTCCTTATTAATTGGTAAGTCATTTAATTCTTCATTAACTTTAGCAGAAAGAGCACTTATGTACATGCGGAATATCGCTACATCACCAAACATATCTTTACTGTGAATAGTTTTATTACATAAACCAAACCAAGTTTTAACCACTTTCTCTACTGTATACCAAACAATGGTACCTTGTGTATGTTTAACTACTTCCCATTGATTTAGTTTCATTTGACAACTTCCTCAATTTTACCAACCACCCCAACATTGCGTAATATATTACGAAGTTTACGTTTATCATTTGCAAGTACAGCTTTGTTCCAATCTAAGTGATCAACTTCATACGTAGAAGATTTCTTAGGGTGGTTGTAGTATAGATCAAGTACATTAGTCATTGTAACTCTCCTTAAGTAATTCTAAATTTAATGGTGTAGGCGATACCCAATGAAGGTTATCTTCCATACATGATGATGAATCTGTAGGATAGTAAAACTTCTTTGACCTAGAGTAATACCATAAGATACTCAACTCTCCATCCTCAATTACTAAATAATAACCTGTTTCACGTTTCATACTCTATCCTTAATATCCTTAATGATACTGTGGAAAGTACTAGCAGTATCTAATACATTCAAGTTAAAATTTGTTTTAATGTATTCTTCCACTACACTATGTATAACTTCATCACTGGTGATTTCATAAAATAATACTGGTACTCCATCAAGTACACTCCACAATAGTGAAACAAACCCACCACCTTCGACTATCTGTGTATAACCAGATGAACAGTCAACCCAATCTACAGTATATTTGTATTCTTTCCATAAGGTCATACTTTCAAAACTGTTAGCCTCAACAGCGTATTCAGTTACTGCAATTCTTTCCTCAAGACTCATGTTACGTAAATTCATATAAACTCCTAATTGGTTATCTATTCAAGAATTGAACTATAAACTACCAACACTATACTGTCAACAACTATTTTGTATGGAAGGTAAAACTGGTATAATGAAGTACACTACAAGGAGACTTATAATGCTAGTCCTAAAAAAGAATAATATCCCGAATTTAGTCAAAAGATTTAAAGAGCTACATAAGAAGAAGTTTGAGGTGGGTTATTGGCAATCACAGGGATTTCACAATTCTGGACTAACATACCCAAATTTATTTGCTATTTTATCATATGGATCTGATACCGCACATATCCCTCCAAGACCAATACTAAATGACACTTTCTCAATGTGGGCACCACTTAACAAGAATATGTTACTGAAAAATCAACTTAAATTATACTTTAGTAATATAAAATCAAAAACCCCTAAAATAACAGCTACTATATTGATGGAGAAGGTGGCAGGTAAGTATGTACAAGATACCCGTGATGGTTTTGCTGACCTAAGTAAACTAACGGCTAACGCACCTTTTACACAGTATTTGAAACAACTTGATAATCGAGTCGGTAATGCACCCTTAGTCTGGACAGGGGAGTTACAAGCTAACCTATCTTATTCCCTTAATGGAGAGACAGTGGTTACTCCATAATCTCATCTACCTACCGTAGACCCTTGAGTATTATTAATAATTATGCTACCATGAACATATACCACATCAACATAGGATTAGTAAAGTGTTTACTTTAATTCAAGATAGCGATATGTGGGTTATCAGTAGGACAGGTCAGTATATTAATCGTGTGTGGGTTGAAGGTGTTCCAGTTGTTAGTAAGAAGTCTGGACTAGTTGAACCGTATAATAGGGAGGAGACTTCACTTATATTACCACAAGGTACTTCATCTGCAGAGTCAGTAATTATTTATACTGAATATGACTTGAAGGTGTATAATAATATTGAAGGTAATTTATCAGATGCTGATTTAATCACACTGAAAGATCCAGATTTGAATCCAACTACTTTTAAGTACATGGTGATGGATAAGGAACAGTGGGATGCTAATAGTTCTTTCTCATTAATACCATCACATCAAGTTTACTTGGCAGTTAGGGTGGAACAAAAATGAGTCTAAACGATGCTTGGCAATTTGATCACTTTGCAGTAATGCAAACTTTATCTAATGTCATAGAAGATATTGTTGGTGCTAATTTATCTGAACTGCCTAATAGTGGTGGAGCTAAATCCATTATCATTGCAAACTTTTCTGGTAACACACCACCTTTACCTTACGTCACATTAAACTATCAAGGTAGTATTGATAATGACGGTATTACTATTGACGCTGGATTGATTGATGTAGAAATAGAAGATCCTTCTGATCCACCTAATCTTATCACGGTCACCACACAATACGAAGATAAACTCACCAACTTTAATATTACTTTACGTACTGAGAGTATGCCAGCATCAACTTATGATGATAAAGGTAACGCTCATAGATTACTTAGAGAGATACGTAAAGGTTTAATGCTAGATAAACATAGAAAGCGATTAAGGGATGAGGTGTTTACTGTATTAGAGTTTATGAACCCTATACGTTCAACCCCTGATTTAATATCAACATCATATCATGATATCTGCACAATGCAACTAAAACTTAGTAGTGTTGATAGATTAATTGATTATGACGCACTTAGTTTTGACACTATCAATTGGACAGGAGATGTGAAGCTTGACGATGAAGACACTAATCCTACTATAGTGCAAGGTTCAGTAACTTCTGTTGTTCCTTAATAACACACAGGTAACTTCATGACATATAAATCATCCGCAGGTGTAACTATAACACTAGAGACACCTCAGACTAAGTATAAACGTGGCGGTTATTCCAGTGGGTTATCTTTAACATTCTTAGTACAACCTCAAGATATTATTGCTGATGAATTTGACACAATAACTTTTTCTTGTGAGGTTAATTCAAAAGAACCTTTAATATATCACTGGTACAAGAATGGAGTTATTGCAGTAGATAGTAGCAATAGTAACTCATATTCAACCACAGTTTATTCATCAGATAATGAATCTACATTTAAAGTAATTGTCACTAGTGCAAACAAAGGCAATATAGAGAGTGTAAGTGCATCCCTCACAGTAAATGATGTGTCGTTCTACTGGTCGGAACCATTCTTATGGTCATAATCAATTAATAAAATTTCACAACAAATAACACTCAGGAGTTAAAATGCCATACCAAGATTCGGTATCGAGTTCTATTACTCGAAACACAACTAGTGCTGAAGGGATTTCATTAGACTTCCCATTATTCGTAGCAGCACACAATTACTTTTTTGAGCGTACTCGCTCATATGGTTCATGGGATGAAGTTCGTGATGATGATGCAATCCCATCAGGTTCAAACTCATATAATGCTGCACGTTTAGCATTTAGTCAGAACCCAGCCCCAAGTCGAGTATACCTAGGTCGTCGTCAAACGGATACTGCTGTAATGACTCCATCAGAGGATGTGGTTATTGGTAATGTATATAGCTTCAATGTAAATGTATACGATGCAGCAGGTGCTTTAGTTTCTACTACACCAATCACAGCTACTGCAGCAGTTGCAACCAAAGCATCTATTGCTGCCATTTGGGAAGGTTTAGCTCCAGCTAACACTACATTCACTGCGGCAGGTGATACTGTTGAAGTTGAAGCTGATGCTACATTCACTGTAGTAGTTAAAGATTTTGTTAAAACTTCTGACTCATATATCACTACAGAGACAGCAGCAGACTTGCTACAAGCAATTCAAGATGAAGAGAATGATTGGTACTGCTTATCTTCTGAAGACCATGCTAAAGCCTTCCAGTTAGCTATGGCTGCTGAGATTGAAGCTACAAGTGGTGGTAACTTCCCTAAAATCTATTGGACATCAACAACTGATGCCGACACTATTAAACCAGTAGTTGACCCAGCGATTGATGTTATCGGTGAATTGAAAGCGCTTAAGTACTTCCGTACAGTGTGCGATTGGAACCATGCAGCAGATACAGTATTCCCAGAGATTGGTAACTTTAGCTACAACTCCCCATATCAAGCTGGTTCAGTAAACTATAAGTTCATGCAAACTACTGGTGTTCCAGTTGCAGCAGATTTAGTTACTGGCAAGAAATTACCTACTCGCCTACAAGGTTACATTGATGACCGTAATGGTGGTTGGATGGGAGAGGAACGTAAAGTTGCATTCTATCGTGAAGGTAAGACAGTTGGTGGAGAATGGCTGGATGTGGTCGTTGGAAGTGACTGGTTAAACGACCAAATTGAAGTAGCACTATTAAACCTACTATTGAACCAGAAGGGTGGCAAGGTTTCATTCACTGAAGCTGGTGCAGTTATCAGCACTATTAACTCAGTATTAGATCGTGCGGTAGACGTAGGTTTCTTATCAGGTTATATCGGTGCAACAATGCCAGATTACCTAACTGAAATTCCGTTCTCAGAGAAAGTAGCACGTATCCTAGATAACGTAAAATGGACAGGTTATTTAGCTGGCGCAGTAAATACTATTATCGTTAACGGTAACTTAACTTATGAAGCTGCAGAGCTAGTATAAAGAGGAAGATTATAAATGTCATTATTATATGAAGCTAAATCAATTGAGGCAGCTTGGGAAGGTATCGTACTAGATCACGGACGTGTTGGTGATGGTGCTTTCCTAGAGTTCACCCCAGTTGGTGACTTATCAGAAATTAGCTGGAGTTCTGATGGTGAGATGGGTATTAGTAAATTGTCCCCACAAGGTGCAGTAATTACTCTAACACTTAAACAAACAGCACCCTTGAATCAGAAGTTGGCAGAGATTGCAGCAGAACAGACTAAGCGTGGTGTTCGTCCAAAGATTGGTACATTCTATTGTGTAGATACTTTTGGTTTATCAGCAAACTTTGTAGCACGTAACGCAACACTAACTGGACAACCAACTCAATCATTCGCTGGTGTTATGGGCGATAAGACTTGGACTTGGACATGTGAATCATTCATTGCTACAAGTGATATCAACAAGGTCACAGCAACAATTGGTTTATGGATTTAACTAAATAGTACAATACTTTAAAGGAGGATATGGCTTGTTCATAGCCTCCTTTATTCTTTTAAGGAGAGAAATAAATGGCTACACGTTATAACAAAAGAATTATTAGTAAACTTATTACTGGTGCAGACGGAGAGGAACGTTTGTACAAGGCTAGTAAGATGTCAACATACGATATTATGAAGGAAGGATTTAAACTCATCACAGTGTTATCACCAGCAGCAGGAAGTGGTATTGATGCTGTAATGGAGAAGCAAGAACGTGATGATAATTATATGGAACCTTCATCTAACTTATTCGGTAAGATGCTCACCATGTTAACCTCTCATGTAACACCAGAACACTTCGATGATTTAAGTCGTAAGATGATTGGTAGCTTAATGATCAAAGGCGAAGAAATGAGTATGGATGCTATTGAGGATCACTTTGATGACCACAATGGAGATTACTTGGAGGTATTGTTCTGGTTATTCACGGAAAACTTTAAGGATTTTTTGTGGGGCAACGCTATGATTCGTACTTCGATAGAGAAAGTAATGGCGTTGCTGAGTCCAAAAATGAAAGATATAGTCGAGAACTTAAAGAAAGATATAAACGAAGAAATCAGTGGGACGTCATCGAGTACGCCAGCAAGCAAAGAGAAAACTTCGCAGTAGATAGTATGTTCTTTATGATTGCTAACTCTGAATATTGTAGTGAAACATTAAGCACTCTTAAATGGGAATATAGTGTGGAAGAGTTTTTAGAGTTGGCATCATTAGTAGATTATTATAACGACTTGAGACAAGCAGCAGAAATGGATAACAAGAATGCTGAAGATAAGAGAAATATGATGAGTAAAGTATCAGGAAATATGTAACAACATAAGGGGAAATAACCATGGCAGAGGAAATTGTAAAGTATACGGTGGAGGTAGGGTTTGATACCGCACTCAAAAAGTTACAAGACTTCGAGAAGAAGATGGGGAACTTTGGTAAGAAACAAGAAGCCTCCACCCGTTCTAATCAGAAGATGATGAATGCTCACCACAAGGAACGTGAGAAGTATTTAAATAAAGAATACAATAATAAAGTTAAACGAGAAAAGGATTTATCTAAGGCTCATGTATCAGCAATCAAACAGAACATAAAGTTTGAGAAAAAAGCTGCAGTAGAAAGAGCTAAGGCTGGAATACCAACAAGCTTACCTAACAACAATGCTCATGTTAAAGCCAGAGAAGCAGAGTTAAATAGACAAGCTCGTATGGAGAGTAGACGAGTAACTAATCTAGGTGCCGCCAAAGAAACTTTTGGTAGATCAGGGTTGAATCTAAAAGCTGCTACCAATGAACAAGAACGTCTAGCTCAAGCTGCATTGAGAGAGTCTGTAGCTAAGGCTAGGACTGCAAAAGAAGTTAGGTTACTCATTGCTATGGAGAGGGAAAGACTCCGTGTCATGAGGCAATCAGAGCGTTCTATGCACAAGCAGAACTTCCTCATGCAACGTATGTCAGCATCCAGTAAACAGTTTGCAGGTAATATGTTATCAGCATTCGCAGTAGCAGGATTAGGTGTAGGTATTACCAGAGTAGGACAGGATTTCGAATCTGTAAGTAATACAATGTTGGCAGTAAGTACAAACTCCAAGGAAGCAGGTGATAACTTCAAGTTCGTCAGGGACGAAGCATACAGACTGGGGTTAGGATTAGCGTCAAGTGGTAAGAACTTTGCCAAGATGTTATCTGCACGAGGGAAGATGAGTCTGGAGGATACAAAGAAAGCATTTACAGGTATTTCAGAAATGAGTACTTTGTTGGGATTAAGTGCAGAAGAAAGTACAAGAGCTGAATGGTTTGTGGCTCCTTTTAATAGTAATATTAAATGTAAAACCTTTTTAATTGCTGGGATATTTCATTAGAGACAATCAGCAGGGAATCTTACTTTAGTAAGAACCTTCAGAGACTAACCCGTTAGGGTGTAGATTATATAGTTTAATCGAAAATAAGGAATCCTTTTAGGATTAAGATATAGTCCATAGACAAACGCTTTGCAACAAATAAATCATTGTTTGGCTTCATAGAAATATGATGAATAATTAAATTTATGAATTCGGTGAAACTCCTAAAAGGAAGTAGGACAATACCGAGCGAAGCCTCATATAAGAGGAACGTGTAAAGACTAACTCGTAAGAGTGTAGGGGGTGATAGTAAATTATCCTCGAAGCGTAAATAACCTTAACATTAAGTTGAAGGTTAAGATATAGTCTAATCCTTGTAGTAATACAGGGTGTATAGGATGAGTTAACCTTAGCTCATGTAAAACATTATATATGCTGGGAAGCCCAACTTGGGTGATCAGCAGGGAGTCTAGAATAATCTAGGTGGCCCTCAACGACTAATCCGATAGGATGTAGGTACTAAGTGGTATCGAAACGTAATGCACTACTAAGTAGTGAAGATATAGTCTGAACATCTATAGTAATATAGAGATACCAAAAGGTATATATTAACTAACGACTAATATTAACAGAATTGAAAGGTGTTGTATCGGCTAAATCCTTGGCCTTTTAACTAGTAATAGTTATCAATTATTTCTTTAATTGCTGGGATATCTTATAGTAATAAGACAATCAGCAGGGAAGGTTATCTCAGGATAACAACCTTCAAAGACTAACCTGCAAGGGTGTAGGTTCTAAGTGGAATCGAAACAGGAAACTACCTATAAGGTAGATGATATAGTCTATCCCTACAGCAATGTAGGTACACATTAGTGTGATAATATTTAACGAGTATTATGGATAATTCGGAGGAATTAAGTTTTGGTTCCATTCACAGAAATGTGTCTAAATAAAATGTGTTAAAACGGGAAAACCTTTAGAGCTTGACACTACTAACTGACCATAGTAATATAGGTTAGGGCAAACAGTAATGTGTTTGGTAAAGTAAAAATGTGTCAAGATTAGGTAATCCGTTAGGAATGTACCTGATCTCCATTGAAGGAGATTATAATGCTAAAAGTGATAGAAGAATTCCCAGACTATTCAGTAGATGAAAATGGGAATGTGTATAGTTATAAAAGTAACAGATATCTAAGTAGAAGAATTTATGATGGTGGTTATTGGGGTGTTAATTTAAGAGGTGCAAACGGCAAGAACATGTACAGAAATTGTCATACTTTAGTTGCAAAAGCATTCTTACTAGATACCTACCAAAAAGGCTTGATAGTCAATCATAAAGACTTGGACAAAAGTAACTGCAATGTGAACAATCTTGAATGGATAACCTACAAAGAGAATTCAAAACATTATGTAGATAATATGCCTGAACATGCCAGTGACCATAAAAGGGATCTAGCCCTTAGTGTCATGGCAGATATCTGTAAACTTATAGAGGGTGGTAAATCTACCTTAGAAATACACACTATTACTGGTATAAGTAAAAATAAGATAAGTAAGCTCCGAAGAGGGGCTTTGTATTCTTGGTTTACAAAAGATTATAAACTCCAACCTGAACCTACAGATAATTTAAATATTATATTAGCAGGTCAGATATGTGATTTACTTGAATATGGTTTTGGGTGTAAATACATATGTGACTTATATGATTCTATTGAAATAATCAACAAGAAGTCTGTCAATAATATAAAGTATAGAAATACTTTTGAAAATATTAGCGAAAGTTACACTTGGTGGGTGGGTAAGTATATATCTAAAAGCCAACGCAGAAAGGGGTATAACCTCAAAAGACTAATCCAAAAGGATGTAGGGTAGATTAATACTCGAAAATACAGGCCCGTCAGGGTTAAGATATAGTCTAATCCTAAGTGAAAATTTAGGTATATAAATGAAAACTCCAAATGGGAGAGGTACTTCCGAATGCAATATCCTTGATGGGACTTGCAGCAAAAGATGCAGGTTTAACATTAGATGGTTCCGTTGCATCTATGATGGCACTACAGCAAACTGGGGGATTGATATCTGAAAAGGTATTACCATTCTTTGCTAAACGTATGTCTGAGGCTGCTCGTGCTAACGGTGGTTTAGACAAAGCCATGTTGTCTAACCGTGTGGCAATGAACCGTTTAGGTTTATCATTCCAAGAGGCTGGTGACTTGATATTTAAGTCTGGATTTGCTGATGGATTGACAGAGCTATTTAACGAGACTGCAAAGTCTGTGGTTGCTCTCAAACCACTATGGCAATCTCTTGGTAAAATAATAGGCTCAGTATTCTCCTTAATTTCAGATGGTGTGAAATATTTAACACCAATGTTAATATCAATGGGGGCTGTATTAAAAAGTGTAACAGACCAAATTGGTAGTGGTAGAGAGTATCTATTAGCTATGATTGGACCAGCAGCGTGGCTTGGTAAAATATTTGGTGGTTGGGGTGCAAAGGCTATCCCGTTTGTAGGACAGATAGCAATCCTACTTGGGATGGTAAAAGAGATTGCATTTTGGGCAGAAGAGATAGATAACCTCCTATTCTCTAGAAATAAGATTGGTGTATTATATGATCCTCGCGAGGGTATTAATGCTGCTAGGGTTGCATCTGGTGGTGGTGCAGTTGCAGAAGGTTATATTAATGCAATACCAATAATGGGTGATTTCTTAAAGTCTATAGATAAAACTGTTACTGACTTTACTGGATTGCCTAGATTCTTCGTGGAGAATAAAATGCCAGCAGTTAATGTTACCATTGGTGCTGATGCTGAGAGGATGGGTGTTACTATTGCCAATAGTGGTCCAGTTAAAGATGCAATTCAATCTGAAATAAGGGCGGTACAAAACTAATGGCTAGTTTATTAAAAAACGTAGTGTTCCTCCTAGCCAAGGACGGCACTACTATATTGGTGTTGGACGTTACTTCTTCTATGGAAGTGACACGTTCTGCATCAGTAGCTCAACACACGCTGCAGTCTGGTGTCAAGGTTAGTGATCATTACCACCCAGACTTACCTAGTATAAACTTAGTTGGTACAATTAACCAAACTAAAGTGAGGAATGACTCTCCTGCACCAGAAGATTATATTACTCTAGTTAATCAAGTTATTGACGATGTGGTAGTATTTACTCTGTATGGTACTGAAGACAGGATGATACCTTCATTTGATAATTGTGTTATAACAAGTTTTTCTTATATGAAAGAAGGTAAGGATAGTTTAGCAGTAAACCTATCAATACAACAATTAGATTTTGGTATGAAGGCTTCACTTGATACGTTAACTACTGTTACAGTAAAACCAAGTGCAGATACAGGCTCTAGTTTATCTGGTAAGACTGATCCTAAGACAGGAACTAAAACTATTATAGATGGCTTTGAGTTGACTCAGAAAGGCATTGTTAAGGGGCTTACTTAATGACTATTGAATTCAATTGTACTGGCGACCCTCTTGTTATCGAAGTAAGAGATTACCAGATTGAAAGTATAAACTATCGTATTCATGTTGGATATACTAACCGTAATGGTTGGTATGTCTCTATTTATGATACAGATGATAATCCAATACTTTTAGGTTTAACACTTATAAGTGAACCACAGAATATCACTTGGAGGTATAGTAGACTAAATACTGGTTTATTCTCTGGCGATATGTGGGTACTTAATAGAACGGGTGACTATACAAACACCTTAACTAAAGATAACTTTGGTGAAGGTAATGCTTGGGGTTTGTTCTACTTCACAGAATCAGAAATGATTGAGTATGGTATCAATAAGAGATGACATTAGCCAACCTTCGGGTTGGCTTTTATTTATCTGTAAATAGAGTATACTACATACATTAATTGATTCATATCTTTATTTATGTTATAGTTAGGGTATGTTCCAATTCAAGATAAAGGTGTTCCAATTTAATGTCTAAAACAGCATTCGGACGCCGCATGAAAATAATCATAGGTGTTCCACAAAGAAACACAGAAGCATACACTACAGTTGGTGAAGTGGTTGGAAATCTTCCAGCACCAGAGTTTAAAGTAGATGCTACCACAGTGCCAGCAGGGAAGATAATTAACCTTTCTAATATACCACCAAACAGTAAACGTGGTTTCTATTTCAAGATGGAATCAACCCGTGGTGGTGTGGGAGGTGGTGCAGCAAATGAAAAAACTACAATAGAATTAGCTAATTTAAATGAAGACACTCTTGGTATATTACATACTGAGAACAGTCAGATACAAGTATGGTTAGGTTATGATTCAGATAATTCATTAGATTTATATTATTCTGGTGACATATATGATATTCAACCTAAACGTAACGGTGATGATATAGTTTATGCTATCACAGCTAAAGATGGTTTTGTTGATAATAAAAATACTAGAGTAAGTTTACAGTATGATGAGTCAATGTCAGTTAAAGATATCCTTACTGATATGATTAAAACATTCCCATCAGGTACAATCGGTACGATGGCAATTCAATACTTAGAAACAGAAAAAGTTACTGGTGGTAAAAGTATTCAAGGTATCCTACTTAAAGAGTTTGATCGTTTATGTAAAAGTTACGGAGTTAATTACTTTAGGTTCAATGGTAAGTATAACCTACAACCTTTTCAATTAGTAAACGGTACACCTGAGTATTTATTAATAGGAAGGAATACTTACACAATACCAATCAATGGTGTGTTAGCGCTAGACCCTATTATCCAGAATGGTGCTAAGTACTATGACAATACTAATATTAAACGTGGTGTTCAATTAACTACATTTTTAATACCTATAGAATTAGGGCAGTTCTTCACAATACTCCCTGAGACCTCTAAAACTTTAGCTGGTACTTACAAAGTAACTACATTAAAAGTTGAGGCTGATTTTACTGGAGCTAACTGGAATGTCACTGTAAGAGGAGAACCAATGTAATGGTAGCACAAAGACGACCTATTGATATTGGTACCCAAAGTACTCCAGAAATCATCCAGAAGGCACTCACAGACTTCACCAGAGAGGATTTGTACATAGCACTACCTGCAACAGTAGTAGGTATAGATGATTATGAAACAATGCAGTGTGTGGACGTTAGGGGTGTTATAAACGATGTATATGAAGACGAAGCAATAATCCAATCTGTACTTATACGAAAGGTATTTGTAAAGTTACCAGCAGGTGGTGGGTTTTCTCAGTGCCGTCCAATAGAAGTTGGTGATTTAGTTACCTTACACTGGGCGCACAGAAACCTAAACACCTTCTTAGATAACTCTGGCATAGCAGTAGATGAACCTATTAATATGGTTGCAGATATAAGAGACTGTTGGGTAGAACACGGTTTTGGTACTCGTAGTAATAACCAATCCCCTAGTAAGACAGACTTTATCACCAGACATAAAAATACCACTATAACTATCAAACCAGACGGTAATATTAGTGTTGTCACAACCTCTGACGTATCCATAGAGACTACAGGACAGATTATAGGTAAGTGTGCTAAGGCTATTTTAGATACACCTTTAGTGGAGACTACAGGAGATTTAAAGGTTGGTGGTAATATTGAAGTTTCTGGCACTGCTACAATAAGTGGAAATAGTTTAACTGTAGGTGGAGCAGAAGTTTATCAACACAACCATAGTAACACAGTGCCTCCATTATCATAAGGTAACATAATATGGATTTCTTATTAAGCACACTAACTGGTGACTTAGACTTCGGAGTTGATAATGCAGATGGGTTACAACTTACACCAGATTATAGAACAGAAGCAGAACAAAGGTTAACTCAAGCTCTTAGTTTAAATTTAACTGAATGGTTTGCAGATATTACAAAAGGATTACCTTATATTTATAATCCAAAGGAAAGTTTAGAGAGTAACTTAAGATATTTCTTAGGTGATAAGTCTCCTAATGCTGGGCAGTTTGTTAGTGCATCTTTAGATAAATATATTGTAGAGTTACCTTTCATCACAAGTTTAAAATCAAGTTATAAATTCAATGAAAGTTCTAGAGTGTTTACATACACATTTTCAGCAATTGCTAATGGTGTAGAAATAGCCTTTCCCTCTATAACATTAAATATCTAGAGGAATAATAAAATGAGTGGTGTAACATCACAAGGTTTTGAAAATAAACAATATACAGATATAGTAGAAGAATTGGCAACTGGAGCTAAGACACCAGAATACTTTGGAGAACAATTTCCAACTACACCAGATTCTATATTTGGGGTATTAGTAGGTTTGTTTGGTGCAGCTTTAAAGGATCAGTGGGACTTATCTGCTTCTGTTGCTGACCAAGGTAACCGAGATAAAGCTGAAGGTAAGTACCTATCAGACCTTGCAGCATTGATTGGGTTAACCAGACTATTGGCAAGCAGTAGTAATGGGGTATTGTTATTCACTGGTACAAATAATACGGTAGTTCCAGCATTCACTCCAGTTAAGTCTACAGTTAACAAAGAAGTTGTACTGACAAATAATGTGCTTACATTAAGTAGGCTATCTTGTAACCAAACTAGATTAATTATCCCCACAGTGTTAGTTGGTGGTATATACACTATAACAGTTAATGGGGATTTATATAGTATAACTGCAGTCTCTGGTAATACAGTAAACTCTGTATCAAAAGATTTAGCTGATGCAATTACTTTAGGTGGTGGAGAACTATACTCTGCAGTCTATGTTGGAGGTAATATTGTAGTATCCTCAAACACTTCTAATAATAACTTACTTACATCTAATAGTGGCAATATTAACTTAGTATCAGTATCTTCTTTAGTAGAAGCTACAGCAGGTACTGCAGGTGCAATTGATTTCTATGCTAACACACTAACATTGCTGGGGTCTCCTGTAATTGGCATCTCAACAGTTAATAATGAAAATGACTTTAACATTGGAAGAAATGAAGAGTCCGACGCTGAACTACGTGTGAGAATGGAAACGAGGGAACAATCTACTGGTACTGCAACCAAACCTTCAATAGAAGCATCTATAAGTGACATTACAGGGGTTTCATTTGCATATGTAATAGAGAATACCACATTCGCAGAAGATGCTGATGGTCGTCCTCCTAAGAGCTATGAGACTTATGTAGCAGGTGGGTTAGACAGTTCAATTGCAAATGTTATCTGGGAAACTAAACCAGCAGGAATTGAAACTTGGGGAGATACCTCAGTAGTAATTGTAGATCACAATGGAGATGATCAATTAGTTAAGTTCTCTAGGTTTGATAATAAGTATGCGTGGGTGAGAATTACATATGTAATAAACTCTGAAGAAGAATTCCTACCTGACGGCCCAGATCAAATTAAAGAGGCTGTGGTTGAAACAGGAGATGGTTTTTACAGAGGAGAGGACTTAGAACCAACTAAATTTTATGGAAATATCTACTCTAAAGTAACTGGTGTCTATATTTCAAAGATTGAAGTAGCTATTACAGACTTACCAACTGACACCCCTTTTTATTCTACTGCAAGAATACCTGTAAACAATGTAACTAATCTAATATTTTCTGTAGATAGAGTTCCACTATTAACATAATGGAGATTATATGTTACCTAAGTTAATAGATCAAATTGAACAAGGGCTTGCTAGGAATATAGATTTCTTAGATAAAGATAACTTCAATAAACTTATACAATTATTCTTAGAGCAAGTACAAGAAATAGAAGTAGCCACTCTATCTATAGCAGACCAAAAGAATATAAACACTGCAATAGGTGTGTGGTTAGATTACATTGGAAAGATAGTAGGGGAAGCAAGAAAATCTAGGACTGATGCACAGTATAGATTAGCTCTATTACTTAAGGTGGCATCGAATAATAGTGACGGTACCCCAAACATTATCATTGATATCACAAAGCAGCAAACAGGTTCAACTAACTCAAGAATAATAGACTATTTCCCAGCTTCCTTATTCAATGTAATCCAGATTGATGAATCAGTAGATGCTACAGGATTATATAATCTTATAGATAATATAAAACCAGCAGGTGTTAGTGTAACTGTTGTTAATAATATCAATGGAGATAGATTTGTACCTTCTTGGAGAAATGAAGCAGGGGATGAGACTAATACTCAATATGCCTACCTTGATTGGACAGGAGTAGATGAATTTGTAATATTCTCTGGTGGGGAACTAACACCGCTAACTTTATTTGACGGAGACGAACTAGCACTTACAACATCAACAGGAACTTCTGTAACAGAGTCTGAAGGACTTCTTGCACAAGTTATTATAAACTAAGGAGGTCATATAACATGGCAGCTAAAGATGATTTAAAGGTATGGGCTAATACAGTGGTGATTGATCCTATACTAAACACACCAAACACGCTTAGTATATCCGATGACCTTTGGAATAATGGGTGGTTAAGACTAAATCCAGTAAATGCACAACATTTAAATAAACTCCTGCAGTTATTAACAGATGCAGTAAAGAATGAGACATTAACACCAGATTTAAACTTATTAGACGTAACAAATGTTGCAACCGCTTTGTCAAACTTAGGAGGGTTAGCTAAAGCTAGTAATTTAGCAGACTTACCTAGTAAAGCAACAGCACGTAGCAACTTAGATGTATACCAACGTAGCCTTAACCTATCAGACATACCTAGTGCCTCCGCAGCAAGAGATAATCTTGGACTTAATACAGATACTTTATTTAATACATTCTTCGATAAGGTGTATCCTGTAGGGACTATATATGAGAATAAAACAAACACTGCTAACCCAAACACTTACTTAGGTAGGGGTACTTGGGTTGCCGATGGACAAGGTAGAGTATCTATAGGTTCTGGCAGCGGTACAGACAGTAGAGGAGAAACTATAAACTTCCCCTCTGGGAGCTCTGGTGGAGAATACAAGCACGTTATGCTTCAGTCTGAACTAGTACCCCACCAACATGCAACAAACTGGGATATGTATGATGAGGCAGGTACCGAAAGCAACAAAATGGCAAGTGGTGCAGGAACTGCAGAAGCTTCTCAGTTCACTCTAGCCACTAACAACTCTACTGGTGCTGGAGACCCATTCAACATCACACAAACTTACGTAGTTTATAACCGATGGTTACGAACAGCATAAAATTAATAATTAACTTAAAAAGGTAAATAAAATGGAACTATATATTCAATACTTTCAAGATGGTTTAATGTACTTTGGTGCATTAGTAGTATTCGCAACTGCAGTAGTTGGTGCACTTGATACTTTTGCAAAGATCACCCCAACAACTAAAGATGATGAGTTTGTAGCTAAAGCTAAGCAATACCTTGGTGTGGTTTCATCTATCTTAGATAAAGCTTCTGTGTGGAATACTAAAAAGTAATGAAATATTTAATAGCTATGGGACTTGGTATCGTAGGTATTATTTATGCCTTCTTTAAAGGTAATACTAGCGGAAAGGATTCTGCTAACAGTGAAGTACAACAGAAGGTATTAGATAATGTCCAAGTTGCTAAAGAAATATCAGATGACATCAATTCTCTTAGTGATGATGATGTTAGGGACAGGCTGCTCAAGCGTGGTAAGTGATTACTGTTTAATTGCTATTCCTATGGAACCAACAGATAATGATAAGGTTGTTATTAGTAATAAGTTGGCAAGGAATATACTAATGAATGATGAAACTTATGAAAAATTATGTAAAACAAAATAATAATAAGGACTACCTTAATATGGGTAATATAGATGTATTAGCCTTAATTAAATACCTGTGGGCAGCATTCATACCAATTATAATTAAGGGGTGGTCTATGGTAGATAAACGTTTTGAACAGACAGAACAACGTGTAGAAGAGTTACATAAGAATGACTCTAAAACTAATGCCAAGATTGATGTGTTAGTTGAAAGATCTGAGAATCAAGAGTTATCGCTTAAGCGTGTTGATGATTCAATTAAAAGATTAGAAGACTTACTACATAAGTACATATTAGACAGTAAGAAGTAACTTAAGGTACGAGTAATGAACCCATTATTATTTCCATTAGTATTAATATTATATGCTGAAGGTAGTTATTGTGAAGTTACTCGTAAAGTTTCTAGGGTGGTACTATATTGTTACTTAGTATCATTATTAACCACTACATACCTAGACTCATTAGCTGCAGCAAGATTATCCCTGCTATTAATACACACAGTATGCTATCTATCGTGTACAATACTATGCTGTAAGTTATCAGGAAAGATAGTTTTCTTTGCATTGATGCTAGGTATGTGGTGGATTGATATGAGTATAATATTAAACACTTTAGAATATGACATTAGGTTATTTAGATATTCTTTTTTAGAGTATAGTAATTATTTTTATAGAGAGTTAACAATACTAGCAATAAGTTTATGTGCATATATATCCACAAAACATAACAGATATAACACTAGAGAAAATTTATTAGGGTTAACCACTTTATTATTTTTTATAATAGAAAAACAATTTTAAAAGGAAGGGATTAGATGGCAGTAAAGCAATTAAGTGACCTAGTAGGAGCTGGTATTGTAGGCGATGAAGATTTACTACTAATACGTCAAGGTGGGGAAGATAAGAAAGTGAGGGCTGCAGAGTTAGCCTTCTCATTAGATAAATATACAGATTATGAAAAAGTTGGTGATGGGTTCTGGGCTACTGGTAAAACATTCACAACTTATAAACAATACATGATTTATGATGGTGAAGCTTATAGTCCTATATCTACAACAACATTAACTTACACTGTAGGTTCAATTCCTGATTTAGGGTTTGTTTACCAAATTAATTTAAATTCACACCCTCTATTATCAGGAAGAAACCCCTCAGATGGGTCAGCACATAATACTGAGGATATATCATCAACAAAAGATGGAAACTTGCAAGGGTCTGTATTGCAAGATGCTCTGTATGCATTGGCAAATGAAGGAGATCATAGTGCACACGGGAATACAGTAACCCCATTTTTAGGTAATGATTTAAGGAAACTCGGTAAAGTACTTGAGATAGATGCAGCAAAGGACTTCATGAATGTTTATGTTGAATCTCCTGTTGTATGGTGGGATGAATCAGACGGTTATTTCCACATGGTTTTCACTGGCTATGGCGATGGTACAGGTGAGGTTCAAGCAAGCCCTTGTCACGCTAAATCTAAAAGTTTAGTTGATGGTTGGGTTGTAGATGCAACCGCTTTACTTTCTGGGACTGGAGTTACTGGCGACCCCGATGAGTTTGGTGGAACAGGCCCATATATTTTAAAGCATAATAGTCTTTACTATTTATTTTACATTGGTTTGACTGCATCAGGATATGAGGCTGGAACAAAAACACTGTGTCTGGCAACATCACCGTCAATCACATCACCAGTGTGGACTCGATATGGTTCGATAATTGATATTGGAACAACCGCAACCCCAAGCGAATGGCGTGATACAGCAATATGGCATCCATCTATAGTTAAGAAGGATGAAACATGGTATCTGTTTTTTAATGCATCAGGCCATGTCGGTGGTGTAGATAAAGAGCGGATAGGATACGCATCATCAACCAATTTATTTGATTGGGTAGTCGATGACACAAATAGTCCGATAGTTACGGATGTTGTAGGCTCATGGCATGACACAATTACAGGCGATCCAAGCGTGTATCGTCAAGGTGATTTCTGGTTTATGCAATTCTTTGGTGCTGGATTGGGCTTATCTCAAGACGGTATTGCATATACTACTAATGATGAGTTCCCGCTAAATTGGAGGGTTACGGCTTATAGCCCAACCCTAATACCAACAGTAGCGGGTAACATTGATGATGCTTATGCGCACAAACCATTTATTTATATTAATGGCGGTACAAAATACCATTACTATACTTCAGTTAGCGCAAAGAAAGGTACTCGTGACATTTCCATTGCTGTTAGCGGTATGGAGTTATCAAACAAACATTATGCATCAGACCCAATAATTAAGGAATTTACAACACCAGAACAAAGCTATAGCTTGCATAGATATACTGGTGACAGTAACATTAGTCCAGTTTTTGATTTTGTTCATGACGCTAACGCTGGTATATTTAAATTTGAGCGTCCACCATTAAACGGGTTCGACCCACTAGAATATATAAGGTTCGAAAAAGATAATGGTGGTGGCGTTAGGATTTTGGGTCAGTCTGAAAATGACCAGTTTAATAGCGTACCCGCATTTGGTACAGCCCTATCAATGTTTTCAAAGTTGCAACAGGTTGAAGTTGTAGGTAGCAATGTCTTTATAAAATCAAACACGTTTTACGATGGTGTAAGTGATAAGTTTAGTGCAAGTACACATCAAGCTTATCAACTAGTATTACAAAGTTTAGATTATGGTTCTGGTTCTGGATTAAAGTTGCGTTACTCAACAAATACGCCAGTAGCAAATGATACTGTAATATGGGCTGAGCAATGGATTTGGCGTTCTACAGAAAAAGCAATGCCGCCGCGTTTTAATAGTGGTTGGAGTCCTGTTTCTGTCAATACAACTTATTCTTTTGCTCACTTGCTTGGTGGAACCCCCCAGACATTCAGGGTTCAATTCTCTAGTAATGGTGGAGAAAATATAGTTTATGAGGGAATGGGTATATTCAATGGCTCTTGGAGATTCGTAGCTGCTGATGACGGCGCAACTTATGCAGACAGCACAAATGTCTCAGTAAGAACTGGTGCATCACTCACAGCGGGCGCTGGCGGTAAGGCTGCTGCAACTCACATGCGAATATTGTGTGATTAAGGTAATGGTAATACATCAGCATAATATAAACTTTAGTAACACTACAACACAAATAGATTAATAATCTTATATTTACTTAAAGTGCAGTATGTACACTTTTATGCTTGGTACTTTATTAGTAATGTTGTATATTAAAAACCCCACAACATTTCTGTTGTGGGGTTTTTCATATTAGAATAGTTATGGTTCTTTTGGTTCCATACCAATAGCTCTTAACTGTATGTGTCCCTTGGCGTGACATTTAGTACAAAGCCACTCTACATCTAGCCAGTGTTCCTTTAGGTATGACCAATGATGTGCTTGTATTTTACCAATAAAACCGCAGGATTCACACACTGTGGGTCTGATAATACTACCAGAATGTATACGACTATTGATTGCAGCCCTTGCCGCATTCTTCATGGGGTACTTTGCACGTATCTTTCTTACTCTCCCAGCTTTCTCTCTATCTAGGTCATATCGCCGCATAGCATCTATATTATTATACCTATGCTTGTTTACACGTATACGGACACAAACTTTACACTGGTTTAAGCACCCATCCGTCATTCCATCGTTAGAATAAAACTCGGAAAGATGTTTACACTCACCACACTCCTTACATTCTTTCATAACCTGCCTCAAATAAAAACAGCCCATAAGGGCTGCATATAACTAAACTACTTATCTAAAAAGGTATTTCTTGTTCGTCCCAACCTTCATCTAAATCAGGCTCTGTAACCGTATTAGGAGGAGTAACTTTAGTTGGTGTCACATTGGTACTAGTTGTAGGAGAACTCTTGTCTGAGGCTGATTCAGGAGCTTTGGTGGGGGTATTACTAGAACGTAGTTCGGACAACTCTTTCTGCAACACACTACCTTCCCAATTTGTAGCCAACTTCATAGTGTTCTTATGTTCAGCACGAAGTTGTTTAACCATCTCAGGGTCGTTAGCTGATGTCATGTTCACACCAGCAATGAATTTATCATCTAATTCAACAACAGGCATACCTTTAGGGAGTTTACCTACAAATTTGATAAGTTCTGTGTAGTAAGTTGCATCACCAACTTTAGCTGGTTTATCCCATACACGGACTTCAAACTGTAAGGCTTTACCTAATAAACCAGTAATGTCATCTTTAGATACCAAACCATGTTCATCACCCAAACCAGCAGCAACACACATTTTACTGATCATGGATGTAACAGGCAATGCCCATTTGTTCTGAGGGTTGTTAGTATTCTCAACCATATACATTGGGTTCTGTACAATAGCCATCTTCTTACCTTCAGCAGAATCTGGATTCTTGACGAAGAACTTACCACCCATAAACATACGGAAAGGTCGTTCACCAATCTCACCACCGTAATCAACCATATATTGAGGGAAATCTACACCTAATACAAACGCTTTAGCTGGTTTAGCTGGAGTACAAATTGTGGGAACTTTCTTCTTTTCTTTGGCGTTATAGCGATCTTCAACAAAACTACCATTAGCCAACTTCTCAATATGTTTTGGGTCAGTAGGTACGTAGATATCCTCATATTCACCACGTTCCTGAATACCAAGGTCATAGTAGCAACTTACACAACCTGTCAACACCTCCGAGTTATTCTGAGTTTCTAACATCTTAATAATTGCTAACTCTTTCTCACGTTTCTCAGCATTAATCTTATCCCAATCAGGAGCATTATCTGAACTAGAAGATGTATTCTGGATTGCATCATTTGTAACAACTGTAAATTTCATATTGTATCCTTCTATAAATTAAATTGCACGTATTGTACGGGTATCTACTGACCAAGTAGGTTTGTTGTGGAATATCCATCCACTAGTCATTTGGTATAACAATTATAACACTCACCTTTATACCAACTCAAGGTTATCTCAGAATAAGTGATGTAATTGAATTTGTTAAATTAAAGTAACTCCCAACACTTCCAACTCTAAACCAGTTACAATACTGTACTCAATACGTAACACTGATTTATCTTCAGAAGAAACCTTTCCTGTAGCATCAATTAATAACCAATTACCTAGGAATAATCCATAGATATGTTGGTTTGTATTGATATCTAAGTCTAACAGTGAAAATCTAATGTTCATTTAATAGTCTCCATATTTGTCTAATCGTTTAACAACCTTCATCTTCTGTGCTAACACCCACATACCACCTTGAGACTTAGGCCGTTCATAATATTTATAATCTTCAATCTCGACTTGACACCATACACGAACTTCCCCAGATTTCAACACTTCTTTCAAGTGAGGTGCCGAAGGAGTTAAAGTGCAATGCCAACCCTGACGTTCAGAGAACCCCTTGGTAGGGTGAAATTCAGCATCAATCCAAATACCAATAGGTATACGTAGTTTACGGTTAATGAATAAAGGTGCAAGTTTATTATCTTTTGTTAACCTAAATAATTTATAAGCTATCAATTGATTACCTCCAACAATTCTGGTTTAGACCAGCAAGATACACAACCATTCTTCAACTCAATAAAGAATTCCCTTCCATTAGACTTATCCATCTGCATGACAGTGTAGTGATATTCATTACACTTAACTACTGAGTGGATAGAAATATATTTACCATTTTTATCTTTGTACATAGACACTCCTTAATCAATAACACCCATCAATACTGTTGTTAGTGCATCAACACTTCCTTCCAACTTAATACAAGTATTATTGAAACCATTCAACATATGGACAATTTCTTCAACATCCAACACAGATACTCCCATAGCACCGTTGAATCCAACTTGTTTAATACCCATACATTCTGTAACGATAAATTTGTTATGCATAATATTCTCCTTAATTAATTTACCATCTACCAGTCTGATAAAATGGCTTCTTATGTTTAGTGTCGACTATCTTACCAGATAAATTTTTATTTGCAATACCCATACAACCATCAACCTGAACTAGTTGTGCAGGATCATAATACCAATCAGGATGACCTATGGTACCAACATTTACATTATCACTCTTAATAGTAATACCACGAGCTTGTTCAATACACCCTAAGTCTACGAGTTCATCTAAGATGACACAATCATAATCTAAACCTTTAATCGTGTCAACAGTATCTTGGTTAATATAAATAATTAAATGTTCAGGGCTATGTTGTAGTGTGTCAATAATTCTACTGTGGAATACAGAAGGTTCGTCACCAGAACCAAGTAAGAGTACTTTAGTCTTCATAACCTCTCCATGTATTGTAGAATTTAACACTATCATCCATATTAGCTTCAGACTTATCCAAGTTAGCAATGATATCTTTAATTTTCATATTTGTACCTCCAGTTATTTATCATCAGGTGCATGTTTCAAACCTAAAACTCTACGGTTTTGTTTATACACAATTCTTCCTACATTCAATCCGTCAATAGTAAACACTTCATTACCACATGTCAACTTTAATTTAGCATTAGTGTAATTTTTATTGTACAGAGTGACTAAGTTGTCAGTCACAGTACAAGTGGGTAATGTAGATGGTGTCACAAGTGAAGATTGGTAACGTGTAACTCCAGTGTAGAATAGGACTGATAATATTACAAGAGTTAATATAATTTCAGATGGTGATATTTTCATAATAAAAATCTCCGTAGCAATTAAGATACGGAGATTATAGGGGATGGAAGTGGAGGTGTCAAGTTACTTATCTTTCTTTCTATGTATATCTGATAAAGTAAAATTAACAAGTTTATTATATTCTTCTGTACTGAGAACCGACTTAAACTTGTCAGCTAACCTAAGAGCTTCGCTTTCCTTGGCAACCTTATATACTTCTGCAGCTTCTTCTGGAGTCTTATAGAAACCTAAGTATTGCCTTACATTATCAATATGGCACCTAGCAATATAACCCACAGTAGCGTTTGTACCCTTCTTAGGCTTAACTATATTTACACCATCTGGCAGCCCTGATACTTTAGTAGTGCCGCATTCTGAGAGAAAACTATTAATACTAGCAGGGAGTAATGTGCAATTATCAGGTGAATATGATAATCCATCACCAAACATATCCTTATCCAACTCAAAACCTACGATAAATTTGTCTTCTTTATCACTTGCCCACTTAGCAAAGTTTTGAAAACAGTGCCATTCCTCGCAAACAGTAACTCCAATATAAGATCTACCTTTAGGTTTCATTTGTTCTTTAGGATCATAGCACCGACCTAACATCCTACACCATGAGCCATATACTCTTTTATTATAATTCCCCGTCTTACCACTCTTATCGGAAATATAATCTCCAATACCAAAGTAACCCACACCACAAACAGATTTATAATTTGGGTAGTAAACACCACCAAACTTTATATGGGCTGCAGCATGACCTTTAGTTACCACACCACCAAACCACTCTACATCTACATCGTATGGTGAGTTAAATCTAATAACTTTACCAGTACAACCATCACTGTTAGTAAACTCAAAGCCAATATACAAGCCGCTCATAGGGTGACCAACGTTACCTAATCTTAGACTAGACGCTGTTGTGGAACTAGTCACACCATCTTTAAATTCTATAGTAATCTTATAAGTACTTAGGTAAGCTTTAACTGTAACCACCCCATATTTATTAGTATTAAATTTATCACCTGCTTTTATTTTTTGGTAAGGTTTGTCATCTATTTCTCCAGATTCTATTGCGGCTTTACTGTAATTCCTATCCCTTCCGTTATCAAATAAAACCTTACATCGATTATGTCTGTGGTCTATTGATATTAGCACACCACTCATACTGCCGCAGACACTTGTAACTCTGTCTCCAACTTTAAAATTAAAACTCATAAAACCTCCAATAAAGACACCACCCTAAGGTGGTAATCTTTCTAATTAACTACTAGTGACAATCCTTCCAGTTACGTCCAAACATGTAACCTGCCGTAAGTTCGACATTAAGCTTGTAATACTCTCCACTTTCTTTAACTGCTTCTGCTGCTAGCTGACCAGCTAAGGAATAAGACGTGAAGAACTTGCCACCCTTACCTTCCTTAACGTCACCCCATATCTTATCTGTGCTAGACTCCTGTGTGGATTTGAAGTCGGCACACTCCTGTTCTGTATCAAACGTCTTAAACTCAATAAGATCTCTAGTAACTTCACATTGGGCTTCATCATGATACGCAACCATCTGAAAACAATAGCTTTTTTTCTTCCAGTCATCTTTGAAGAAGTCTACACTGATACCGTTTGCCTTTAGTTTCCTGTCGTGTAATACCATAGCACGTTTAGCACAAATAACACCAGCACTCTGGAACGCAGTATTAATCACATTACCTTTCGATCTTACTGGCAACTTTCTACCGTCTATGCTCAATAAGAAGCGTTTTTGTCCTGTTGTTTCCCAGTACTTTTGCATCTTCTCTTTAAGATCCTTCAGACAAGAGGCCTCTTGCCAGAACATGTTAAACACAATTTGAGCATCCTTTAAACTACAACCGATAGTCTTAGCTACCCTAGGGGGCTGTGCATTATAAGAGCAATTGCCAGTTATAGTAACAACACCATTTTGCCTAATAACAAAAGTATCTAAAGTGGTAGTTAGGCAAAATACATCAGTAGTGCGATAAGAGAAGTCTCTAAACTCTTGAGTTGTAGTGTAGTCTCGTTTCGTTTGGAAACGCACAGCACCACATTTACCTACTTTTGATTCAGAGACGTTATACCCGCATAAGAAGCCAGCCAACATAAGTGCATCCCTAATATTACCTACATTTTGCTTGTATATTTTATAACTCGAATCAGCAGCAGATTTTTTAGTGTTACCATCAGCTAACCAGAAGGAATGTAGGAATGCTAATCTAGCTTCCTGACTTAGACCTATAACCCACTTACACCAATCTACATCATGTTTTTGTTCTCTACTCCCAACAACCCTATCTAATAGTGCTCTTAGGTCTGGACTGGACACTCTGTATTTATATACGTGATTTCCGTTATCCTTGTACTCCAGATCCCTAGAGTAACCTAACCCTAAGCTGTTTAGGTTCAGTTCAAGTTCTTTCCAATACTTACCTACAGATTGAGCGATAACAGAGATGATACCTTTACGCCTACCAAAGGACGCTGATGTTATATCTTTATTCTCACTCCACTTATAGTAGCCGTCTGACAGTAACCAACCTACAAACTCAGCCTCGTCTTTTGTTACAGCAGAAGATCCGCTTAAATATTCTGCTGTATTAAGTATGTGGAAGGTCTGCTTTAAATCCTCTGTACTAGAAACTGAATCTTCCCATACTTTGACATGACTGCCGCTCGTCTTCCCATACTGCTTTAATCTTTGACCATACCATCTGTGATCTAAAGTACTCTCTAGGTGCCACCTAGAGTGCCCCTTATCGACTACTTCTGCACCATCAAACTTATGTGTTTCTACTACATCACATAAGTCTAATACCTTACGCTCTGCATCGTACCCAAACACTTTAATATTACTGTTAAAATCATTAAAAGATATCCACCCATACTCTGTAAGTATCTCAGTATTATCAATAGGTAGACAACCGTACTTAACGGATTTAGCACTACCTCTGGGGAATTTATACCCTAGCTGAGCTGAGATCTTTTCAGCTAACACAGTATGACAATCATTAGGCTTAGCAGCAGTAAGGCTTTCGCCATACTTCTTGCCGCCCTTATATCTAAACACGTAATGTGATTCTATTTTAGCCTCAAGAGAATCAAAGTCATACCCCATTTGGAATGTCCTACCATCAGTCCCAAACAGCGACCTCATAACATCACCATACAACGAAGTAACCCTAGGTATATTGGCAACAATCCTATGTTTAAACCTAGTACTGCCTGCATCGCAAGTACCAGCAGGTGTAGGTATACGTCCATCTGACCTCACATGAGCCATGTAACCTTTCTCTGCCTCCTCTTCTTCATCCCAACCTAGACCTCCACCTAATATACTATTTCGTCTGTGTTTGTATGTCAGATACTCAACGCACAGTTTAGCATAGGGGAACTTATCAAATAGTAACTCCAAGTTAGGACACATCTCTTTTTCTTGGCCTTTTGTGAAGTTGGGGTTAGTAAGTACCTTAAGGGGTCTAGATCTATCGTGATTCATTAAGACTCCCTTAAGCTTACTTCTAGAGGTCTTGAGGTGGTCACAACGTTCTGAGCAGAAGTTAGATGCTAACGATTGATATACATAACGGTCAACAGAAGCCTCATACTTGTCTCCATCTAACTTCTCCTTCTTAGAGTTAACAGTAATATCTTTTTCTTTCCATTCACTAGGGACCCAACCCATACCCACTAACCACTCTTTTATCCAAGTAGCATCATCAATAGTAGCAGCCATGTGTGTCGCTATAGCCTCACCTTCTTTTAATGGTAGGTCGTATTTCTTACCTAATAATGTTGCAACTCTACCTTCTAATGTACCGCCTAACTTATCTACAAACTTTATAAGGTTGGCTGCATACTCCCCATTCTTCTTAAACTGATTTTTTGGAGGTGTATGATCATTAAGGAACTTCTTAGTTGCTGGCTTAGGCGGAAGCAGAGGTTCTACGGTCTCTCTGCGCTCCTGTAACTTAGCATCAAGGTCTATAATAGACTTCTCTGCCAACTCTCTATCAAACCAAAAACCCCTATGCTCCCCTTTAGTTATAATCTCTGCTACTGCTTTCTCCAACTTAATAGCTTCGTTCCAGTCCCAACCAAGTCGCTCTTTTTCCAACATATGGTATACTTTGGTATTAACCTGAACGTCCCTAATACAGTAATACAACATGTCTGCTGCATAGAATTCGAATCTTATATCAACTGGTAAGTGCTTTCTGAATTCTATCTTATGCAAACCTACCTTCTTCCCTAGATTGTCAAGACTATGGCCACCAAACCTATCTGGATTCAATACCTTAGACATTACCATAGTATCATAGATCTCTAGTGGTAGGTTGTCCCAAGTGTCAGGCTCTACTGTATAATCCATACCATAGTAGAGTTTGGTAACTAGGTGGTCATAATTGATAGAGTTTTGTGCAATAACTACTGAAGGCTTTGCAGCATTCACCCATACCTTAAAATCAGACAGAGGTTTTCTTGTATAGGTTATCACTGGGTACCCAGCCTCTAATATGTATGTATTGTCAGTCACTGGATCATACTCTTCATACCTCCGTCCATCAAATACGTAGTCCTGCCCGTCAGCGAATGCAATAATCTCGCCTGTATCTACAATCTCAACTACAATGCAATGCATCTTGAAGCTTGCCTTAAGTTTATAAGGTGAAGATAGGTAATCTACGGTAGTGTCGTTTAAAAGACCGTTAGCTTCTATATCCCACGTTATTTTCATTTATACTCCTAGTTTATTCAATTTAAAATGCAGCTCCGTCGTTTAGTGGTGCAGCACCACTATTACCCGCCATCATACCCCAATCGCACAGTCTTTGGCAATCTGGATCGTCAAGGAAGCCTTCTGGAGGTTCTGCGAACACACCTGTATCTACATCGTAGAATAGAGGTATTCTAGCCGTCCTGCCGAACTTACGGTCATCTAATACTACAAGGTGACGGGTGTTCTGAACCTTTTCAGGTTGTTCTGGGTCTTTGTTACCCTCTAGCCCTATCATATAGAAACACGCTTGCATCATAGCACGACTGCCCCTGAACTGTGACGAGAATACTTTTGCACCAAGTTCATGTGGTTTACCTTCTGGTGCTTTAAGGTGGCAGAAACAGTAGTAAGTAAAACCTAAATCTTGGCTCATTTTACTGATTTCATCTGCAAACCTCTCAAGTTCGGTGTTAGCTTCAGAAGAAGTCATGCCAGCGGTCAATCGAGTTACAGGATCTATGACTATATCTTCCACATGTTCTACTAGTACAGCATGACGGATTGCACCCTTAAGTTCGTCCCAACTGCACCTGCCATAGTTATTGTACATAATAACACTATCGCCAACACTATCAACTGCATTAATTAGCTCTTCGTGTGTATAGTAATTATCCTTATTCCTGATTTCATCGCCCCAGATATCCACTTCCTTACCTTCGTTGTCAATAAAGATAATTTTCTCTGGGTTGGAGAAATCTTTCTTATAGAACTTACCTGCAATTTTTTTGACTGTCTCATCGGGTTGCTCTTCAAACTTAAAAAGAGCAATCTTCTGTGGTGCACCAAATTTATTCTTTTCTGTAGTAATAACATGCTCAGCTAACGTATCTACAATTACAGATTTGCCCATCTTAACGCCAGCACCAAAGTAAACTCCTTCACCTACTCGTCTACCTAGTGTAACTTTTGTTAGTGCATTCCAAGGCCAAGGCTTACCTAACTTAGGCAGTTCAATTGCCTTTTCGCGTATATCCTCATACTTAACAAAACCCTCTGGTGTGTACTGTATAGGTTTCATTAATGACCAGTAGAACTGCTCCTCTCCGATCTCTTTAAACGTTTCACATGGGTCTCTGTCCTCTGGGAGACTAACAACCTTAATATCTGGTAGCAGTCCATAGACGTCTGAGGTAGCTTCAACACCCTTCTTTATACCCTTGTTCTTCTCATCTGCTGTGGCTTTATCATTGTCGAAACATAGTATGATTTCCTGAAACTTCTTCAGTAGCTTCATGTTATGTTTTTGTCCTATATTTAATACAGCAGAAGCAGTGCCATTAGATATAGATACTACATTAGGGTTACCCTGTGGGTACTTATTCTTAAGTGTTTGCCACATGATCATGGAGTCGTATTCACCCTCAGAAATCCACAATTTTTTTCCGCCAGTCTTGTTAGCTACGTCAGTCCCAAACAAATCACATTTGACACTCTGGTACCCTATAGACGTAAAATGATAGTCCTGTTGTTTGGATAACGTAAGGTCTCGCTTCTTATACCCAGTAAGCTTACCTTCTAAAAAGTATGGGAAGTAATGAGCTATGGGTGTAATACCGTCTTTAGGATCTACTGCAGTCCTAACTCCATACTTCTCGCATGTCTTGGCTGTAATACCCCTATCTTCTATGGCAAGTATTGGGTATGTTGCAATATCTTCTAGTGTCTCATTTTGATACTTAGGGTTGTAACTCATTTTACTTCCACTCCCAGTTTTTTTAGTCTTATAGTATCCGTCTGGCTGCTTATCTGCCATTAATATCCTCCACTTTTGACCAAGTTACTTGCCTGTACTGCAAGTTGGTCAGCTAAATCATTATAATACAAGTCTGAGTGTCCTTTAACTTTAACCCACTCTACTTCGTGATATTGACATAAGCTGTGTAGACGCTGTATCAAATGTTTGTTTTTGACGTCACCTCCAGCTTGTGTCTTCCACTTCTTCCTATTCCAACCAGCAAACCACTTAGTTATACAATCAATAGTATACTGACTATCTGTGTATATAGTAACAGAGCATACCTCTTTTAGTGCTTCTAGTCCAATAATAGCTGCACTAAGCTCTGCTATATTAACTGTGGCATCTGGCAGTGGCGTAGATATATGCTTCTCTCTTCCATTGAATATAAGTACCGTACCAGCACCACAGTGGAACTTCCCATCTTCGGCTTTAAGAGCAGAACCATCACTCCATAACTCAACCTTTTTCAATAATCAATCCTCCATCTCCTCACACTTACTCTCCAACTCACTCAATTCATCACACAACTCTTTAATCTGGCAATCAGCAGCACTCCGCATATCCTCATTTGTACTCCGTACCACTTCAAATTCCCTTTCAACATCCTGTAATATGTCATAGGAAGTCTCCTGCACCATGTTAATCAATTCTACAGGTAATGTATCCAACATTGGAAATAAACTCTCCACAAGTCGTTCTACGTGGCTTGAGATAGCATCTGAACAAGAGCTTATACCTCTGTCTATGATAGGACAAGTGTTAGGGTAATCTAGTTTCATAATTTACCCTTAGTTAGGTACGCATACCACCATTCTAGTAATACTGGTACATAATCATCGTGTGTAATTAAATCCTTAGTATCAAAGTTAAACTCACTTGGTACCATAAATCGTTCTGCAAGTATGTGGCATGTTTGGTTCTTGGCTAGACTTTCTTTCCAACTATTATCTAGGTGGTCTTTATAGTTGTCACTGTCAGTCCAACCCTCATCATAAGCTTCATAGATTTTCTGTTCCAACCACTCAATTTGTTCATTTGTTAAATTATCAAATTTCATTATAATAACTCCTCTGGGAAGTATTTATTCTTAACACCAGTTAAATTAGCTATCTGAGTAAGTAGTCTATTATATGGATCACTCTCAACATAGATAGCTTCATAGTTATCCAATAACTCCCCATCGGTAAGTACAACTTCGTTACCAAAATCAGTAACTACTCTATAAATGTTGTCTGACATATACATACTCTTTCTGTGCTCTGGTATTTTGTATATCTCCATAATAATACCAAAACCAGTATACTCTGTTTTACATTTAACCACAGTATATAGTTCCATCACTTCTTCCCTCCGATACCATGTCCTAAATTAAGTAAGCCTTTGTGACAAGAGTATGCAATCTTATGAGCTAAACCTTTAGCATTGTATCGAGCAATGTGTAGCTTGTCAGCAAATACTTGATGCATATCTGAATTATCCTTATACTGTACACAATAAGTTTCAACCCAAGCTTTAAGCTCCTCAGGGCTTATGTGTGCTGTTTTATTACAGTTAACTACATAACCTTCAGACATAAATTAATCCTCCCAGAAAGCAGCGTCACAGGGGTCTTCCATAGAAGATAACTGGTATTCAACCTGAGTAGTCTCCATTAACACTTCATAGTGTCGAATTACATCTTCCCATGTTACCGTGTGATTGTCAACTACACCTTCAGCATCATATACCGTCATCTCAGATACTTCAACACCACCTTCATGGTCTCTATCACTATCCGACAACCACTTGCCCTGTGGTTGTGTGTACTCTACAACAGCTTCACATGTATAGCCATCTTTTTCAAATATAATTGTTTGTTCAGTCATAAATTATTATTATTCTCCTTTTTCCTCATGGATACTACCTTCTAATCTAGCAATCATGATTTCTTCTACTGTAGTGCCATAAGCTTTAGCTACTCGTGTATACTCTTCCAAATAGTACTCACTTACATCTAATTCAACTTTAATTTTATGTGACATATTATTCTCCAGTAGTGTTAGTAATTAAAAGATGAAACAACTCTAAATTGAAATTTTTGATATCCAATTGAGCAAGCTCCAATTCTGTTTGTAAGTTTCTCACATAATCTTTACGTTTAGCAAGTAACATATTCAACTCTTGTACACGTTTACGTTTATCAGTCATTATACACTCTCCTCTTGTAAGGTATCAAGCAAAGCTTTAGCTTGTTTAATACGAAAAGCCTTTAGTCTACGTTCAGCCTTCTCTTTGCATAAGAAGTACGCCTCTGCTTCATACTCAAAACTGCCAGAGAATAATAAATCCCTGATGAAATTTCTATCCAACATCATATTACTGGCATGTACAGGGTTAAGGTTTCTGTGCAGTGCAGCAACAAATAGGGAGTCACTTTCAGGGATCTTAACAAAACCACAGAATACAAAATTATCTAAACCTGTTTTGTGTTGGTTGAAACGGTGAACCACTTGACCATGTTTTATAGCTCCACGAACAACATCATATGCAATCCTATCACGTTCACACTTTTTGTCTGCACTAACAACACTATCTATCTTATCTTGTGTTAGCATATTTTAAACCTCCATTTTTTGTAAAGTTTTAATCTTCTTATCTATACTAGCCAAAACTTGCATCTGTTCTTGTTCTACTTCATAACGTAAAGCTTGTGTAGCTAGAAGTTCCGTAGAATACAACCAGATAGATCTTTGGCTCTGAGTCTTATCTGTTCTGGTACGAGAGTGACCTACGGTGCTAGAACACCCATTAGATACCACTTTACTGTGCGGATTGAATATCCAACCAACGGTTAAAGGGAATCCTCTTTCTGATGGGGATGGTGGTGGTATATCAGCATGTACCTTGTGCGTAGTTTTATTTGCTTCAAATACCGCCAGTTTTTGTTCAAGTTCTGCAAGGTATGCTTGCTCTTTTTTATTCATAGCCACAATTAAACTCCTTTTACTTTCAATTGGAAATCCATGAGCATATCCATATACTGTTTGTCAGTGATACGAAGCTTAGCTTGAAGGTATTTATTAAAATGGTGAAAATCCTTTAGGGCTAAACTCATACCCTCTAAGGTTTTACCCAAGAGGTGAAGTTGGTATTCTGGTGTTACACAAACATCCTCCTCCACTTCTGGACACCACTTAATATACATTTCATTAATCTCCACATTCATATTAAATACCCTTCTTAAATCTACGTGGAGTTTTCATACCAATCAATTTATCTCTTGGAGTCCAAGTAAGTCTTGATACGAGTACACTATGCTTCTTCTCTTCGTATGTCAAACTTTCTCGATAAAAACATTCCATTTCTCTGCACCACTCGGATGTGGTCATAGGGTAATACTGGTCAACAATACCAATTAAAAGGTTAGCTATAATAATATCCACTTGTTCTTTGTTTTCAATAGTACAATAGAATCTACGATATACACTACGTAATCTCTGTTTACTATTCTCACTCTTACAAGCACGAATCCATAATTGTGTGATGTTATCCATTATCTACCTCATACTTAAATTTCTTCATTTGATTGGCATTCCAATTGCCCTGTTCAGCCGTTGTATAGTCACTTCCGCAAAAGTAACAGTACGTAGACTTACTAAGTATAATAGAAGCTACAGACCTATACTCCACCTCATTCCAACTTGTATAGGTACTTAATTGTCCTACTACTCCACATACTTCACATGGATTTTCCATCACACCATCTCCTCAATTTCGCCAGTATTTACATTGTACCACGCTAAATTAGCTATGGTGTTATTGTTTGTCTCAGTATAATGCTTGACTGTAACACCACTGTCAACTCTTTTGTTTAAGTTATTTATACTATTGTGTAGCACCTTAAGTTTGTCTAACTCTAAACGTTGTAGTGTAGGTAAGTGGTCTTTCACAATAATATCCATCAACAATACAATAATATTATAACTATTATTGAATGATACCTTTAAAGCGTCCCTAGTGCCTCCGTGTTGAGTTTTATTATACTTAGAGTATGATTCATTACAAGCAGCAATAGCGTTGCTTAGAATTGATTGTAGAGAGTAAGTTAGATTGTTAGTGTTGATGTTCATAATAGTTCCTTATTTAGTAATTATCTTGCAACCATTATTACTCCACTACAATATAATGTCAAGTAGCAGTTCAATAAATAATTATCACAAATAGTAAAAGTATTTATTGACAGGGTAAAAGTTGTGGCGTATATTGGTTGTATTGAATTTGCTTGTGTATATTAATAATGTACAAAGGAGATGTATGAACAACTATTATGTGTATGTTTGTTATGTAGATGATATAGTGAGGTACGTGGGTAAAGGTAAGGGTAATAGGTACAAACATTGTGTAAGTGGTAAAAGCACTTGTGCTGAATTAAATAAAGCACTCTTTACTGGAAGTGAGTTGTCAGTAGAAAGGGTGTTCATGGGTTTATCAGAAGAACAGGCTTTTGCGTGGGAACAAGAAGTTATTGATGGCATTGGATTAGATAACTTATATAATAAGAATAATAGTAAATCAGCCGATATTAGTTTACGCACAAGAAGCCTAAACTGCATAGCAGATTTCTACCAATTACTAAAGGAAAAGGACATTGTCAAAGTGGGTGAGTTGGAAGCTGCTGTTAGGTTAATTGATAAGAAGCACAACCGACCTATATGTTCTTTCGTACATAAATCCACTATACGTAGATTACTTCCATATTATGGATTCAAACAAAATGGTAGACAGACTATGACTTATGTGAGAGAATCAAATCCAGAATTAAAAGAAGTAATGGATATATTTAAACAAAAACTGACTAAATAGGAGATTAATAATGATCAAACTAACACACCAACAAGCCAATGAATTACTAGGTAAGGTATACAAACAACGTAGAATTAGCCCATCTTACCGTCTAGGTCAGGGAATATTTAACCTACTACCCGAAGACCTTGCAGAGTACATTAGAGATACAAATGACTTCTTCTACTGGACAGATGAAGATAAAGTGTTAGAAGTGTTTTATCGTGAATGTGTGGAGGATTAATAGTATTAGCTAAACCAACACGAACGGTATCAAAAGTTTTAATGTATTGGTACCCAAGGAGATTGACATTGAAATGCAACCAGCCAATTTATGCATGTTTGTGGTAGAACTTTACGATACAAATAGATACACTTAACTAGGAGAATCACAATGATAAAAGTTAAACTTAATGAACAAGAAAACATAACAGTGTCTAGTCACTATCAACATGGTAAACTAACAGGATTTCGTGTTGGTGTAATGAAAGATGGTGAGTATACTTATGAAGGATTAGATAAAGTGTTGACACCAGAACAAATTGAAGCTGTACAGTTTATGATTGCAACTACAGTTAAATTATACTTTAAACAAAGTGATGTAGAGGAAGACTAACATGTACTTAATATACTTAGTAATAATTTTAAATAGTTCTGGACAAGAAGCACCAAGTCCCTTAGTATTCACACAACAAGTTAATTCAGTACCAGAATGTCATGAAGTTGGAAGGACTTTGGTTGCGGAAGCAAAGAAGAATTTACCTGCTGGTGTCAGAGTTAAACAGGCTAAGGTACGGTGTAAGTTTATTGGTGGTAGTATTTAAATAGGAGGTTTAAAATGGAGCAAGAACTATATAGTTATGACAAATACAAAGGTTATTCTATCTATATTGAATTGGATAATGGAATGTATTATGGTTACGTTTACTTTAACGGTACATGTTATGCACACAGCATTAAAAGTAATAGTGGCGATGGATGTTTGAGTAAATGTGAAAGTTGGGTTGATGATGATTTGGAGGAGGAAGAATGTGGGTAGGAAGAAACATAGAGCTATAGTTGTCGGGGATACTTATGACACAAATCTGTATGGTGTTGTAGTTGTATCAAAGTTTATTAAGGGTATAATTTTAAAAGTAGTTTTTAAGGAAACTGGGTATGAAACTACCACATCCCTTGATAGGTTAAGGGGAGGGAATATAGTAGACCCAATTCAAAAATCTCAGAACACCCCAAAGACCGTGGGTGTGGGTTTATACGATTGGTGGGTCATAGAAGATACATTAACAACAGCAGATAAAAGAAAGATGTACTTACTATGGTGGAATCTATTAACTAGGTGTTATGATGAATTATCTTTGGTTAAACATCCAACTTATAGGGGATGTTCCGTGTGCGAGGAATGGTTAACATTTTCAGTATTTAGGTCTTGGGTATTAACTCAAGATTGGAGAGGTAATGACTTAGATAAAGATATACTGTATAAAGGAAATAAACTATATAGCCCTGATACCTGCGTATATGTAACTAATGTGGTTAATTGCTTCTCTAATATAACTAAAAGTAATGATGTGAGTACTACTTTAATTGGCTCCTACTATAGGGAATCATCAGGAAAATACTTAAGTTCAGTAAGTAACCCCTTTACGCATAAACAAGAGTTCTTAGGTTCATTTAGTACAGACGTGGAGGCTCATTTAGCTTGGAAAAAGAGAAAACACGAAATAGCATGTATGTTGGCAGACTCTGATAAAGTGACAGATAACAGGGTCAGCTTAATACTTAAGAATACTTATATAAATTATAATACAGTTGAAGACTATTAACAACCCTAACTTAAAGGTGGCTAGTAAGGTGGTGTTCCAGAAGTTAGGCCATATGACTGAGCATAATGATGAACGTACTATCCAACAAATCCTTATGTCAGGTGAAGTGGCAGAGGCTCTAGTAAAACATAATGATAATCGTGTGAAAGTAGTAGACAAAGCTATCCAACGTGCCACAGGTCGTGATGTTAAGCTAGAGGAGGTTGAAATCTTCGACTTAGATTGGCAAGTGGTTCGTGTAGCGTAGTACCAATTGATAGATTGATAATTAATATTGCCTTTAGTGAAAACTAAAGGCCCTTAACTTAGGAGGATTTATGAAATTTTTTAGTTTCTTTATTAAAAAGGCAGAGGAAGTACCAACAGAAATTGAGGGTGCTATTGAAACTTGGGTTGTTAGTTGGAAAAGTGTCTACAATTGGGTCGATGATAGCTACCATACAAAACAACATTTTCAGTCTTTTGTAACTAAAAATGCTGCAGAAGATTATGCAGAAGAACTACGAATGGCACGTAAACTAGTAGGAGATAAAGATTTAGATGTTTACGTTGAGAAACAATCACCACCAACTAACGTGTAGTATTATGGATAGCCATTATGTATTTAATCACAAAATTAAATTAGTTGATAACGGATTCGATTATTGTGATACTTGGGATGTTTATAATTGTACCTCTCACCGTTTAAATGGGAGTAGTTATAATGAAGATGATTGTTTATTACAAATAGTAGAAAGTCTAGACTCATGTTATTATTCTCAACTTACTGAAGGTTATGAAGGCATAAGTAGTATTAAAGTATGTAAGTGGTTAGGTGCTAGAGGTATTACGTGGGAGTTTGTTAGAATACCTTAGTGACAATTTAAATAATAATAGAAGCCCTCAGTTAACACTGCAGGGCTTTTCTTTAGTTGTAATACCATTTACTACCTAATCTAATATAACTCTGTGTAGGACGTTACATGAGGTATCACTGACTAATATAAACTACGTGGTACGGAATTCATATATTGAAAGCTTAAAAGCAAAACTGACAAATACCAATTACAGATATGAAATCGTGAAAAGTTAAACACGAACTAACAAATACGATCTTTATTTTGACCAACATGAAAAGTAAAACACCTAGTCATACTCAGTCAATTATTCTAGAAATCCACTAATTTGACTGAATAAGAATCATTATCATTTACCAAATTTAAAGTAGCAGCCCGTATTATTAAGCCCCTCGGATATATCCTTTGGTAACCTGAAGTTTATAGACGTTCTCGTCTTTCGATATAAACCATTATACATAATTAAATTAAGAATACAACACCGTTATATGAATAACTTTACCTGTTTACTTTTGTTTTATCCTTCTATATAGTGGACGCAATTAAACAACACTTAACAAGGTTTACAGTATGACACGTATTAACACGGTTCACCCGTCCGACTTAACAAACGAATGGCTGACCGCAGAATGGCGGGAATTGCCTCGCATTGTAAACGAATTAGAAAAACACCCGCAACGGTTTACCATTAATAAAATACCTGATCAATATACTTTAAATACGGGTCATGTAATGTTTTTCAGGGATAAACTTCTATACCTTGCAAGACGTCACAGATTGATCAGAAAGGAATTAAGAAAACGCGGCATTACTTTTAATTCTAAAATTAAAGTTAATCTGTATTACTTAACACCACACTTAAAGAGTGTAGCTTGTAACGATTGGACGCCTTCACAAGCTGATCACGGGGTTTTAATTGAGAGACTGCAAGAACGCTTTGACCTCAGAAAGAAAGCCTACCATGTGACGTTTGAAGGTGTTAAACATGTTATTGATTGTGAGAAATCATTCAATTGGTATTGTGGGAAGTTTTTATCAAAGTATTTTTAAATAAACCTTGCACTTTAATTTAAACCGTGTTTCAATGTTAATAATGATACACGGTTTAAATTAATCCAGTAATAAAGAGGCTTCATAATGAAAAACTTACACGCTAATTTAGAATCACTTTATCTTGATTATGTAAATAATTTTATATCAGTACTTGGGTTCGCTCATCATTACGGTTTAGAATATGATCACGCTAAACAGTTGATTGAACTATCCAAGGCAATAGCAGAACGTGGACATACTGATAAATAATAAGGATCTATTATCACAGATTAAAGAAGCCATTGCAGCGGGTAAACTTGTACACTGGTCAAATGACGGTTATCGGGTAATTAAACATAGAGTATTTGAGGATCATTATCTGATACGGTGCCTTACAAATAATGTTTGCACTAGTTTAGAATACAAAGGTGTTTTGCAAGGTGATGAAAAAGATTTTTATATTAAAGATATTAAATAAAAGTTTGACATTATAAATCATTCCTGTATATTGAACCAATCGAAACAACAATAAGGTTTTACCCATTATGAATAATTACCAAGCAAGTTTTACTAATCAGCGCCAAATTACGTTCCCTTGCACTAATTTAAATGCTGCTAAATTAGAGGCTAAACAGTACGCCATTAAAAACAATTTATATGTTAGTAATGTTAAGCAGCGAGGATGAATAATTAGAATTTATTTTTATAATAGCTTGTAATTAATCAGGCTATTATGTAAAGTAAGTTTTGTTAAGGGCCAATAATGGTACAATTTAAAAAGGGTTTATTATGTTAGGATCACTTCATGATGCAATAGGTAGATTAGAATTTTCTTTTAAATGGGCGGCAGCTATACCAGATAAAACAAAGCTCGTGGAATATTATTTTGATGAAATATCATTAATAAAATTACAAGAATTGTTAAATGACACTTCTTGTGTTAGTAGAGAAATATTGAACCAAGAAAATCATTGCTCCGATTGTGGTGGCAATACTCAAAGCGTGTTGAATATAGTCTATAACTTGACACCTGAAGAAAAACAAAAAGAATTAACACAATGTTTAATGTATCGCAATAGCGCTATAAACTTCATAAATAAAACCTTAGAACGTAACCCAAACGAGTTGGTAAATTGTATTAAGATATTAAAAAGTAAAAACTTAGAAATATATTTAAAATAACACTAGACAGCTTTAAAACAATCTGTATAATGTAACACACTGAAGCGGCAATTTAGCCAAATAGATTAAAGAGAATTAGATTATGAACTTATTAGAATTGCAAAATGAATTAGTAATCAATCAAGAAAATCTAACTGAATTAGAAACAAAACTTCAAAGTATGGACAATGATAAAATGTCTTACTTTGAAGACGAAATCACAGAGCAGTATAATGATCTACTGAATGAACAATACAGTGAAATGGTGGACGCCTTACCATTCTACTGTGGTTCTGCCGCTAACCTATGTGAAGACAAAGACCCTACTTTCTACCGTTGTGGTTTAAACGATTATGCTGATAGTGTAGATGTATCAAGCTTCCAAGAGTATCAAGATGTACAGGAAGAAATAGAAACATTAGAATCTAATATCGAAGACCTAGAAAGTGAGATCGAAGATTTGGAAAATGAAGAAAGTGACGAAGATTAAAATATTTAGTTGACATTTACCAATAAGCCTTTAAACTTAAGGCTTATGAATAAGCGCCAATGCTTAACATTAAACCCACACTTAAAGGTGATACCAAATGAATACATTTAATTCTGCAACTTTATTACAGCACGCACATATGATTCTTGATGCAATCAATGATGAGGTTGTTACGGAGGGTAACTTAGAAGATTTACACCAAGATGTGTTTAACTCTTCTGAATTTATTATTGGTTATCATGCTGCATCTGAGTGGATTAAAGAAAACTTTAATGATGCTTTTGAAGCAATTGAAATCGTCAAGGATTATGAAATTAGTAATTTTGGTGAGTTTAATACTGAGATAAACAGCGAAAAAATTGCTGGTATGTTGTCTTACATTTGTGGGGAAGAAGTTATATCGGAACTAGATTGTGACTCATTAGAAGAGTTAAAAGATTCTTTGACTGATTACATTAAAGATTTAGAGGTATAATCTTATGAGCTTTATATCAGACATCCTAGACAAGTTACAGCAAGAAAATATCGACAACCGCCAGCAACAAGTTAGTGATTTATACACTGGTTGGGGTGAGTTAACCTCACCTTGCACTGATACTAAGGAAGTGTTAAAAGTGTTAAATGCTGCTTTATCAGTAAGTGAAGTAATAAAAGAGCATCACACATCACCAGCAACGTTTTATAATCAATTCGTTGTTAACAGTACTGATGTGGTCGCAGTGTATTATTGCAAACGTTCAAATACAATTAAAGCCGTATAATTAAATTACTAATCACAACTATAGGATACAAATTAAAATGTCAAACTTTGAGAAAATGAACAAACCTTCACGTCAATACGATGAACTTAAAACAGAACGTCTAAACAAAGACCGTAATTTATCGAAACGTCGTCAGAATGGGCAACAGTGCAAACAATGGCAACAATTCGACGCTGATGCAATTCAGCTCTAAATAATAGCTGTTAACTGATAAAGGTTAGCTAATAGCCTTTATTGTTAAACGTTATTAATCTCACCATAATAAACAAGGTATATAATATCATGTCAAAACTCATCACAAAGTCCGTAGAACGTGCTGGAAAAGGTTTAATTGTATCAGGTGACATAGAGTGTCAAGTGGAAGTTTGCCGCCTTGCTGGACGTTCTAGCTTCACTGTACTGATTGATGGTGTAGACAAAGGAGTGAGCAGGGCAGCGGCTAGTTATATGTGGCATTGGGTGCAAGATTACTTTAATGTATACGAAGTTGAAGAACCACCAAAGCCGATAAAGAAAAGTAAAAAGAAAATAATTGTTGACACAGTAAAATAATACTATATATTGATAGGTATTGAAACACAACGCCCCACTTTAAAGAGACTTAACCATGAAAACATTACTTACCGCTTTAATCCTCACATTTGTTGCTGTAGTATCTTATCCAACTGTTAGCAAGTCATACAATGATGCTATCGAGTTTAAATCAGCATTAAGAGGAGAAGCAAAGCAAGCTTGCAATAATGATAGTAACCTTAAGTGGGTGAAGTTAGCTGGTAGTCTAGAAATATTCAAATGTAACTAAGACTTTTATAGATGGTATTCTAACGAGTGCCATTGATTAAGATTGTTAATTATAATAAGGCTTTTATCATGAAAAACTCAGAATTTGACGCAAACAAAAATAGCTTCACTTCATACACTGTTAAACCCACGTTTAAACGTCCTCAGACACGTTTTGAGCGACTAAAAGCAACAAAGGTTATCAGTGTATTTAAATTTGTTTTATACGTCACTGTGGGCTTAATATTACTTAATTACTTTAATGGTGTTTAACATGAATACATTACTTAAAATCAAAACTTATTCACTGTATACAATCATGTTCATGTTGATCCCTTTTATTGTTGGAATTGTGCAAGATAACTTTGCGATGGCTGAATGGTCTGCTATAGTGATTATCATTGCAGCGTTATCAGCTAGTGTGTTGGATATAGTCCAGTATATTAAATTAGACAGAGTTTAAAATAAAGCTTGCAATACACTTAAACAACTAGAATACTTCAACCAATATCAAAGAGGCTTCACAATGAAAACATCTAACATCATCACACTAACTTCAACACGCGAACTTGCACGTAAATTTATACGTGATGCAAAAGAAGCAGGGATCACAGGTTTTAATCAGCCAATCAAAGCTTATGGTAAGTGGTTTGTTGAAAGTAAGCCCAAGCAAACATTGACACTAAATAAAAGTAAATAACACGTTGACTTTTAAACCTTGAGGCTTTATATTAAGGTCTCAATATTAAGAGCCAATACATAACATAAAAGGTTAACACCAAATGAATACACTAATCGCTTTAGTTTTCACATACACAATATCAGGTCAAGTATATCAAGAGATCCCAGAATCATTCTACTCAATGGAAGATTGCATTAGTATGGTGATTGAGAATAACTTGGGTAATCAATTTCAATGTGTTGTAGTGAGTCAATAAGGAAGTAGGATTATGTTAAAATTAGAAATCAACAAAGAGTTGGTTGTTAGTACTTGCCATGTTACAGAAAACGAGATTAATAGTAATAACCTAGTGAACTATTCAAGTGACGATTGCAACGTCAGATTGGTGGTAGAACACGCAGCAAAAGACCTTGGCGATGGATACCCAAACTTAAAGAGACTAATCAGTTTAGCTCAAGATTTAGATTGCAAGTGGCTAGTATTAGACTGTGATGCTTATCAAGTGGAAGGGTTACCAGTATTTGATTGGTAAGCGTAAGTAAACAAGAAAGCCGCCCAATAGAGGCGGCTTTATCATATCTACAATTTAACACTATACAACGCCATAGGATGTGATTTAAGAGTGTTTATTGCGAAGGTGATATAATGGGGTTAATGTTAGTACAAAGTTGGTCTATGATGGTTTGAGCTAGTTTTAAGTGGGATACTCTAATTTGTTTCTAACCTGAAATTCTAAGTTAAGTTTGTGTATTACTTCGCCATGATCATTAATACTATTAATTAAACTTTGTATTACCTTGTCTGGTATACCGTCATAACCTAGCAATAGTCCATCATAAAACACTTTCATAAACTCTTTATCATTATCAAGTAATGCATTCATAAACCAACTAGATGCCATATCAGCGGCATCTTCTACACTGAATGTAATCCCGTTGTCATCTAAGCTAAAAGTTTTCAAGTTCCCTGTCGTACACTTGTTTATCATTGGCTTGTAGTTCCTCATCATTTTCAGTTATCAAATTATCTCTTTGCTCATTTCTCAAATCAAAGAGAATTTTAAAATCACCGTCTTTAAGTTCATCTTGCATTGAAAACTTAACACCAAACACTTTCTTGTCATAAAGTATGTTAGATGTCTTATCACCTTGAAGGTATAAACCTGTCATCAATTCATAATGTTTATTAAGTAAGAAATACTTGAGCTGTAAACTTGACCAACTAGGATCAGTTTTTTCATTGTTAAACAAGTCTAGTAGGTAGTCGCGCTTACTTTCAGCATTGCGGAAAAACTTAGTTAATTGGGCGGATTGTAATTTGTACCTATCATCATTAACAAGATCTACAACTTCAGAATACAAACACCTAGAATTATGCCCTGACTTACTCCTACTTGTAGAATAGGTTATTATTCCAAATTCTTTAAAGTCTTTAATTTTACGTTTAACTGTTGAATCACTAGTACCACACTGTAAGGCTATATACTCAATACTCATTGCTGTTTTAACTTTCTTTCTTGTATTGTAATTAAAACGAGCAAACAGGTAGCAGTAGATTATCTTGTGTGATAAATCTAATTTAAGGGTTAACTCCCTACCTTGTGCAACATCTATACGGAGTACTTTTTCAGCTTGTCTGAGTATGGTAGGTATCTTGTCGAATGTATCTTTTAATGCCACCATACATATTATAATGACTTTTTAAGAAGGATAAACAGTTCATAAGCAATAACCATGTCAAATAGCAGTCCCAACTTTTTAGCCTGTCTTGCACGGTACTTCCTGCTATTGAATTGGTCAGTAGTCACCTTACCTGTTAAAAGGTCGTCTACAAGTTCCCTAGTCTGATGAGATAAGTTAAAACTCTTTGTGTAAGCTTCTAGTGTATTGTCATTAATCATGTGTGTATTACTCCTTTTATGTACCTATGCAATAATAATACCAGTTATAAAACACCTACACAACAATACCAAATCATTAATATTACTATTACGACATAATACTGTTGATTGCACCAAGGTTCACAATTGATAAATACTCTTTATAAGAGGTTAGAGTAACGCCGTACTATTGGTTAAACAATGTACTTTCACCATAGGTCAATTTGAACCACGTAGGAGATCCTTAGCTATCGCGAATTTAATAATTTCCCCAACTATTGAAATGCAACATATACGAATTAGATTATGTCAACAACTATTAAAATGTGGATAAGTTATACATAAACAATTATACATTGTTAGTAACTCTGTGGATAAAACCTAATTTCAACGATCTATTTCTTTCTATACCAATGTAAAGGTAAACAAGATAATAGCTTAAATCGCTATTTAAGAGGCTTACAATTAATATTGTAATTAGCTAATGTAATGCTGTGTTTAATACTATAATTTAATTGGCACAGGATGTGCATAGTTTATTATGTTGGCACCAATTAGGTGCAATAATATAATGGTTGTCACTGTGTGACTAAGTGTTAGAAGTGTTGAGCATATGATTAGATGGTAATGTAAGGCTTTACTTATAACCGTTAGGTTAACTAACATTAAAAGTAGAACCGTTGGTTCAATAGTATAATGGTAGGTAACTTTTAAATTGTGATGACGGATGAAGTTGGCGAGCTAACGAGTGAGTGAAACGAACGAGGTTATGCTTAACAATCTTTCATCCCTTCACCTTTGATGCATAGCATCACACTATTATACAGTTGGTGGCTAACACCGCCACAATATAGAACAATAACACTAATGATAATCATTACCATTTGCACTGTGAATACTAATACAAATGATAAGTGTTATCATTTACAAATGTAATTAATTGCCCCGTTTAGGTTCAACTATAATAGTGGGTTAATAATAATCATTCGTATTTAACTCAGGTTATACATGTGTATTAAAACTGGGTAAAGGTTAACGAGGTTGAATAAAGTTAGTTTGTGGTGAGTATTGGTCTAGGTTGGTGCCGATTGTAGGCACAGCAAGGGGTTGAAGGGTGTTATCGATATTCGGCGATTTGAATGCGAATGATAATGAGTCTCATTTAGTTGCTTAATGGCTTGACAATAGAACTTAGAATTTCCCCACATTATAACCCCACTCATCACTATACTATTGCACCTCAGGTGCCACCATTAATCCCATCAGACTCCATTAATCCCCACACCTAAGGTGTAACATATAGATATTTTCTGTCCCACATAGGGACAAACAGGGGTGCCATTTTATTACCCCCAAAATAGGGGGTGGGGGGTGTTTCTCTATCCTCAACATTATAAATTTATCATACACCCTATAATCCCTGTAAGCTCCGTAGTTAAGTTATAATTATATACTAGTACATTGGCCTTGCTAATAGTGTTACAGCCTCTTAGATGGCTTCTATGGAAGCTACAATGATATTCGGTGATGTGTATACTGGTGTAGGATATTTTATGTAGGGGTTTATACAAGAATGGGGTGCTATATTTAGATTGGTAAAATCGGGAGGGGTTGGTATCTTTCAGAAACTGGGTTGGTATGATGAATATTATCTTGCAGAAAGGTGCGATAGTTTAAACTACAATAGTAATAACATTAGAATAAAACTACTGTGGTTATATACAGTGTATTAGTCTATTAATACAGTATACAAAGTATTGATATCATTATTTAATATACCTGTTTATATGTACAGTGATGTATGAATATACAGTAGTATTTATATTCCACTATCACATTAGATAATGAACAGTGTACACAATAATATTATAACTGTACAAATATACAGTGTTAATTAACACATTCAGTTTAAAGTATTACAGTTGTAATCGTTATCTAACTAGATTAAAAACAATGTTTTCTATATTAATATTGGTATCTAATATTAAATGGTGTGTAAACTAGTGTGTTATAATGTAATGAGGTGAGCTGTATGAAGCTGTGAGAGGATATATTTAAGAAGTGTTGTGGTTGTGAGGGTATTGTGTAAGATGTCTTAAAACGCTTCCTATTAAGTCGTAGGATATACATAGAAAAACACCACCTCAATTGTTATACTGAAGTGGTGTGGTGATATATTAACTCTTAGTAAACCTAACTTCAATGATGGTAGGAGGCTTGTTATTCCCTAAACCAAACACTCTGCACTTTATATCTTCTATGTTACACCTCCACTTCATGCGCCACAAAGAATTCTTTAAATACATTAACATCTACATTAATAGAGTATCTATTATTCTCTAGAAATACTATCTGATTCATGACTGCTTTGACTTTAAATATTGTACCTTCATCTGCTAGTACCACTTCAGACCAATCAGCCTTACCTGTATCAATATTCCACATAGGGTACACATTGTTGGTAATAACTGGAGCGGTATTTGTTACAAATTTCATATCTTATTCTCCTTTACTTAGCCACCCATTTAATACTACGAACCTCTTTAGGTTCCACTTCAACCATATCATCAAATGACTGCCATGTGAACCCTGCATCTTCCCAACTGTTATCACCCGAGTATGTGCATACATCAAACATAAAATATCGTGGTGTATTATCATCAATAATCTCAACTACACGAGACTCTTCTACACGCCAACGATACTCTACTGAATCTCCTTGCCATTTAGCTGGGAAACATTCTGACAGTGTCTCACGTAACCCTTCAATAGAGACATCATAACCTCTTTCAATATTATATTCAATCAATAATTGTGCTAATGTTTTCATTATTTACTATCACTCCCTCTAATATTAATATCATCTACTTTGTCATATGTACAACCTAATCCACCACAGGACTCACACTCATGTACTGGAGCGTTGATTGTATCCATTAAAGTACCTAAGTATAACTTCATATTCTCCACTAAGTCTGCAAGGCTATCACCTTTGAAACCGTCAATTGGTGTGTAGGTATTATACTTCTTACTTGGACACATTTCAAATATTTCTACTTCTTTAGTGGAGATTGTTTGTGTTTTAAATTTAGGTTTAGCATAACTTCTACCATTACTCTTTTTAGTCTCTGTACTCTTCACAAAAGGTTTAATGTGAATTAGTTTCTTTACAGTGAGGCAGAAGTCATAGTCAGCACTCACCCTAGCATACTTAGGGTTAATGTTTTCCTTAATATAGTTGCGTACAATGTTATAAGTATTGTCTTGGTTGATATAACATGGACGATTGTGTAACACTAAGTCTGGTGTTAATAACTCCTCAAGTTCATAGTAATGTGCAACTGAAGTAATGTTATTCTCAACTACTTTATCAGAGTAAAAGTTTTTAGTAATAACACGAACCTTCATATCCTTGAAATTGTTCTCAACTAAAGTGTGCTCAATAGTACCTTTGTAATCTACTTCATATTCGACATCAATCATGACATCTGGCAGTCTGTCTTTGACACGGTGATATAATCCTCTGTAAGCATAATACTTACTTTCAGAGCCAATGTACCAATCACAATCTTCATCAATTTCATCAGCCTCAATAGGAGTTAGCACTTTAGGAATAACACCCTCAATGTGTGTGGATTCATCTCGTAATACCCAAGATACTTCTCCATAACCACCAGATTGATTCTTTTTAATAGAAGTTATTTCACTCTCACCTTCTAAGAAGTACCAATCACTTTTGTGTTCACTTTCAACTAAAGGTTTACCGTTTATTAAAGTTACATTGCAAATACTGTCACGCTTCTTAAGGTAGTTCCATTTAGAGTTTGCGTAGTACAAACCCTTCTCTGTATTGTATGCAACAAGACTTAATTTTTGTGTAGACATTTTAATTCTCCTCACTTAATTTACTTATAAGACTCCTAGCTTCCTTCAACAACCCTTTGTCAGGAAAACCACCAATCATCTCTACTTTCATTACAATATGTAACAGTGTGTCACGTAATAACTTATTATCTTCTACTAATTCATCATAACAGTTAACTGCGAGTACAATAGCTTTAGCTTTATATCCACAACCGCCCACAAAAATAGGATAACCGTTTTCCAATATAGACCCATTATTAAAATCTGCCTCTATATAACCCTTGTGAAACACAGCAGACATTTTAGTTGTATTCATATAATTCAATCTCCTCAACACAATCTTCACACTTATCGTTGTCATCTAAAACTTCAACATAATTTTTGCATAAACTGCACTGATAAGTTGAATCTTCTTGGATATCCATATTATCTCCCATTAATAAAAATTAGAAACCCTAATAATACATAATGCCAGTTCTTCCATTCTAATGGTTGTTCTAATTGGAATTTAAATTCAGACCAAGAAGGTATGGTACTAAAATCAACCATACCTAACATAGCTATCAATGTACCAATGATACTCAGTACAAATAGTGTTGTAATTAAATTAAAGTTTTTCATGCAACATCTCCTTTAGTACTTCTGAATCATATAGTGCACCAAGTGTTATATCATTTATCTGGTGACCACCACCTTCAACCTCAAACATAATTTTAGCAGCACCCTCAATAAATTTTTGCTTTGGTGTCCTAGTATCAAAGAACTCCACGTTATATATCGCTGCAGTATTAAGCATATCAGGTTGAGTATTCAACACAATAAATACTTCACAACCATTATGGTTTGTTGTCTTATGAATAACTTCTAAACTGTCACCATTTTCCCATCCATACTTCTCACTGTGAAGGAAACCAAAATCACCGTCGATGGAATGATTGAATACCAGAGTGGTACCTACTTCAGGTGCTTGGTGTGGGGTAGGTTTATTTGACTTAGCTAACCTTAATGCCTTCAACTTATCTGCAATAATTTCGTTAGCTTTCTCGTGAATGGTAAAATTGGCTCCACCATTATTTATTTTCTCGTAAGATTTAAAAACCTCATCTATGTTATGCTGATTATGCTGCACTTCTTGGTCAAGCAATGGTACCCATTTCTGATCTTTATCACCAAGATTGAAGATTGCATAATTAAACTTTGGGTTAAGTGGTAAAGTATCCATTGGCCTTAATGTAAAGCTATCAACTACAACCTTATTGTCCCAGAGATTGTAGGTGTTTAAACGTGCAGCACCTTCTGTTGTCAATGATATACCCATAAAAATATCTTTGGTAACATACACTCCACCTAAATCTTTAAACTCTCTAACTGTCAACATAACACTCTCCTTAAAATAAATCTTTGTTAATAAAATTGATAATATTCTCGTATGGTTTAGATGATAACACCGTTTCAACTGATATTTGAATACTTATTAATAATAAAGTAAAAATAGTTGAGTGGGGCGCTAGGATAAACACAATAAGGTACTTGAGTTTGAAACCTTCTTTTGGGTACCTAAAGCAATGAACTTCCCACCAATAAGCGGTTAAAGCTACCATTGCTATTGAGTATACTACAAAACCAAAGAATAAAAATATTGCTATAGTGTTATCCATTTGTGTTACTCTCCTTTCAATTCTTTAAATTTAACAATAGCTTCGTCACCACGTATACAACTCCCATCCCATCTCTGTATGTAAGCTAAACTTGGATCACCATGACCACAACATGCATTCATGACATCACCAGTAAGCTTACCAAGACATCCGTCATACACTTCATGTTCACTACCTTCTGTATTATCAAGTATAGGAAGTTTACCACAGTGTGTACACTTTCCATATTGACCACTACCTGACATTTCTGATGTGTAAATATTCATAAGTACCTCCATCAATTACTCTTCGAACACAACAATACCTTGTTCAATTACCCACGTCAAGGTTTTTATTTAATTTAAAAATATAAGCACAAACATACAAATTACTGTACCTTTGTGCTTATATTAATGTCATTGTGAATTTTTGTTATACATTAAGTCACCTCTTTGACAACCTTAAGTTCACAAACTCGCATTTTCATACCACTGTAGTCTGTAGGTACTGAACACACATGTGATGGGTTTACCATTACTTCCATAAGACGTCCACCACCGAAACCTTTAGCATAACCAATAGATGCACAATGAATACCACTAGAACAAGTGTTGTTTGGATTACTGTCAACCATAGTTCTCGGCATCTTAACTACCTTACCAATATAATTATCCATTGTACCAGTGTGGTGGTCTTTATAATCCATAGTGACATTACGATATGCTTTAATGGTTCCATCCTCATTAATTTCAATATCGTTGTGCTGCATGAAGGGATACAATTCTTCCACGATAGATTCTTTAGGGTTATCCATAAGCATGTCTAAGAAGCGCACCATCGGCATTACATCCTCTCCTCTAGACATAATATCAAACATGTGTGTGACTAGACTATTCTTAATCTCAAACGTACCATAAAAGATTTTACCCTCTTCATGCGACACTGTAATATTACCCTCACTAAACTTTTCAATAAAAGTAGGTAGTGATAACATTTCAAAAGTTTCTTTTAGTACCTCATCAGAGAAATCTTCACTGATTAATTTACTTCTGATAGTTTTGAACTTAGGGTAACCTTTATTCACCAAGCGAGAATCTTCATTACAGAAGATAGTGATGGCGTCTTTGGTTACAGTGTAATCATAATTATCTACTTTCGTTTGAATACCTACGACATCAGTATCAAACTCTTTTAATATCCTATTTAGTGTACGAAGTGAGATGCCCACCCGTTTGGCTAATTTAGTTTTGTTCTTATGCTGCTGTTTGTTATACCGATTAAAGATATCAACCTTTTCCTGTTGTGTCTTACACTTTACAATATCGCTACGGTTACTCATAAATCCTCCAATTATTTAATAAATTTTTCAAGTTTCAGGTAGTAGTTAAAGTCATCTTCATTACTTATACTATCCCACAATGGTAATCTCTGTTTAATGTCATGTAGATCATCGAACACTGCTGTACGTAGAGTAGTGAGTTTACTTTTCTCTTCCTTATATTTAGGTAGAGTACCAACACCAAAATCACTAATACTTAAAATAGCTGTGGCTAGGTCATTATCCTTTTTCAACTTGTCTAGATGTTTGTTGAATCTAGTATAACCTTTAACCTTATCTGCCACAGCCTTCTGTTTATAGTCCAAACCAAGTCTTGCAGTAGAAGCTACTTGACATTTCACAACAGTATTAACTTTCTTCTTAACTAAAGAGGATAAGTGCTTGGATAAACAAGGTACACCATTACGCTTTATTTTACCAATATTATTTTTATTGGCAACGATTACTTTATTAATACCAAGAGTGTCTAAGTGGGGTAACTTCCTAACTAAGCTATTGTCACTAAAAGTATGTACTGTATTGTAACCTTGTACCTCTAATAATTTACCGTCAACGTAGAAAATACCATCTTCAGATAAATCCACCTTACCATGTACTTGCCCATTTTGTGTGAGGGTGGTGGCGACAGTGTAGAAGTCTTCTGTGATACCAAAACCTCCACGACTACTACCTTTAGCTCTAACCTTGCGTACCTTTACAGGTACGAACTCATCACCACATACTGTACGTTCTGGAGGAACCCCAAACCACTTAGCAACATTATTTAACATAGTTTTGTGCTGACAGTATAGAATAGCATTAGAGTCTGGGAACTTATCATTAACTAACTGCAATACTTCTTTCTTTTTATTAAGACCTTCTTCCTTGTCGCTGTATACTAACACCACATTATCCATACGAGATAATCTTTCTTGGTGTAACCATTCAACCGATGTATTAAAAGCTGTACCACCAATACCTTTTTTATTTGGAGGGACTAACCCACTAAGCTTAAAGTCTTTTGGTACTAGGTGAATTTTATTACCTGTGAATGTCCCGTTGTAACTGTAATTATTTGGTGTTGTTCTATGTAAAGTCCAACCATCGGTAAAGGGAAGTTTATAATCAGCCAATGCAGACCACACAGTGGTTCCATAGAACTTCTTGTAGAATAGGTACCAACTAGAGCTATCTTCGTTAGTAACTTCACTCATAAGGGTACGATAGTATTTAATGACATCACTAGTGACACGTTTACTTAATAAGGAAAAAGTCTGTTCGTCTAAACTAATAGTCTCCCTACTTGGTGCAAAATCTAAAGACCCAATGGGGAAGTGTGTAATGTAAACTCCGCTATCTGTCATAGTGTGAGACACATCCTTCAAACCAGTAACCCGTACTAAATCTTTCCATGAAGGGACTGCATATAATACATCACCCATTAATACAAAGCGAGTATCTCTATGTTCAAATTCACCTAGACTATTACTATCTAAGTAAATACTACCTTCTTGACGTGCACGATTACATATTTCTCGTGTAGCTTCATATTCTGCACCATACAAACCAAAACTATTAACTTTATGTGGTACTTCAAAAGCACCTAATACCTTAGCTCCATTTAATTGCCAAGCACTGATATCCTTTGTGTTTACAGGTACACGGATTCTAGTTCCGTTACCTTCAGTAGTTTTAGTGATGGATTTCGTATCTGCAGCAGGAACACCAGATTTATCTTTATAACACACTACAACAGTTTTAATACCGTCCTTCATAGAGGTAACTGTGAACTGGCCTCCTACGCTAAACCCACATTTGCTCCCAAAACCAAGGTTTCCATTCGTACTGTTATTACCTTCTTTAGTAGACTTACCATATACTGTGAAGATAGAGTAAATGGTATCTTCTGTCATACCTAAGCCAAAGTCTTCTGCTTCATACCAAGGTTCCATTTTAGTTGGTAGATGTATGTACCCAGCCAAACCCCGCTTACCAGAATCGTTGTGACTATCTGTAACATTGGTAGCATACTCTCGAATACAAGCTTCAATTTTATAGTCATACAATGTGGATGATAGCGTACGTGCTAACTTAGCGGAAAACTCCATACCAAAATTAGCTGAACGACTTGATTTACCTTGATAAACTTCTGTTTCTATTACTACTGGAATTGCCATGAATGTTTTCCTCCATCAAATAAGTTATACGTATAATATCAGGTTAGTTTTGTATGTCAATATAATTACCTAAAGAGTTTCTGTTTCCTTGAGATTTAGTATGTCATCCTTCAAGTTTAGAATTACCCTACTAAGACCCATACTTACCAACTTATCTTCTGTATACCTAAGTAGTAAAACCTCTGCTTGTTTAAGTTTAGCTTTTTGCCACACTAAATGAGCTTCTAAAGAGGTTAGATAGTACCCCAAGTGTGTACATTTACCATCTATGCATATACCACTGCGGTATTTACCATTGACCTTATATAGTGACACACCTACAGGGTATTCTCCTCTTACCGCGCCGTTGAGAGTTAAGAAGCAATTCAAAGCCCCATCAACAAAAATACAGGTATCTGGCGAGTATAGCTTGTTGCCCTTAATTAAAAAGTCCTTATCTAAGTGCTTGCCTTCCCAGTTTTGTTTCTCCATCCAAGACTTAAAATTACTGAAAACTAACCAATCATCACACACAGTACAACCTTTATAGGTTGTTTTCTCATTTTGATATTTACTAGAGTAGCACCTTATTAAGATGTTGTGCCATTTTAGGTGATAAGGGCATTGCCATATTAGCTTAGACCTTTTAATACCTGCAGTGTCTATATATCTTTCTCTAATTTCTTGGCGGTAACTGGCGTCATTTATACCAACACCACATACCAGCCTGTTTCTACTCCTCATTAATTCACTCCAATAAATTGACCACAAGCTGATGAAATATCCTCACCAGATGAATACTGAATTTTAAGTTGTTTAACTTTCATATTTTCTTCTAAATATTTAACGATTAAGTTCATCTTACATGACTCTGCATCTACAGTATTAAAACTGTTATAACGAAGTACTCTAAACTGGGTGTCATAATAATCATCATTACTATTGAACCAGTCAACCAATCCAACCACATCTTCTTCAGAGTCATTCACTCCTTCCATGAACATATAGTGAAGTACCACGTTAATTTTAGTAGTGTCACGGAAACATGTAAGAATATTCAAAGTGCTATCTATACTTCTAGTGTTAGGAATAATAATATCTCGCTCAACCTGACTATAGTGATGCAAAGAATAAAATAATCTAAGTGGAGTTCTTTCACCAACCATATTACTAGGATTTAGATTATAACCGTATAAGCTTTCATTCAAGTTTGAAAACACAGCTTTCCACTTACTGGTTGTCTTTGGCATCACTGTGGATATATCCACCCCATCTACACCAATAGCTAATCCTTCCTCTAGTACCGTGTTCAACACTAGGATACTTACAGTACGTACAGTTTCAGGTTGTAGAATAGCTTCTCCCATACCCATCCAACACAGTTTAATGTACTTATTAGATATGTCTGGGCGACTCTTATGCACTTCTCGAATAGATGACATTATATTATCAAATACTTGTTTTTCAGTAAGAGGTTCAAACTTCATTTTAAGTTTAGTTAAATGGCAGAAATTACATGCCATCTGACAACCCTTAGAACAAGAGATAATAATACTGTATTTGGCTTTGTCTTCTACAATAGGTTTAGTTCTGTCTAAATTGCTACTATCAAAACTTCCTGATGGTGACAGCTTAATTGATGTTTCACTACCATCTTCATGTGTAAATTTAAAAGCCTGTGTTTCCTGTGAATATAACTTTTTCATACTAACATCCTCCATAAATATTTATATTATGCTTATCTATAACTCGTTGTAAGCTACTTTGTGTCCACATCTTACCTTTAGGATTATATACTTCCATATCATTCAGGAAGGCAACTACCTTAGCCTGTGTTGGACGTTTACCTAGATACTTGATAGCCTTCTTAACTTCTGGTACCACATAAGATGTAGCCTCAATTGAAGATTGTCTACGTTTATCTAACACTTCGGCAATATTCTTATCACCATTGCCAGAGTTCTTACCATAGTTAGGTGATGCCCTACCACTACTAATACCTTTAGCTTTAGCTGCAGCACAACCGCGCTTAACACGGTCACGGATCATAAATCTTTCTTGTTCAGCCATAGCAGCATATAAGTGTAATTGGAAGTTATCAGCATTAGGAATAGAAGCAACTTTAAACTTAACATTACTTTCCATGTATAGTGCAATCTGTGAAACCCTACGGCTTAATCGGTCTAACTTCTGGATTACCAAAGTAGCTCCAGTATTCTTACAAATTTCCATAGCTTTATCTAACTCTGGTTTAACTTCTGCAGCACCAGATATAAACTCATAGAAGTCGCCTACAATTTCATAAGACTTTAGAGAATTTAAATAGTAGTTGATATCTGCAAGTTGTGAGTCAAAACCATGTTGGTTCTTAGTTCTGTCCTCTTTACTCAAACGTCTATATAATACCACTTTCATATTTAAATCCTCTCTAATTATTAACTGCAGTCATGTTAACCTACTGAATATTACCCGTCAATACTTTTATTGATAATATCTAATATTTTATCTAAGTCATCTTCAGTGACATGTTTTGGAATACTTCCACAAAAGAATGCGTGGTAGATATCAAGACTCTTATCAGTGCATCGTTTGTGTATAATATAATCTTCTCTACTATGATACAACCTATTACCCCAAGGGTATGTTTCAGATCCAACAGTAATACTGGTACCATCATCTGAAATATCATTGATAGTGTTAAATTCATCTCTCTTAGGGTTGTATACTTTCATGCCAACAAAGTAAGACTGCCAGTGGATATGTCTAGGAATTTTACTCATAATATCTCCGTGTTATCATAGAAAAGTTAGGGTCAATCTGCACACTAAACACTACCTCACCTTTGTATGCGAGTTCAGTCTTGTTTGCAGACATATAGTTCAGTAACGTATAATCTTCCTTAACTAGCGTTTCTACTGTAAGGTTATTGTGTTTTAAGTACCTGAAGAACTCTTTGTCAAGCAAAGCATTAAATTGGTCACTAAGACTAAAGGATATCTTATCATAAGGACGTAATTCTAAATTATCTATCAAACCCTTGTTAGCAAAAGTAGTGTTTGGTATATCAAAGTTTAATCTACTCATATTAATCCGCTCCCTGTAGAATATAAGTTCCAGTAGGTTTCAATTCTTCTTCTGGAGTAAGGTCTCGTGTTTCCCACACTAAATAACCCAAAGCACTATTAGTACGGGCTTTCTTTAACCAACCAAGTAAACCATTTGCAGGATATGGACCAGAAACCTTAGTTTCATCTAAAACTCTGTTATAACTTGTAAGCATTAAACGTTTCATAAATATAAACCTCCTAAAATAATTAAACCACAGAAACATAATAGTCCCTGTGGTTTATAATGTCAAACACTTTATTACTTACAGACACCTTTATATTTATCACCCAACATACGAGTGTATTCATTGAATGGTATCATACCCATACCATCATATGGTGTAACAATCATATATGCAATCATCTCAAGTGCCACACGTTGTTCAATACCAGCATCATTAATAAGTGTACCAGCAACAGCTTTAAGTACATCACGGACTTCTGATAAGCTGGCAGCACCTTTCTCAGTTGATGGAGTATGCGCACCAATGTCAGTGCTTGGGTACATACAAACATCGTTGCTGAACAATACCATGTATGGTGCTGCAGAGTAGGCTTTCATAACCTTCAGTTTGATATTCTTATCCCTAAGACAAATACCAATATTATAAGCCTCTCTTAGCAAACCACCATTACTTAGTACAATAATAGTACTATTAGGTTTAACTTGGTCACTACAAATGTAAGTAGTGGTAGTTTCGTCCACATCCTGTAGAATATATTCGGCATGTGAACCAAATGACATAAATAGTAGTACAACACTTAACAAACTTTTCATAACAGTACCCTCCAATATTAATAGTTTCCAGCCAGATAAATTATCCAACCTATAATGTATACCATTGTGACATTCTCAAATGTCCACTGCTTCTTGATGCTGAGTAATACTTCTTCGTTAAACCACAACGATAACAGTATCAACTCAAAACCTATCATATTCCACCAAATATAATCAACTGGAGGCATAAACCAATTTGTTATAGTTTGAAATTGTAGTATATTAAGCCATAGGAAGCCCACTGCTTGTATTGTAATTATATACTTAACCAATGGGTTATCTTTAAGTAATCTACCTACTACGAGTATCGTGATAAGCTCATGAACAGATTGCATCATAAACCAAGCACCTCCAGTAAGGTAATACTCCTTAAAGAATCCTGTAATCATCCAACTAATAGAGAACCAAAGTGCAAACTTACGAAACATAATATTAGGGTGAAATACAATAGTCACAATCATTAATATTTTATAAATTATAGCCCAGTTCTCTAATGGCAAGACAAAGAACACTACAGACTCTTTTTAATGGGCGGTGTTCCTGAGCCAGCACTAGGGGTAATATCAGGAACCTTAGCATCTTCCATTGCAGACAACATTGGTGCAAGCATATCCTCGTAGTACTCAGTGCCGAATAAGGTTACAGTTTTACGTTCTGGTAAGGTAACTGTATAGGTAGTGTTTTTCTCTATATTGATAGGTCTTGTAGTTGGTTCTAGACAATCACTCCCATATAATTTTAAACCATTGCCAATATCACAGCACTCTAAGTATTTATCCTCTGAAAAAGAGTCTCTATCAGTAAAACCAGTAACATCACAACCACAATCACCACACATTTTAATATAAGCTTGAATAGTATCTTCATCTAAGCCTTCGGGTAAGATAGCAGTATTTTTCATATCATTAATTTCACTTGTCATAATTGTTTCCTTTTGTGTAGATTTAGTTAAACCTAAATATTCGTCAAGTTGGTCAAATCTTAACTCAATTACATCCTCATCTTCTTCTGCATAAGTTTCTGCAATATTCCAGAAATAAGTATCTAAATTATGATCAAGTCCAAAGTATTTATAGAGTCTTCTGACCTCTATACCTTCTGAAAAATTACCACCTGCAGCAAGAGATTTATTTAGAATATCATCCACTTGTTGATTTGACATACCTTCAATGTTAATACAAAACGGTTTAACCTTCATATTATTTCTCCTATTAACTTAAATTACTAACGATTATAGCGAAGTCTATTTCCTCTGTCAAGCAGAATTCTTGTATAGTTTCATAATTATCACATAAATCTTCTAACCCACAAGACAGTGCACCTGTGTATGGTGAGTTTGTGTAACACATTTCTTGGATACTACTAAATTCCATTTGACTACTCCTTATTTGCTAATATCTTCCCAAGCACGATGTGAAATATAACGTGGATGACGTGGTGCATCTTTTTCACCAGTAGCTAAGAACGCATACTTAACTAAATCTCCAAGTATCAACTCTGGCTGTTCGAAGTATAATTTACGTTGTTCGTGAGTTAATTTTCCTGCACCAACTTTAACTTCTTTTCCTGAATGGATATCCCTTAACCACAATGCACCAATCATACCTTTAGGTACCATGTTAGCTTTGTGAGTGGAACGTTCAGTGTGTCCTAGCTCATTAACCTTAGCTTCATTTAAGTTCTCGTATGCCTCCTCTAAGCGCAGTACAACACCTTCACTATCACCAGTTGGTTTCAATCTCAAGTAACTTCCTTCGGTTACTGTGGCACGACCAGACTTATGCTCACCATCTTGCTTGCGGATAATAACCCCTTCATAATTAAGTGACAAAGCCTCGGAATAGAAGACTTCTAACTCCTCGATAGAATTAACTTGGTACTGCTTACTAAAAATTAACTCTACACCATCAGTAAATACTGTATTATCTAGGTGATGTTGTAATGCCTCCATACGCTTTCTGTAACCGACATTACCTTCTAAGTTTTGCTTGGTTAGATAATCAAACACCACAACGAATTTAGGTAAGCCGCCTTTAATTGTATTAACTAGAGATGTAGTTAATCTACACAAATCTGGGTCGTTAGGGGAAGTAACTCCAACCTCCATATCAAACCCCTCAAAACATAGCTGACTAAAATATTCTGTCATAGTAGTATTTTTATACTTCTTCATGCTACGCCCAGTTGCTACATTATCACGTACTAACATGCGAACACCGTCAACTTTATACTGTACCCACAATGGAAATACCAACTTACTTACATCAACATCGGTAGCAAGGTGTGGTTTGAAAACTTTACTCATTTAATCCTCCTCTATCCCATATTTACATAAACATTCTTCATAACCATCTGATCTTCCTTCATGGTACACATCATTTAATCCACTATCATAAGCTGAATCTAACTCTGTGTCACCTTCAGGAGTATTTTCATCTAAATACTTCTCAATTAAATCCTCTAAGTATGACCAAGCCTCTCCTGTAATAATCTCAACTTCACCAAGAGAACCATAGTGTAACACTTCATCAAATGAATGTAAAGTTTTCACGTCCATTTATAAACTCCTTAAGTCTTAATAAAACCGTAGTAACTTCATCTGGTATGTGAGATACAGTATCTGCGCCTAAGAATTTATTATTCTTTAGCTTGGTTATGAATACCCTAACACTTGCAGTATCACGCCCACAGACACCACCAGTAGGGTAAAGTTTACTTGGTAACATAATACTCTCAGATCCTCTAAGAACCTCACACACCACTCTACGGAGATTATTATCAGTATAATCAGACTCTAGGTGGTAGTATTTATACACCTCTCTCACAATATCTTCTGTAGAATCTGAAATAGATAATGTATATCTAACACCCCAATAATTACTTTCAATTATTTCTGCTCCAAACCTAGATAGTAATTTATTTATGTCAGGTAAAGTACTCTCGTTCACCAGTAAGTGTTTTAATGTCTCCTTAATGTTATGTAGTCTTGTATCCACCTCCTTATTGAAATCATCTACTTGTTTATATAAGTGTTTTGGTGGGTCAATCTCACTGGATATAGCCAGCTCACACAGATATATTAACCTATCAATATTGTACATTAAACCCCCTTAAAACTTAGTAGAATTACGTTTCTGTTTATCACTAAGACCGTACATATGTAATCCAGTTAGATAACCCTCTTCTGTCACATAAACTTTAGTCTTATAAAACACATTATTCATACCAAAGAAGTAAACCTGACCTTTCCAGTATTCACCCTCAATACGTTGGGTAATTCCTTTGAACATAATATAACAACTCACAGTAATGCCATCATTACATGGTCGTTCAAATGGAGGTTTAGTGGTATACTTCTCAACAAACCTATTCCAGTTACAAGGTTGAGTTACTTTACCTTTAAGAGTCTGACAACGATTACGGTAGTTTAGATGGACAATGTGGTGAATACAATTACTTAGGTCTATAGAGGGACTACCATTATTACACCAATAATAACCTCTAGCTATATCAGTTTCACATAGTATATGTTGAGAATTGTAAAACTCTTCCCATGTATTGTAACCAGTCTTAGGTAACCCAACACAATTACCAACTTTAAATTCATTCATATTAACAATACCTCCTCATAAAATAAAATCCTACACCATTTCTGGAATAGGATTAGTATATGGTAAACTATTTAACTTTGCAACACTAATCTTCAATAAATTTTAATATTTTACTTCGTAATGTTTCCAACTTAATATTATGTGGGTATTTGATATTAAGGTCATCGGCTACCTGTTTCAGTTCATTGATTAATGTGTTGGTGGTAGTATCAATACCTGCATCAACTGATGTTTCCTCTAACTTTTCGTGTGTACACTCCCAAGATTCGTCGGTATAATCCTCATCATAAATGAAACTTACTAAACGTTCATGAGACCATGATTGGAGTTGTTCACGAGTAATTTCTGGTGCTTCCTCTTCTGGTGACATGGCTGCAGCACGAGCTTCTAGGCGAGTGCATACATCCTCACTATCCATCCAATAGTCTGCACCCGCCAATAGTTTCTCAATTTCATCATCAGTAAGGAAATGTTTATAACTCTTCTCTACCATATTACGTACAATCTTTTGTTGAAATGTCACAAACTCTGCAATATTATTAGCCTTACCACCATAAGAATATGATGCTGTATGTTGCATCCACTCAATACCATCATTGACACGGTATTCGTGACCATTTAAGAATATTAATGTAGCTGCAGAAGCTACGGTACCCACAGCCTCACATATGATATGTGCTGGACATTGATTCATTGCTGCGATGATTGCCATAGCGGTATCAATCTGCCCACCACCACAGTTTAGGGTAATAAGTACTACATCCCCTTCTTTTGCTGAACGTATAGCACCTATTTCCTCACGGAAATCCTCTGGGGAGGTAATGTCACGGTCAATTGAAATTTCAATATAAGATGACATGGGCGTAACCTGCACTGATGGTGCCGATAAAAATAGTTGATTATTTTTCAAATTGTAACCTCCTTAGATTAAAACACATCCATGTGTGTGTTGGTATAATTTAAAACCCTTGCATACCTTTATCTTTAGCTAGAGCAAAAGCTACCTCTCTTACGAAACCACCTCTCACGATATCCTCTGGCTTATCAAAGTTTACATAACCTACACCAGAAAGTTTATGTTTCTTAGAGAACTTCACAAACCAACCAAGTCCAGACTCACCTCTAGTATCTTTTTGACTGTCATCTCCACTAATAACCAAGGTACAGTTATCTGAAATACGGGTGATAATACTTAGCATCTCTTCTGGGGAACATTGCTGCGCCTCTTCGATGATTAACATACACGGTTCATCAAAACTCCTTCCACGGATATCCTCCAAAGCCTGTACTTCAATTTGGCCAGTTAACCCATCTTTTAGTGCATTGGTGTACGCACCGTCACCCATACGATTTTTAACTGTATCCAAGATATTACGTACATAAGGGAATAGTTTCTCTAAAGTAGACCCGGGTCTAAAACCAGCAGTCTTACCTGTCTGTACATAAGCCCTAGCAACAATAATTTTATCAATCTCTCCTTTACGTAGTTTATCGGCAGCCGTCACTGCAGCGCAGAATGATTTACCAGTACCAAAGAGTCCCTCTGCCACTATTACATTACAGTTATCTAATATATCAAAGTAGTGTTTCTGTTTTGCATTCTTAGCAACAATAGGGGGTGGTGTGCGCTCCTCCATAAATTTATCACTAATAACACGACCAACCTCTTTCTTTTTCTCCCAACGATCATCAACTACTTTAGCTTTATTTCTCTTCCCTTTACGGTTAACATGGCGTTCCTGATTCATAGTATTCTCCAGTGTTATTTAATTATAGGACTACTCTTACTTACGAAATTAAATTATGCCATGTACCTCCTTATTTAAAACCACTGAGTTACCCTACCAGAGGTAATATCATCATTTATATTATCTATAATACTTTGGAGTTTAATTTGTACACGAAATTCTTGTCCCTCCAAAAGATCTATAGCTGTATTCACCTTACTTTTCTGCCAAGCTAGATGTGCACCCTCAACATCAGTGAAAGACCCCAAATAGATACCACAGCAATTGCTTTCGTAACCTACACTTCTAGTTTTTGTAACCCCTATAGGAAGTTCCTTGTTGGGGTTAATATTTGTCTTAATAAAACAATTTATCCTATGGGTTATGAATATGCAAGTATCTTTACTGTACACCCTATTACCCTGTAACAGTAAGTCCTTATCTAGTTGCTTACCTTGCCAATCCTGCTTCTTCATCCAACCTTTAAATTTTGAAAATTTCCACCAGTCTGGGTGTACCTCACAACCTTTGTAGGTAGGACTTCTTACCCAGCATGGTGGATGGTAACATCGCTTAAGCATACCATACCATATTTTAAAATATGGGCAACCATCTATTGCACCTTTGGTATCATTGATACCTACCCCAAATATTATGTTTCTCCTAGAGCAATCAGGACACTCTTTGTCTGTCTTCAAATAATTAAATATATTATCCCATGTAGTATTATTATGTATATCACAGTGCCCTTTCACTTTTGTCTTTGAAATATTGGTGAATTCTTCAGCAAAACCATGAAATTTCTTATCCTTATTAGTGCACCTCCTTGTCGCCAATATAATAGCTTGTGCTTCATTATATTTATAATGTCCTGAACAACCACAAGGTATGATACCTTTATCCCAACTGGTCTTTACTGTAAGGAAGTTTTCTTTATAAACCTCTGTATCCTTAGAGCAGATATCACATGACACTATAAAGTGTGTCCTGCTTTTCACCATAATCTTATCAACTAGGGTAAGTGTATTACCCTTCCTAGTCACCTGTGTAGTGTCCATACAAACTCCTATTTAAAACCAACCCTAGATGATACCCATCCAAAAATAAATTTTTCGTCCTTTTCACGTTTAATGGCTAGTCTGATGTAGAAGTTACCTTGCATAATGTTAAGCATATTATACAATACCTTTTCACCTTCACTACCACGCTTGTCTAAAAAGGCACGTAGTGCATTCACAGTACCACTTCCAATTAAGCCATCTTCCTTGATATCTTTATAATACTCCTGTTGATTATTAAGTACATTAAGGATCTGCTGTAGCCAATTACTTGGAGATTGCACCCCTAAATTAATAGAAGTGTCGAACAACTCTTGGGCTATCATATGAGACTCTTTAGCCACAAGGTTAAACTTTGGTACCATATAATATTCGTAAGCATATATGTCTTGTGCGAACGCTAAGGGCATCGTTTTAATATCACCATTCCAATTATACAAGTGGAAATACTCTTTATACTTCAAAGTGGCTTTCTTAGTCACACCCCATTTTGTCTCTCCACCAGAGTCATCAGGATCGTTGGTATACTTATCACCACCTTCATGTTTTATGGTGGTATCAATATAAGTCTGCACAAAAGGTAAAGAGTCTTTGTAGCTATTTAACATTAAATTATTCTCCTTCTAAGTAGAATAGATCGTTGAAGTGGTACTCTTTACCGTAAGGTTTACCACCATATCCAGAAAATCTATTAGCGCCCCCATTCCAAGTTAAATATTCCCAACTACCTTGCAACCAGCCACATAGATCATAGAATGTTAAGTATTTTGATAAATATATAATTTGTTCATCAGTATGTTTACTCCTTACAAGGTAATCACCAGATTTAAACTCAATATCACGACAAACCAATTCATTTTCATCTTCGTCATAAAGTTTAACTGGGGTGAACCATGAATGGTGGTATCCTGTCGTCACCCCATTATCATTTAAGACTACGTGGCACCGATCACTATAGACACTCCCATTATAATCCTCTAACACTTCGTAAGTCTTGCCGTGTGTAAGATGTCCAGCTAAGCAATCAAGCATATCGCCATCTAAGTTTGCAATCCATGATTCTGTGTAATTATTCATATTGTATCTCCTTTTTAATTGTCAGCTTACAGTGTAGAACAAAGCACATCCTTGTGCAATTGTTATTTTTAATAATCTAAGTCTTCTCCGTCGTCATCATCCTGCATAACATTAACTTTATAATTATTACTTTGACCTTCTTGATTGGTTACCTGAATAGCATCTAAATCTAAGTAGTCTTTAAGCCAAGGTAGGTTATTATTCTCTGGGTATGTGAACCCAATAGATAAATCTAAAACCTTATACACACTAGCTGATAAGTACTTGGCATACTCATACACATTACCTTGATTAAGCCCTACAATATTACGACCTTCACTGAATAAGTAATCTGCCCACTCTTTCTCATTTTCTAATACAGTATCGAAGAACTCTTGTAGCTCATGCTTTACTTCTTGGTACTCAGTCTCCCAACCCTCTACAAATCGTAGAATACGGATAATTTCTAAGTCAGCTTTAACATGAGTTTCTAATTCATCTCTGGCAATAAGCTGAACTGCCTTAACAATACCATCATAGGCTTTGGCATTTCTACCAACAGCAAAGGTAGCTGCAAAACTAACTGCAAAACTGATAGCCTCTAGTGAAAGTAAAGCCCCCATGAAACGTAATATTTGTTTTCTAAGCTCTGCTTGCGGGATTTCTCCTCCCATCTGATATTTATAACCCATTAAACGTGTATCGTCAAATACTTTTCCAAGTGGAAGTAAGCGTTTAATTGCTGGCTCTAAAAGTTTAACTTCCTCCATCAAAGTGTTAGGATCTGGGAATGCTGTTTTAACAATCTCAGAATACTGCATGGCATGTACATACTCATTATAGTGCCAGAACTTCAGTAAACCCTCTAACTCTGTGTTAGAACAGAACATCTCTAGAATACCAATTGATGCTTCTGCAATACTATCAGCTAAATACTGGAAACTTAGATTCTTTACCATAATGTCAGTTTCAGATGCTAAGTCTTTATTTTGAATATCCTTTGCATCTTTAGATAAACTAATCTCAGTCCATACCCAATTGTCAGTTATCATCTTATCACGTAACTTTGCAATACTTGGATAAGTTTCATGAATATTATCCATAAGCCCTAATTCAGCACCTAAGAATAAAGGGTACCCAACCTGACTATTATTAGCTTTATTATCTATATCAAAAAGGGGTCTACTATTACTACTACTACTTCCCATAAAATTTAAATCTCCTATAATTTACACGAGTCACAATCTGCGTCTGTTTCTTTACTTCCAGATTCTGTTTTATCTTCTGTTTTAGAGTTAGAGTAATAATGTGACTTCATTCCAATCTTCATACTGAATAGCATATCTTTCATCATTGTACTCATCTGAACCTTCCCGTTTTCTAGTTTAGAAAAGTCTACATAGGTATCGGCACTAATACTTTGGCAAGTGAACTTTTGTATAATACCATACACCTTGTATAAATCTTGTGTATTAATATCCCAAGCCAATTCGTAGAATTCTTTATACTTCTCATATTCAGGTGCAAAGAACGGTACCAATCCCTCTGGACGAGACTTCATCAGCACACCTTGTCTAACTGGATACAAACCATTAGTGCTATAACCCCACGCCGATGAAGACTCGCACGGCATATGGGCACTTTTTGTGGAGAACCTTAGTCCATATTTATTTATTTCTTTTCGCAACCCATCCCAGTCGCACAATAGATCTTGAGAGTGGTGCTTATCAATTTCTTTTGTGTAAGTATCAACACACATTAACCCTTTAGCAAATTTAGTTTTATCAAACCAACCAAATTTACCTCGTTCTTTAGCCAATGAAACACTAGCTTTATATAAAGAGAACTGGTGTCTTTCTGCTAACCGATGAATAAAGTTACGACCTTCTTCAGACGAGTAAAGCACCTTATTCTTTGCCATTACATACGCAAGGTTTGTAATACCAACCCCAATACTGCGGTAGTTTAGGCCAACATCTTCTAAGGTTTTGTATGGGTAGGATGTCATGCTGATAATATTATCTAACGCTCTACATGCATAATAGTTAACCTCATCAACCTCATGTTCTTCACATTTACCGTAGTCTGTTGCTAGTAGGAAACATAACCCTACCAAACCATCATCTTTGCGGACGGGTTTATTTAGTGATTCCACACCTTTAAATCCTCGCGTAGGTAGTGCTGTCTCTGAACATAAATTTAACATTCTGATAACATCTTCACTATAAGGTGTATGGTCGTTTAGTGTATCAACATTACCACAATAGATACGTCCAGTTTCTTGTCTTTGCTGTAAGAATACTTTAAACATATCTCTGGCATTAACTACCTTACCTTTTCCAGTTGATTTTATTGCAATAAAGTCTGGTTTAAGTAAGTCACTGATTGAAGGTTTTCTACTATGTTCATTAAGCGCTTCTTCCATTAACTTAGGGAATTCACTTCGGTTATTATAGAAAGCCTCGTGTAATAAAGGTTTATCAACTTTACTGACTAATAACCAATCTTCATTCTTAGCTACTCGTGAGAGGAAATCATTATTCCACATCAAAGAGTAGTCCATTAATTCAATACGTTTACTTAATGGTGTGGTAGGACTTTTTAATCTGACCAGATCATCAAACTCTGGGTCTAATACATTAAAGTATACTGTACCAGCACCACCACGAACACCTTGTGTGACTGACTTAATAGTCTTTAGTAGCATTTCATAATGAGGTAACTTACCAGCATGTTTACATTTATTGTTACCTACTACATCCCCATGAGATCGGATATCGAACTCAAAACCAACACCACTTCGGTTAGCTGTCATAGTATATGCTAGGTTAGTTCCAGCCATAATACTCCCTAGAGAATCTCCTGCAGTAGATAGGAAGCAAGAAGTAAACTCATTAAAACCTGTACGTGCTGCAGCCATGATAGGTGTTGCGATATTAATTTTTCGATATTTAATAATATTATAGAATTTTTCTACATGAAACAAACTATCACTTCTAAATAAAGTTAAAGCAATCCCCATCAAAGCTAGGTGGGGTGTCTCTACTGGAACCTTAACACCTTTGACATATCTACTTAATGCGTATTTGTCTATGAATTGTAATAAGGAGGTGTACTCGTATGTCTTATCAATATCTGGGTCAACCACAGAATCTAATTTTTCCAAATCTTCTGGACTTAAATTAAAATCCTGCCAGTGTCCCTCTTTTACCAATTGTAGGTATTTACTTGAGAATTTAGTTGGTTTGTCAGAACCGTAAACTTTCTTATATAAATCACCCCGTAATAAACGAGCAGCAAATTCTAGGTGTTTTTCATTTTTCTTATCTACACATGCATTAATCATAGCTTGGTGAATATCTTTAGTAGAACAACCATCATATAAATTATCTAAGGTATCTAATACAATCTCTGACCAACTTAGGTCTGCTTTAGTAGCCCACTCACCCCACTTATTTAATTTCTCTGGTTCAAAAGGTACTTTACTTCCATCACGCTTAATAATATTCACTATTTTACTCAACCAACTTCTCCTTATTTAAATTATACACTTTCCGTATCAAACTCTGACCAAGTATGCTCGAACCCACTCTGGTCCCACATAGCATCACCGATATGTTCATTCTGCATTTTAAGTCGCCACTCTGTACCTTTGTAACCCAATAATTGGTAGATTTCCATGTCAGAAGTATCTTGCCACTTATCTTCGGCAATACCTAATTCTTGTGTGAAACTACCCTCGTATTCAATAGGTACCACTGGCTTTCTATTCTCTACATAAATCAAATTACACCTCTTCTTTTACAGTTGAATAGTTATTATAGTAGATTAACTCCCTCTAAGCAACCTACTATCCGTGTTAATTTGAGGAATTAGAAATTAGTAATCATAACTTCAACCGTAGTCCCACCTTTACGTTGATGATTGCAGTTTTTGGTTGTATCCTGTAGTACTTTAGTGTGGTACTTATTAGCCCACTCCAGTAAATTAGTATTTTCTACACCCTTACTTACTAGTTGGTTAAAGTATATAAATTTCCCTTTATAATTGTCTAAATTTTGTAATAGACTTATGTCATCCTCCTTGCTCCATCCACCTTGCTCATTATAAGTCGCAGTAGTATTTAGGTATGGTGGATCTACTAAAAGTAAATCATAACTGTTTAAGTCTTCCTCTATATAAGATCCACATTTAAAATTTACAACTCTTTCTGCTATAGCGTTTTTGTAATTTGTAAGTTTTGCTTGCATTTTAGGGTTAAAACTACTACGGTTTTTACCAAATGGCATATTGAATCCCCCACTTCTATTAAACCTAAGTTGGTTATTAAAAGAGTTGGTCATCAAGAGGTATAAGTCTTGTGGATTGTTTGATGCATTATAATCATCTCTAAGTTTCAAGTATGCAATTTCATTTTCTTTTGACATAGACCTTTTAATAAATTCTTCTTGTACTCCACTGACGTTAAGTGTTCCTTCCTGTATAGCCTTGTGCATCTCAATTAACTGGGGTATTATATCTATTCCTGTTATGCACCAAGAAGTCGGGAGTTTTGATATTAAATCCCCTCCTCCCAAGAAGCAATCCAATACTTTTATATTTTCCTCTTTTGGAAGAACTTCTAAGAAGTCTTTTAAATATCTAAATTTACTTCCAACCCAATTAAACGGGTTTGCTGTTGTGTTATCAAATTTCATAATGGATTCCTTCCTAAGCCAAAGTTATTGTCAACCACTGTATTTGCACGTTTAAGTACATGTGGTGCGTTACCCCACAACAACTGCAAAGACTCGTTAGAAGTGGTATACAGGTCGTTGCTATGTGCATCTTTGTTACGTTTAGTATTTGCAGTTGCCAAGTATTAATCCTCCTTACGGTCTTACAATATTTCGAATTGGCTTGTTTGGGTCAACACGTTTATCTAGTGCAGCCATACCGTCATCGTAGAACTTCTTATTGCCGATGGTAGAGATATTCTCCATCATTGCCTTATCCATACCAGATAATGTCAACACTTCATTCTCAATATATACACGTTCCATGAAATGTGACTTTACTTTACTGAATACAATGCAACCATCTTCGTCAATGTGTGAGACTTCTTTACGCACCTTACCGTTGTAGATGCAACTAGTATGAGTCAAATATGGTCGATCTTTGTCTCGGATACGAACACCATCATAAATTGAGTAACCTAAACCATTATTATCGACTTGGAAACCTAACATAAATAACACTCGTGGGACAATAGGTTTACCATTCGACATTAGTTGTTCTGGCATTAAAGTGGCAACATAATTAACTACATCGATACTCACTGAACATGGTAAAGCACCTTTATCTTTCATATTTTTAAAATAGCTCAATATTGTTTCTCCTGATTTTATTATAATTATTTACGTTTCCAAACTGTCACACTTGTAGTGGTACCCAGTTTGGTTAAATTATCAAAGTACCAATCTTTTTCATTAGCCCACAAGAAACTCATATCAAAATAAGTATCAGCCTCTGGGAAATCTTCATTTACCAATGTCCAATGAATTTCATCTACATATGGAAGTAATTGTTGGTAGATAGAAGATCCTCCAATAACCCATGTATCTAAGTGGCTGAAAATACTCTTACCACTTAAAATAGACTTAACCAGACTAACCATACTTACTTTATATGAACCATCATCCTGTTCACCATTACCTTTAGAGGATACTACATAATTAATTCGATTAGGTAGTACTTTACGTTTATTAGGTAAGCTGTCTTGGGTCTTACGTCCCATCACAACAATGTGGTTAGAAGTCTGATCTTGAAAGTAAGTCATATCCTCTTTGATATACCCCCAAGGGAGTTTACCATCCTGTCCAATTTCAAAGTTAGCGCCAGTGGCGATAATCATCTTTATAGTCATACTAACTCCTTAAGCCACTAAATCAAAGTCAATCTTACCTTGAGGTTTATACCCTGTCAATGTGAAATAGTCCCTTGCATGGATATCTTCTACAACTAAGTCACTAAAACTACTAACCCAATCTTCAACTTTAAACTCTACATTTAGTTTATTAGGGGTACGGCTTAACTGCTCTTTAACCCCATCAATATGGGAATCATAAATATGTGCATTAATAATATTATGTTTAATTCTCCCCATTTTTAAACCTGTTACATGACATATCATCTTCAGCATAATCCAGCATTGTAATGAGTTAAAGTTACCACCAAGCCCGTAATCTAAACTTCTACTCTCTGAACACATATGTAGTGTTCTGTCTAATATAGTGAATGAGTGTTTATACATACATGGTGTGATACATCCATACTGGAACTTCTCAGGCCTCCAGAAGTTAATCATCATGCGCCTATCATCAATACCCGACATTAGCTTGGTGAATAAATCCCATAATTCCCAGTCCTCAAGAGCCGCGCCATAAACAAGACCTAAGTGGTTTTCTCCCTTACGGTGTGGGTTGTTAATCCAATCTTTGGTTTCGTTTGCGTTGCAATACCAACTTCTAGTACCAATCTTATCAAACTGGTCAGCCCATTCATATCTACGAAGGTAACCCAACATCTCTGCCCAAGCTGATACTGGGAAACTCTTCTTAGTAGATAATAGAGGAATTTCTTCAGGTTTATACCATAATGTGTGTTCTGGTATAGTCAAGCAACGTCTACCTGTTCGTACATTATCAACCCATACACCTTCAGTTAGGATACGTTGACCCAGCTCAAGGTATTGTTGCTCATAGTTTACTGACAATACAACCTCCTTTTATAAACCTTGAGCTTTTGCCAATTCTTCTTGTGCGTCCTTTAACTTCTGCTGTGCTGCAGCAATTAGTTTGTCCTTTTCTGATACAGGAGGTTTTACTCGATATGCACAATTATTCCAGAATTCTAGGTGGGTGTCTCGTGTTACCACTACCCAACGTGTGCTTTTTGGGAATAGATATTCAATCACAGCACCATCAATACTTGCACATACTAAATCCTTTTTAGTCTGATTATCTAATTCACCGAATTGGAGTGTTAATTCGGTGAGAGGGACTAAATCATCTACTAGTTCAAATAGGCTAAACTCGCTTAAACCTACCACACTAGAGGTATTTCCCTCTACAAAACCATTTCCCTTATCCACATAATCTACAGTAATCATATCATCTTTAAACCACTTTGCATATGTAGGCAGATTACATCGGTGGTTACTAAGGTATGCCTCTCTATCTACCAATTTATACCGTTTACCAGCTTCTACTTTATCAATCATGATATTCTCCTCTAAATATAAAACCCATTAGCAATATTAATCAGCTTAAATATAGCCCAACCAATACCACTCATCATAACCATTAAAATTTGTGACTTGAATTCTTTAACCGACATATCTTTGTTAGTTGCAACACAGATTATCATAAATATAAAGAATGTCAACATTACTTGGATATCAATCGACATTATTTATTCCTTGTGCAAGTTGTAGTCCACAGTAAACTTTTAAGTCTCCTTTCAAACGAAACTCTTCCATGTAGGATTTCAATTCTGCCAGTAATTTAGGATCGGTATCTACTGGCATTGTTAAGACTTCATCGAATACATTGAGTGCTTCACACAATTCAAGTAGGATTAGTGTGATGTCTTTATCCTCAATTTCAATAATGTTACCGTTGATGCTCCCTAGTACAGAAGTATTATCTGTCAAGTTAGATTCAATGTCAACAACATTTTGATATGAGTTGTATTTATTTAATAGCGATGTAACGAAGTTACGTGTTTCTAAGTTCATTTTGGTTCTCCTTTATTTTAGTGTAACTTTACGTTGTGTCAATGTTCTATTTTACTACACGAGAGAAAAGAGCCTCTGCTACGTTAGTGGGGATAATGTTCCTTTCCAGTAAGATAGTAGCTGTCTCTTGGAATAAGAATTCCTTGTACTCTTTATAACAAGCCGCAGCCTCTTTTTCACAATCAAACCTTCCAAGGTAACAGGAGGAAGTATTAACATTATACCTTCCGTTGAACTCAGTAGTACCTTTCTTCTTTCTCTTAGATACCCCTAAACTACAATCACCTTTTAACACAAAAGAAACTAAACTATTAACAGCTTGAGGAACAAAACAGCAAGTGTAAGGTGAATATACTTTATTCCCTTGTACTAAGATATCCTTATCTAGGTGGTAGCCTTTTCTATATCTAGTCACGGCCCACTTATAGAATACTTGATAATTGTGCCAATCTTCTGCTACAGAACACCCTCTATATGTTGGTCGTGTAAGGTGATATTTCTCCGAGTAACACCTCTCAAACATACCACACCACGCTACATATATTGGATGACCAGTACGACCATCTCTAGTAGGTGCATCTCCTGCACCTAAGAAACCGATACCTTGTACTGAAGGACTTAACATATCTTTAACCCTACCACGAACCACATTCCCAGCCTGTAAGTACCCTGTCTTAAATCCTGACACAAGAAATACACATGCAACCTTCCTAGACCCTAGGTATTCAACAACTTCAAACTCTTGTCCTTCTGTGTTGAATAGCCTCTTACCTACATGAAGTCCATTAGGCTTTGTGTTTTTACCTGCCATTTTAACCCCTCCACTTCTTACCTTTCTGTGTGATAATAGTACGTTTACCATTTTCATAGGTCAAAATATGACTATGTGACCAACTACTGCCCCCTTTATTATACTTTTGGTCTAAATCTCCACTCATGCCAGATTGATAAACACCAGCCTTTATCCCGCAACTATGTGAATGGCCTATATTATGCTTTGTTCCTAATTTTTGGAAGGATAATATAGAACCTCTACCCCCGTTGTTGCCAAAATCTGAGTGAGCACCACACTCTATATTTCCTGCCACTTTAAAGCTTTCATCTACACGCAAGAACCTTACATTGCCCATATTACTGTTTACTAAACGACAAGCGTATTCAAAGGTGTGAAAGTTATCCCTACTACCAACACTCTCATATGTAGCTAGCAGCATCTTTAACATAAATACAGCATTAACTGGGTCTTTTTTGAAGTCTTGTTCTATTAAGAATCTAGCTAAAGCTCTATCATGGTTACTATCAACAACAACCCTTTCACTAAATGGTCTGTCTAGCTTCTCAATTAGTTTTGTTGTCAATAATACTTCTTCTTCTACTGACTCTTCCTCCATCTTGAATTGTTTAAACATATATAATGGGCATTTTATATTATGATGACTTCTTCTGGACTGTGATAAAACGTCGTGAAGAAGTTGGTACCTTGGTTTAAGTGTGTCTAGGATATTACCCTTTCCCTCCCAACAAGCATACTCTACATCTGGTGCAATACTATCGGAATGTAAGTCTCCGTAGTTTACAGCTTCTATTGCTATATTGCGAGTTATTTTACCAGAAGACTCATACTTGGAATCTAAGTCATAGAATGTACCTGTGTCTGACTCTGCGTGTAGTTGTCTTACGAACCAATCACCTTCTTCATCAACCTCTACAACCACAGCCCCAAATATATGATCATGGGATGCCTTCTGACCTTCCTTACGATTAATATAATTCCTCTGAGTTATAGTCCCCGTAGTGTACATTAACCTAGCCCTGTCATGCTTAGGTGTTGGCATACTTTCTAGTTGCATCTTTGCGTGAGGTACAATAGAACTTTGCTCATTTGTATAGTTTTGTAACCCCGATAGCGGATTAACTGCTGATGGTAGGATATTAAGCTCTCCACACCAAACTAAATCTTTTGCAATAGTTCTCCCTTCAGCTAGCAAATATGGCCTAACTTTAGGGTCGAACCAAATGTCATTTTTGCCACCTTGATAACCATTTTTATTATAGAGGTATCTGCCACAAATAAGCTCAGCACCTTCTGCTTCACAGTAACTTAACAGGGCTTTAAGGAAACCATTATGCACATAAGTATTGTTTTGTGCAGATGTAAATACAAACTTATTACCTTTAAGTTGTTTCCTATGTGCAAGCGGGTTATGGATATTACCACCTGCTGTTGGCTTTGTATCTTCTTCTTCCCAGAATTCAGTATATGTTTCCTTTCTCAATAAGTCCCCAATAGTAGACTTACCAACTCCATAAATCTCAGCAATCTTACGACTTGATAAACCATCTTGTGCTGTAAGTCTTTTGATTTCTATGATATCATCATTACTAAATATACGTTTATTACTCAAGTATCTTCTCCTCTAAGTATTTTACTATGAATTTTTAGTATTCTTAACAATCCAGTCACCTGCAGCGGTGACAGTCTTAGTAAATTTAACAATATTATTTGCCATATCCACAATAACAATCATTCCAAATTGGTTACGTTGTGGTAATACTCGATATTGTGTTAACATATTATCTCCTTAAAATAGTGCTTCAACTTTATACACCCAATGCTGCACATATATTTGTACTAACTCTGTCACCAAAGTCTTATCACTTGCGATAATACCAAAGTCCTCCTCTAGTCTCAGTAGCAACTCAGCCTTTCTCCATCTTTTAACTACCTTACGAAAATCATCCATGTATTTAAAGTGGAACTTTTCTTGAGAGTTGTTTTGTTTCAGGTAAGTCCCCATGTTAATTAAGAAATCTTCAAAAGTTATACCATATTTACTTTGTATTCTTGCCTTCTTGAATAACTTGAGGAACCTACCTTCCAACATATTAACTTCGTTTGCTAACACCCCGCGTATCCGTCCATCCTCACTCAATGATGCAGCATCATGTGCATGGTCTAAGACCCCAGTTGATATCTTAGCTTTGGTTATAGCACAAACTCCACCTTGCCCTTTTAATTTAATTCCACGAACTATTCTAATATCCTCTGCACTTCTAACCCAGATATTAGGGTGTAGTCTAATAGTTTTACTTCTGCGCTTCACCATGTTCCTTCCATATCTTATGTGCTAAGAAGGTAGCGTCTGCTAAGTCGTCTAGACCACTAGAGTAGTTGTAACCCTTTAGATAGTCAAGGCCAAACAACTCTCTTACTGCGGAAACCATTAATTTCTTATCCATTTTAACTTTCTTAGGCTTCTTAGCTTTAGTTAAACCGTCCCATCGTAAGTCTTCATGTAAGTACTGGTGTGCATAAGACTTTAATGAAGTTGGTGCTACCTCACTTACTTTACCTTTGAAATCCATACATATTAGAGTCTCCATTAATGCCCCGTGAAGTTCAGCTAAATTACGACTAGCATCCCCTACAGACCCATATGAAAGTGATTCAAATACTATGATATCAGGTTGGTAATTATTAACTTGCCGTCTTAAATCTTCACATATCTGATGAATCTGTTCTGATAGTTTGGGGTAATAACTTGTATCTGGACGTTTAACCTTAACGCCAGCAGAACCAGTTTTAGATATGTACATATCTCCTACCACACCATCTGTAAGTTGCACGAAAGCGCACTTAGATAATGATTGATCTATTCCTAATACTTTCAATTAACCTCCACATTTAATCATCATAGTTTATACTAAATACAATACTTTTTCCACCAATACAAGACACAAAGGTTATATTAAAAGTATCTTCAATATCCTCTACTAGATTAAATGGTATTGTGTCCGCTACTGAAAATACTACATACCTACCCTTTTTAGTTATAGTATAACTATCAAACCACTTTTCGTATCCTTCAAATACAACCATCTAACCTCCAAAACTCACATGTATAAAACTGAATACCCACAAAATAAACTCAATCACACTCCAACCTACTACACCTAAAACTATAGCTAGGAGTAGTAACATACTTGTTGTAACTACAGGCGCATAACCTTTCTGCTTACTTACAAAACTCATACCATTTCCTCTCTAGTTTAGCCCTCACCGTAAATCCTCAATAGCTAATTTCATACGTAAGATAAAATATTGAACAGATATGCCATCGAATAATAGAAAGTGTTCCTTCATAGTCCTATGCACCCCATTACTTGCCAGATAAGGAGCAAACTCTAATAAATTTCTATAATCATCGTACCTAACCAGTCCTCTCGCATATATTTGGAGTAATTGAGTTATGGTGTTACGGGTATCTAATTCTGAATACCTAAGTTTGTAAGATAAATCAATAATACTCTCAATAAAAGTAATAAATATCTCTTGTTTAACTGTATCACTTTCAATAAGGAGTATACTCTGTTTCCAATAAATCATTTAATCCCCCTGTGTAACATATTACACTTTATCAATAATTAAGTTTAAATAACACACAATAGTGTATCAAACTACACCTAACAACTCATCCTTTTTAGCTGTCCATAGACGTAACCCTTCCTTGTCTCTCACAGATAATTGATCCATCTCCTCCAGCAACCTAACAAATTCAATGTTACGTTTAACTGCATCAGAGTTCAAAGCTTCTGTCACCAACTCCTTAATCGCAGCACTCTCATATGCCTCAGTAAAAGTGGGATGTTGTTTAACATACTCTTTCAGTTGGAACACTGTATCTTTAGGTAGCCCAACTTTAAACCATTTATATATTTCTTTTCTAGGCGGTGCCAAGTTAATACCCTCCTATTTAATCAGCTATGTTTTAGTTATCCATACTGAAGTTTAACATAGCTGGTTGTGGTGTCAAGTTTTATTCTGCCAATAGAGAATTAAGTAGGGTAATAACTTCCTCTTTACGTGCATTCTTATCCGCTACCTTACCTGTGTTATCGGACAGTAGTGCTACCAAAGAATCAATAAAGGTTTTAGTTACCTCGGTTGTGGGTTCCTTAACTTCTACTGGTTTATTGTTATCAATAATTTTAGAGTAATCAACCTTAAACCTCACTAATAAATCTTCAATCTTAGTCTTATCATTATCAGAACGAAGCATGTATACGCACTCAAACATCATAGATAACCAAGATAATGTATCAATGTCTATATGAGTCCCATTCCAAGAAGAGTATTGTAGTCCCTTAGGAAACCACTCAAAGAATCTATCTACTACTTTTTGTAGGCACTCAGTCGGAGTTTTTAACATAAAGAATTCCTTAAAGAATCCTGCGTCAGAGTATGGTGTTTCTGGGTGCATGTCCTTTGGAAACTTTAGGTAAGGGTGGTACCCATCACTACTGTCGCCTGTTAACATCTGATAACAAACTTGCATTAGTGCGGTAGCTTTACAATCACTACCTACCATCTCAATCTCACCTACCCCTTCGTTAGTTGAATTAATTAACACTGGATTTGGATGGAGCCACTTAGGTCCAGTCTTCTTATATGAAAATAATAAACAAGGTGCTTGGTAGCCATCTTTATCCAAAAGACTGATATACTTATTGAACTTGCCAGTCTTTTTATAATGTAACCAACCTTCCCAACCAAACTGTTGTACTTTATCATCAGCCTCTCTCCCTACTACAACCTCTGATGGGTAGTTACTAATTAAATAGTCTCTAGCTTCTTTTAGTAGGATTGGTCGTTCATTATCATTACGAGCCTCTTTGTACTTTACTGGAAGATTTAATAAATGCCTGTGGTTATCTCCACTACCTAAATAGCAGAATACTTTATCACATCCAGCTTGGAATTTTATACCAGCTATGTAGTCATCAATGTAGGACTTAATAAAACCCATAGCCTTATCTCTATCAAACTTTAGACGCTTACTCTGAACTATCTTGAAATCCTCTAACTTATATTCTTCCTTTCCCGCTGCAGCTAGTTTCATATTCTCAATACCCAACCAGCTTTTTTGTGTAATAACCCCTTCTTTCCTTGCAGCTCCTTTAAAATCTGTTTTTGTCTTAAATTCCTTGTCATCTCCCCAAGATGGATGTGAAACTGTTACGTAGTTATCATCTTGCAATGAAGCTGCCATGAAGGGTATGGTATCACTATCTATGCCCAGCACACAGTCATCTGTCAATAAAGAGCTAACATCTTTTATTTGAATGTTAGTAAAATATTTATTGTCAAATGTAATACGCTTTTGTGTGTAATTTATATTTCCTTCGTCAAAATCATCTTGGCCTGAACCAGTTGTTTCCACTTTAAACGTAAATGTCATTTATCCCCCAAATATCTTTCTTTAGTGTTATAATTTAATAATACCTTATATAATCTATCTGATATAATATCCTTATACTCCTGTGCTTTAGTTTTTATTACATAGTCCTTATATTCAGCATATTTTATAAAAGCTTCAACTTCTGTGTTGTAACTGCCCAACTCAACTCTAGTACCTTCTACTCCGTTACAGTAGCCCCTGAATCTGCCGTTAGGCATTAACTCCACCCCTATGAGAGTGTTATCTTTTTTAGACGTAGAACATTTTACTATCAACCTGTTTATATTAGAGGGGATTAGACTACATGTATCAGGTGAATAAATATTAGTCTTATAATTAGATAATAAATCTTTGTCTAAGTCTAATTTTATTAAACTAACAGGAATATAATTACTCTTAAACCACTTTTTGAAATTTTTATAATCATGCCATTCAGCTATAACAGTACAATCTGCGTAAGTTGGATTATCTTTATGGAACTTTTCTGAGTAACACCGCCTAAGCATTTCTTTCCACCTAGGGAGTGCCAGTTTGTCTATTTCATCATTATTACTCTTACCTTCACTGTTATAGCCTTTACCTACCACAGTGGCAACGCTATAATCTTTCACCATCCCACTTCTTATCTGACTTGCTGGTACACTGTAGTTGTAGCCTGTATCTAAGAATTCTATTAGTATATCATAACAATCCCTATACTCAATTATATTAAACTCCCCGTAGTTTAGTGATATGTATATCTTATTAACTACAATGGGGATTCTACCCGAATTACAAGATAGCTTTTTGTCTTTACTCATAGTCACCTCCAACAATATCTTTAATATTCTGTTTCAACTCACCTCTATACTTCCACATATCAGCATTACCTAAACCTAGCCCATATAATCATTCTACTAATTCATACTTCTTTTTAAGTTGGTTTAGTTCATCACAGTGATCTTCAATAATTTGTTTTGTCATTATCCCTCCAAATAACAAGCACACATAACTCCTTCAAATCATGTGTGCGTCTATATTATAATTAATCTTCTTCTTTTACCAACCCACCAAACTCTTCAATCAAGTCATCAACTAATTTAATAACTTCTTGTACTTGTAAAATCACACTACCAACTTCATCCTCTTTCTCCAAGTTTGCCACTAAATCCTTAGAGAACTTAATACCTGAAATTGAAAAGTCATCCTTGAGTGTAAACAATGTGAATGAATTATATTCTAATTGTAAACTTGTCACTGTTGCACCATTAGCTGCTAAATCTACAGCTTCACTACCATAAACACTTCCGCTAGTCTGAGATACTTTCAACTCATCTGGCGTCACCAAACTCACTTTGTCGGCTAATACAAACTTGTCAGTGTTTAACTCATCCTTAACCATAGTTGTAAGCTTACTGGTGACGTTCTCAGACACTTCTACAACTTGTACAGGTAATGAACCCAAGATTGCACGAAGATTCGCTATAATGAGTTCTGCTTGCTTATAGCTACCTTCAACATACACTTTAGCCTTGGTAATAATAACTGCAGCATGTTGTTCCTTACCTGCAGTAGTTGTAGGTAGTAAACTCTCAGTCACCTCGGATTCCATAGTCTTTAATTCAGACTTGTTAGGTTTAGTGCCATACTCTTGTACATAATTATCTACAACCACTTTAAGTTTACGTTCAACTTCGGCTTTGTTTACTTTCTTACTCTGAGTGGTGAATCGTAATACATCTACACCACCAGATAATTCCATAATGTATTCACCCTCAATTGTTGGCGACCAACCTGAGCGTGACGCATCAAATGTACCACACTCAATAAACTTGTGATCCTCTAATTGTTGGGCTGTGAATACTAATGGTGTTGCTAATGTATATATTACTAATGACTTCATATTTGTATTTCTCCTTTATGTATAATTAAATTACGTCTGCTAAATACTGCCCATGAGTTAAGAATATAACCTCTTTAGGATTATAGTTTATACTGAGATTCTTTGGATCAGTCCACGCAGACCACATACTATTTATTAATCTAATAAATGACTCTGGGCTTCCTCTTAACCAACATCTACCAATCCACTCTTCTTTTAGTTCAGGTTCTGGCATTACTAAAGTATACTCTATATTAGCATCCTCTAGCGCTTTCTTAACATCATCATGAGAGCTTACCATGATATAATCTACCTCACCAATATTCTCTTTTATATGTTTTATATAATTGGCAGGGAATTCTTGGTTACGAATACCTGTAGACTCCTGAAACTCATTTAGAACCCAACTGAATTTACTGCTGTCACTATCTAAGATAGTTTTACCAAGTAAGGTTTGCATAGAACATAGGTGTGTCTTTCCACTGGCAGGGAAAGCACTTATTACTTTTGTTTTCAAGGGGGTTTCTCCTTATTAATATAGTTTATTTAAAGCTTCTTCTAGTACTCCCTCTAAACTACCGCCACCATTATAGTGTAGGGTGTGGAATGAGAATGTACCATTTCCTTCTTCTTTGATTTCACTAAAATCGCAAACATCTTGTTCTGCTTCTACTTCGTAAGTAACTTTGTAAATATCTCCATCTACTACTAAGTATCCATTTTCACGGTATGTGTCAAAGTTATCTTCACTGAAGTTTTCTGTATCAATACCAGCGTATTTTAGTGTACCTTTGTTGCGTTCTGTTGTTGACATAGTTACCTCCTCCTAAAACCACAACCAAATACCATGAATAATACCAATTGGGAACATGATAGCTCCTGCAATCAAGAATCCCCACAACTCTTCTTGGAAGCATGTTATGATATGATTAAACCAAGCTGCAATAGGTACCACTGCAAATATGATGAACCCCACTATTACTGTTAATATCTCTTTCATTTTAAACCCCCTTAATAAACAAACTGTGATAATCCACCAAGATCTTCTACTGATAGGAAGAAGTTTGGTGCTTTAACAATCTTACCTTTTGGAAAGTAAGTGCCTTCTTCTAAATCCTTGTGTGCACGAAGGATGATACAACCCCCATTAACCTCACTAAACAAGTCAGCATACCTACCTTTATTCTCAATAGCAATTAATTCTTTCTCAACCTTGTCAGAATGTGCAACTGGAATAGATTTGCTATAATTTGACTTTAACACTAAATCAAAACCGCCACGGATGTCAAAGTTTAGTTGCTCACGGATGATTAAATCAAGAAGATTAACTTTATAACCATTTAGGTATTCAATCTCAAGTTTGTTTACAATATTATCAATGGTAGTCATAATATCTGGTGTGACTAAAGTACTCACCCCTTTACCTGCAATTAGGTGGTTAAGCCAAGGTTCTAATCCAGTAATACTATCGTCACCCAGTGCCATCCACATAAACCCAGTGAAGATGCTATCGACTAATCCGTCTAGACGTCCTTCCATATCACGTTTATTATAACTATCTAAGTATTCTCCTTCCCCATTAAATTCTTCCTTAGAGAGGTTGATATAGGTGTTGATTAGACTCTTATCACTTACTGGGTTGCCAAAATTTTCATTCCATTTAATAACTTCTTCTTGGAAGTATAACAGATCTTCTACAGTTAACTTTTTCAAATATTACTCCTTATTTACATTGGTGGCTTTATTGAACAACCTTTCTTACCTTCCGCGATATAACCTTGATCAAAATTAGGTTGTGTCATTACTGGTGTTGTGTTAGTAACTTTAATTCTTGATACATCAAACCAATTACCGCACTTAATCTCTCCATCGGCACCCACCATAGGAGTAATAACACATTGAACACAACCATATAAATCAAAACTTACAGTTGTGATAACCCCAAAGTATCCTGTCACACTGTCCATAGCCTTCAGTCCTAATAAGGATAAATGCTTACCTTGTTCCATAATATTACTCCTTAATTTTAATCTGGTGATTGGTACATAATACAGCCTTGAACTTCTTTGAGTATTGCAAGTGTGTTGTTACGACTAATTTAGCATTAACAGCCTTACGTAGTTGTGGTACTGTGAAGCCTAAGTATTCCGACACTAATGCAAGGTAAATTTCTCCTCCATGCCAAGGGTAGTCCTCTATACAATTTTTAAAATTACAATTATACCACGATTGCATTTTAATCAGAGAAATAGATAGCATTCCTCGTGCCTTAGCAGCATCATATTCTTCAGTGTGAAAGAAGGATACACTTGCAATTGGGTTATAATGTCCGCCACGATTACACCACTTATAGCCTAACTGTTGTGCAAACAAATCCAGACTTGTCTTCTGCAACTTAGTAGTATCTTTCAATTCAAGTTTTGTATCCGTAGAACGGAAGTATTTAATTGGCATTAGTTTTCTCCTTGTTACATGATTCCAGTTTAGCATCAAACATTTCACCAACTAACTGACTAATAGATTCGTTTCTATAGGCAGCAGTTGCTATCTTACTTGACCATTTCTCAATGAATAATTCTCGCTCAGACTTTTGTCTAACTCGGTATATTACATCATCAACCCAAGTTATATTCTTACTTGATTCAAAATCTTCCATTAACCCATAATAAAACTCGATACAATCTTTATCCTTAACCCAACTATTGAATAGTAAACCACGCTGCTCATCAGACAAGTCTCGTAGTACTTTAGTGTTGTTGTGAATAGTCCACTTTTTGATAGTTTCTATTTCAATGATTGGGGTGTGGCATGGCACTCCTTTTGATGGACCCGACCATTCCCTGTCGCTACCTTTATTATAGTCATACAAATAAAGATAACCACCTTCTAGTAAACGGTACCAGCAAACACCGTGGTTTGCTGATAAAGCATAATGGGTTGCGTCTTCTGGTGCACCAGTTAAATCAATCATACAAATTACTCCTTAATAAATAATTTAATTGCTTCAGTTGAATCATAACCTTTGTGTGCATTCTTGTAAATATATTCTTCTAGGTTAAGTAAATTACCCCAGTTATCCTTACGGAAGTTTGGATTATCCTCTACTTTACCATACATGTCAAATAATTTATCTGCTACACGTTTTAAAAGTCTGCGAGTGCAGGAACGAGAATGTCCTACCTTCTTGGATTTTTCCTTCCACTTATAACGGTACAACTTCTCATCTGGGTCAATCACATTAACCCATGCTGCAACTAACTCAACACGCTTCTGACGAGGATATTCATAAGTGTTATAGATGTATGCATGTAAGTAATCACACTCGTACACAATCTTCTTGTTCCATACAGTAGATAATTTACCATACTTTGTCAATAAGTAATTTGCAATTTCTAATAATTCATTTCGATACCCTACGTTTGCAGATAGTATCAACTCGCGGTCGCATACTCCCATCCATGCTGCAAGATTAGCGTCATTCTTACATTGTGATAAATACCAACGTACAGATGAACGTGATAACATCCCACGGTGTAATGGTGGTTTATGCATCTCATGACGACTTTTAACTTGGTATCTAACATCCTTGATTAAATTTAAAAAGTCATGATCTTTCTTGGTAGGTAATTTACGAGGTGCCATATTATTCTCCTATTTTAGTATAATTTGGTTGTAAAGTATTTATAACCTCGTAGACCCCAGATTTATATATAACCTCACCATTGTTACATTTAACAGTTATGTCAGTATCAAACCATACATCTATCTTCCTCACACCACCGTGAATACTACAAGCCTTCTGTGACGCCACAATTTCCACTTCATCTATTGTTTGCCACGTACACCCACTCAACGATATTGCCAGTAATAACACCAATAATTTCTTCATACTTACCCCTTATTAATTATAATTTCTATACTTTACTCATCCAGTAATTGTTTGGCACGAGTAGACTGACCAATCATAGCATCCCATTCACGAGATAGCGAGTTCTTATTATTAGGCATACGAGATAATGTTTTCAAACAATGAAAACCAGCCCCTGACTTCTCTACAGAATTAAGTCCCCACAGAGAGTTTACAAAGTAAGGGTCAATTTTAAGTTTAACTACACCTGACTCAATCTCCTCTGGAGTTAGTTTATGTGTATAGTAGTGGTCGTAATGTTTATCTGTCCACTCAGAGGATTTAATCGGAGCTTCCGCATATTCTGGTGTATTGTCCTCTGCCACAACCCCCCAACTACCATTATTAAGCTGTGTATTAAACTGTAGGGGAGTGATGGTAAAAGCTGCACCGATCTCGTCAAAACTGATAATCCCTGCTGATGGATCATACCAACCAATCCTCCCTGCTATAGTACTATTTTTCAATAAACACTTAATTCTTACTTTATTACTCATTACTTATTTTCTCCTTCGAGTCTTTTCTTAATCTGAATCAACACCTGTGGTAAAACTTCCAACTCTGGATAACTCACCATTGGTGCAGCTTGTAATTTCCATTGTAATGCTTGGGCCATAGAGTACAAGGTTTCATCCTTTTCTGCAAGTACACGATCAATGTAAAGATCAATCTTCTCAATTGGAATGTGTGCAGTAGATGAGTGTTGCATCTGTGCACCTTGCATCATACGGATCATTTCTTCGTGTGTCATTATTTAATTTACTCCTTCTAATTTAAATTCATTACATTTAGTGTTTACCCACTCAAGGTAATCAGTATAGTCTAAGTTATGTTTACTTGCAATACTTTTATATTTGTTAGATAACATATCTTCCAATGTTTCTTCATATACCTCAGATGGTTTGGTACTTTGGTTAAGTTTAATATCCCTACCGAGTATGTTATACAAATCATCCTCTGTGTTACACTTACAACTACACTCAGGACAAGGAAGGTATCCTGTTCCGTAAGCTGCGCCAGAGTTGTAATCATCTGGTCTTTCTGTGTAATGTACACTACAGAACCAATCAATACAACACTTAGGGTAATTGTGAAATTCACCCCATACTTTAAAACTTTTAATTTCATCTTCAGTATATGTCAAAGCTAAACCTCCTTACCAATATCTTCAATTTTAATGTGGTATTCTTTGTAGTAGCTTACACCATACTTATCACATAGCCTACACCAATTTTCCCAACTGTACATAATTAATTTTCCAATAGTATTTTGTTTATTCTTAGGGTAGTATTGTCCTTGCAGATACTTACCAACTGGAGTCCTATTAGGCTTCCTATGATAGCCACTTCCCATTACTAATAAATCTTCTGTGTGGACACAAATCACATACTTGTACTTCATCTTCTTGGCACCTTTACTAAGTCTCTGTCCATTACATCCAATTTCTTTAGCTAACGTACTCCAAGTTTTATCGTGGTTAGTGTAACCTCTTGTACAGTAATCTACAGCGTGTGCAATCTCATGTAGCATAGTATCAACCACTGCTGGTTTATCGCTGTGACGGTGCGTATACAAGTTCACAGATACCCATTTATCCCTTACACTACACTGACCAAAGTATCGAGCTTTGTTATTCTGCACAATAGGTTTAAATTTAGATTCTCTCAGCATAGTAGAGTAGTATGGGAAATTTACTTTGAACTCACCTATAACTTCTAACCACAGTAACTTTAATGACTTCTCATCCCACATACATTCCTCCTTTATCCTCAATACACATTACTTTACCATACCAGACTATAGTGTCAACTAAATATTTAATTTATTGTAGGGTACACTATATAGAGTGTAAGTTGAAGTTTACCTGTTATAACGTGTTTATAATTATTTTAATTTAATTGTTGACATTAAAGTTTAGTGAGGTAATATAGTGGAAATTAGTTGGTTATGTAAGGAGGAAGTGTATGTTCACTTGGATTAGGAATTGGTACTTTGGTTATAAGGTGTGTAAGAAATACGGTTTGAAGTTTAAACCTAACATTTCTCTTGAGTGTCAAGGGGTGTTCTTTAAATCTTATTATGGTACTAGTTTTATAGAGGTTAGTATAAGAGTACAAAATTTTAATACCATATTTTTACATGAATTAGGGCATTTTATGGACTCTAGGAGTAAAAGGGTAAGAGGGTCTTTCCTAAAGTATGGACTCCCCAGAGGCTTACTGTACCTTAAACTACCCAATAAGAGCCACTGCCTTGGGGAGGTTTTAATAGCAGAAGCTAGAGCAAGCAGATTTGCATGTAGGTTAGGAAAATCCTGCGGTAAGGCCATTGATCCTTGTATTTTGTATGAAAGTTTGAAGTCTTACGTAAGACTTATTCCTCCCTTTTTCAACTCACTTTTCAAGGATAACTATGACGTGGAAGGTATTCTGTGTAAATATATTAGTGGAAAATAAGGAGTAATTGATATGAAGAAACAATCAGAGTGGATGAGAGGTTTGTTGGCAGCAGAAGATAAACATAAACAAGGTTATAAAATTGGGTTAGGGTTTGAGAGGAACTGTGAATACTACGAAGGGTATATGGACTACTGGGATAATTTAGAGGAGAGAAATAATGTTGAAGTTAAAGTTGACAGCGTATAGTTATGACGTTACTATTTATGTTCTGAGTGAAGATGAAATTGTTATGGAGGGTAAAGTTTGAGTGAATTTATTTTAAATAAAGGACAACAACTAGCGTATGATAAAGTGTGTTCTGGTAGGAATCTAATAGTTAGTGGGGTTGGTGGGACTGGGAAAAGTGTGTTAATTCATAAACTTAGGGAAGATTTCTCTAATGATACGATTTTCTTATCGACTACTGGCATTAGTGCTGTTGCTATCGGTGGTAATACATTACACAGTGGTATGTCTATACCTATTGGACATATAACTAAAGAAAGTCTAAAAAAGGTGTCATCTGATGTGCAGAAACTGTTTTCTACTGGAACGGTTAAACGTATTGTAATTGATGAGTGTAGTATGATTACTCCAAGTACATGGCATGGTTTTATTCAACGTCTTATTAGATTCTCTAAGAAAACTAAGAATCGTCCAGAGGGTGGGTTTCAAGTAATATTGGTTATGGATGTACTTCAACTAGGTTGTGTGATGCAACCTGTGGATATTAGGTTGGCTCGTGACGAGTATGGTGTTGATAAATTCTTCCTTATGGAATCCTTCAAAGGTATGGATTTTGATTTTGTTGAGTTATTAGAAGGTATGAGACAATCTGATGTTGAAATGAAGATGATGTTGGGTAGGATCAGAGAAGCCCTACCAACCTCCTATAACGGTAAAGTTCCTGTATTTGATAAGGAGATTATGGAGGCTATTGACTACTTTAACAAGAGGGTAGTTTATCCATTACCAAAAAATACACCTGTATTGGCAGCAACAAACAAATCAGTAGCTGCATATAACAAGATAGCTTTCGATAATAACTATAACCCTGCAGGTTGTTATGAGGCTGCTTTTACGGGGGACTTTAAGGCAGCAGATTTACCTTGTGATGAGAAGTTATATTTAAAGGAAGGGTTAGATGTGATTATCGTTAAGAACTCCCCTCGTGATTCAGAAGTTAAGTATGTGAATGGAGATCAGGCTACTGTGGTCAGTATGTCAGGTGAAGGGGTTTGGGTACGACTTAAATCATCTGGGGTGGATATTTTGATTGAACCTACACGTTGGGAGAAACATGGGTATAGTACTGTAGTTCATGAAGACGGTACAAGTGAGTTGGTTCAATATGTATCTGGTTCAGCAACACAAGTGGCTATCAAAATGAGTGCATCAATATCTGTTCATCGTTCACAAGGATCTAGTTTATCTAAAGCAATCATAGATTTAGGTTGGGGTGCTGGTTGGTGTAATGGTTTAGTATACGTTGCTCTAAGTAGACTTAGATCAATTGACGGATTATATCTTAAACGTAAAATACGCCCAGAAGATATATCTGTTGACGTGGATGCAGTTAATTGGTTAAACGAGATGAGAAATAAAAGTATTAATTAATAGGAGATTTTATTGTGAGTGAAATAGGTTGTAATGTACCAAAGAGTAAGTTAATTCCATCTGGTTCTAGGTCTATTAATAGTTCTGGAAACTACCTGACAGTTTTGGAGAGAGTAGACATTACTAAGTCCCTATATCAGGTTTTACTGGACTCTGGTATTACTCAGATTATGGGTTCGAAAGAGATACGTAATGGTGGCTGGAAAGATAGTATGCACCCAATGGTGTATGGTATCGGCTACTTCGGTTATGGGGTGCATAATGATAGGAATTCCCATGCTGCTTACGAAGTGTGGCGAGGTATAATTAGGAGATGTTATGATATCAATTTTAATAACGGTTATCCTAGATATGGTGGTGTGGGTGTCACAGTTGTAGAGGATTGGCATAACTTCCAGAACTTCGCTGGATGGTATCGGGCAGAATGTCTTAAATTACCAGATATAAAATTAAATATTGACAAAGACTTAAAAGGTGGTAAAATATACTCCCCTGATAACTGTGTATTATTACCCTATAAGTTGAACAACTTCATAACTAACAGTAAAACAGATGGTATTTTGGTTGGATATAATAAGCCACGTAGTAATAAATACACAGTTACATTATCTATACTAGGAAAACAACATTATATTGGTGAGTTTCTTAATCAAGAGGAAGGTGATTATATCTATCGTGTACTACGTGAATGGACTTACACCAGACTTGGATATATGTACCATGAACGTGGAATGATTTCAGACGAGGTGTTAAATTTATTATTAAATCAATATAGTAATTACGATGATAATCAGATACAGTGTGTAGTTGAAGGTTATAGTAGTTTTATAGAAAAGGTAAATTTATTCCTTAGTAATGAGGATGTGCTTACATGTCGGGTTAAGAAGTTACCAAAATAGTAAATTATATTTTATCGTCAACAGGAGAAATTAAAATGTCTAAAGTAGAACAAAATACCCTCCCCATTCCAGTCTTGTACTGCAGCAGATATACAAAATTTTCCAGATGACCAAGCACATGGTATGTCCAAACGTGAAGTTGTGTTCTTAGAGTTTATGAGTAAACTAATTACTACATCAGATGAATTTGATCGTGGTGTGTCATACAAGGCACTTAAGGCTAAAAGGTACACCAACCAATATTTTAAAACTCTGGAGGAATGGGATAATGAATAGTATACAAATTATCTCGGGTGTAGTATTAGTTCTATGTATAGTATGCTACTTTGCAGCTTGGTACATGTATTACTATGTATTCAATTCTGTCAACAGTAACATCAACTCATGGGATCGACACTATAAATTGTTCAGTGAAGCTTTGGATAATGGTGATCAAGTAGCTGCAGATTACCACAAGGTTGAAATGGATAAATGTAATGAACTATTGAGAGGAGGATTATGATGATTAATTTACAAGAAATACTAGAAATTATTGATGAAGTTAGGTTAAATAATGATTGTGGTTTGGTTAATAACATATTACTATTAACCCCCGATGGTATAGAATTTGGTTATAGTGTTGATGGGTATGGTTATGAAGTAACTAAGAGGTTTACTTATCGTGAATTATTCAGCATGTATTCTTTATACAATAATCTCTATAGCACATGTGAAGGTATGTTGATCGTATTGAAACAAAAAGCACTTGATAATGAAAGGTTACACCTAACAGGTGTAGAAACATTCTCAGGTACTGGTCCAATTATATTTTAAATTAAGGAGTATTTAGTGAATAATTTATCTTTAGGTGATAGAATGAAAGGTTATGAAAAGACACCACAACAACGTCTTATGAATAAGATGCCAGTGGTTATACGGTTAGATGGCAAGGCTTTTCATACATACACAAAACGTTGTGATAAACCTTTTGACGCTGATTTACACACTATCCGCAGTGGTGTACTAACTTACTTATGTGAAAATATTCAAGGTTGTTTATTTGGATATTCTCAGAGTGATGAAATCTCCCTTGTACTTAAAGATTGGGATACCTATAACACATCATCTTGGTTTGATAATAAAATTCAAAAGTTATGTTCTGTTTCAGCTTCTATGGCTACAGCAGAATGGGGTTTATTATCATCTTCGATAGACAATGAAAGAACCTCTGGTTCAGATAAGTTTACTAATCGTGCAATATTTGATTCTAGGTGTTTTAACCTACCATTGAATGAGGTGGTTAATTACCTACTGTGGAGACAGCAAGACTGGGAACGTAATAGTGTACAAATGTTAGGTCAGAGTTTATACTCACACAAACAATTACATGGTGTAAGTTGTAAGCAGATGATAACTAACATTGAGAATGAACATAATATCATCTGGGGTAATTTACCTAGTTGGCAGAAGAGTGGTGAGTTTTGGATTGATGGTTCTGTGGTTGATAACTTCTTAGTTAAGAATAATAGAGAAAAGTTAGAAAGTATCCTTAACACAACTTACAATGTGTAGTAGAACACACCAAACAAGCTCCTGTAGCTATTATTACAAGTAAGTGATACAATGATACCATATAGTATTAAAGTGGCTTAGAATTTGATTGAGGAGGTTTAACATGACACTAGATGATCTACTTAGGTATACAACAATACACCGTGAGGTTTATGGAAGTGATATTAACAATAAATCAAACAATCATTGTTACTGGGATGAAGATTTTAATTGTTGGATTGAAAATGATCAACACCTCAGAGATAGGCTTAGGCAATTACTAGAAGTTTAGTTAGACAAGGAGTGGATGCTTTAACCACGACTATGGATAACTTAAGTTAATACTATAATTCCGTTAGGAATAAACTTTAAAGCTACATGGTTAAATACTTAAGATAACAGATAAGGTCAAGAGAGTTAGGGATTTTATTTTTTAAAGACTATATTTATCTAAAAGCGTAAAGAAGTAATATTTATGTTAACCAAGTAATTTAACTTTTCAGTTTACATTTAATTTTAATAGTGTAAGATGATTAGAGGTTAACATAATAAATAGTTGACCTTAACGGTCTAAAAGGTTATAGTCTATTCCTAACGGAATTAAGTGTATTAGTAAGATTCACTAGACCAACCTATCTACACTTCGTTTGATACGTATGGTGTTCATCTAGTGTTTGTTAAAAACAAAATAACAATTTAAAAGGTATACAAGTGATACCTATTATGTTCATTTAATTATATTAATTACTATTGTTTTACAAACACTTATTTAAATTATAATATAGTGTTAATTTAGTATATTTAATTTTAACCACTAAGAGAATAAACATTATATAGAGGTATTATTTAAAGGTATCACAATTATACTTTAATACTTGTATTAGTATCAAATATAAGCTACACTACAGTATGGATAACGTATAACAAAGGGTCATGATATGGGGGATTTTGTATTTAAAGTAGATAGTCAACCTGAAGGTTATACTTTCAAGGTAGATGAGGATAGAGTAGCAGACATAAAAGAACACTATATTGGTGTTGCTGAAAGAGCTATTAAGCAAGAGATAAACAAGCAGAAAGCAATTGACAAAAGACTTAAAAATGGTTTAAAGTTAAATAGGATAACATCTTATGAACTACGCATGGTATTAGATTATTGGTTCAAGAGTGGTATGGATGTGCTACAAAAAGCCTTTAATTACGTATATGAAAATACTGGTAAACGTCACAAGGAATATGATTGGTGTAAGAATATACCTAAAGCTAAACATTATGGTAATGAACTTATTACCGCATTAAATACCAGTGACCACCACCTTGCAATTCTTATACGTAATAGTATACTGTTTGATAGTATAAATCTTAAAAGAAGTGCTGAACTAACTACGAGGATAAGAGAGATGGATGTTATTGTTAAATTTGAGAAGGTCTTAGAAAAGAAAGATAGTGACCTTAGTGCAGCTTTGGCTAGGATAGCAGAATTAGAAGGTACTCGCAGTTGGCAAGAGATCGCACTAGAGGCTTTATCTTTAGGTAAGAAACAAAAAGATGTAGCTAAACTTGTTGGTAAGAGTGTTCCGACAATTAAGCGATTAGTTGCGGATAATAAAGTTAAGTAGCAGGTGTAGTGTATGACAGAAGATAATAAACATTACGTGTATGAAGTGACTGTGGATGGTGTGGTAAGGTATGTTGGTAGTGGTAAGGGACAGAGATATTTACACGGAAATAGTGGTGTATCCTCGTGTGCTGGGTTAAACAAAGATTTCTTTGAGGGCAAAGTTATAGTTACAGAGATTGTATACAAAGGTTTAACTAAACAGGAATCAATATTACTAGAGGCACAAATAATTGCATCTTATGATAAAGAATCTCTATACAATAAACAGTACCATAAAAATCTTAATGTAAGGGGAGGGCTGTTATCTAAAAATGGTGGTATTATAATCACCACACAAGATATGCTCCTTATATTAGAACATTGGTTGGATAATGGCAGAGGTTGTGTGCGTAGTTCAATACAACACGTACATAATATTAGTGGCTATAAAGACAACCACACCCTAAGAGGAGTTGATTGGTGTCACGCGGTGGAGAAATCTTTGCGGTTTGGTGATCAATTAAAACAAGCCCTCCTGACATCACATCACCCTCTGCTTATAATGCTGAGAAACTACGAGATGTTTGATATAGATGATACAGTGTTTATGCAAAAGACCCTTACTTGGAGGATTAAAAGATTGAATGAAATACTTGAGACAGAAGAAAGAATACTTAAGTTAGAGCTTGAGAACCTTGAATTAAGAAAAGCTATGAACATAACAACTGATCTAGCTAGTTGGAAAGTAGAAGCACTACAATTATTAGCTAACGGGCATAAACAGCAAGATGTGGCAGCCATAGTTGGTAAGAGTTTAGCCACTATAAAAAGGCGCCTAATACTTATGCATTTAATACTGACGAAATTCTAATGTTCCCAGAAGATGTGGTGGCTGTCGATGACTAATCCACGAAGTATAGAAAGCACACTATGTATAATTCTTGCAATTATATTAATATTTGGTTTGACATCTATGGCTGCTTTAGGTACACTTGATAACTTAATATTGTGGTTGAAGGAGATATGAAGGTATGAAAGTTATTCCTAAAGTAGATCGCATGATTGAAACTTTGTGTGCATATAATGATGTCAATACTTCATCTTCGAAGGTAAGAGTATTGTGTCCAACATGTGACGGTTTAAAAGTGGTAACTCAACGTGAAGGTGATCCTTACCATGTCCATATTGATATGAAGTGTCCTAATTGTAAAGGGACTGGTATTATTGAATTTGAAATTAAATTATGGAGGGTTGTGTAATATGAATGACAACTTAAAGTTATATACAACAGCCACAGGAGATGCTCATAAGGATTCTATACAATTTGGTTACCTGACACTAGAGGAAGCGGTTAAAACATTACTAGGGGCTTCTCAGGAGTTATATGAGATACAAGAGGAAGAGGCGTTAGAATATTTAATTAACCAATCACTCCTAGATGTTAAGGAAAGAAATACATTGACACTTGATGAATTGATTGATAGTATTTAACTCAAGGTATTATACTTAGTTATAAGGAGTAACAAATGTACATTAAGAAAGGTAAGCCCTATTTCAATACTAAAGATACTTGGAGTATGAGTGGTACGTTATCACCTATTATTGCTGCAGGTTTAACTAAGTTTCGTGAAGAGTGGCTTAAAAGTGGCAATGGTATGGCTGGTACCGTAATTAGTGATTGTTTAGACATTGGTGTAGTCACTTCACTTGGCGAGAATTTATGGGAATTTACTGATGCTGATTGGATTAAATTAGACCAAGTATTTCTGTATTACTTAGATGAAATGATCTTCGCATTCGGAAGTGACGAACCAGACTGTACTTTGTATGACATCAGATTCCTACCACGAGACTTAGAGTTTAGCGATGAAGTACGACAGTTAAATAAAGTTGAGTCTGATAGGTATCGCAAAGATTTACAGGAATACCATGATCGTTGTGATAGAGGTCGTATGTTCTTTGCAGAATATTTTAATACGTTGTTTAATTAGAGGGAATAATATGAAGATTGAATTAGAGAATGGAAAGTACACTTATATGTTTGATGAGAATACTGGGATGCAAGAAGTGTTACGTTATGGAGATCCTTGGGTAGAAGATTTAACAGGATGTAACTGGAGTCTTGCTATGGCGCATGAAATCCAACATCTACGTAACCAACAAAGTTATAAGGAAGATTTTGAATCAGAATGTGGTTAGTGTAAATATTACTGGTTGAATAGTATATAGATTGCTGGTATAATTAATATTCAATACAAGAGGGGTATATAAAATGAATAGTGAAGTGTGGGACATTACCCTAGAAGGGGATTACACTGGACCTAGTGATGGAGATGATCAGGATTTAGATTACTTAGGGGTTTCAACAGAAGGTTTCATTTCTGGTGATTATACAGGACCATGAATATGAAACATCAACAATACATAGCATGTAAACGTGATGGTACGTTTGAGTTTAGAAATGGTGAACCTGTACTTAAACGAGAAGGTGATGTAGCAATATTTAATTGTGCAGACTCTTTGGATTTAGAGTTAATTAGTTTAGCTGAAGATTATTTCAATTATAGTATTGACAATAATGAGAAAGAAGGTTAATATAACTTATAGAAATAAACGGGAGTTCTACGAAGATGTTCGTGGTTGCCGAGTCACTATTGGCAGGGGATAACGTCCTAGACGTGAATACCTGAATAAGCAATTCTGGCGTGGAGGCTTCATAGTGTAGTGTAACGTCTACAACTCCCGACCAAATTATGGATGTACAGTAACTTAATCCACTTATGGTGTTAGTGATTTACTGATAAACAGTGTTACTATGCAGGTTCAACTCCTGATGCATCCTCACCCAATTTAAATAAAGGCACTGTAGCTTAAGGTAAAGCTGCTTGGCTCATAACCGAGAAGACTTGGGATCGTTACCCATCGGTGCCACCAAATACCCAGTTGCAGGATTCTGGCACACGGTAATAACAACCGTATAATCAACACCTGCTTTACAACCGTGAACTATAATTTGGTGATAGATGCCTAATCCTATCTATTTAGGTTTGAAACGAAGAGGTGCAAATCCTCTCACGGTAACCAATTTTATAACAACAGGTAGTGATAACCAACACCATCAAAGTGTATCACAATTTATATTTGGTGTAGTGCGAGAATGTTGTTATGACGAATGACTGACGTAAACAGTCTACATTTTAAAGGTGTTTATGTTCAGTCCCAAGTGACTGGTAAGTCGTGCAAGAGTATACGGGTGGATAACTACGAAAGTAGGTGATACGTAAGATACAACATTGCCTGTCAAAGTATACGTAAACGGTTAGACTTGTTTATAGCCTGTGGTTAGCGCACATAAACACCTTTAAAATTTAATTTAAAAACACCGTATATGACTTGTATGTAGTTACAATATGTTTTGCCGTGATCATTGGAAATAATGCTGATGTGAGAGTCGGAACCAAACTGACTAATGTGCTTTACCTTTAGTCACTTCATTGGCTGATAAAGCTGAATAAGCACCAAGTGGTGTCATCACCTGATTAGATATAATATTACAGGTGAGAGGTGAGTCTACATATAACGAACTGGCGTGATCGAGTCATTCACGTTACGAGTGTATATTTTAAGGTTCTTGTGTAAATGTTTCGGTAGTGTGGTTAGTCTCGGCCTTAGAGTGCTAATCCATAATTAAAGGCTCCGTATCAAGTACTTCAAAATGTGACGAGTCAGTGCTCTAGCTACCAAGCTGGTGTGTTGTAAAATAGTGAGGATAAGCCACCTCCTATCTGAGATACCATAAGAAATTGCGACTATGGTTAGAAATTTAAATGGCAAACAATGCAAGGTACGTTCCCTCTCATAATACTTGTGATGACAAATGCCTAATATGCAACACTTCTGATGTGTATAAACTCAAGACTAAGTTGTTGGTAACGTGATACTGTATGACCACATCCATGTTATAGAGATGGCAGTGTCTTTCATATAAGTCATATTCTGCACCGAACCCAGATATTGGTTCAACACCTTGCCATAAGTATATGGTTTCTGCGCGATGCGACTAAGTAGGTTAATTTCGGGTCTGTGTATAGGTGGTAGTAAGAGGGGCGTTGGAATATTGATTACCCAAGACTACTATTATCACCTTGTTTAATTCTACTGTATACTTGCCAATGGTTTAAAGGTAGTCTTAGCATAAAGCACTTCATTGGCGCGATAATGTTTGTTGGTATTTATATACTTCCCTCATTAATAATGAGTTCTAATTATAATTACATATGGTAGGCACTATGGTAGAGGTTATACTGAAACCATTGTAAGAATGCTCCGCACTAGTATACTGCGAGGATTACACGGCTGAATGTTATGACCGATTTATACAGAGTCTTAATATGAGGGAGCCTAACGTACACTATTAAAAGAAAGTTCCAATGGTTACGACATTGGTGGTGATGAAGTCCTTGCTATGTCCTACTCAACGATGTCATAGTTTAAGGCAAATGGAAAGCGCCATACAACGTGAAGTTGGTTCCTCTTAGAGGTGGTTAGCGAAAACACTAGGACATAACCCTGCCTAGGATAAAACGGTTTTGGGTGTTAGACACGTAAGCGATCATGTGAACAAAGAACGCAAACCGATTTTCTCCCATTATTAGAGGTTGGTCGGTATATAAATGGCGCAAGCATTAATGACTCAAAACCTATTATTGTTTTAGGTCAGAAGTAAGACACTGAGAATGTCTAGGTAGACGTACTGAACAATTGAGTTCCACTGAAGACAGATTAGCTTCAGGTATGTACTCATACAAATGTTCCCGCAGATGCGGGGCTTTTATCAACCCAATAAATTTCCTTAAGTTAGGAAGTGGCAGGAGTATAAAATGATACAATTAATAAAGTTAGCCAAGGTTTATCAACGTCTAGGTTGTTCCCCTACCAGCGTTAATGTCCTAGACAAGATGGAATTATTATTGTCTGAATTTAATTACGAAATACAAACTAGGCTTTACGCAACAGAGCAAATTCACGATGTTAGTGTCATGCTACAACAACTACAAACAGCACCAGATAACCACCCAACGGTGTGTACCCTACATAAAATACTGGCATCACGTATAACACAAACCTCTTTTACTGATGAAGATTTAGAGTTATTATCTTGTGTATACCAGAGAGTTTCAAATTCTAATTATGATAGTAGTTATATCACAGACGCTATTGATAACTTACTTAATAACTTATAAATATTAGCCCACCTCTGGTGGGCTTTTTCATACCTGTAATTTGACCTGTATATTCATACGTGGTAACATACTATTATAGATTAAACAACAGTGTTTATAACACAATAACAGTTGGAAATGAAATCCAATAAGGAAATAAACGTGATCTGTCCCTGTGGCGAGATAATTAAAAACCCATCATACGTATCAAACTCTAAGTACGATTACATGTGTAATTCATGTAAGGGTTACGAAGATGAGTATGAACTACCAATTACTGGTGAAGAACTATTTAAAGTTGCACTAGATGAATATAATAAACAAGAATTATTAGGTGATGAAAATGGCTAGACCAACAACAGAAAATGTGGCTGAGCGTAATTGGCGGGAAATTCCTGCTAAAATGAAGGCTAAGGTACCTACTTTAGTAGAACAAGCTATGAAGCGTATCGAGGCTATCCTCAATGATGATAAGGCGGCTGATAGTACTGTTCTTCGTGCTGCTGATACCACCCTGAAATTATATAAAGAAATGAAGGAATCAGAGGCTACTACATTGGCTGCAGATGAGAAAGAAGATGCAGAAGCAGAAGGTTTAGCTGCAGCACTGGCTTTACCAAAGTCGAATGCACCATCAATCAGCTTAGTAGCCTTCACACCACCAGAACAGAAACAAGGTTAACATTTGCTTACCCTACTAACCATCTGATATAATTACCTATAGATACAGCGAGGATGACTACTCCCTCCTTGTAACTCCTTGCTATATGTATCTATACAACACACTAAAATGAGAGCAGCATTAAGGTTGCCAAAGCCTTCCAGAGAACTTCCTTCATAGGTTCTCGAACATTCCTCCTTCATCCCGCCTCATCGTTTAGTGTGAGAGCGGGATTTATTTTATCTAAAATTTAGGATTAGTGGTTGACACCTTAAATTAGTTAGAGTAATATTCCTGTGTTGATTAATAATTCATGTAAGGAGAGTGTTATGTTTGATAGCATTAAAGTCTGGTGGGAATCTAAAATAGTAGTACCTCAATATGATGAGCTGATTCCTATTAGTGCACTTGTTTCAGAGCCAATACTAACTATAGGTGAACTTTTTAGGGATAACCCACGTAGGTTTAAAATAAAGGATGTATCAGATGTTGGAGGTATTACTATGATTTATCTGTTGGAGGGTAATGAGATGACGGAGTATGGTATACATATCACAGACAACGAAACTGGTGTAAAATTTATGATGACATTACAATCATCTGCCAATCTTGGATTATCGAATACAGATACGGTATCTGTTTCATGTTTCTCTTATGGAGATTATACTATTTACCAAGGATCTGCAGAGGCTGACTATTTGAGTGGTTTATGTAGAGACCATATTAAACGTATTTTAAAAGTAAGGGAGTATAAAGTCATGGTGAGACGTAGAGATATTAGCACTAGGATAAACTTAGCTATCAAGAAGGACAAAAGTACGTTAATGTCATTGTATTGTAAGGAGGGTATTTAAATGATAATCACAATAGGTTTCGTATGTTTAATTGGTTGGTTAGTAGGTGCATGGGTTCCGTGGTGGGTTGTAGCGGCTATGTGGTGTGGCTTTGGTATCAATTTATGTTTGAGTAAACAAAGGGGCTTAGATAGCACCATAGGCGGCTTCATGTGGACTATTCTACTTATCATAGTAACATTATCAGGATTCATCTTCGGTGATGTGACATTTATTGATATATGGGAATTTATTGTGATGTTGTTTACTGGAGGTAAGTAACTGTGGAAACTAAACTATATGAAGATTTGAAGTTCTGTTGGAAAGCGGGATATAAACTTAATCAGATTAAAGAGTATTGTAACACTACCTTGTCAATTGATGAACTTCAAACGGAGTTTAAGGTTATGTGGGAGAATGAGTTGCAAACTTGGAAGTTGGTTAAAGTGCTGGATGAAATTAGTGCTGAAGACCAGCGCCGCATAGTTTCAATCCCTGACTCTTTAAAAGATATTAGCGGTACTTTTATAACCTTAGAAGCATCGAGAAGTAAAAGAAAATTAATGGATAAACGTAAACAAAAGATTGCTGATTGTTTTGGGGAGCCAAGAGAATTACTAGGAGTTGGTGATGACAATCCACAATAGTAATAAATGTATAGCCTGTGGTAGTTACCATTATATGGATGGATTACCTTGTCCTATGTACACTATAACTGATGTACCAATTGTTACCTTTAACGAGTATTCGTATAACAGTAGTAAGTGGATATCAGAAGATGAACAGGATGCAGTACTGCTAAAGTTAATGCAAAGTAATCATTGTAAATTGGCAGACTTTCCTGATGGTATTAATAGTGCCGAAGATTTTATTAAGTGGATTAAGGAGAATAATTAAATGTTAGAAGATTATAAGAATGGCTGCTGCAAACCTTCCACACTAGAAGTATATGATAAATTAAGTAAGCTAAATCATGTGTGGTCACTTGGAATGTATGTAGATGAAGAAGGTGAGGAAGTGGTAGGTTTCTCATTCACACACTATCAAGATACATTTCATGGTACTGTGACTCCTGAGAGTGGCGTAGCAGAGTTAATTATGGAGTATGATATGATGATGGATGGAGGAGAGAAAGAACGTATCAGCGACTTCTACGGGTACGTAGAATTGGATAAGCTGATTGAATTATTAAATAAGATACCTCATATTAATAGTATTATGATTGATATGAAAGTAGGGGAGAGGGTGCATTAGGTTTGAGTAAAAAAGAAATTATTTATGATTATAACCAGATACTGTCTCTAAGAGAACAACCTCCAGATAGTAAAATTTTTAAGAATTTAGTTGGAGGTATACATGGAGAATTGGAAGTACTACAATACCATAAAAGATGTAACAAACATACCTACTGGTTCTGTAAATGTTCTTGTGGTGATATTATAAGCACATCTACGAACCAATTGAATAATGGAAATAAATTTAGATGTAGTGCTTGCGGAAGAAAAGCATTAAGTAATAAAATGAGTAAAGGTGAAGACTACCACAAAAACCTTGTAATAACTAGACATAAACATCTTATAGTAAAATCTGCTAATGGTTCTAGGTCTTCAACTCCTTGGACTTGGTGGTGTTCAGAATGCAAGGTTGATTTTACTATAAGTCCAAGCAACCTCCTGTCAGATAGATACGAGAAGGGTACCCCTTGTTTGTGTGACAATGGTATTAAATTCGTCCAATGGACTGCTGAGTTAAGGGAGGAAAGACAGATCTTACCTATGTGTAGTAATACTGGTATCCGCTTTATAGGTTGGGTAGATAATTACTCTGGTAATAAATCTAGAATAATTCTTGGTTGTAATAATGATAACCACCTGAACTGGGAGTCATCAGTTAATAATTTTGTATCTGGTAGAGGGTATGGTTGTCCTGACTGTGGTATTCAGAAAAGAGCAGATATGGCTAGGCATGATGCAACTAAGATAGCATCAGAGGGTAAAGTAATTCATGGAGAAAAATATGACTATACATATTTCACATATGTTTGCTCTAGGACACCAAGTAGTATCTTATGTAATAGGTGTAAGAACCCTTTTAATCAATCATATGACAACCATATAAATAAAAAGAAGGGTTGCCCTAGTTGTGCAGAGACTGGTTATAGTAGAGACAAAGCTGGTTATTTTTATATTCAATCTCTTGATGATACCTATATAAAGTTTGGAATAACTAATATTAGCGCAGATTCTAGACTTAGAAAGCAAAGCAGTGTTAGTATCTATCACCATGAAGTAATATATGAGTGGTTCTATGACAATGGGCATACTCCACCTGACATGGAAACTTTAGTAAAGAAAAATTTTAAAACTAAAGTCTGCAGTAAAGATAACATGCCAGAAGGTTACACTGAAACTTGTGATATAAAGGATCTACCTAAGATATTGGATTTATTTAAAGATAGGGGTTACATATGAGTGAGCAAGCATTGTTTGCACCAGCATCAAGGAAACAAGAGATGATGCTAAAAGCTGCACTAGAGGCGCAGATTGTAGTGATCGGAGGTGCTGCTGGTTCAGGGAAAAGTTATATATTACAATTACTTAATTTATTATTTATCGATGACCCAAAAACTAATTGTGTCATGTTCCGAAGGACAACTCCACAAATAACAGGGCAGGGTGGTATTTGGGATACAGGTAAGGATATATTTCAGGCATTACCTCCTCATCAACGCCCAAAGATAAGAGAAAAGGCACTAGAAGCAATATTTCCTACAGTAGATAATTATACTGGAAAGCTTGTGTATAACGGGGCTAAAGTTAAATACATGCCGATGGAGCACTTTAAAGATCGCCTGAATATACAAGGATTACAATACACCTTTATAGGCGTAGATTTTAGTTAATTGTCTACGTTAAATTATGTGAATTCAGTGGATATCTCCAAGAGACAATACTGAGCCAATACAATATTAATATTGTCAGGTGCAACGACTAACCCTTACGGGTGTAGGTATTAAATAATATCGAAGCGCATAACACTAAACATAGTGAAGATATAGTCTGAACGTCTATAGTGATATAGAGAATGTAGGTAGTAATGAAACCTATAAACATAATTGGAAGCTACTCAATTTGAATGGCCTATGCTAGAGTATATGATGTCTCGTTTACGTTCTGAGTCTAAATATTTCTCTCGTATGGTTATGAGCTGTAACCCTAACCCAGATCATGAGTTATGTAAAATCATTGATTGGTATTTGGATGAAGAGGGTTACCCAGATCCAGAAAAAGATGGGGTTATCAGGTACTTTATTAGAAAAGATGGTGAATTTTTATGGGGTAACTCTAAAAAAGAACTAGCAGAAAAGTACGATATACCAGAGGACCAGTGGCAAGGTAAAATTTTATCTTTTACCTTTGTATCTGCAAACGTTTACGATGAATGATTGTCGCCCACGTTAGTGATTTCGTGGTGAATAATTCTTTTAATTGCTGGGATAGTCACTACGTGACCAATCAGCAGGGACGTTAACGTTAGTTAACACCTTCAGAGACTAACCCGTCAGGGTGTAGGGTAGTTTATTACTCGAAAATAGAACACCTCAATAGGTGAAGATATAGTCCAAGTGCTTGTTTTATAACAAGTTATCGAATCCCCATATGATGAAAAGTAATCCCGAATACGTCGCTTTCTTAGAAGGTCTTAATGATACTGATAGGGCGCAGTTGCTTTTAGGTAACTGGAAGATACGTAGTAAGGGGGCTAATTATTTTTTAAGGTCATGGTTAGATGAAGTAAGTAGAATACCAGAAGGATGTAGTGTTGTTAGAGGGTATGATTTAGCTGCTACAGAGAGAAGTCAGGTAAACAAAGCTCCTGATGCCACTACCAGCATAAAACTGTACCGTAGTAAGGATAATTACTTTTACCTAGCAGGTAATTACCACGAAGACTTCTATGACGAAGTAGAATCAGTATATGGCAGGGTATGTAAACGTGTTGGTGATAGAGATACCATGATGTTATCCCAAGCAAAATTAGACGGAGATGAATGTATTATAGTCTTACCAGTAGATCCAGCATCAGCAGGTAAACAAGTATACACAGAGATGTCTAAGTATTTTGCTAGTAATGGTTTTAGCGTAAAGAAAGATCCTGTTGCAGGTAATAAGTCTAAATTGACAAGATTTCTACCTTTTGCAACAGCAGCAGAGAATGGTCTTATTAAAATAGTCCGTAGTACTTTTGATGATAAAACCTATGAATGGATTATGAAAGAGTTGGAATCTTTCGATGGGGAGCGTTCATCTTCTACTCGAAAAGATGATTTCCCAGACTGTGTTGCTTCTGCGTATAATTATGCATGTACCTCTAAGATCCATAAAGCATACTCACTACCAACAATCTCCTCCCCCACGGCATTAGCTGCCCACAGAAGCCGCATCAAGTAACATATCTCTAATATCCCCTGTCACGCAACGTGACACCCACTCCTTCCTCATCATATTCTACTTTCCCTCCACACCTAACACACCCCGCTTACTTTATGTGAGTGGGGTGTTCTTCTTTATATCAAATAAATTAAAATAGTTGTTGACGTTGTTCTTAGATAGTGTATAGTTATCTCACTAACACGAATGATTAATTTTATTAAATAAGGAGAAAACTATGTCACAACAACCAACAAACTATTCATTCCACTCAACAGGTCAATTCCGTAATGTGGTTAAGAATATTCAACAGTGCGCTAAATTTAACGGGTTTGATTCTGAGGGTAATGTTATCTTAAATGAACTTGCTATTGCACCCACTATTGAATACATTGGTACTGTTAAATTACATGGCACTAACGCAAGTATTATTGTGCATGAAGATAATACTATCAGTTATCATAGTAAGAACAACTTACTTGGCTATAACAAACCTGACGGGGAATTTGTATTGCTTTCCGACAATGCGGAGTTTGCACAATCTATGTCACGTAGGTTTGACTCTGTACTGGAAGTTGTAGAGAATGCTAGACGTGCTGTCAAAGATAATACTGGTGTGGACTTACTCCCTATTAAGATTTCAGGTGAGTGGGTAGGATCTGGTGTTCAGAAAAGTGTTGGTATTTCATTCTTAACTAAGAAGTCTTTCTTTATCTTTGGTATTAAGGCTGGTGAAACTGATCAGAATGCTAAACAAGGTTGGTTACCTGTTGAAGTTACATCTTTACTGACTAATGAGGATTCTCATGTAGATGGTATTTACTCCATTACAGATTTTCCTGTACGGAGAGTTAAAATTGATTTTCAGAATCCAAGCTACTCACAGAACACTCTGGTTGAAGCCACTAAGTCCGTAGAGGAGTGTTGTCCCGTATCTAATCAACTAGGTTTAGTGGATGAAAATAACACCCCACAGCTACTTGGAGAAGGTTTAGTGTGGACTCCAGTTGGTGCTGAACATTGTTGGGACAGTGGTAATTGGTTTAAAACTAAAGGTGAAAAACATTCTGTGTCTAAAGTTAAATCTGTAGCTTCAGTGGATGTAGAGAAGTTAAATTCAATTCAAGAGTTTGTAGAGTATGCTGCCACAGAGAATCGACTACAACAAGGTTTATCTGAGGTCGGTAAAGACCAGAAGTTAATTGGTGCATTCCTTAGTTGGGTAAGTAAGGATATCAATAAAGAAGAAGGTGATGTGCTAGAAAGTAATAACCTTACAATGAAGGACGTGGGAAAATACTTATCAACTAAAGCACGTACTTGGTATATTAATGAACTAAATAAGTAGACTAAACCCTCAAACCCATACATTAATTTGTGTGGGTTTTATTTTATATGTTGACAGGTAGGTTTAAGTATTGTATATTTATCGTCTAATTTAAATAGGAGGCTTTACAAAGTGATTAAATATTATCTGGTTGGGGGTGCAGTACGTGATATGGTAATGGCTGTTCCATGTAAGGATTATGATTTTGTTGTAGTAGGTGCAAAACCCTCTGACTTTTCAAATTGGAAATCCGTTGGAAATGACTTTCCTGTATTCCTTGAACCAACTAACGGTTGGGAAGTTGGCCTCGCCAGAACAGAACGTAAAGTTGGAGAAGGTTACACAGGTTTTGATGTTGAGTGTAATGGTGTCACATTGGAACAGGACTTATCCCGCAGAGACCTCACAATCAATGCTATGGCTATTGAAGTTGACTTTGAGGCAAGTGTATTACTTGGAGAACCTGTTACCATTGGTAGTGTTATAGACCCTTTTAGTGGCATACCTGATATTAAGAATAAAGTACTACGTTGTACTACAAAACACTTTGCAGAAGATCCTTTGAGAGTACTACGTGTTGCTAGATTTATGGCTAGGTTTGGTACATGGAAGGTAGCTTCCTCTACGTGGAGATTAATGCAACAAATTTACTTATCTGGTGAACTACTTAATTTAGTACCTGAAAGGGTATGGCTGGAAACTAAGAAGGCCTTGTCTGAACGTACTCCTAGTTTATACTTTAAGACTCTTAAAAATTATGATCATCTATTTCTAGAAATAAATCATGGATATACTACTCCTCAGAAAGTAACTCATCATCCAGAGGTATGGGTAGGTATCCATCAGGAACTTGTTGTAGATTATGCAGCTAAAACTTGGGGTGATACTGAGATAAATTTAGCTTGTATGTTACATGATCTAGGTAAACATCCTTGCTGGTTGTCTTATGGTAATGCTTTTGGTCACGAGGAAACTGGATTTGCTGTAGTTAATAAATTCTGTGATAAATGGAAAGTACCTAATAGTTACCGTAACCTCGCATTAATTACTTGTGAGTATCACACTAAAGTTCACGGCTGTATTGGGAGAGGTAGTAATGATTGGATGAGACCAAAATCAATTATGAAGTTGTTTGAAGATACCAGTGCATTAAAGAAACCAGAACAATTTTATAAAATGTTGAAGGCTTGTGAGGCAGACGCTAAAGGTAGGGGTAATGGAGCTGAACAGATTGCAGAGTTTGAAAATAATCCTTATATTCAACGGGAATACCTTGAAGATTGTTTAAGGGCTGTACTTGGATACGATAGTAAGCCCTTGTCTGAGAAAATGCTTGCAGAAGGTAAAACTGGTGTTATAATTGGTCAAACAATTAGGCAAGAGAAAATTAAGTTGATCCGTGAGGTTCAGGATAAATGGAAGGAGAGACTATGAGTTATACTGAACATCTAGAGGGTAGATCTGGATATAACATGAAAATCCTAAAGAGTCTTAATAATTGGATTGATTTTGATAATCAAATATTAACATTCCCACTATGGACTGTAAGTGGACAACTAGTAGGTTATCAGCAGTATAATTGGAAGGCTAGTAAACTTCGCAACAATGATACTAAAGGTAAATATTGGACTTATAGACGTAAGGATGTACTTACTGCTTGGGGTTTAGAATTTGTTGACTTAGCGTCAACTGAGCCACTATACTTAGTTGAAGGTATTTGGGATGCAATAAGTGTACTAAATACTGGCAGACGTTGTTTGGCTGTACTGTCAAATAATCCTCAACAATTAAAACCTTGGCTAAGTACACTACCTTGTCGTACAATAGCAATTTGTGAAGGTGATAAAGCTGGTAAAATGTTATCGAGAGTGTGCAATAGTAAGATTTTATTACCAGAAGGTTTAGACCCAAACGATATGAGTGGTGAACAATTAGAGTTAATTTTAAAATAAGGAGAAGTATTATGATTACAGTATTTGCAGATAATAAAGAAATCCCAGTTAATATGATCGAGTTCAGTGATGGAGCTTTAACTTTTAAACTTGATAAGTTACCAGAGAATCCACGTTATATTAGTGTCAATGTTTGCCCTACTACCCCAGTGTACAGGATCAGGGAGGAAATTAGGCTAGTGGTGAGTTGTATAGAAAATTTCTATGGTTGTGTAATGCTACAAGGACAGAAATTCAGTACTATCCTAAATCTGCCGTACTTAGGTTATGGCAGAGCAGATAGGGTATTTGAGAAAGGTAATCCATCCCCGCTGTATGACTTTTTACAAGACTTAAATAGTTTTGGATTCACTGAAGTATTATGTAGTGATATACATAATAACAATTGTTTGAATATTGGTAGTGTTCCTAATATAATTGAGAAATCTCAACTAGAGTGCTTTAAACAATCAATACCGTTTGACTTTAATACTAACTATGATATTATCCTTGCACCAGATAAGGGTAGTGTGAATAAAGCAGCTAGTATTGCAGCACACCTTGGAGTGGATGTTTATGATTGTGACAAGGAGCGTGATATTAGTACAGGTAAGATTATCAAATCTGTGTTACCTGATATTGATTTCAAAGGAAAGGTAGTATTGATTCCAGATGATATTTTTGATGGTGGATATACTTTCTATGCACTGGCTAAACTACTGAAAGAAGCTGGAGCCAAGCAAGTTGATTTATACATTACACACATGATTGGTGCAAAAGGGCTTGACAGTTTAAAAGGTTTGATTAATAATGTTTACTGTTATCATACAGTAGGTAAGTATCTCAACAAACAAGATATTACTAATTTTAATTTAGGAAAATAAGGAGAACAAATATGACAATTTCTAATGCAGTAGCTCAGACAGATTTTTACAAATGGTTCCATAAAGCTGGAGCTATTGAAGGGGTGGATTTTATGTATGGTAATTACACCTCACGTAATGGAAGATTATCGAATATTAAAGATAATAAAGAAGTGACTTTTGTAGGATTACAATACTTTATCAAAGATGTTCTCATCCATGAGTGGGATAGTACCTTTTTTAATTTACCAAAAGAACAAGTTATCTCTGAGATTAAACGTACTGCAAAGTACTGTTTATTTCAATCAGACTACGATACTAAACATTTTGAAGATTTACATGACCTAGGTTACCTACCTGTTCATATTAAAGCACTACCAGAAGGTGTATCTGTTCCATATGGAGTCGCACCAGTTACTTTTGTAAATACTGTGGCAGGTTTTGATTGGTTAGAGGGTTTCTTGGAAACTTCATTCTCTACAGAAAATTGGGGTATCCAAACATCAGCAACTACTGCACGGGCTTACCTTAAACGTACAATGAAAGCTTTTGATGCTGCTGGGTTACCACACGATTTAGTTCCGTTTATGTGTCACGATTTTTCAATGAGAGGCGTTTTTGGTCGTCACGCAGCAGCAATGAGTGGTTTTGGTCACCTATGTAGTTTTGCTGGCACTGACACAATTCCCGCTATCTTATTTGCGGAAAAGTATTACAATGCCAATATGGAGACTGAGTTAGTAGGCTGTTCAGTGAATGCTACAGAGCACTCTATTACCACAACTGCGATTGCTGTGCTGGAGAAAGAACGTGGTATTTCTAAGTTGGAAGCAGAGGTTGCCTACATCCGCGAAGTATTATTCAAAGCAGCACCTACTGGAATTTTATCTCATGTATCGGACAGCTTTGACTTCTGGAAGTTTGTGTCGGAAGGTTTACCAATGCTTAAGGAAGATATCCTAAGTCGAGATGGTAAGTTCGTTATTCGCCCTGATAGTGGTGATCCTGTAGATATTTTATGCGGTACAGGTGGCAGTCTATTGGATAATGGTAAATATCGAGTGTTTAGTGGTGACCCGTCAGACAAAAACACTAAATATAAAGATGTTGATGCTTTTGAAGCTAAAGGTCTTATTGAATGCTTAGGTGACTTATTCGGTACCACAACATCACCAACAGGGTTGAAATTACTACATGAAAATATTGGAGCTATTTACGGAGATAGTATTACATTAGATCGACAGGACCAGATTATCTCTCGTTTAGAGGCTAAAGGTTATGCTGGTTTAGTGGTGCTTGGTGTAGGTTCTTATTCGTATCAGTATGTTACGCGTGATACTCATGGTTCGGCTGTGAAAAGTACTTTTGCTTCTGGTTCTCTGATTGGGGCTGTTGATGTGTGTAAAGACCCTAAGACTGATAGTAAGAAGAAGTCTGCCAAAGGCTTACTACGTATTGAACTAGAAAATGGTACCTACGTCCAATACAACCAACAAACACCCGAACAAGAAGCATCTGGTGAGTTACAGACTGTATTCTTGGATGGTAATTTAGTTCGTGAGACTTCACTTGCTGAAATCCGTCAACGTGTGAAAGACAGTATTAAATAAGTAAATAAAGTGTTGACAACATATATAAAACCTGACATAATCTCCTTATCTTAAACGGTAAGGAGATTTTTATTTATGAATACAAAAATGATTGCACACTACTGGACATCATTGTGCAGGTTGGGATGTAATCTCTTGTGAAGGTAAGACGGACTATAACACTTACTACTACTATGAAAAGTACATGTGTTATGGGGTTCATCTGAAGACATTATTAGAGTTACAAGTGAAGATTTATTCTCATTTCTATATGAGATTACGCTACCATAATTAAAGGAGTGTAGTATGAATGATAAAAATAAGAAGGTGGTATTATTCTTAGAAGAGGATGTAAACTCTAGGCTAAAGGAAATTAATGATATGTTATCAAAAGTTAAATTACCTGAACCTAACAATGATATAGATACACCACATGGTAAGTTGAAGGATACCACTGTTAGTTCTGTAAAGTACCCTGTAGTTTCAGAGTTAGGTGAATTACAGACTTACATTGAGGTTTATAGTAGCTGTACCCCAAAAGGTTGTTCATTAGCCGAATATTTAATTTCACTTGGTTACCACAGATAAAGGAGAACACTATGTGGAAATATATTTTATTGACTATACTATGCCTAATATTCATACCTATTATACTAATTACTTTAGCATATTCCTTTATCTATATGGACGCTACACTATTAAACCCAGCTAATTGGGATGTTGGTTTACGACAACTATGCGCAATTTACGCTGGAGTGGTAGTATTTGCAACAGCTGCTGCAGTAATTTAATTAAGGAGATTTAAAATGACATATACATTCGTTTACCGTAAAGATGGTGTACCACGTACTGCACAATTATCACTAGAAGATGGAGTTGATTTATCTGAGGCTATCTATACTAGTAAAGTTGATGTGTTGGCTGAGTTAGGTGCTGATACTAAATCACCATTGTTTGCAATAGTTAAATAGAGGAGGTAATGATGAATATAGAGAGTTTAACTGTCATCAGTGTTTTAGTGGGAATGTTAGCAGTGCTTTCCTTTGGTGTTGGAGTAACTAGAACTTTTAGTTGGTGTAATAATGAGGCGACGTCCTCTATAAAATTCTTACTTCTATTTTTCATCTGGTGTTATTCTGACGGTATGGAGATAAAAGAATTCCCTACCAGAAGCTACACTACTGAGAAAGTATTAGTATCCACCCAACCATCTCACTCTGAGGTATCAGGTAGTCTAAGTGGTAGCTTTTTATACTTTAGTGGGAGTATTGGTGAGAATAAAGTTTATCTACTAAGAGAAGAAATTTCTCAAGGTTTATATAAAGACTTTCAAGTTAAAAATGAAGTGTTTATTAGAGAAGATAATGACCTTATAATTAAAGGTAAATTTGTACAGTATTTCCAATGTTACGATGTAAGTCTATATTATGAAATTATCATGTGGCCTACCCTTAATAATGTGTATGAGGATTGTCGTTATGTTAAGCAGGAGATTGTAGTACCAGTTGGCAGTGTCGTTAAAGAAATTAAAATTTAAAATTTGTATTTATACACACTATACTAAAACATAAGCCAACCTTCTGGGTTGGCTTTCCACTATCTTCAATTCATACTAATCTCACCGTATTACCAACATCCCTCCAAGTTTGCTTGACTTTTCCAAATCTGCTATAATCCTATTATAACATAAGCATATAAAGCTATGTATTTAATGAAGGGGAATTAACATGGCTAAACAGCCGAAGTCGGCACGAATTAAAACAGATACCAGAGAGACTCGTCAATCCAAGAAAAGTGTTGCAACTCCTGCAATTGAAACTATTAAACAAATAGTAAATATCCTCCGACCTTATGAACTATCACAAAGTCAACGACTTCGAACATATCAATGTATGTTACTTGATGATGCTGTTGGTAATGCCTTTGCAGCGAACTGTATCCTTGTTGAGAAGGCTTTCTCTAATTATGAGATAACCTATAACCAGCATTCTACCCAGTCTAAAGAGGCTGCTGACTTCCTCAAATACTGCTACTCTAATATGAGAGGTCAAACTCTACGTAGTTTTGCTAGAAGTGCCTCAGAATTTAAACGTGATGGTTTAGCTCCATTTGAGAAGACATATCGTAAAGGTATGGGTAAGTGGGCAGACTACTGGACTATTGATAAGTTACTCTACATTCATCCATTATCATTACAACAAACAACACCATTTACTATTGGCAATGGTGGTCGTGATATTATTGAGATGAGGCAGAACCTTAATGCCTTTAGAAATACATCAGACGTATTCGACTATGAAATGCATGTTGCTAGAGGTTATGTAAGTATCCCTCGTAACAAGTTAGCATTGATCACATACAGCGGTACTGATGCTCAACCATTTGGTGTGTCAGCATTTGATACATGTTACACAGCATGGCGTGAGAAGATACTCCTACAAGAGTGTACGTTAGTCGGTGTGACTAAAGATTTCTCTGGTACACCTATCCTATACCTACCAGAAGATATCCTCTCTAAGGCTGCAGCAGACGCTTCTAGTCCAGAAGGATTAATGGTTGAGCAACTTAAAACCAATATGGCTAATATGCATACTGGTGAACAGAATTACACTATATTACCATCGGACACTCAAAGTGAAAGTGGTAATGGTATGCGTAGTTTTGATTTAAAGTTTTTAGGAATCGATGGGACAGGAAGGCAATTTGATACAGTGTCTCTAGTTGAGCAGCGTAAACGTGCCATCTACAATGCATTCGGTGCTGGTAACTTAATTGCTGGTGATGGTGCAGGTGGTTCGTATAACATGCTTGAAGGTCAGAACAGTATCCATTCATTCTACATTGAACGAGATATTGCTGTCATTGAAGAAGCATTAAATACGGACATTAACCAACAACTGTTTAGACTCAATGGTTGGGAGTTACTTCCAGAAGATGTACCTGTTATTAAAGCTGGTGCAATCGAACCTTTAAGTATTGATGAGTTTGGTAAGATGCTTCAACGTGTAACTGCCACAGGGTTAACTCCAAGTAGAGATCCTAAGTTCCTCAATGAAATCTACGGTAAACTTGGTATTAGTTATAGGTTTGCTGATGATGCCACACCAGAAAGTATTGCACCCTTTATGGCTGAGAGTACCAGTAAGAGCGGCGTAGGTTTGATAGAGGGCATGCCATCGGGGCAAGGATCTGCAACTAAAGGGGGAGATACCTCTACTGCCAATAAGGAAAATAATTAATGGATTATTCTTTCGACCACAGGTTGGGGAATGTCTATCCAGAGAAAGGTCGCTACTACGTATATGCTTTGTGTAAACCATGTGGTACTCCTTTCTATATTGGTAAAGGGAAGGGTGGTAGGGTTAATGAACACTTCTGGCCCTCTAAACTGAAAAAGAACACCCCTAAAACAGGTATTATAAAGAAGTACGGTAACTCTTGTCAACGTCAGATTCTTTGTTATTTTGATAAAGAATCTGACGCTTATCATTACGAAGATTGGTTAATTGCTCATTACGGTGTTAGCTGGGAAGGTGGTTTACTAAGTAATTATGCTAAAACTAGGTTTGATTACCCAACTAAAGCACAATCTGGTCGTGAAGGTAATGGGCTAGGGAAGCTAACTACGTACACAGAAGATCAAATACTCTTAGCCTATAAGTTAAAATTTACTGAATGTAAACCTTTGGGTGAGATAGCAGATATCACAGGGATTAATTATTATTACCTGACTTATATACTATCAGGAAAGAAGTGTATAAAACACTACGAGGATTATGTTCTAAGTGGTAAGATAGTTAATAATATAACAGACCCCTCTAAAAGTATAAGACCTAAACCACAACTCAGTGATGAAAATGTTTTTGAAATAATGGATATGTACTATAAAAATAACTTACATATAACTAATATAGTAGATATATCTGGTGTAGGTGAAAATTATATAAGAGGTTTAGTTCAGGGAAAGAAGAGAGGATACTTATTAAATTCCTACCTAGAAATAAACAAAGGTCTCACTATAAAAAGGTATAAGGTTAGACCTTCTAGTATAGACCATCTATTACCTGAAGTACACTGGTTGTATCTAAAAGGTTTCCCAGTTAACACTATAGCTAACTTACTAGATGCTTTAAATTGTAAATCATCTTTACATAGAGAAATTAAAAGAGTATATGGCGGGAGTAAACATAAACTCAATGGTAATGCCTATAAGTTACCTAAGTATATTAAAGTAAAAGACACTAAAACTCTATTCGATAGTACTTCTATTATCTTTACTACTTACCTCTGTGATACTCGCAGAATATCCTTACACAAGGAAAATAATTAAATAATTCCTTGACATTTTAATCACAATACAATAAAGGGTTGATTAGTCACTTATTAAATGGTAATATACCTCATAAGGTATTAATCAATCCTTGAAAGGAGATATGATGGCACATAAATTGCCAAGACTCTCCAAATCAATCCTCGACCTACCCCAGTTAATCACAGCAACTAAGTTTGAAGAAATAGCTTCTGTCCTAGAAGACCGCAATAGTGGTATCTATGAAGCTGCATCTCATGCTGCCCAGTTGTCCAGTGATCATATGGAGTACAACTCAGGTGATTTGGTAGAAGGTTCCGTAGGGATCTTGAGAGTAGAAGGGCCAACAACTTATAAGAAAACAGGTTGGGAAGCTTACTGTGGTGGATGTTCTTATCAAGGTTTGCTTGAGCAAATGGATGAGATTGTTTCTAACCGTGAAGTGACTAAAGTACTGATGTTAGTTGATAGTTCTGGGGGTGAGGCGTACAGAGCGTTCTCTACATCTCGTGAATTACGTAAGAAAGCTGACGCTGCTGGTATTAAGATTTATGCCTATGTAGATGGTATGGCTGCTTCTGCTGGATTTGCTTTAGCAAGTGCTGCACACGAAGTTATCATGAACCCTGATGCACAGTGTGGCTCTATCGGTGTAGTTATTCGTCTAGCTAATAATAATAAAAAGTTAGAGGAAGACGGTATCACAGTTAAGTATATTACTGCTGGTGCATCTAAAGTCCCATTTGATGAGAATGGTGAATACCGTAACGATTTCATTAGTGACTTACAAGTTAAAGTAGATTCTCTATACGGACAGTTTGTTGACCATGTAGCAAATATGCGTGGTATCTCTGCTGATGTAGTTAGAGGTACGGATGCTAAGATGTTTTCATCTGCTGATTGTTTGAGATTAGGTTTAGTTGATAAGGTTATGGAAGGGGAAGAATTCTATACCTACTTATCTGAAGTACCTGAATCTGAAATAAACGAAGATGTTACTACTCCTCCAAAAGATCAAACTATTGATATCAACCCAAATTCTAAACAAAAGGATAAAAAATCAATGTCTGCTGAATTTCAAGTAGATCCTGCTGAGTTTGCTAAAATGCAAGCACAAATGGAACAACAAGCATCTATGTTAGCTGCTTATCAGGCTAAAGAAGCACAAATGGCTACAGAGAAGTTATCAGCACAACTTGATACTACTCCTTTCTTAGCTGAGTGTAAAGAGTCTTTATTAACTTTCTTCATGTCTGCTGATGTGAAAGAAGACCATAAGAGTTTAATGAATTCTGTTATTGCTGCTGCTAATGCATCAAATGAATCTGTATTAATGGAAGCTGCATCTCAAGTCACTGAAGCTCAATCTAAAGTTGAAGCCGCTGCACTTGAAGTAGAACAAGTTAAAACTGAGTTTGCTACTACTGTCACATCGACTAGTGCTGAACTCAAAGAAGAAGCCCAAGGTAACAGCGTATTGCAAGGTAAAATTGCAGCACTTAAAGCCGCTCAAGTTAAAACTAAATAATTATAAAACTAGGAGATATACCCGATGCCTGATTTAAACCTTGGCGCAGAGCAGATTGTTCTTAATGCAATCGTTACTGACGTAGCTGGTTTCACCCATGATGATGTAGACGTTGTTTGGACTGCTACTATGAAGAACGGTTCAGTAGTTACTGCTGCTGGTGTAGAAGTTGCCATTGCTGGCGCTGCAACATCTGCTGGTGTGATTGATGACCTAACAGTCCGTGATTACGGTGATGACTTAGTAGTAGGTGATACACTTACTGTAGCCGTTGCCAAACGTGGTTGCACATTTAAAGAAGCTAATGTTGTGTTTACAGATGGTGCTATTGACGCCGCTGGTAAAGCTGCCCTTGCAGCACAACTTAACACTTTCGCATAATAAGAATTTAGAAGGAAAATAAATAATGGCAACTGCTCGTAATGGCGATTTTGGTGTACTAGATTTCACTCCACTTGTTGAACTAGTCCCTCGCGTACCTAAACTTTTATCTAGCTTAGGTTTAATTCAGAACACTGTAATGGGTGAGACTACTGTAGCACAAGTTGAACGTGTTACTGAAAGTTTAGACGTAATTGCTGCTCGTGCTCGTGGTGGTGATCGTAACTTTGCTGGTCGTGAATCAGCAATCTCTCGTAACTTCAATATCCCTTTGTTCCCACTAGATACACGTTGGACAGCACAGGAAATTCAAGACTTACGTCTGTATGGTACTTCTGATACTCCAGCTACTTTACAAGACCGTGTAATGCGTTCTATGAATCGTATTGCTAAGTCTCACACTAACACTTTCGAGAAAGCTTTATACGCAGCATTGAAAGGTAGTTCTTACTCTCCAGAGTGGCTACAAGGTCAATACAACTACTTCACAGAGTTCGGTGTTACTCCTGTAACGTTCGCTGTAGACTTTACTGTTGATGCTGTTGACCCACGAGTTACTGTAGAAGCTCAAGCTCGTCAAAGTATTATCACTAATGCTGCTGACAATGGTGATAGCTACAAAGTTATCGCAATCGTTGGTTCAGGTTTCTTCAACTCGTTAATCACCCATCCTTTGGTTCAAGCTGCATATGATAGCTACCCAAGTGAAAGTGAGCCTCTACGTCGTCGTTTAGGTGGCGAGTTAATCAACCGTTCATTTGATACTTCTGGTGTTACTTACATCGAAGATATCTCTGGTGAAATCGCTACTGGTGATGCTTACTTCTTACCAATGGGTATCAGCACAATGTTTATGGCACAGTATGCTCCTGCAGACTCAGTGTTGTATGCAAACCAAGTTGCACAAGAGATGTATGTATTCTTAGATGATACAAGTCATCGTGCTTCTAAAGTTGAGACTGAATCAAGTTTCATTATCGTTAACACTCGTCCAGAGTTAGTAGTTAAAGCTACTGGTAACACCCTGCGTGTATAACCGTTAATTTGTATATACAAAGGGAGCCTCTTATGGCTCCCTTTTTGTTTTAAATTTTAGGAGAATTAATACATGACAGAATGTAAAGTGTTTTTACGTAAGCCTCAATTCACTGAATATATGGCTAACCTTAAACCAGAGTTTGATGCTAAAGCTACTAATGGATTACCACAGTTTTACTTTGTTGATGTTCATGGAGTATTAACTACCACTCGTTGTGCTAAGGATTATTTCATTGCACTGAATGAACGGTTTGGGTACTTCATTGATCCAGATAAATCCACTACTAGACGTAATCGTTGGGTAGTAACTTTTGATGATACCCCACCTACCCCTATTGTACAGGAAACTAAGATCTATTTAGTTGCAATGGATGAAGAAGGTATTGATGCTACTGAGGATAAGCAGGAAGCTCCTGTAGAGGTTTTAGTTGAACCTGGGTATATTTCCTTCAATGAAGTAGATTGGCCTCGTGTAGAAGCTCTCAAGAACACTAAGAGTGATAAATCAGAGTTAGATCTATATGCAGCAAAGTTTGGTGTGTCATTAAAGAAGAATAAGTCAATTTCAAATATGCTGTCTGACTTTAAAGAAGCTGCTGGTGTTGAAGAGGGGGGTAGTGTCTGATGCCTATTAGTTTTTATGGGGGGATATCTATTGGAGGTTATGTTACTAATATTAACAGTTGGTACAATATAACGACAGGTGTCATCATCTGTGGCGCAATAATTACATGTAATGACGAGGTAATACCATGTCTTTAGTATCAATGGAGTGTGGAACTCCAACTTTTACGACTAGCACAATAAAAGATAATATCAACGGCATGCTAGAAGGTATAATTAACACTGACTTTTCAGGCAAGCCAAATGGTCCAATAACCTCTACTGACTCAGGGCAAGCGCTATCACTGACCACTAATGCAGGTGCAAATGCAGAGCTTCGTATTCTTGATGGTTATGTAACTAATACTGCTACTGGAAATGAAAGCGCAGCTGGGCATATGATGGTACTAGGTCTCAATGATAACATAAAACGTATTGGGGCAGACTTTGAAATGGATTCAGTGGGAGCAACAACTGGTGGAGGAGCTTTAGCGCTAGTTCTGTGGTCTGAACCGCTTATATATCCAGGTCCAGTTGTTGATACTGAAATGCACATTACGTTTTCATATCAAACATGGAATATTGGAAGATTCGTTGGTGGTTCTTACACTTCATATGCAACAGGTACATATAAGACCCCCTTGGTATCTGGCAAGCTTTATAGGGTTGAGGTAGTTATTTATCAAAACCGTGTTTTTGTGCTACTACCTGACGGTCAAGTAGTAGAAACTCCTAATTCTCTAATTAACACTGTGTCGCATGCTATTCCATCTTGGGAAGTGTTTGAAAATAACGCTTCAACAGATTGGAAAACTAAGATTAAATCAATTTGGGCTGACACAGTTAATGGTCTTAATTATGGCGAGATACCAACAAAAGGTGATATTTATACGGCAATTACTGACACCATGAACAGATCACTCACATCAGCTTCAGATTATCCTCCATCTGCTGCTGGTAATGTTGGGTCTGCAGTACCTTCCAACTCTGCCCTCATAAATTCTGCGCTAAATACAGTATTTATTTCTCCTAGTAGTGGTAAGGTCGTAGTTGAAATGACAGCAAAAGTTAATATAACTTCTTCTGGTCCGTTAATTTGGACACTATTAATAACTGAGGCTGGTATCAGTGAGGCTAGGGGATTGTCAAGCCTAGTAGGTGACACTACTTACAATACTAAATTTCTAGTTTCAGGGTTAAAATCTGGACAATTATATACTGCACAATGGCAACATAGAATGTTCTCTGGTGCGGCGACTATAAGGCTGAATAGGAGTGGTGGTGAGGTTGCAACAATAACAGTCACCCCTGTAAGTTAATTAACAAAATACTCTAAAATGGATAAAGTAGTTCTCATAATATAAGGTAAAATAATACTAACTTATTATTGATTAGTATTATTTACTATTAATGTTAGTATAAGTATCGGTGAATAAACACCAAATAATTATTATTAAAATAGGAAATACATAAAATGTCACAAACTATACCAGATATTGAAATTGGTGATTCTTGGGTGGATTTAAATACTACCTCTGGTGTTGCTGTTGGTTCTGAGTTTATAATTCAGAATAAGAAAACAACTTGGATACTATTATATGAGGGAACTGACGCTCCTTTATCAACTTCAACTGCTGGTGTCTACCTAACTAATCTAGATAGACCTGACGGAAAATGTACAGTTAGGTCTGGTTCTCTAAAAGTATGGGCTAAATCCACTGTATCTGGAGTTAAAGGGTACATAAATGTACAAGGAGTAGTGTAATATGCCTATATTTTCTGGTGCATCTTCAATGGAAGGGTTAACATCATCGGAGGTTGATCTATTAATTAGCAAACAAACTGGTTGGTCAGTTCATATAGATAATGTACATACTCTAGCAAGCCCTCAGACTGTTGCAGAAGGGGCTACTGCTATACTAACTAACAACTCTAATTTAGTGATTGATAGTCAGAAACCACTAGATGCAACGGTACCTATGTGGGATTCTGCGGCTAGTAAATTCAGACCCATTAAACTTAATGATTATTACACTTGGATTATCAGGTTTAAAGCTAAAAATACAGTAGCTAACGGTGGGTACTTTAATTTGGGTATAGATATTGGCGGTACTTTTAACACTATATTTATAGCTAGTCATTTATTTATTCGTGGGGCTAACGTGGAGCAAACCTTTAATATTAAAATGGAAGGTTACTCTGGATCCACTTTTATGGCTAATGGTGGATTACCTAAACTTACCAGTATTAGTGGTACTACAACTATATATGATAAAGAATTTCATATTGTTAGAGATCATAAAGGTAGATAATACCAGTTTATAAAGTAAAGCCCTCTTAATTGAGGGCTTTTTATTTTTTATCTATTACACCTCAAACACCCCAATTTCAAATAAATCTACATGGTATCGTGACAACATTGTTGCATACACAAAGGTAAACGGATTCAAGTGATCTTTATTAACACACTTACTCCAACATGCAATAACATCAATCATCATAAGTGAATCTTTCTGGTCAAGTTTAATGTAGGAGAACTTTGAGTATTGTCCACCACAATCATCACCTTGAAGTTGGTGTGGTGAAGGTAACCCAAACTTCTTATACTGTACACAATAGATATTACCATCATCCTTAGCTACAATTGATAATAGTGGGAAG